>OJMI01001801.1_pt1 | contig 21691 bp, 17 predicted proteins | sample 1597131 | NCBI WGS metagenome assembly OJMI01 (sample SAMEA2452116, study PRJEB22498) | human gut metagenome | reverse complement strand
TAGTATCTCGCATCAACCAACAATACCTGTAATTCCAATGTCTCACAATCGATTGCAACAACCCGGTTATCAGCAGGATTCGCCAACATCAGATATCCGTTCCAGATTCCGTTGCCGCCGATCCGGTCTGACCCTGCATGGTTTGATACAAAGAATTCCTGACAGCCATCGACATAGTCGATTGCCTGCATATCCATATCAAACCGTACAATATACGGATATTTATATGGGATTAAAAATGCATAGTTCCCTTCAAACCATACATTCGCAAATGCGCCCGGCTGACTGATTTTCTGCTCTAATTTAATCCGTGTAATATTTCGTTTGTCATCAATTACCAGAATCTCCTGTGCATTTGCTGGGAATACATATACATATTCCCCATGTTCAACCGCCATCCGATAATAACCACCGGATGTGTATTCTGAAAGGTTACAATAGAATCGATAGATGCCTTTCTCCAGATGATACAGCTGATTGCCTGGTTCCACTTTCCATGCATCCTGTCCCTGTGGATGATATGGTGTGATCATCTCCTTGCTCCAATCTTCGTCCGCCGGTTCTCTGTGAATATAATTATCGAGCAGATACACCGGTTTCCCTGCGATTCCGAAGAGGGCAGTCACGGAAGTTCCTGCATCTCCGATATAACAATCGCTCATCGCAATCGTCTTCTCAATATCCGGTGTTGTATCATAGATTCCCCAATCCGATGACAGGAAATTCTGCTTCAACCGCTCATATTCCTCTTTGTACTGACTTCTTGCTGTCGTAAATGTCTCATCCAGAAGCGGATGCGGGCGCCATAACAGGCAGGCATCCTTCCTTCCTGCAAAGCAATCAAATACATACCGAAGCTTCTTCAGGAACGCATCTGTATCTGCCAGCATACCGCCCAGGCTGGTGTTGAAGAAATACACGGTTTTTCCAGTCATCTTGTCCTTCCAGTCTTCGGACACTTCCGGTGGATTCTCACATAGCTTCACAACCCGGTCAAACTTCGGAGACCCAAGTGCCAGAAGCTTCTCCCTTGGGATACCTGCATCGAAATAATCCTTATGCCCCTCTGCCTGCACAATAATATAATCCGCTGACAGATATGCCTTGCACAGTGACTGTGCCTCACTCATCCCACCCGAGGTTGCATAATACGGTACATATACCAGCTTATCGGTATATGCCTTTAATCTCGCAGAATAATAATCCGGATCCACACTTGTCACATGATTCCCATCATCATACGGATTATGTATGTAAATGATATCTGCATTTCGGCTCGCCAGATCAAAGTCTCGATAATCCGTAACCGGCACATACTCTGGGAATTGTGCACCTTCGTAATGATAGGTTGTGAGCCTTCCGTGCGAATCCTTGTCATAATATGGGATTGGTACAACATAGCATTCACACCGAGGATCTTCCTTTGCTGCCAGCCAGATGCTTTCCAGACTATCCCACATACTTGCTTTGTATGGAAGAAATACGATTGTTTTCTTATCGATTTCTCCCTGCATTCCTCCATGCGCCTGACAGAGACAATCTACAAAATACTGGATTCCAATCGTATCGTCTTCTTTGATTGCTTCCTTTGAAAGTCCTATCTTTCCTGCTCTCCTTGCATCCCGCAGGTACTTTTTCAACACATCCGGATTAAATGCACAATTATATTCCAATCTCTTAGATCCATCCTGTATGACAAATCTATCCGCAGCCATATCATGTCCCGTATAAAAATCCTCCCGGATTTTATACGCGCGAGTATATCGTACTGGCTCGGTATGACAGGACATATCTTTTAAGTCATACAGAATCGTATCACAATCACGTCCCTGCAGTACAAGCTTACCATCTATAATATTGGCATTAACCGGACCATATTGATCATATTTGCAGTTCTCTGGAAGATTATATTCCACATATTCATCATTCCCGTCCCATCGTAATAAACGGTCTTGCGTCAATGGCACAAAATAAAAATAGATCCCATCCCATGCACTTGCCAACCAAATCTGTCCCGGATTTCCAATCTGAAGCCATGTATATTTCTCAGTTGCAAGTTCAAACCGTAACATAAGATTCGTCTGCTGTTCTGCTATATATAACACATCCCTGCATCTGGCATAATTACAAGCAAAGCGACATGCTTCTTCAGAAGATAATGCTGCATACTCCGCATAGATGTGTTCCAAATATGCAACGCTATATGTCTTTAGATTCACACGTACAATGTACTTATAAAGCGCAGGGATAAGATATAGTTTATCTCTGTATATAACCGAAGAAACAAACTTACATTCCTGTTCTTCATTCCGAATTCCGATCTTCTGCCAACGCCCAGACTGAATATCATAGCTCCATATTGTCTTTGCCATGTATGGAGTCACGATGATTTTCCCATCATAGCATTCCAGCTTCAACGAAAGTCCCGTCTGATTTATCTTCTCCTCTGGCATACTACTCAGGATTGTAACCATACCATCTTCAAGTTGCATCGTACAAAGCAGATTCATCTCATCCGGAATAAAATACATGGTATCATCCAAAATTGCATATGCCCGAATATGATACGGGTACTTTCCTGCTTCATTTTTTATCATCTGTACTAATGGTTGTCCATCCACATTTCTGAAAATTCCTATTTTCTGTAGCAATACTGGTTTTTCAAGTGTCTCCATATAGCGCGACACATACCCAGCATCCCCGTAATAAGCATCCGCAAGCTCCACTTCCTGCCGATAGGAAAGATTTTCGTCAAAAATCCCCCACGCAGCCTTTTTATATTCAGCCACCATTTCTTGATACTGTTTATAAATTTCCGGTTCCAATGCTGATAAGACATCCTCTGTTACCATATTACGACGCCAGATCAACGCGACAGTGTCTCGTTTTCCTTCAAAGAACTCCAATGTTTCTTTCAATTTCTGCAGTGCACATTCTCTTCCTTGCACAAAAGACGCCGAAGATATATCATATAATATTATCTGCTTTCGTATTGTATTGCCCGGCTGTATGATTTGCTTCCACGTAATTGGCAATTTTTCAAATATGTTTGAATAATCCGAACTGCATACAGGAACCTCATGCACGTGAATTTTATCTTCCCATACACGTTTTGTATCTTCCCCAGCAAATGCTGTCAATTTTCTGACATACGCTTCCTTTGCAGACTTGGATGGCAGCCATACCTCATCCGCAAGAACAACACCCGGAACAGTACAAAAATATTTCATCGTCTGGTTGACTTTTCCGTTATCCACATTTACATCCCGCATTGTAAACCACGGAATATAGACAAGCTTGTCCGTGTATTTCCTCAGATTTCTCGCATAGAAAAACGGATGCACACTTGTCGTATAATTACATTCATCATATGGATTCTGCGTATAGATAACATCTGGCAGCATATGTTCAAAATCATATGCATCATAGGGTGTTACCTCTACATAATCAGGCAGTAACCCACTTTCGTCATGCATTTCCCCCATTTTTCCAAATGCATTCTTCTCATAATACGGAGGGAGGATCACTGTCACATGACAGGTTTTATCCGCGCGTTCCTGTCTCCACACAGCTTCGATATTCTTCCACGAGGAAGCACGATACGGCAAAATCAAAACTTCCCGCTGTATCTGAACTTGCACACGATTATCATAATTTAAAATCCCCCCTGCACGTTCCTGTGCAAGACTACTGGTCAGACGTTCCTCTGGTTCTATATCCTTTTGATTAAATTTATATTCAAATGGATACGCAGACACATTTTCACGTACATATGCTTCCTGTTCCGCAAAGCAAGGATAAGCATGGGATGCTCCACCTTTGATTATCCGCATATAATCGCCATACTCTCTCTGTAGCATCTTGTCGTATTCTGCAGATATCCAGATATCCATGTTCTCAAATCTCACCTTGATTGCATGCTGAAAACAAGTCAACGGATATGTCTTTACCCCGTATTTCGCCCAGATTGGAGCAAGCATAACGGTATCTGACTGCTCCGGCCCATATAGTGCACATACACCCTCTGCAGCTTCATACATCTGCTTTATAAGCTTCCCTTGCCTGTCAAACTTCACACCACATAATTGTTCCAACTGTGATAATACCTGATCCAGCATTGCCTGATCCAGATTCTCATCTGACAATATCGGTTCAAAGCTTAAGATTGCTCGAAGTAATGTCTTATGTGCCTCCTGTTCTTTCTTTGTTGGCGCCATATAATCAAGCGGAAAAATGTCAATACCTGCCCCCAGATAACATTGATGATATCTTTGTAAAATATCTTCTTCAAAAGTTGGATGTCGGGTATTGATAACCCGTGTAAGCAAGTCCTCATATTCATTGTGGCAATTTAACACCGAATAATTCTGCGGCAATTCCTTTTCTGCCACTTCCAAAAACCTCATGTAATCGCCTCTCAACATGCAGATATCAAAATCATCATCCCACGGAATACATCCACCATGACGAACAGCACCAAGCAATGTTCCATAGTCTGCAAACCACCGAATATTATATTTATCGCACACTTTCGCAACATCCGAAATAACTTCAAGATTTGCTGCCCACAAACGCTTCATCAATCCAGATACATAAAAATCTTCTCGTACCTCATCATCAAAATATTCGTGTGAAAATTCCATATAAACACCTCAACTCTGTTTCTAAACCGCATAAAGCACACAAGTATCATTCACAATTCCATCATCATAATACCGTATATAAAGACGGTAATCTTCCCGAAAATCATATAATACATTCGGCAGTTTCCATAAGTTGTCATACTCTACACTTACTCGGATCGCCAACTGCGGTTTATTTGCTCGAATATGCTGTTCCATATTTCTGATAATCTCTTCTGCATATCTGGCACCCATGAGCGCAATAAATCTGACCCTTGAATCAAAAACCTCATCCAAATTGATTGTTTTTAGTATATCCGGTTCGCAAACCATAACTTCCATATCCGATGAATGAAGTGCACCACAAATTCTTTCCTTTGTCATTTGATTTGGCGCAAAAACCTCGATCGCATCTAACAAATCATAGTTATAATCAACAACTGCCTGAATACTATCCGCCTGCTCCGCTCCCAGAAATACTGCCTGAGAGAATTCTTCCATATCTAATATGTCCCAATCTGCATACGCTTTATATCTATGATCTGCGACATCTTTCACATGTCGATATTCCATACTGATCCAATAATTCAACAGTCCCGCAAGTGTACATTTTGACAAATTATCTTCACATTGTCCATACAACCATGCATATTCGCCCAACGCATGTTTAACACTCGTGATTCTGTTCACAATTGCATGATTCATGGACTCTCTGTAATTCTTTTGATAATAGGTCTCCATTGCATGATACACATTCTTCTGGTATTGAAGCTTATTTTCATACATCCTTGTTTTCTGAACAAGCATCTCTATATCTTTATCATTGGCATAATCAAGAAATCGGTTAAATGCGTACGCGTTTTTCGTACCCGGCAATACATAGTTTATATCCTCAATACGGGACACCTTGTTACATATTTCCAGAATCTGTTCCGCCCGGTTTTTCCACTGATGTTTATGGATTGCAATATCATATCCGTTTTGAGCAATCTTTCCTGCTTTATCCAGATTTAAAAGTAATTCTTTTATTATGTTTTCGAGATTATCCAAATCTTGAAAATCATAAAAACATATACTTTCTCCATCTATGAATTCCTGCTTCCAATACCCACTTTCATCGGTACAGCAAACAGCCCCGTTCAACATCGCAGTAAACACCCGTTCATGTGAGCCGTCTAAGAATAATGGCATCTTATTGATCACGATTTTTGTGTTTGTCATAATATCCAGTGCTTCTGTATAAGAAACTGCGCCATGACGCTTTATATTTTCATACTGCGCCAATTCGTCTTTCTCCCAGCCGTTTCCATAGACATGCACTTCCAGTCCTGACTTTGCCAAATGTAGTATTAGTTTTTCCCGCTGTTTCGCACGAATATATGTATCCGCAAACGCAAGTACTACAAACAATTCCAATAACTGTGCTTCTGAAAGTTCAATCCCTCCGGATCGAAGTTCCTGTATTAGAATTTCCTCTGCCGGTATGCATTCCCCCTGCATAACACGCGCAATTGTAGCATCCATGATTTTCATAATGTCTTCCGACATTTGATCCACAATTGATTTGTATTCATTTGAAGCGCTGCATGTACCAAAAAAAGCAACATCTATCTCCCGATCAGCAAACGGCTTCGGAGGTTTCTCTGATAAATTTCCTCCGTGTGGCACAAACTGCACCGCATCAATGTTCTTATAGTATTTCTGTAAAAAATTACAATGATTTCTATCTATACAGGACACAATCAAATTTCTATGTTGCTCGGCCAGCCAGTCATATCTATAATATGGATGATCCACTAGAAACAAGAAAAATAATGTGTTGGGATTTCGATTGATTGCATCATACAATACAGAGGTGATCCCAAAAAAGGACAAGACTACATCATACTCTTCGAAATAGATCGTTCGATCTAATGCATCCTTTGTGATACCACCCAAAATATCCACTCGACACCCAAGTTGGCGAAAACCATCTGCAAGATCATTCATAAAACAAGAGATTGCATCATATTGCGACTCTCCCTGAATCATCAAAATCTTCTGTATATCTCCCACTGCGCACCCTCCATTTAGTCAAATGCCTATATTTCTTTTTCGCATTGTTCAATCGTTTTTATAATATCCGCAACGCCATCAGCAATGCCAATATATAACTTCGCACTATTTTTATATATACGGATTGATTCTGCAACACTGTCCTTTTCGGTCAGATATATTGTTGTCTCATAATCATGATTTGCCTGACATGTTACTTTTTTTATCAGCTTATGCTCCTCCATGTCCGCATACCATTCATCCAAAATTCGAATTTTTTCATTTATCTTCCGTAATTTATCTTTGTCATACTGTTTATGCTCTAACATATACGCTGCCTTATCACAAACCTCTGCGCCCTCCCGCATCCGAGTTATAAGCAGTTCTATATTTTCTTTCATCTTTTGTAGTTCCTGTTTTACAAGCTCATTTCCATTTGTTGCAAAACGTCGAGGGATCGCTTCTATCATCTCTGTTATGTTGTAAACATTTTTGCAATATTGATCAATTGCCTGTTGCAACGTCATAATTCGAGTATGCCTTTTCAATGCTCCACCCTCTGTCGCATCTATAAAATCTATATCAGGATTCCGATATGCCAGATCTTCAATACTGCGAATAAATGTATAATAATCCTTCTTCGTCAGCACATCGTTTCCATAAATATCTTTCACATATAAGGTCGGACTGTTAAACGATGTATTCTGATTCAAATTCTCACCATCGGCATACTGTTTATTTCCCGTCATTGCCAGATCCTGTCCGATCATAATGATTCGTTTAAATCCCCAATCTATCGCAAGCGCCATTGCATCCAGCGCAACTGATCCGCCCGCAAAAATCTCTCCAAGTGAACTTCCGGCATCCGAAAACATCCGGCTCCATGTTCCAGAATCCGTAGAATAAAACACCAGATTTTTTGGTTTTACCATATCCAACACGGCTGTATTTGCAGTAGCATCTGCAAGAAAAAATACATCCGCAAGTCCTTCTGCCGTAAAATTCTTTAATTCTTTGTTCGTATCGACCGTAATTACAAAATCAGGCATAACCCCATGTGCCATGACTGTATTGATTGCCGAATCCACTACGATCGTAATTGCTTTTCCCTTCGCTTTCTTCAACAGATCCACATTCTTTTGCAATGACGGTCCTGCCGCTACAATGATCGCCGGTACATCCTCCGGAAAGTAATCTTTATAGTCTGCGCCACTCCGACAATTTGGAAGAAATCGCATGTTAGAAATACTGGCAAGACCAATTTGTTTACCCACTTTGATCAACGTATTTGTCTGTATTCTATAATATTCGTATTTATCCTTTATTATCTGTTTATATCGATCATAGCCTTCCGGGAATCGTGTCTGATAGATTGGAAGCGCCATATATCGATTCGTTAATTCATTTATTTCGCTGATATAACTAAGTAAAAAATCGCCAAAATCATCAGTATTCAATGACTCTACCGCTATGAAAAAACGATTATTATTTAACAGTTCTGTCAGATCAATCTCCTGCATTGCAGTCATAAATATGTCCAGATCTGGCTCATATACATAAATCGCATTTCCATGCGGATTACACTCCAAAAATCTTTTTGCAAATATACCATTTGCTAACCCATACATACACAAAAACGCATTATCTGGAATTGTATCATACTCCGCCATAAGTTTTTCTGCTTCTTTAGATGGATTGTACGTAGAATTCAAATTAAAGTCCCGATCCTTACCATGATACCCAATAATAACTTCCCCGTTTTTCGCTACCGCAGTAAAAGCCCGACTTTCCTTCTGTTGCTTCGCATAGGTATAAAATGCCTCCCATAATTTTTCATTTTTTTGTTTTAATGCTTTTAAATTGTTCTCGTATATAGTGTTCATTTTATACCCTCTTACATCCCTGCATCTTTACAATATATCTAATAACTCTACCAACTCGTACGTAATCAAATCCGCAAGCAACGTACCATCCTCTTCTTCCATCGCTGACAAAATCGGTGACAACGCATCCGTAATTAACCGCTGTTGCAATGCCTCATCCTGGATACCTGACGCAATTAGCGATAAGTTTGGAATCACACCATTCATCGCAGCTATCCCATCCGATACACGCCCCTGATATAAGATATCTGCAATCGTAAGCAATGTTTCTTTTGTATCCTGTATTAATTCCTGTTCCATAAAAACCTCCTTATACAAAATATGGCTGACTCGCAAGCGAGCCAGCCAATAAATTGTCAATAATATGAAATTACTGAAGTAATGAAAGTACACCCTGTGTAGACTGATTTGCCTGAGCCAACATGGACTGTGCAGCCTGCTGAAGAATGTTATTCTTCGTGTAGTTGGTCATCTCTGTAGCCATATCAGTATCACGAATCTGTGATTCTGCAGATGTCAGGTTCTCTGAGTAGTTCTCGAGGTTATCGATTGTGTACTCAAGTCTGTTCTGCTTAGCACCAAGTTCAGATCTAGCAGCAGATACAACCTTGATAGCTGAAGTGATAAGAGACATAGCTTCTGAAGCCTTTGAATGTGTATACATGTTCAACACATTACCAGCTGATGATGTGTTTCCTGCAACTACAGAACCTTTCGCACCAAACAAGATAGAAGCACTCATCTTCTTGATTGTGATCTCCATGTTCTCGCCCTTAACGGCACCAACCTGAAGCTGCTTCTCAGAGAAGTCACCATTCAAAAGCTTTGTGCCGTTGAAAGCTGCCTTTGTAGAGATAGAATCAATCTCCTTAGCAAGCTCACCGATCTCATCCTGGATTGCCTTACGATCTACAGATGCGTTTACATCGTTGGCTGCCTTTGTAGCAAGCTCACCCATACGCTGAAGGATGCTGTGAATCTCACTCATGTTTCCTTCTGCTGTCTGGATAAGAGATACGCCATCCTCAGAGTTCTTAACAGCCTGGTTAATACCTCTGATCTGGTTTCTCATCTTCTCACTGATGGAAAGACCTGCTGCGTCATCAGCTGCTCTGTTAACCTGATATCCTGAAGACAACTTCTCAGTTGACTTAGATACTGCCTTAACGTTAGCGCCCAACATTCTGTTTGTGTTTGCTGCCTGCAAATTGTGCTGTACTACCATAATAATTCCTCCTTGAATTTATTCCCGCGTCCTTGCGAGAAGTACTGGGGCACCGCCCCGTGAATAGTATGTATGTTAGAACCCGCTCGGGTAATAACCTTGGTTGAATCTGTAGGAACTTGTCTTGTTTGTTCCTTACACCTTATATATCGGACTGGAAATTATATCCTTAACCCTTTTTATAAAGTTTTTTTATTTTTTTCTGTCATAGAGCAAAGAGTCATTCACCATGCCGTTTGCCATAGACTTATAATACTTGTTTGCCACCGTTTTGGACTGCTTCATCTGGCGCACGCCCTGGAATTTCGCGGAGAATACCTGTTCCATCACTGCCTGGTTGCGCTCCTCCACGGCTTCGATCTGCATACCGAGATCCACACAGGTACGAATCAGATTCTGTATTGCAAGCAATTCATCTCTGTAAACCACCGGATCTCAATCCGTACACGGTCATAGACAGAAGAAAACCCTTTATCGATCTCATTGAGGTTATCGATCAAAACATCCTTCTTCTCAACAAGTTCCGAAAACTGTTCCTCGTCAAACTTCTCCGCTGCCGCAATCACCGACTGCTCATTTGTAAGCTTCAGAATCTCTGCCAGATATCTCTGCTTCCGTTCCAGTGATTCACGCATGATATTCACATAAGTTCCGGTCTGATCCATATATTACCTCCTAGCTCAGTGATAGCTGCGGTCCTTTGGCTTTCGTCATAACTTCCTTCCACACATCCCGCATGCCACGAAGCTCTTCTAACGCTCTCTCCAGAAGCTCCATGTCTTTCTTCATGTTTGCCTCCGTCAAAAGTGCAAAGATATAATCATACATACGCTTGAAATCCTCGGCAACCGGATATTTCATATTCAGCGTCGATGTCAGTTCCACGATAATATTCCGGCATTTCTGGATGTTCGTATTTACTTTCCCATAGTCTTTCTTCTCAAGTCCCACAATTGCGATATTGCAGAACTTAACCGCCCCTTCGTATAACATCAACGTAAGTTCTGCCGGTGTTGCTGTCTCGATACGGTTGTTTCCATATGCCCTTGCTGCTGTGTTATATGCCATTTATATAACCCCTCCATCTATTTATGATGCACTTCCGAACAAAGATGACAGATATGACTGCTGACTCTGCAGCTTTGCCATCGCAGATTCCATCTTCGAGAACTGATCATAGTACTTATCTTCAAGATTCTGGAGCTTTTCATCCCACTTATCGATGTCGTCATCATAATCATCGATCTCGCTATCCAGCGTCTTGTCATTGTAGAACGTCTGTGTGCTTCGCACACCTTCAATACGTGTCATGGATTTCCGCAGATAATCATACATCTGTGTACCAACACCGGAAGTGTTTGTGGATCCGCCTATCACCTGTCCTACGATATCACTTCCGCTTTCCAGCAGATTCTTCAAAGTATTCGTCTCAGAAGAGTACTGGTCATCATCCTCATCACCGAGGATATGAAGCTTACCGTTCTCTGTATAATCACCGGTCACAATACCAAGTGAAGCCAATGTCATAGTTTTTGTACTTCCATCTGCCATTGTTACCTGTACGCCCTTGTTCAGCATTGTACGCATGCCGGAAAGCAGTGTCTGCAATGTAGAATCCCGGCGCAGCAATCCCTGCTTTGCCTTCTCTTCCCACTTCTCGATCTGCGTATCGGACAGCTTGCTTCTCTCATCCTCAGTTAAGGCATCATAGCCGGCATCTTTTTCGTTATAATATTTATTCATCTCGTCAATCAGTTCATTATATGACTTGACGAAATTCTTGATTGTGTTATATGCACTGTCAACATCCGCAGCAACCTCGACATTGACTACAGAATCTGTCTTTGCCTTTGCTGTGATCGTAAGACCGTTGACTGTCAATGTATTACTGTCACTCGTATATTTTACATTGTTATAGTAGATAATCGCATCTCTTGCGTCTACCTTTTCTGCCTTGCTTCCAAGTCCTAGAGCTTCCAATGCACTGCTGTCACTGGATGTCAGATTGAAATCATTCGCAGCACCGGTCTTCGACGCATTGAGATAAAATCTTCCATGGGATGCATCGAAGCTTGCAGAGACACCCATCTTAGAAAGTGCTGTTGTGAAATCATTGATGGTTGACTTGTCATCTACAACAAAATCCTTGCCATTGACTGAGAATGTTGTACCTACATTGATTCCGAGATCTGCCAGCTTCGTAGAACCGGAGATATCGGCACTTGTAAAGTCCTGCTTTACCTTTGCCGTGAAGCCGGCACTCATTGTATTGCTGTCCGCATCACCCTTCTCATATCCAACTTCTCCAGACATACCAAGTGCTGCGCTTTCAATCGTGTAAATCTCCCCGGCCTTTGTACCATCATCCAGTGTCTTTTCTGAACTATTTGTAAAGACAAGCTTACCATCTTTAAGACTCGCCTGAAGATTCTCATATCCGGAAGTAGCTTTTAGCTTTGCATTCAATGCACTGATGCTTTCGACTCCGTTATCTCCGCTTCCTCCAAGCTCAAGTTCGAGAGCAGGAATCACATCGTTTCCTGCCGAGATCGTAATCTTCTGACCTGCAAGACCTAGATTCGCCCCTTGTGCATCTACCATGTCCGCAAACTTCGTAGACAGTCCGGCATCATTATAGGTTGTGTAAGACTTGCCATATGCCTTGATATTGTCTCCGGTCAGATAGGCTGACGATGCTGTCTGCTCGACGGAAACCGAATGTGTACCATTTGTCGCTCCGGAACCGGCTTTGACGGATACCTTTGTCTCATCACTGGCCGTTGCCTTCTTCGTTTTATAGTTGCTGACCGTCTTAAATGCAGAAAGCTGCGTCTTGTAGAAGTTATAAATCTTCGTATTTAATCCGCTCCAGATCTCTTTCTTCCACTCGACGTCCTGCTTCTTCTGTTTGATTTTATTTACTTTTTCAGAGCTGGCGCTGACCAGTTCCTTTACCATGCTCTCTGTATCCATGCCGGATACGAGGCCTGTCATACGCATTGCCATAACAAATACCTCCTAATCAGGGTATCGCCCCCTACCTTCTCTCATCAACCAGAAGACCTGCCATCTCCCATGCCTTTGCAAGCATATCGAGTGTCTTCTCCGGCGGAATCTCACGGATAACTTCATCGGTGTCACTATCTGTAACGGTGATGGAAATCCGGTTTGTATCCTCATGATACTTGAAGCTGAGCTGTGTATGATGCATTGGACTTGCCTGTTTCACTGTCTTGTTCAGATCATCGACTGCTGCCTTGATCTTGTCCGGTGCCACTTCCTGATCCGTCTGTACCGCACCGCGATCCTGTTGCTGTCCCGGCTGGCCGTTGTTATTGCTGTTGCCCTTTCCACCGATCGGCGGTAAGCTTGCAACCTGTACCTGCTGCTGTCCGGCAGTACTGCCTGTGTTCACATCCACCGTCTCAGACTGCGGACGTGTCACTCTTGTCTGTGAACTTACATTTAAGGCTCCTACGCCTCCGATTCCATCCATTCCCATAATCTATACGCCTCCTTGCGTGAACCTTGTATGCCTTCCATCCATGAACGGCATACGCCTATAGTTTCCTATTAGTTGTATCGTCAACTAATCACTCATACTTTACCACTTTATAAGAGTTTTTTCAAACTTTCTACGTCGAGATTCGCCACAGCTTCACGGTTTTCTTCCTGAATCTGTGCGTAGATTTCCTTGCGGTAGACAGGCACGCTCTTCGGTGCGGAGATACCGATCTTGACCTGATCGCCCTTCGCCTCGAGCACAGTGATCTCAATGTTATTGCCTATCACGATAGATTCGCCTTGTTTTCTGGATAGTGCTAACATATTACTCACCTGCCTTTTCTTTCATTTTCTGGATTGCCTCGTAGGCATTGAATTTCACCTTGTAATCTTCGTTCTCCACGATCACCTGGATGGCTTTTCTGCCCTCTGTGTTGATGATGATCGGTGCCTTCAGATTCGCTGTCATCTTCGTTAAGTCCGAAGGAATCGACAATGTGACAAACATCAGAATATCCGCATCTGCAGGATCACCGATATTCTTCATCAGCTCGTCCTCCACGATCGGACCGTAATCATCAATCAGTTCAGATGGATGGATGATCGGAAGTGCCAATGCAGGCTCCTCCATGGACTGCAACCAGCTGATCTTCGAACGCTCCTCACGGTCGCTGTCATAAATAATCGCAAATTTCTTTAAATTTTCAAAACCGATCAGCCCCATCGGGAACTCCAGGATCTTGTCCTCCGCGATGTCGACTGTGCCAAATAATCTTGTTTCTGCTACCATGCTTTATCCCTCCTCAAAAATTAGAAATCGTTCCTCATCATATGTATACAATAATAACGATTTCTCCGTTCTTCGAACTCTCGAAATCGTAACAGCCATGCGCATTCCGGGCTATCGCCCTACATGCTTATGTCTGTTATCCGTCATATAAATAAGCAGCTCCGCCTGCAAGCAGTCTCGCTGCTTATTTGCATGACGGAATTATTTTCTACAAATAATCAATCAACGATGCTCTGACCAGATTGCTTGTCGCCGCAAGCGCTGCCTCATATACGACATTGGCCTCCTTGAAGTTCAGTGCTGCCTCTTCCGTGCTCACATCCTCATTTTCAGACTTCAATTCCTTGAATGTGCTGTACTGTTCTGTCACGCGAGTTCTGATCATGTCAAGCTTTGTCATACGGCTTCCGACATCGGACTGGATTGCAGATACCTGATCCATATAGCCCTGGAAGTTCGTGATATTCTTCGCAAATGTCTTCTGCATCGTCTCTTTCTTGATTGCGATTTCAACGTTGATATCTTCCAGCATGGCGTTAATCTGCTTTACCGCATCATCATTCGATGCATACTGGTTGTCCTCCAGCATACTCTTTAACTTCTTCTCTGTCTTTTCCGCTGCATCTAACTCCTGCAGCGTATAGATCAGATCGTTGATGTTGTTGCTCATATCATCGTTGATAATATTTTTGCCTTCCGTATTAACCTGAATACTCTGGCTGAAATTCACTTCATAATAAATCGACTGTGTCCGGTCATAGGTATCATAATCTACCGTCTTAATGCTGCCATCCGACTGCTCGGTGTACTGCGTACAGTCAAAATAATGCTCCGGGCGGAGGTCGCCTGCTTCGAATTTATTTTTCGCGTAGTCAACTACGATATCGTCTGCCTGCTTGAGTGTGTTATACACGTTCTCACCGAAGATAATCTCGCCGGTCTCCTCGATGATGTTGATTTCATCCGGTCCAACCTGATAATACGTATCTGCATCCGCCGTTGTCTTCACCGTCTGGGTAAATCCACTCAGATCGATCGTGTTACCATTTGCGTCCAGTGCTTTCAGGGAAAGTGCTGCATTGCCCTGACTATCCTTACTTGAAATGCCCTCATATGCCAGATTCAGGCGATAGACCTGTTCCTTGTCCGGCTTTACATAGGTACTTGTGCCTGCCAGAATCCCATCTACATCTTCATTGTTCACGCCGTTTAATACGACCGTTTTCATATCCAGATCATCCGCATTCAGATGCTGTGTGATCTTATAAGAATATTTCTTGATATCCTCTGTCTCGTTAAATGCCAGAGAACGATCCGTCTTATAGCCAGAGAAAATATAACGTCCAGCGTAGGTTGAATTTCCCTCACTGTTGATCATATCCTGCATCTCTTTTAACACATCAATGATCGCGCTTCGGTCGGAGGTCTTGAACGAATCCGTCGAGCCCTGTGTACAATAGCTCTGGATATCTTCGAGTCGTGAAGTGATGTTGTCCAGAGAGGTTGTCGTAATCTTCAGCCACGACTCTGCATCACCGATATTCTTATCCTTGTACTGTTCCAGCTGCGTTACCATCGTACGAAGCTTTAAAGCACGCACAGCAACAACCGGATCTTCGGATGCCTTTGTAATTTTCTTTCCCGTCTCCATCTGCGTTGTGCGGTTGTCCACATTTGCCATCGTCTTCTGCATATTCCGCAGAGAGTTATTGGAGATCATCTGATTTGTAATTCTCATATTCCTACCTCCAAGGCGTCAGCCTTATACACCAGTCTCGTTAATCAGTTTGTCATATACTTCATTCAATACAGATATTACCTTAGATGCCAGCCGGTACAGTTCCTGGAACTTCGTCAGATTCGAACCTTCCTCGTTCTTATCGACACCGGAAATAGATGCTCTCTGGTTATCAATCGTGTATCGGATATCATCCTGATTTGCTGCAAATACCTCATTTTTCTTTGTATCGACCGCCATGTTTGTTGTGATTGCCTGCAGGAAATGTGAGACATTACCCTGCTGGAACATCGATGTATCCGTCAGTCCAGCCATCATCTTTTCTAAGATGCCCCTTGCCTCTATGTTGCCCTGATCGATATCTTCCTTGTAAGACACAACAATCTTCTTCGGATCGGTCTTCCACTGCTGGTTCAGCTCCCAGTTCAGTCCGTTCAGACGGTAATAGCTGTCGTCGCCGGAAGAAATCGTTCCAGTTCCCTGCATGCTGCCCTTCAATACGAAATCGTGTCCATCCGGTGCCTGTGCGGTAAATGCATCAAGTCCCGGATTTCCATCGGCATCGGCACCCGCGCTTGTCAGGTCGTTCATGTACTTGGAGAATACACGCACCAGCTCGTTTAACTTTGCCTGATAATACGGAATACCCTTTGTCATATTTTTGACGCCAATCTGTGCCTGACGTCCGTCGATACCTGTCGGGAAGATAGCTGTTACTTCCGCATTCTTCTCATCAATCATCGTCATATTTTTAAATGTAAAGTTATTCAGCTTTCCGGCTGCATCATACTCGGCCGTCCAGCCGTCGTACAGATAATCTTTACCGTTCAGGGTAATTGTTCCCTCGCTTGGAATGTTCAGATCTTTCATGGCAACACTCTCTGCAAGCGATACTGTCACTTCCGGTGGATTGTCCGATACAGCAGTTGTTTTTCCGGAAAATACCTCACCATTGTTGCCGTCACGGATGTTGAACAGACCTGCGATTCTTCCGGTTGTATTCGCCGTATTGAAGAATTCTCCCGCAGTATCATCCGCGTTCTTCCAATAAATATCAACCAGACCATCCTGATCGTTCTGGTTCACCTTCTGCTCCCGTGGAACTATGGTCAGTTCATTGTAACCAAGCTCATCGACCAGGATTTCACCATTAATACGGATCGTCAGAGTCTTGGCATTTGCTTCGACCTGATCATTTCCCACACCATACATGATGCTTCGCTCGTCCACATCAACATTGATATATTCGGATAATGTGTCGATACATACGCCCCGCTTATCACGCAGGTCGTTTGCATTTCCACCCTTTAATTCGACTGTGATAATCTCCTGTGTCAACTCGTAGATCTGCTTTGCAAGCGAGTTCACTTCGCTGACTGCAAGTTCAACCTCATCGTTGATCGTCTTCTGCGTCGATTGGAAATTGCTTGCAAGCTCATTCACCATGTCTGTGAAAGAATCTGCCGTAAGCGCAAAGGAGATTCGCGTTGTATAATCGGCTGGCTTTGTCGAGAGATCCTGCATGGCATCGGACATCTCTGCCATCCATTTTGTATAGCCTGCCTCGGAAGTCATTTCGTTCATATACGTCTGTAACTGTTCGAGATTGGCATGCTGTGAATTGTACTGACTGTACTTGGAATTTGCAGACCAGTATTTCGTGTCGTAATATGCATTTCTCTGACGTTCTACGGCTGAAGCGGTAATACCGGTTCCCATCATACCATACGTCTTGTTCAGACGTAAGGCGTCCGATGCGGAAGCCTGCACGTTCTGTCTGGAATATCCTTTTGTATCCGCATTGGATATATTGTGCGCGGTTGTATTCAGCGCCGTCTGGAAATATGTCAGTCCCGAAAGACCTGTATTGAGTCCTAAAAATGTAGATGGCATCGCTTCCACTCCTTCTTTGTCAATTGCGAATTATCGTTTCTTTTATGCACCCAGCTTCTCGATCAGATAAGCAATCATCTCGGATACGGTGTTGATGTATCGGGAGGACGCATTATATGCATGCTGGAATTTGATCATACTGGATAACTCCTCATCAGAGGATACGCCAAGCAGCTGCTGTCTCGTATTCTCGGCGTCGGACACTGCCTGCTGTCCGGTTTCCATCATGGATTTGTATGTGTAACCACGGTCCGACAGATCATCCATCATACCGCTGTAATAATCTTTGTAATTGCACTGCACCAGAGAATTCGGGCTGACCGTTGCGAACTTATCGTTCCACCGTGCCAGCAACTCATCTGCGATCGTCTGTGCCTCCTCACCCGATACACGGGAGAGTGGAAGCAGGGACGGATTCTGTAACAGCTTCTCGTTCACCTTCAGGTTTCCGATCGTATAAAGCGAATAGAAATCGTCCGGATTTTCTTCGTTATATACCTTGAACGTCTGTGTCGTTCCATCTGCCAGCGTCAGTGTACGCTCTGTGTACCGCTCCACGCTGTTTCGCGTAAACAACTCGGTGCCCGGATACTCATTACCTGAACCCATGCCGATACCTGCAGTATCCTCGTCCAACACCTTTACGGTAGAACCATCTGCCAGCGTCACGGTTTTGTTCGGACACAACGTATCGTTGATCTGTGTCACCATCGCATGAATCAGCACATCAAACTGTGCCTCCAGATTCGTAATCGTGTATGGTTCCACATACGTATTAAAATATTCCAGATCTTTTACATAATCTTTGACGTCCTGCTCGTACTGCGCCATCGCCGTCTGATAATCCGCATTGTTAGCAAAATCTTTCTCCAGCGGTTTCGTCGGCTTTGTCGGTACGTCCGTGTAGTTACTGATAAAATAACCCCGCGACATCATAAGACCATTCAGAGAACCGATATCGCTGTTACTGTCCGCGGTCGGTACCCGGTTTATATTAAACAAAGGATCGCCATCCTGCTCCCATACCGGCATCAGGAAGTCCGTCGAAGAACCTGTGAATCCGTAATTCTGCTGATATTTCTCATTCTCACACACCTTCTGTGTCGTCAGTGTGTAGGTTCTTCCAAGCGTAACCAGTGTATGTCCTTCCAGATACACCTCTACCGTACCGTCTTCGTTGTTTACAACTTCGGAATTCACAATAGAAGAAAGCTTATCAAGTGCCTGATTCCGCTTGTCCTTTAAGTCATTTGCTTTTTCCACATTTCCTGCCTCAACCGCACGGATCTGCTGGTTAAGTTCATAGATGGTAGATGCAAGATCATTGACTGTCTTGACTTGATCCTTGATCTCCGTGTTCAGATTCCGCTGATACTCGATCAGACTGGAACGTATCGTCTGCACACGATCGATCAGGGTGAGTGCATTGGAGATAAAGGAGCTCCGCGTTACGATACTGTTCGACTCCTTCTGCAGCTCCTGCATGGATGTCCACATATCTTTTAACGTCGTGTTAAAATCCTTACCCTCTAACTCACCGAAATAATTCTCTATCTCTGAGACGGTTTCATACTGCGCCTTGTAGTAGCTCATACGCCCGCTCTCTGTGCGGTAGGTATCATCTGCAAACTGGTCGCGCACCTGTCGGATCTGCGCCGTTACAACTCCCATACCTACGTTATTGATATAATATGAGTCCGTTGCGACTCTGTTATATGACTGGTCTGTCAGGAGTACCTGCTGTCTGGTATAGCCCTCAGTCTGTGTATTTATTAAATTATGTGCGGTTGCATTTAACGCATATTGACTTGTCTGAAGTCCTGTTACGCCAACGGACAACCGTCCCATCGTTCCTGCCATACGTTTACTCCCTTATCCCCGTTAATTCTGTACATCAAATCTGCCCGGTACATCGGCACCGCCTGCATATGCAGCGTTGCTCTTGAACATCTCTTTCGAATACTCTGCCGTCTCCGGCGCCCGGTTTAAATTCTGCATCAGATTGATGTTATACTCGATCATTTCAAGTGCATCCTGAATCAGATTCTGATTATGTCCGTTTACTTCCCGCACCTTCCGTGCAAGCTTCGCCAGCTTCTCGTTGATCGCAAGCAGCGGATCATGGAATTCCGGCTGTCCTTCCAGAAATGTAACAACGTCCATCACCTTGACATCATCTGGTCGTTTGCCTAAGATATTCGCTACATTTGTCATTGTCTCGCGCCGTCTGTGTTCCACGCTTGCAAGCGCATCTGCCAGACGCTGCTCCTTCTCGGTTGTCTCAGACAGACGGTCAAGATTGTTCGATACAATCGCACTCGTCTTCTCCATCGACACCTGCAGAAGCTGCTCATACAATGCATACTCATCATTCAATTCCGTAATCAGATTCTCAATTATACTTGCCATGTCGCATCCTCTTTTAGATATTTGTCTTGCTGTAACTGTCCAGTAATTTCTGTGCGAAATCATCCACGCTCACATCATATGTGCCGTTGTCAATCCGGCGCTTCAGATCCTGAATCTTGGACTCTCTGACATCTGGTGTATTGCCCAGTGCTGTCTTTGCTGTCTGCATATCTTTTCCCATGCTTGAGAAAGATACCTGATCCAAAAAGCTTCCTGATCCGGTTGTTCCAGAAGTCTTCGTCTTCTTGGTGCCTGTGTTGCCATAGATCTGACTGATCATATTATAGGTTCCTATTCTCATTGCTTCTCCCTCCTTTTTCTTATCTTTCGCAAGCCGCAGTCTCCTGCAATTACGATTCTTCAATATGAATATCGGAAGTTTTCCCTGTATCATAACCCTTTTTATGTAAAAAAAGACACATGCACCAGCATTTGTGCATATGTCTCTTCTCTGTTTTATGTATTTTATACAGAAGCAATCCCTGCCTGCTTTTCATCCACTGGATTAGTCAAGAAATCGCATCTTACCAGCGGAACTCTTCCGAACCGCCTGCTGGCGTTCCCGCTTGTAAGCGTTTGTCATCGCATCTGCCAGTCCGCCTGCACACTCCTTACAGAATCTTCCGCTGTGGATCATCTTGCCACAGCGCTCACATTCCAGACCAACCAGAGAATCATCGGTAAAGGATAAACGTTCCTCGCGCACCCAGTATTTGATCTGCTTGATCGTAACATCACACGCTTCCGCTACCTGATTGATATTCTCGCGTGGATTCTCCTCGATATATTTCTTTACTTTCTGAAACTTCTCTTCCAGCTTTTCTTTACATGCAGGGCACAGCTTTTCGCCCGCAATATAATTAAATAACTTCTTACAGTTTCTGCAATTCATCAGTTCCATGATTTGTTCCTCCCTCTATCTATTCTGACACAATCTCTATATCACTTTCATCTTCCGGTTCCGATTGCTACACTTGTATAATAAACATCCGGGATTCCCGCCGCATGCAGACTCTTCGTACATGCCTCGATCGTAGCCCCCGTCGTGTAAATATCATCGACCAACAATACTTTCTTATAGCTTACACTTTTTTCTATACATTGAAAAGCCTTTTTTAAATTTTGCTCGCGGTGCTCGGGGTCCAGACTTTTCTGTGGTTCCGTATTGACCACGCGTGCAAGCAGTTCCCGTTCGACCGGTATATCCAGCTTCTTTCCCAGTACATCTGCCAGAAGCTCCGCCTGATTGTAACCACGCTTCTCCAGCTTGCGCTTATGGATTGGGATCGGAATCAGCGCATCAATCCCCAGACTCTGCAATGTGAGTCCATGCCGTTTCACGATCTGTCCTGCATAGAATGCTGCATAATCACGCTGATTGTGATACTTGAACCGCGCCAGACTCTCATCAAGTGGATACTGGTATTTCATCGCCGGAAAGCCCTGTATATATGTCCGTGTATGCCGCGTACAATCCTCACACAGCTCCGCTTCCTCATCAGTGATCTCGCACCCACACCGCATGCAAACTGGCTGTGCCGGATAATCAATCATCGGTCTGCACTCGTCACACACCTGTCCAGCCTGTCTCCC
>OJMI01001799.1_pt1 | contig 21752 bp, 11 predicted proteins | sample 1597131 | NCBI WGS metagenome assembly OJMI01 (sample SAMEA2452116, study PRJEB22498) | human gut metagenome | reverse complement strand
CATTGGCAATCAATTCGTTATAAAGTTTTATTCTTTTTACGACAGTCCCTATTTATAAACCAGAGCAGCGTATTAATTGGACATTGGGAATAGATTTCCGACATAATGAAGCTTATTATGATAATATAGGAGATAAACTTAATCAGTATAATCTTGAGAATCAGTCAAAAAGTTTGTCTCGTTTCTATGATGGTGGAAGTCCGACCGCATTATATGCTGTGAGATCAGAAGGTATTGATCCGGCTACTGGACGTGAAATTTTCTTGACTGCTATAGGTAAACGTACGTTTACCTATAGCTATAATGATGAAGTTCTGGTAGGTGATACCAATCCGGATATAGAGGGAACCTTTAACAGTTCGTTATATTGGAAAGGATTTTCTTTTAATTTCTATTTGAGATATAGTTGGGGAGCTGATCAGTTTAATTCAACTCTTTATAATAAGGTAGAGAATATTTCGGAAGAAGGTTTAAAAGTAAATCAGGATAAGCGTGCATTGTATGATCGTTGGCAAAAACCTGGAGATGTTGCTAAATTTAAGGGTATCTCTTTGACTGAAAATACTCCAATGTCTTCTCGTTTTGTCCAGAAAAATAATTATCTGGAATTGGAGTCAGTTCGTCTGTCATATGAGTTTAATCAGAAATGGATGGAAAAGGCTAGAATTCAAGGATTTATATTGAGTGCTTATATGAATGATATTTGTCGTTTCTCTACTATTGAGGATGAAAGAGGTATCAGTTATCCTTTTGCTCGTAGTGTGTCTTTATCATTAACGGTAAACTTTTAAATAAGAAAAAATGATTATGAAAAAAATAAAATATATAATAGTTGCTATTATTACCGTATTTGCATCCTCATGTTCAGATTGGTTGGATGTGCAACCTAGCGATCAAGTTTCGGAGGATACGGCATTTAGTACATTGTTTGGATTTAGACAGACATTGAATGGAGTATATGTAGAGCTGAATGCTTCTGATTTGTATGGTAAGGCTTTGACTTGTGAGCTTCTTGAAATTATGGCACAGCAATATGCTGTCAGCTCAGAAGCTACTGCTTATAGTGCTTTGGCCGATTATGATTATACTGGTGCAACAATAAAGGACCGTTTTTCTAGTGTATGGGCAAAGTCTTATAATTTGATAGCAAATGTAAATAAGATATTGGAGAACTGCGAGAAACGTCGTGGAACGGTATTATCGGAAGAATATTATCATATTTTTAAAGGAGAAGCGCTGGCTTTGAGAGCGATGCTGCATTTTGACTTGTTCCGGTTGTTTGGTCCGGTTTATGTGGAGGATAGTGAGGTTATGTCTCTTCCTTATTATGAAACATTTTCGCTTAATCAGGCTCCGGTTTTAAAAGGATCGGAATTTATGGGAAAAGTAATTACGGACTTGAGAAATTCTTTAGAAGAACTGAAAAGTGATCCAGTCATAGAGTATGGGGTAGCAGGAAAGGTTTCGGATACTTTTTTGAAAGATCGTAACTTGCGATTAAATTATTATGCAGTAAAGGCTTTGCTGGCACGAGTTTATATGTATCAAGGTGAGGTTGATTTAGCAGCAGAACAAGCAGAAGATGTGATAGCTATTCATAATCAGGAGGGCTTCTTTCCTTTTGTTGAAAGTGCAGACGCTTTAGCCCGAGAACCGGATAGAGTTTTTTCTTCAGAGATTTTGTTTGGTCTTCAGAACTTGAATGTAAAATCACTTTACTCATCAATGTTTGATGCTAATACATTAAAACCGGAAGCATTGTTGGCTCCAAGAGCAGATGTGATATCGCAATTATATACCGGAAGTGATGTTGATGATTTGAGATATCGTACATCTTTGAATAAGACAGCAGAGGTAGGTGGTAATAATTATGCTATTTTCCAAAAATATATGGGAGGAGATTCTATCTATTCTCAGATTATTCCAATGATACGTATCAGTGAAATGTATTACATAAAAGCAGAATCAAAAATTGATACGGATCCAGAGCAAGCATTTCAAATATTGAAGGATTTCTTGGTACATAGAGGAATTGCCAATCCATTAATTCGTACTCCAAGAGAGTTGTTGGACAGTGAATATCGAAAAGAATTTTTTGGTGAAGGACAGTTGTTCTTTTATTATAAACGTTTAAATAGAAAAACCATAAAGAGTGCTTCAGGAACATCTGATATAAATATGGGTAGTACACAGTATGTTGTTCCGATTCCAGATGGCGAATCTCAGTATAATTAAAAAGCTTTATAGATATGAAACAGATTATTATATTATGTCTTACCGTATTGTGCTGTGTGGGATGTAAAAAGGATTTAGATACTTATTATGGAGAAAGTGGAATATATTTTGATCATCTGAAAAATCAGAATATATTACGGGTTGATACGATACCTTTTGCTTGGGGGGAGTTGGATGCCGATATTAAAGAAGAAAAGATAAACCTTCAAATCAATTTGTTTGGAAATGTGACAAATTATGATCGCCATTTTACGGTAAGTGTCGTTCCTTCAGATGATCCGGAAACAGCTGTTGAAGGTGTAGATTATATGCCTTTTAATACTGATTGTGTAATACCGGCTAATGAATCATATACAACATTGCAGATAACTCTTAAACGTACGGAAATACTGCAAAGAGAGAAAAGAATATTGACCGTTAAATTGAATGAGACAGATGAACTTAAATTCTTGTATTCTAGAGAGGCTGTTGATGAGGATAAGAATATACGGCAAATAGATTTGCAACGTGTAATTGTTATGGATGAAACTCTTTTACCTCCAAGTTGGTGGTATGGATCAAGAATCAGAGATATATTTGGTGAATATTCAATGAAGAAAGCTATTACAATTTGTAATGTGATGAACATAGACCGTAAAGAATGGTTGGATAATAGTTTTGGAAACCGAACTGCTTATCTTCAGTTTGTAGGTAAATTCATGCATAATTGGTTGCAAGAGCAGAATCCTCCAATTTATGAAGAAGATGGAGAAACTTTAATGGAAATGGGACCAAAGTCGAAAGTATGAAACTAATAAAAAAATGTGATTATGAAGCTACGAAAAATATATAATTTGTCAATCGTATGTTGGTTAATGGCAGCTCTGTTGACATCTTGCTTTGATGACAAAGGTAACTATGATTATCAGAATATCAACGAGGTTACGATTGAAGGTATTGATAGAACGAAAGTATATGAGCTCTTTTCTTATGAATCGACTTTAACGATAAATCCTGTAGTAAAATCGACTGTCGGAGATGAAAAGAATTATGATTATACTTGGAAGATTATTCCTAAAAATGCGGAATCAGAAGAAGGTGATCAGGAAAAGTATGTGGTTAGTAAAGAAAAAAATCTTGTGTATCCTGTAACTTTAGATGATGGTTATTATATTGGATTTTTTGAGGTAAAAGATCTGAGTAATGGAGTGACTTGGATTGAAGATTTCTATTTGCATGTAAAAAGCAAAGGAAGTGAAGGATGGATAATTGCTTGTAAGCAAGATGGAAAAACCCGTTTGGATTTGATAACTAAAGAAAGTAGTGGAAAAAATGTTTTATTTCCAGATTTATGGAATGGCTTGGACTTTGATATGGGAGAGCCTAAACGGTTGTTTTATTTGGCAGGAATGGGAGCAGAGTTTATGTTTCCTTTGCTAGTAACAGATAAAAGTACTTATTCTATTATGGGGAATGATTTTCATGTGGGAGAAGATACTGATATGAAATGGTATTTTGGTTTGTCTGATGGAACTATAGATATGACTGCCAGTGTGATTGAACAATATTCTACAACTTGGTTATCTAACTGGTGGGTAATAAATTCTAAAGGAGAGATTTATTCTACAGAAGCCTCTACCGCTGCATTCTTCTCGTATCCAATTAATAAGCTGAATGGAAAGGAAGAGTTTGAAGCGGCCCCGTTTATAGGAGTTAGTTATACTTATAACGATACAGATGAAGATTCGAATTATAATTATGCAATGGTATTTTATGATAAAACCAATCGTCAGTTCTTGTCGAAATTTGGAGCAAATAATTATCCAGACGTAATGAAATGTACAGGAACACAGATTTTTGATGTTAAAACTGGACGTGATATGGTCTTTATGGATTCACATGTAGTGATTGATGGACTTCAAGTGGCAGTACTCAAAGATCCGCAAACTCAAGATTTTTATCTTTATGGATTTACCTTGGGATTTGGAAAGATCGAACAGAATTTTTATGGTAAGATTGGTGGTCCTGTGTCGGAAGCTATTGCATTTGCTTTGCATCCAACTTATAATACTTTATTTTATGCAACAAAGAATAAGGTTTATAGAGTGAGTTTATCGGAGCCATCGACAGAAGTGAAGGAAGTTCTTTCATTTGATGGAGAAGACATTGTAACTTTAAAGTTTAATAAAATATTAAGTTGGGGATCATCTGCAACAGCTTATATGAGCATGTTGTTGGTAGGAACAAATAAGGTCGCGTCTGAAGATGAAAATCCTGGCGTCTTTAGGTTATATGAGGTTCCTAGTCTGATAAGCGGCTCTCTTTCTTTAAATGAAGAAATTGAAGGTTTAGGTGAGATTGTTGATATTGTATATAAAGAAAATGCTTCTAATTAAATTAAAATATAAAGTTTATGAAAAAAGTGATTGTGTTAATAATGGCAATAGTATGTATGGCTTGTGCTTTATTTGATAACTATTGTATTAAGGGAATTATTCCTGCAAAGTATAATGGAAAAACGGTAACTGTGTTTACTATATTGTCGAATGGACAAGATTCATTATTGACTTCATCTGTAGTGAAAGATGGAAAGTTTGAGATAAATGTAAATAATAATTTTGATTTACTATATCTTGAAATTGAAGGTGGTAATTATAGAACACCAATTTTTAGAGATCCTAAAGTGAGTACATATACCTTACAAGAAGATCATTTAAATAATTTAGTATTAAAAGGTGGAGAACTGCAAACTAAGTGGGAAGAATATAATAAATACAATCAGACTGTAAGACAAAAGAAAGATTCTTTGGAAAAAGAATATAGAAAGGCAGAAGTAGACGATGATTTATTTATGAGGATGCATATTCGTGCTGTTTATGAGGAATTATCCCAAAATCAAGAATCTTATGAAGATAGTCTTTTAAAAATAAATGATAATCTTATGGCTGCTGCGATGGTACAGATAAAGGCTACTTCTTTGTTAAAACAGCGAAAGTTGGTAGATAAAGTTAGTCTGTTGGGAGAAAATGCACGTAACACAGAGGCTGGTAAAATGTTACAGAAAATGGTTGCTGATTTTAAGAAGATGGAAAACGATAAGATAGCTCCTGATTTCGTTCAGAACGATGTAAATGGAAAACCAGTTTCATTGTATGAAATAAAATCAAAACTTAAAGTTCTTGACTTTTGGGCTTCTTGGTGTGGACCTTGTCGAGCTGAAACTCCAAATTTGAGAAAAATTTATGAAACCTATAAAGATAAAGGATTAGAAATTATAAGTGTTTCTTTAGATACCAAAGAAGATAATTGGAAAGCTGCTATTGAAAAAGATCAGATGAATTGGATTCACACATCAGATTTGAAAGGATGGAAAAATGAAGTGGCTCAACGTTATGGGATAAGTGTTGTTCCTGCAATCTTTTTATTAGATAAAGATAATCGAATTATAGCTAGGAATTTAAGAGGAGAGGCTCTTGAAAAAGCAATAAAGGAATATTTAGAAAGTGTAAAATGATGTTATAAAAATCTGAGGAAAAGGGACCGGTCCAAAAGAAATTTTGAGACCGGCCTTTTCATATCGGAAAACATCTTGTTTTTGTTGAGAGGATTTTGTCAAAAGTTTGAATACTGCTTCAAAATGTTTACTTTTGCACAAAAATAAGCTACATATATATGAAAAACATTGCGTTAACCCTTATTCTGACATTACTCCCGTTGCTATCGTTTGCGCAGGGAGTTTCATCACAACAAGAGGTCTCTGTCGCCGGATTTATTCCTTTGGAAGGCAGCGGACGAATGGTTTACAACTTCAATCCCGGATGGCGCTTTTTCCGCGGTGATGTAAAAGGAGCTGAAAAGGCAGACTTTGATGATAAGACATGGGAAGTAGTTTCTACTCCTCACAGTGTACAACTGATGCCTGCTGAAGCTAGCGGTTGCCGTAATTATCAGGGAATAGCCTGGTATCGTAAACATTTTACAGTGCCTGCCGAAATGGACGGTATGGAAGTGCTGATTCATTTTGAGGCTATTATGGGTAAGCAGAAAATTTATGTGAACGGAAATCTGGTAAAAGAACATTTGGGAGGATATTTACCTGTAACGGTATCACTTACGGAAGCCGGTGTCAAGGCTGGTGACAAATGTGTGATAGCAGTCATGGCCGATAATAGTGATGATAAGGATTATCCTCCTGGAAAGACGCAATATACACTTGACTTTGCTTATCATGGAGGAATCTATCATGACGTATGGATGATTGGAAAATCACAGGTAGCCATTACTGATGCCATCGAAGCAAACAAGGTAGCCGATGGAGGTGTCTTTGTTCATTTTGATAACCTTTCGGAGCAGAATGCAGATGTATATGTAAATACAAATGTGAAGAACAGTTCGGAGAGAAGCCGTAAGGTAACGGTTGAAACAACACTTACCGATGCCGATGGCAAGATTGTAAAAAAGGTATCTGAAAAGATAACCTTGAATGCTGGAGCTGACCAAACGGTAATGCAGAAGATAGTAGTGAAGAATCCTAATTTGTGGTCACCGAATTCACCTTATTTATATAGAGTAGAATCGCGTATCAAGGAGAATGGCCGTTCAATAGATGGAGGTATAACCCGTGTGGGCATACGTTGGTTCGAGTTTGACGGAAAGAAAGGATTCTTCCTGAACGGAAAGCCATACGGACAGTTAGTTGGTGCCAACAGACATCAGGATTTTGCGTATGTGGGCAATGCTGTTCCCAATTCACAGCAATGGCGTGATGCACGTTTGCTTCGTGATGCCGGATGTACGATTATACGAGTAGCACACTATCCGCAGGATCCTGCTTTTATGGATGCATGTGATGAGCTGGGTCTGTTTGTTATTGTAGCAACTCCCGGATGGCAGTTCTGGAACAAGAAGCCTATATTTGCAGAGCGTGTTCATGAGAATACACGCAATATTATCCGTCGTGACCGCAATCATCCGTCTGTATTGATGTGGGAACCGATTTTGAATGAAACAAGATATCCGCTTGATTTCGCATTGCAGGCGTTGCAGATTACCAAAGATGAATATCCTTATCCGGGACGTCCGGTTGCAGCTGCTGATGTGCATTCGGCCGGTGTAAAGGACAATTACGATGTGGTATACGGATGGCCGGGAGATGATGAAAAGGCTGATGCTCCTGAACAATGTATTTTTACGCGTGAGTTTGGTGAGAATGTAGATGACTGGTATGCTCATAATAACGACAACCGTGCTTCACGCAGCTGGGGCGAGCGTCCTCAGAAAGTACAGGCACTTTCGCTTGCAAAAACATACGACGGTCTGTTCCGCACAACGGGTAAGTTTATCGGTGGAGCGCAGTGGCATCCGTTCGATCATCAGCGCGGTTATCATCCCGATCCGTATTGGGGAGGTATATTCGACTGCTTCCGTCAGCCCAAATATGCATATTATATGTTCAGAAGTCAGTCGCCAGCCGATTTGAAACATCCTACTGCCGAAAGTGGTCCGATGGTGTATATCATGCATGAAATGACTCAGTTCTCTGATGCGGATGTTGTGGTATTCAGCAACTGTGATTCTGTGAGATTATCCATGTATGATGGAACCAAGGAGTGGATTCTTCCGGTAGAACACAAACAGGGACACATGCCGAATGCTCCTGTAGTATTTAAAAATGTATGGGATTTCTGGGAAGCACGTCAGCACAGTTATACTGAACGTAACTGGCAGATGGTAAATATGTATGCCGAAGGAATCATTGACGGACGTGTAGTTTGCAGTACGAAGAAGATGCCTTCACGTCGTTCTACAAAGTTGCGTTTGCGCGTGGCCGAGAAACAACATCAACTGATAGCCGACGGTTCGGACTTTGTTGTGGTGATAGCTGAAGTTACCGACGATTTGGGACATGTACGCCGTTTGGCAAAAGAAAATATAGTGTTTACCATAGAGGGTGAAGGTGTTATTATCGGTGATGAAAAGATTAATGCCAATCCGCGTGCGGTAGAGTGGGGCTCTGCTCCGATACTGGTCCGTTCAACCCGCAAGGCAGGTAAAATAAAGATACATGCCCGCGTACAGTTTGAAGGAACACAAGCGCCGACTCCGGCTGAAATTGAATTTGAAAGTGTTCCTGCTTCTCTTCCCTTCTGTTACTCAGAAGAAGAAATGCCTGCGGTAGAGAGAAACGGACAGGTTGTAAAAGGAAGCAAAAAACAACAGTTCACCGAAGAAGAAAAAAGAAAAATGCTGGATGAGGTAGATCAACAGCAACGTGAGTTCGGTATAACTAAATAAGGATATTTTTAGTTGCGGATGCATACGGAGGAGACTCCCTATGCATCCGTTATGGTATAATATTATTTAACTTATTCCGATTAAACTATAATACTCTTGTTATATTCTAACAAATAAATCAATCAATTTAATAACTAAAAACAATAAATCTATGAAAAACGTAAAGACACTGGTAAGTACTGCAGCTTTCTCTGTATGTGTATTGCCGTTGATGGCGCAGTATCCGGTGATACCTGACTCTGTTAAGGCGCGTGCGGAGCGTCAGCAGGCAGAAATAAAACGCCTCTCGGATGAAGCATGGGCAAAAGCCTTGCCAATCGTTGAGCAGGAAGCTATAAACGGACGTCCGTATAAACCTTGGGCCTCAAAGCCATCAGACTTGTTAAAAGCGGAAATTCCTGCTTTTCCCGGTGCTGAAGGTGGTGGTGCATATACTCCCGGAGGACGTGGCGGAAAAGTTCTGGTGGTAACAAACCTGAATGATCGCGGACCCGGGTCTTTCCGTGAAGCATGTGAAACAGGTGGTGCACGTATAATTGTATTTAATGTATCGGGAGTAATTGAATTGAAAAGTCCTATCAATCTTCGTGCTCCTTACGTAACCATTGCCGGACAGACTGCTCCGGGTGACGGTATCTGTGTTACCGGTGCATCTTTCCTGATAGATACACATGATGTGGTTATCCGTCATATGCGTTTCCGTCGTGGAGCCACGGATGTTGCTTTTCGTGATGATGCGCTCGGAGGAAACGGTGTAGGAAATATTATGATAGACCATGTGTCTGCTTCATGGGGACTGGATGAAAACATGTCAATGTATCGCCATGTATACAACCGTGATCCGAAGACAAATAAGGGTGAGAAGCTTCCTACTGTAAATATAACCATTCAGAATTCTATATTCTCTGAAGCATTGGATATGTACAATCATGCCTTTGGTGCTACCATAGGAGGACATAACTGTATGTTTGCACGTAATCTGTTTGCATCAAACATTAGCCGTAACTGTTCTATCGGCATGAACGAGGATTTCAATTTTGTGAATAATGTGACCTTTAACTGGTGGAACCGTTCGGTTGACGGAGGTGATCATACAAGCCGGTTGAATATTATCAATAATAACTTCAAACCGGGACCTATCACTCCGGTAGGAAAACCTATCAGTTACCGTATCGTAAAACTGGATTCCGGAAGATCCAAGGAAAATAAGGATACTTATGGAAAGGCTTATGTAGACGGCAACGTTGTCTGGGGTAATGATAAGGTAACGAAAGACAACTGGGCCGGTGGAGTTCAGATAGGTAGCGGTGCTGTGCCCGAAGAACGTTGGGGAGAAATCCGTATGGATAAGCCATTCCCTATGCCAAACGTAACTATCATGCCGGCAAAAGAGGCATATAATTATGTTTTGGAGAACGTTGGTGCGACATTCCCCAAGCGTGATGCAGTAGATACACGTGTGATAAAGACTGTAAAAACAGGAAAAGTCGTTTATGCAGAAGATGCAAAAGAGTTTGCCAGTCCTTATGTTAAGAGACGTTTGCCTGCAGACTCTTATAAGAACGGTATCATTACTCATCCCAGTCAGGTTGGCGGATTGCCTGAATATAAAGGAACTCCGGTGGTAGATTCTGATAATGACGGTATGCCCGATGCATGGGAAATCAAATATGGATTGAATCCAAATGATCCGACCGATGCTGTGAAAGACTGCAACGGAGACGGTTACACCAATATAGAAAAGTATATCAACGGTATCGATCCGACTAAGAAAGTTGATTGGACCGATGTGAAGAATAACTACGATACATTGGCAAAACGTAAAAGCTTGTTATGAAAAAAAGAACAATTCTTTTAAAGACACTGTTTCTGGGATTGTTAAGTATAGGGTTTGTGCAAGGATTTGCACAAACCTTTACTATACAGGTCAAAAACGATAAGTTGACTTATCAGACCGATTCCAGAGGAAATCGTGTGCTTGATTTTTCATCATGTGGTTATCGGAATTCAAATGTCGATATTCCGAATGTAAGGAATGTGGTATATGTTACTTGTATACCGGGTGATAATACAGAGCGAATTCAACGTGCGTTGAATTATGTAGCTTCATTGACTCCTGATGAGAATGGTTTTCGTGGAGCCGTGCTTTTGGAAAAAGGAACCTATGAACTTTCCGGTTCCCTATGGATAAATGCATCGGGAGTTGTTTTAAGAGGAGTTTCCAAAGAAGAAACAGTCCTGAAGAAAACAGGAGTAGACCGTTGTGCATTGGTTTATATTGAAGGAAAGAAAGATTATAAGGAAATCAAGTCTGCAGATATTGTTTCAGATTATGTTCCGGTCAATTCTCTGACAATGGAGGTGGCTTCGGCATCCGGCCTGAAGAAAGGTGATAAGATAATGATCTATCGTCCGTGTACAAAAGAGTGGATTGCTTCACTTAATTGTGCAATCTTCGGTGGAGGAATCAGTGCTTTAGGATGGAAGGAAGGCGATGTCGATTTATATTGGGATCGTACAATTACAGGAATTGAGGGAAATAAGATAACTATCGATGCTCCTTTATCTATGGCACTCGACAAAAATTATGCAACATGCCGCTTGATGACTTATCAGTGGAATGGACGGGTTGCTGATTCCGGTGTTGAAAATCTGACTTTGGAATCAGATTATAATACGAAGTATCCGATGGATGAAGACCATTGCTGGAGTGGTATTTCTATTGAAAATGCAGAAAACTGCTGGGTTCGCATGGTTGATTTAAGACATTTTGCCGGAAGTGCAGTCATTGTGCAGCGTACCGGTGCACGGGTGACCGTAGAAGATTGCCGTTCTTTGGAACCTGTTTCCGAACTGGCGGGAATGCGTCGCCGTTCTTTCTATACGATGGGACAGCAGGTACTTTTCCAACGTTGTTATTCTGAATATGCAATGAATGATTTTGTTGCAGGTTACAGTGCAGCTGGTCCGAATGCTTTTGTGCAATGTGATTCATGGATGTCAAACAGTTTTAGCGGTTCTATCGGTTCATGGGCAGCCGGTCTGCTGTTTGATGTTGTAAATATTGACGGACATGATTTGAAATTCGATAATCTAGGACAGGATAAAGTAGGTGCCGGATGGAATACCGGTAACAGTCTGTTCTGGCAGTGTACAGCCAATGAACTGTTCTGCTATACACCGGTTAAGGATGCTCCAAACCGTGCATTCGGATGCTGGGGGGCTTTTTCCGGTGACGGAGAATGGGCCGAGTCAAACAATCATGTGTCACCACGCAGTTTCTTCTATGCTCAGTTGGAAGAACGTCTGAATAAGGATGTAACGGAACGCGCCCGCATATTACCGCTCTCAACAAGTGCTACCAGTAGCCCGACGCTGGAACAGGCAGCCAAATATGCGGCGGAAAGTTTGAAACCTCGTCTCACAATGACAATGTGGATTCAGGATAGAACGTTCCCGGCTTCTGTTGCAGTTTCCGGATTGAAGAATGTAGACGACTTGAAGCCTCTTCAGAAAAATGAACCGGCAAAAAGAAACTTTGCAATAGTAAATGGCCATCTGGTAGCTGATGGAATGCTGCTCGAAGGTAATCGTATGGAAGTTACCTGGTGGAACGGACGTACGAAATATAATTTTATAGAGAAAGCCAAGCCGCATGTAACGCGTTTTGTTCCAGATCAGGAAGGATTGGGATTGACTGACCGTATTGATTCTGCGGTAGTGATGATGAAACGTAACGGAAATGTGGCATTTGATCATAATTATGGATTGTGGTATGATTTGCGTCGTACCGACCATGAGCGGATTCGCCGCCGTGATGGAGATGTATGGGCTCCGCTTTATGAACAGCCTTTCGGACGTTCCGGAGAAGGTAAAGCCTGGGACGGATTGAGCAAATATGATTTGAATCGTCCGAACGCATGGTATTGGAGTCGTTTGAAATCTTTTGCAGATAAGGCCGAAACAGAAGGAATGTTGCTTTATCATCAGAATTATTTCCAGCATAATATTCTGGAAGCCGGTGCTCACTGGGTAGACTGTCCGTGGCGTGATGCCAATAACATCAACAATACGGATATGGGTGAGCCTGTCAACTTTAATGGCGACAAACGTATTTTTGTGGCTGATAAGTTTTATGATATAAATCATCCGGTCCGTCGTGAATTGCATCGTCAGTATATTCGTCAATGTTTGAACAATTTTGCCGACAATAAGAATGTGATTCAGTTTATAAGTGCTGAATATACCGGTCCGTTACATTTTATGGAATTCTGGCTAGACTGCATTGCCGAATGGGAGAAAGAAACCGGTAAGCATGCGACGGTTGCTTTGAGTGCAACGAAAGACGTGCAGGATGCCATACTGAATGATTCCAAACGAGCTGCTGTAGTAGATATCATTGATATCCGTTACTGGCATTATCGTGCAGATGGAACAACATATGCTCCGGAAGGCGGAAAGAATCTGGCTCCCCGTCAGCATGCCAGAAAAATGAAAGTTGGCAAGATGGGTTATAAGGAAGCTTATAAGGCTGTGAGTGAATATCGTACCAAATATCCGGATAAGGCTGTACTGTTGTATGCGCAGAACTATCCCGATTACGGATGGGCTGTACTGATGGGAGGCGGATCATGTCCGGTATTGCATGTTGATGATGAACGTTTCCTTAAGGATGTTCCTTATATGAATGTAGTACCGACTGATACTGACGACTATGAAATGATAGCTTCTGATGATCGTGGAGCAGTTTTGAATGTTCATAAAGCCGTAGAACTTCATATAGATCTGCCTTCAGGCAAATATGCATTGAAATACATAGATCCTGAAAGTTGCAAAGTAACTGTTCTTACGCAAAAGATGAAAGTAAAGGATCGCTTTGATTTGAAAACGTTGAAGGAAGGAGTTTACTGGATAGAACGAATAGGATAAATCGTAGTTTTTCCTATAATATTTGTTGAGAGACGTGTTTTTAATATTGTCAATGTTAAAAATACGCCTCTTTTGTTTATATATCAAATTTTTGATATCTTTGCATGTAAATGTAATATTGTTAACTCTATGATGAAAAACATAAAAAGCAGAATGTTGATCGTTGGGATGAGTTTTTATACTTGTCTAATCTCTTTTTGCTTCAATATGAAGTTTTTCTTGTTATCAATTAATTCTCTAAAATCTGTCTGGGGGGGGTAAAATCCTTTAATTTTCAGAATGTTATACTCTTTTGTAGGAGAAATCTTCTAACACATTGTGATGTTGTAGTACGTCTTATGTGTAACTCTCCTTTTTATATTATAAGAAAACTCTCAAAGAGTAATGGCTTCACTGTTTTCAAGTATCTAGCGAGATCTCTAAAAAGGCTATTGTATAATGAATTCCAACTTTTAGAAAAACAGTTCTTGTTTTTTGTAGTAGTGGCATTTGTAATTAAATGTTATTATTGTTCCGTTGAAAATGCTTTTAGAAAATATGATAAGATTGTTTCAATAGGAAATAGTCTGCAAATTTTGAATTTAAGATATAGCTTGTCTCAAGTTTTGTTTGTATGTAGTAAAGCTAATTATACAATCAGAACATGACAGGCTTTTTCTGTTTTATAAGTTACGGATTTAAATGTTAATCTTAAGTGTTAATTTATGAGTTTAAGCCTATGAAAAAAAAGATGGTAAAATCTAAATTCCTTTTTAGAAATGGAATTTTGTGGTTTATGTTATCTGCTTTTGTTTCTTGTGCTCAGGGCTTTGATTCTAATGAAATCTTTCAGAGTGATGTGCAAAATGCACAATTGGAGTCCCCTGAGTTAAATGAAAGTAGTTTTACTTCGAAAGTAAATGCTGATGGTAGTGAGAGTATACAAGTCTCTTGGTCGGTAGTGCAAGGTGCTAGTGGTTATAAATGTATCGTGTACATAGTAGATGATCCGGAAAATCCCGAGGAAATTTATAATGGAATTGTTGATGGTACATCTTTCTTATTTGATAAAAAGGATGATACCAAATATGAGGTTTCTGTACAAGCATTGGGTAATGAGACATTGAATAATAAAGATGCAGAGACTCCAACAGTTATAGCATATAGCACTCTCGTACCAGCTCAGATTATTCCTGCTGGAAGTGATATAGTTGAATTTGTAAAATCTCATATCATAGATCAGGATACAGAACAGGCTTTTGAGTTGGAGGCAGGTGCTTCTTATGAAATTAATTCAGAACTTGATTTTGGTACTAAACTTGTTACTTTCCGAGGAGATAAATTGGATCGTCCTACTGTTACTTTTGGAATAGATGGAGTTATAAGAACTTCTGCAGGATTAAAAATTAAATTTATTAATTTTGATTGTACTGTTCAAGCTTCAAAAGGAGTCGTTGAATGTTCTTCTAATCCTCCTTCTAGCTTAGAAGGTAGTAATTTTGCAGGGTATATGGACGTTGCTTATATCTTAAAAGATCCGATTATTTTCCAAGAATGTATGTTTAAGAATGTTCCTCGTTGCTTGTTTTATACAGGTGAATGTGCATGGGGTGTAGAAGATATACGTGTAATGGATTGCATCGTACAGTTGGATAATGATGGAACAAGTTTTGGTGATGCTGCAGTTTTATGTACTTATAGTAGTACCTCTAATTATAAAGGTTCTCAGTCTTGGAATGCTGCAATTCGTAATATAACGATAAAGAATAGTACGATATATAATATTAAACCGAATTCTAAAAATCGTATGATTCGTTTTATGACTAATCAGCTAGGTAAAATATTTGACTCTCAATATGGAACCGCGACTATTACAGATTGTACACTAAGCAAAACTTTTACTGATAAAGAATTTGCTAATAATACCCCCAATAGAAAAGAATATACTATTACATTTAATAATAATGTATGTTATGATATATTCCGCTTACAAAAGTTTATTCAAGGTAATTGTACAAATAATGTGAATATGTCTACAAATACGATTTGGGGTGATAATGTAGAGATTGATAATACTGATAAAACAAAATGGGCAACTGAGGAAAATCCCAATTTTTCTGGAAATGTAACTCAAGTCCTTGATTTGACTCAACCTAATGGTGGTATCAACTTTAAAGCAAATGGAACAATTTCTAGTACAGTTGGTGATCCTCGTTGGTTAGAATAGAGTAATAATAAAATTCAATGAAAAGAATACAATGAAACATTATAATATATTTAAAATATGTTTGAGCTGCTTCTTGGCATTAATGCTATCAGTGCCATCTTTTGCTCAAAAAACATTTACGGGTACCGTTGTAGATGAAAATGGTGAGCCTATTATTGGTGCGTCTGTTAAAATCGTAGGAACAACAACAGGTATTATTACAGATTTTGATGGAAAATTTACGCTTGCTATTCCAGAAGGAAAAACAATAGAGGTATCTTTTATTGGATATTTGACTCAAAAAGTTTCAGATTTTTCAAAAACAAAAATTGTTTTGAAGGAAGATACTCAACAATTGGAAGAAGTTGTTGTTGTAGGTTATGGAACTCAGAAAAAAGCTCATTTGACTGGTTCTGTTGAGGCTGTTCCTGTAGATGAATTGTTAGATATATCTACGGGTAATATCTCTAGTGCATTAAGTGGATTGGTTAATGGTGTGAGTGTTAGTGGAGGCGAAGGTCGTCCAGGAGAGAATGCTACAATATCTATTCGTGGAGCTAATAATATAGAGGAATTGGGTAGTCAGGCGCAATCTCCTTTGTATGTTATTGATGGCTTTATTTTGGATGCAAATGCATTTAATAACTTGGATGCTTCTTCTATTGAGAATATTTCTATATTAAAGGATGCTGCTGCAGCCGTTTATGGTGCTCGTGCTGCAAATGGTGTAATTTTGGTTACAACCAAAAAAGGAAAGATGGGTGCTCCGCAAATAACCTATAACGGAAACTTCGGTATAACGGATGCAGTTTCTACTCCTAAAATGTTGAACACTTATCAATATGGTAGATTATGGAATGCCGTTCGTGCAGCAGATCCGACAGAAACAGATCTTAACAATCGCTATGATTTATTTCAGGCTGATGAGTTGGCTGCTATGCGTTCTTTGAATTATAATCTGCTGGATAAATATTGGGAAACTGCAATTACTCAACAGCATAGTGTTAATTTAAGCGGTGCTACTGAAAAAGCAAGTTATTTTGCGAATATATCATATTTTGATCAGGAAGGTAATCTTGGAAAACTGGATTATAACCGTTGGAATTTTAGAGCAGGTGCAGATCTGAAGATCGGTAAATGGATAAAAGCTACAATGCAGGTTTCTGGTGATTATGGAAAGAAAAATAAGCCTTTGATGAAGGTTCAAAATTCAAATAGCGAAAAAGATTATATGATGCTGTTGACTCATCCGGGATATGTTCCCGAGGAAATCAATGGCATGCCAATGGCAAATTATGGTGTTTCGAATGAAGAATTGGCAACAAACCAATGCTACAATTATGGTTATTTGCAGAATTCTAGCGATTACCAGCGTAATATGACTCAAAATACTTATATTAATGCATCTTTGGAATATGATTTTGGATGGAGTGAAATCTTGAAAGGCTTGAAATTAAGTTTGAGTTATTCAAAACAGATTTCTACATCAAAAACTAATGAGTTTGGTACTTCTTTTAATGTTTATAAGCTAGCTGAAAGAGCTGGTAGTGGTTCTCACTTATATACTCCGGTAGAGGGAACAGATGTTGATGCTCTATATGATGAAAGTAATTTTCTGTTAGCTCATAATAATGCAGCTGTTTCAAATGGTACAGATGGTGGTTATATAAGCCGTTCAATGGATAGATCTGATTTGTATCAGTTGAACTTTACCGCGTCTTATGCTCGTGATTTTGGAAAACACAGTATAAGTGCTTTGTTCTCAATAGAAAGATCAGAAAGTGAATATGAATATTTGTATGGTTCAGGAACGAAGCCTTATGAGTTCTCTACAGGACAGTCTAACAGTATCAATTCTGCTGATGGTGGAATTACAAGTTCTTCATTTACTCGTAGTGAATCTGGAACATTGTCTTATGTAGGACGTCTGAATTATGCGTATAATGATCGCTATCTTTTTGAATTCCTAGTTCGTTCTGATGCTTCAACAAAATTTGCTCCTGAAAACTATTGGGGAACTTTCCCTTCAGCATCTGCGGGTTGGATTCTTTCTGAAGAAGACTGGATTAAAAATAATGTAAATTGGATTGATTTCTTGAAAGTGCGTGCTTCGTTTGGTTTGACTGGTCGTGATAATATTTCTTCATGGCAGTGGATGCAGGTTTATTCTGTAAATGGAGATAAAGGTGCGATTATTGGTACAGGAAATCCTCCAGCTGGAAGTCATATAACAATTCCTAATGGTAATGCTTCCGTAAACCGTGATGTTACTTGGGATAAATCGTATAAGGCTAACTTTGGTATTGATTTCAATACGTTGAGTAATCGTTTAGCATTTAATTTGGATGCATATTATGTATGGGATCGTGATATGTTGTTGGCATTTTCTGGTTCTGTTCCCAGTATTGTAGGAACTTCCTCAGCTTCTCAAAATTATGGAAAAATGGATAGTTATGGAGTTGAATTATCTGCAACTTGGCGTGATAAGATAGGAAAAGATTTTTCTTATAAAGTTCAATTGCAGACGGGATATTCTGATAATAAGGTATTATTAATGGATTGGGAAACATCAGCTGATGAGTATCTTAAAATACATAAGAATGATAGAACAGATATGGGATCATGGGGTATGCAGTGTATTGGTATGTTCCGTAGTTTCCAAGATATAGAAGAATATTTTGATAAATATAATATTACTTCTTATATGGGACTGACTAAGGATCAAGTTCGTCCAGGTATGTTAATTTATAAAGATGTACGTAGTACTAAGCAAGCTGATGGTACATATGGAGGACCTGATGGTATTGTTAGTGAGCAAGATGATAAAGTGCAGTTGTCACATCGTTCTAATCCATATCATATAACAACAAATTTAAGTGCAGAATATAAAGACTTTTCTATTACTGCGCAATTGAATGCAAGTTGGGGTGGATATTCTTTCGTTAATTCTAAAGCTTTGACTCCTGATGATGGAACAAATTCAGGATGGGAAAACTTGGAATATATTAATATGCCTTCTTTCTGGGATCCTGATAATATGTATGTATATCAAGATGTTTACGATGCATCAGGTAATTTACTTGTTGCAGAAAATCGTAATGCTAAATATCCTAACATGAGATATGCAAGTGTTAATGGAGTTCAATCTTCTTTCTGGAGAGTAAGTGGTACTAGAGTCACATTAAATCGTATAACATTGGCATATAAACTTCCTACTAAATTAGTTAATAAAGTCGGAGTTCAGTCTTGTCGTGTAAATGTTACAGGTCAAAATTTGTTAAGCCTTTATAATCCTTACCCAGAGAACTTTGTAGATCCAATGTGTGAGTATGGTGCATACCCAACTTTAAGAAAGTTTACTGTTGGTCTTAATATTACCTTCTAAATAAAAGTATGATGAAAAATATAACTTCAAAAAATATTCTCAGTGCTATATCAGTTTTAGCTATTTGTTTTTCTTCATGTAGTGATGATTTTTTAACCAAGAAGAAGAACTATGATAATATATCTACTGAGGTTTATGATTATTATAGTGGTGCCAATGGTCGTTTAAACGATTTGTATTATTGGTGTAATCCTAATATTCAAGGTGCATCAGGTGCTCGTTTGTGGCAATTCCCTAGCATGGGATTACAGGATGATCATTCACAAAGTACAGAAGAATATTCTGGATTTGGTTGCTTTGTTGACCCTCAAAAAAATATGAATACTGTTAGCGGAAATGCGCAACCACCTGAATATTTTCAAGGAACAAGTCCTTATGGCTTGAATGCGAATGCTTGGGGACGTATTCGTAATATTAATGATGTAATTCAAGGAGTTACGAATGGAGCTTTATCTCAAGATGAAAAAAATGAAATTTTGGGTCAGGCTTATTTCCTTCGTGCATGGTGTTATTATTATCTAGTGCGTTATTACGGTGGTGTTCCTATTGTTAAGGAGGTTCTGAATGCGAGCTCAGAATCTGCAGTTCCACGTTCTTCAACAAAAGCATGTATAGATTTTATTTGTGAAGATTTGCAAAATGCGGCAGACTTACTGTATAAGAGAACTGTAGAAAGCAGTTGGCCAACCAGTGAATACGGACGTGTAACTACGGGTACAGCTTTAGCTCTGAAAGGGCGTGTTTTGTTATTGTGGGCTAGTCCTCTTTTTAATCGTGATAATGATCCTGCCCGCTGGGAAGAAGCTTATGATTTTATGACAGAAGCTTTGCCAACTATCAATGCTTGTGGATATGGTTTAGGACATGAAAGTGATCCGGGAGTAAACGGTTCTGGTTGGGCCCAGATGTTTTTAGATTTGACAAACAATCCAGAGGGTGTATGGGTATCTTTGTATAATAGATATGTTCCAGACTTGACTCCTGACTACCAACGTAATAATTTGTGGGAGCAACAGATACGTCCTGCCAATACATTAGGTAATACTGGTAAAACTCCGTCTGCAATGATTGTTGATTTGTTCCCAATGAAAGATGGAAAGAGACCTGCTTCATATAATTCTTATAGTAAGCTGGAAGCTTCTAAGTATAACTATGACCCGAATAATCCATATATAGATCGTGATCCGCGTTTCTATCGTACATTTGCTTTCCCTGGTGTATATTGGAGATTTAAGGGTGATCCTAATACTTCAACCAGCTGTAATCCTTATACAGGTGAACAGTATATTCTTTGGAATTATGTATGGTATAATGATCCTGCTAAATATGATGATCCGCAGAGTAGTGATGCTTATGGAGCAGATAATTTGTTAAGTAGTGTACATGGTATGTATATCCGTAAGTTCTCTGATGATTTGGATGTCAACTCTAGTCCGAACTATGACTTTAATACAGAAGGAAAATCTATTGGTTTCCGATGCTGTCAGACATCTACTATGGAAATTCGTTATGCAGAAGTATTGTTGAATTTGGCTGAAGCTGCTTGTATGACCAATCATATGGATGTAGCTGTAGAGCAGCTGCAAAGAATTCGTGCTCGTGCAGGATATGATGCTTCGAATAATTATGGACTTCCTACAAATCTGACTGGTGACCAAGCTGCTTGTATGTCAGCTATATTGTATGAACGTCAGATAGAGTTTGCATATGAAGGTAAACGTTTTGAAGATATGCGCAGATGGCTGTTGTTTGATGGTGGTGCAAACTTTGCAAGTATAGGTGCTAGACCGTTGACTGGATGGGGTGGAAATACATGTACTTGGTTAGGTGTAACTCCGTTTAATGATCAACGTCGTGAAAATATGGAATTCCGTTTGAAAGACGAGTATAATTATACCGATGGTACAAGTGGACGTACATGGACAGTTTCTAGTGCAGATCCAATTGAACGTGATAAGAATAATCCAGATCCTGTTATCAAATTGATGACTCGTGCAGAGCGTGATGCGTATGCTGTGGATTTGAGTGAAAGCAAGATTAAGTCAGAACCAATAGAGGATCAGCTGAATAAGTTGAAGGAATTTTATGATAAATATTTAGTTAGAAAGACTAAGAAGGGTGATAGTTATGATTCAAATAACTCCCAATTGTATATAAAGTTTGAGCCTCGCTATTATATTCTAGGGTTAACACAATCGGCTCAGACTAATAATCCTACATTGGAACAAACTGTAGGATGGGAGGATTATAATAAAGGCGGTGCGCCTGGAACATTTGATCCATTGGCTGAATAGCCAATTTAAGTTAAACAAAAGTTGATAAGCGGACGGTGCGTGAGCATAGTCCGCTTTTTTTTAAAAGTAAAGAGCCTCCAATAGGGATATTCATTAAATAACGTGAGTTCGAAATAAGAATAAATATATTTCAGTGATAATTAGGAATATAGCGATAAAAGGTGCATTTCTTCGAATGCTTACTCTTCACGTGCTATTGCTTTATTAAGGGAATTTACTGAATATCCCTATTTGAGGTTATAAACAATGACGGTTTAAGATAGCTTGCGCTGTGGTAAGATCTCCGAAAGTATATGTGAGGATAATTGCAAAAGATGTGATATTTACATATTGTAAAGAGAATTGTGCCTTGAAAATATGTTTTCTAGGAACTTAAGTGTTAAAAGTACGCTTTTTTGCTGAAAACGGTTGATATCCGTTCACCCAAAACGGTGATATCCGTTCACTTTTC
>OJMI01001795.1_pt1 | contig 21781 bp, 19 predicted proteins | sample 1597131 | NCBI WGS metagenome assembly OJMI01 (sample SAMEA2452116, study PRJEB22498) | human gut metagenome | reverse complement strand
CGACTTTCTTTCCCACATTTCTTTCTTCGCAGAAAGAAATGTGGCCGCCGGAGGCTCGCGCCCGCAGGCGCGAAACCCTCCCCCGCCAAAAGAAAAGCGCAAAAAAAGAGACTGCGAAAGCAGTCTCTTTTTTATATGCTTTTCAGCAGGTCACATGGCCTTGATAATGTCCACGATCTCCGCGCCGATGCGCTTCTGGGCCTCGTTGGTGGCAGCGCCGATGTGGGGCGTGCAGGACACCATGGGATGGCTGTACAGCGCCTTGTTGGTGGCGGGCTCGTCGGCGTACACATCCAGACCGGCGGCGCGCACCTTGCCGGACTCCAGGGCGGCCAGCAGGGCGGCCTCGTCCACGTTGGTGCCGCGGGAGGTGTTGATGACCACCACGCCGTCCTTCATCTTGGCGATGTTCTCAGCGGAGATCAGAGCGCCGCCGTCCACAGCGGGGGCGTGCACGGACACGAAGTCGGACATGGCCAGCAGCTCATCCATCTCCACATAGGGGATGCCCAGCTGCTCCTCGATGCCGGGGATGTGGAAGATGTCGAACGCCACGACCTTCATGCCGATGGCCTTGGCCATCACGCCCAGGTGCTGGCCGATGCGGCCGAAGCCCACGATACCCAGGGTCTTGCCCTGCAGCTCGATGCCCTTGCCGTAGGCCTTCTTCTCCCACTTGTCCTCACGCATGGTGTGGCCGGCGATGGAGATGTAGCGGGCGCAGGAGAACATATGGCCCATAGCCAGCTCCGCCACGGACTGGGAGGAGGCCTTGGGGGTGTTCTTCACGTCGATGCCGTTGGCCTTGGCGTAGTCCACGTCGATGTTGTCCACGCCCACGCCGCCGCGGATGATCAGCTTCAGCTGGCTGCCCTTGGCCTCGTCGATGTGGTTGGCGCGGACCTTGGTCTTGGAACGGACCACCACCACGTCGAAATCACGCAGCGCCTTGCCCAGCTGATCGGGCTCATAGAACTGCTCCACGACCTCGTGACCCATCTCACGCAGCTCCGCCATCGCGGTCTTATCCATACCGTCAGTAACCAGAATACGCATGGTAATACTCTCCTTCTAAAATACGTTTTGTTGTCGGAATTTGCCGACCAAGAGGGGAATGCGATCATTTTTGCCGCGGCGTGTACGTGGCAAAAATACCACGGCCCAGCCGCCTTGGGCGGCGTTCACCAGTGACCGATGTCAGCTGGTGAGGGGGATATACAAGGGGGATGTTATCCCCCTTGTACGTTACTTCGTGTGCTCGGCCTCAAACTTCTTCAGGAACTCCACCAGCGCCTGGGCGCCCTCGATGGGCATGGCGTTGTACACGCTGGCGCGCAGGCCGCCCACGGACTTGTGGCCCTTCAGGTTGTCGTAACCGGCGGCCTTGGTGGCGGCCACCACCTCGGCGTCCAGCTCGGCGCTTTCGGTGACGAAGGGGATATTCATCAGGCTGCGGAACTCCGGCTCCACGGTGCCCTTGAACATCTTGGACTGATCCAGGAAGTCATAGATGACCTTGGCCTTGGCGATGTTGCGCTTGTGCATCTCCTCCAGGCCGCCGATGCTCTTGAGATACTTGAACACCTTACCGCAGCAGTAGATCGCCCAGCAGTTGGGGGTGTTGTACATGGAGCCGTTGTCGGCATGGGTCTTGTAGCTCATGTAGACGGGCATCTTGGGGTCGATGTCCTCGCGGATCAGATCCTCGCGGATGATGACCACCACCATGCCGGCGGGGCCCACGTTCTTCTGCACGCCGGCGTAGATCATGCCGTAGTCGGACACGTTGCAGGGCTTGCTCAGGAACATGGAGGACTGGTCGGACACCAGTACGTGGCCCTTGGTGTTGGGCAGCTTGTTCCAGGTCACGCCGTGGATGGTCTCGTTCTCGCAGATGTAGACGTAGTCGGTATCCTCGGGGATGTCCAGATCGGAGCAGTCGGGGATATAGCTGTAATTCTTATCCTTGGAGGAGGCGGCTACGATGACCTCGCCGTACTTCTTAGCCTCGGCAATGGCCTTCTTGGACCATGCGCCGGTCTCGATGTACACGGCCTTGCCGTTCTTCATCAGGTTCCACGCCACAGCGGCGAACTGCAGGGTAGCGCCGCCCTGGATGAACAGCACCTTGTAGTTGTCGGGGATGTTCATCAGCTCGCGCAGATCGGCCTCGGCCTCGTCGATGATCTGCTGGAACACCTTTGAGCGATGGCTCATCTCCATGACGCACATACCGCTGCCGCGGTAGTTCATCATCTCGTCGCGGATCTCCTCCAGCACGGGCTCCGGCATCATGGCGGGACCGGCGGAGAAATTAAAAGTACGACCGTATTTCATGTGGTTTTCCTCCTATTTGTATATTGTGGGGTCTTCCTTGTGCCTTTTGCGTTTGGTAATATATAGTATACGGCAACACCGCGGCATAATCAACAGGGAAAATGAAAAAAAGTCAGATGAACTGAAAATTTTTCAGCCCTGCTGAAAGTTTATCCGACAGGGTTTGACACACTCCCGCATAGATGGTAGAATAATCGTCTGCAAAGAGAACGTTACAGGAGGCGGCACGGCCATGGAGAAGGTAAAGGAGCGCATCACACACTACAGTCTGTACGTCACTGCCCTGCTGAAATGGCTGGCGGTGGGCGCACTGGTGGGCGGCGTGGGCGGCTTCGTGGGCGCGCTGTTCCACCTGGGCGTCGACTGTGCCACCAACGTCCGCCTGGCCCACCCTTGGATTTTGTACCTGCTGCCCCTGGGCGGCGTGGTCATCGCCCTGCTGTACAGGCTGTGCCGGCTGGAGGGCGCGGGCACCAACGCCGTCATCGAGTCCGTCCACTTCGGCAAAAAAATACCCACCCTTCTGGTGCCGCTGATCTTCGTCTCCACGGTCATCACCCACCTGTGCGGCGGCAGCGCCGGCCGTGAGGGCGCGGCGCTCCAGATCGGCGGCGGCATCGGCTACCGCACCGGCACGCTGCTGCGCCTGGGGGAGAAGGACCTGCCCCTGGCCACCCTCTGCGGCATGGCGGGCGTGTTCTCCGCCCTCTTCGGCACGCCCCTGACGGCCACCATCTTCGCTCTGGAGGTCATCAGCGTGGGCGTGCTGTACTACGCCGGGCTGCTGCCCTGCATCACCGCCTCTCTGACCGGCTACTACATCGCTCTCCTCATGGGCGTGGAGCCCACCCGCTTCACCGTGGCCATGCCGGCGCTGGCCTGGCCCACCCTGGGCCTTGTGGCGGTGCTGGCTGTGGGCTGCGCTCTGGTGAGTATCCTCTTCTGCCGCGGCCTGCACATCACCGAGCACCTGGCCGCCCGTGTCCTGAAGGATCCCTTCCTCCGTGCCGCCGCGGGCGGCGGCGTGATCGTAGCCGCCACGCTGCTGCTGGGTACTACGGACTATAACGGCGCGGGCATGGATGTGGTGGCGCGCGCCCTGTCCGGTCAGGCGGACCCCTGGGCCTGGCTGCTGAAGCTGGCCTTCACCGCCGTCACCATCGGCTGCGGCTTCAAGGGCGGCGAGGTGGTGCCGTCGTTCTTCGTGGGCGCCGCCTTCGGCTGCGTCCTCGGCGGACTGCTGGGCCTGCCGCCCGCCTTTGCCGCCGCCATCGGCCTGGTGTCCGTGTTCTGCGGCGCGGTGAACTGCCCCATCGCCTCCGTCATCCTCAGCATTGAACTCTTCGGCTCCGGCGGTCTGGTCTATTTCGCCGCCGCCTGCGCCCTCAGCTACCTGCTCTCCGGTTACTGCGGGCTCTACAGCAGCCAGACCATCCTCTACTCCAAGCTGAAGGCGGAGTTTATCAATGTGCATACTCATGAGTAAAATCGGCCCCCGGGAACCCGGGGGCTGACATTTTATAAGCAAATCTTAACGTTTCGTTCACATGATTTTCCGAAAATCGTGGTATCCTGCGGGTAGTACAAGAAAAAGAGGTATCGCCCGTGAAGCGCACGCTGACCGAACAACAGAAAAAAACGCTGTCCGTACTGGCCATCGTCATATTCGTTCTGCTGTCGGCGGCGCTGGCCTGGTTCGTGGGGCGGCCCATGGTCCGCTTTGCCCGCCAGCCGGAGCAGTTCCGCGCCTGGGTAGACGGCCACGGCGCCTGGGGCCCGCTGGCCTACGCGGCCATGGTGTTTCTGCAGGTGCTGGTGGCCATTATCCCCGGCGAGCCGCTGGAGATCGCCGGGGGCTACGCCTTCGGCGCCTGGGCGGGCACGGCCCTGTGCTTGCTCGGTGCCGTGCTGGGCAGCGTGACCGTCTTTGCCCTGGTCCGCCGCTGGGGCCGCGGTCTGGTGGAGGTATTCTTCCCGGCGGACAAGCTGGAAAAGCTCCAATTTCTCCTCCATACCTCCCCCAAGCGCACCGCCCTGTTCTGGCTGATCTTCACCGTTCCCGGTACGCCCAAGGACCTGCTGTGCTACTTCGCGGGCCTGACGGACCTGCCGTGGGGGACCTGGCTGCTGATTGCCACAGTGGGCCGCCTGCCCTCCATCGTCACCTCCACCGTGGGCGGCAGCGCCCTGGGGGAGCAGGACTACCGGGCGGCGGTCATTGCCTTCGCTCTCGCCCTCGCTGTGGCGGGTGTGGGCTATGTGATCTACCGCGCCGTCTGCCGTCGGCACGGACAAAAACCGGATAACACAAAGACCGACGGCTGAGCCGCCAACAAAATCCTTCCCTCCGATATCTGTGACCGGGCAGGCGCTTTGACAGACTGAAAGACCGACGGCTCAGCCGTCGGTCTTGTATCTTTTCCTGTCTCAGAATGCGCCCAGCGCCTTGAACAGCACCGACCAGGCGAACATGGTCACGATGCACAGCGCGCTGGTGGACACCACGATGTCCCCAGCCAGCTCCGCGTCGCCGCCCATCTGCTGTGTCATGGTGAAGGAGGCGATGGCCGTGGCACTGGCGAACACGCTGATCAGTCCCGCGAAGCCCACGCCCCGTATGCCGATCAGAAACGCCGCCGTCAGCAGCAGCGCCGGCATCAGGAACAGCCGCACCAGACACACCTCGATCAGGTCCCTCCGGTACCGGCGCAGGCCGCTGAACCGGAAGAAGGCCCCCAGCAGGAACAGCATGAACGGGCTGGTCATGGCGGCCACCTGGTGCACCGCCGACTCCAGCGCCGTAGGCAGCCTCCAGCCGGTGCCCAGGAACACCAGCCCCACGGCGGAGCCCAGGATCAGCGGATTGGTGGCCACCATTTTGATGAGCCTTCCGGCGGGCAGTCTCTCGCCCCGGAACGCCGTCAGGGTGATGACCGCCAGTACGTTGAACAGCGGCACGATGATGGCCGCCAGCATGGCCACCGGCCCCATGTCCGCCCCGGGCACCAGCACCGTGGCCAGCGGCAGGCCGATAATGGCCAGGTTGCTGCGGTACATACCCTGTATCTTCACGCCCTGCTTCTCGTAGTCCTTCTCCGTGGGCAGCACGATGGCCAGGGACAGGCCGTACATCACCAGCGTGGCCCCCACGGCGAACAGCAGCAGCTTCGGCTGTAACGCCTGGTCGATGGAGGAGGTATACAGGTTCCAGAACAGCATCACCGGCATGAAGAACCGGAACGCCATCTTGTTCAGTCCGGGCACGTCCTCCACCCGGATACCGCCCAGGCACTTGACCCCGTAGCCCAGTCCCATAATAAGAAACAGGGGCATCACGGCGTTAAAGCAGACTTGCAGATTGCTGAGCATGACCCATCGGCCTCCTTTCCCCCGTGCAGCCCCGGCGCACGGTCTATTGCGTCAAAAACGTCATAGCTGCCAGCAGCACGGCCAAAAAGCCGAAGCTGACGGCGGAGAACAGTGCCAGGAACCGTCCGGTCTGTCCCTTAACGTGCTTCGTATACTCCCGGAAGGTGATCAGGCTGGCCAGCGACGCCACCAGCGTCCCCGCCCCGCCGATGTTCACCCCCACCAGCAGCGCCGGGTAATCGTCGGTAAACTGGCTGAGCAGTATGGCCGCGGGCACATTGCTGATGACCTGACTGGTCAGCGCCGCCACCGGCATGGTCCCGTGGGCCAGCAGCTGCCGGAACAGTGTCCGCACCGGCTCCATCCGGGCCATATTGCCCGAGAAGGTGAAAAACGCCGCGAACGTCACCAGCAGCCCCCAGTCCACGCCCAGCAGCGCCCGGCGGTCCAGCACCAGCAGCGCCGCCGTGATGGCGGCCAGCCCCAGCCAATACGGTATGCCGCGCAGCACCATGGCCGCAGCCGTGCAGAACAGTACGCCGTACACGATGCACCGGCGCTTGTCCACCGGCGTCTCCTGCGCCGGTACCGTCAGCGTCTCCCGGGGAATCAGCAGGCAGCACGCCAGGATCAGCGCCGTGGACAGCAGGAACGGCGGCAGCATGATGGTCAGGAACTCCCCATTGGGGATCGTATAATGATTAAATAGGTATAGGTTCTGCGGATTGCCGAAGGGCGTCAGCATCCCGCCCAGATTGGCGGCGCAGTTCTGCAATATGAACGTCAGCGCCGTGTGCTTCGTCTGCCCTGTGCCCTTCAGCACGAACCAGCTCAGGGGCAGAAACGTCAGCAGCGCCGTGTCGTTGGTCAGCAGCATGGAGCCGACCAGCGTAACGACCACCAGCGCCGTCACGGCGCTGCGGGCCGTGTGAAACGCCCGCACCAGCCGCTGCGCCAGCAGGGGGAACAGTCCCGCGCCCCGCAGGGCGCACACCACCGCCAGTATGCAGAACAGGCATGAGAGCGTCTTCACGTCGTAGTACCCGAGATAGGCGCTGTCCGGCGGCACGAATACGGCGGTGACGGCCGCCGCCAGCACCGCGATCACCGGCATGGCGTTGGCGCGGCACCACTGGAGAACTTTCATGTATGTATGCACCTCCGCACGATACGACTCAACGGCTGTTACCTTACCATATTTTGGCCGGAAACGCAAGGGTTCGCCCCGGCTTTCTTGCCCTTTTCCGCCGCCTGTGCTATACTGAAAGCGATACAGAAAAGGGAGGTGCTCCATGGATGACATTTTGAGCCGTTTTTCCATCAACTGCCACAGCAGCATCCGCTATGCCGGCGCGATGACGGTGTGGTTCGACCCCTTCCGCGTGGCGGACGCGCCCTGCGATGCGGATGTGGTCTTCGTCACCCACGACCACTATGATCACTTCTCCCCGGAGGATATCCACCGGGTGATGAAGTCTGGCGCTGTGCTGGTGCTGCCGGAGACGTGTGTGGCGGCGGCGCTGCGGGCCGGCTTTGCCTCGGCGCAGTTGCTGCCGGTGCGGTCCGGAGAGGCGTACACCGTGAAAGACCTGCCTTTCACCGCCGTGCCCGCCTATAACCTCGGCAAGCCCTTCCACCCCCGCGGGAACCGCTGGGTGGGCTATGTGGTCACGCTGGAGGGCCAGCGGGTCTATGTGGCCGGCGATACCGACGATACCCCCGATGCACGGTCCGTGTCGTGTGACGTCGCCTTCCTGCCGGTGGGCGGCACCTACACCATGACCGCCGCCCAGGCCGCCGGTCTGGCGGCCGCCCTCCGCCCGCAGATCGCCGTCCCCACCCACTACGGCTGTATCGTGGGGGAGAGGACGGACGGCGCGGCCTTTGCCGCCGCCCTGCCGGCGGACATCTCCACCGTGCAGCTGATCCGCCAATGACTCCGTACAGAATTCCGCCCCGGTGTCGGCCGATGCCGACCAGACGGTGGAGGTGACGGCCCCGGCACCAGCCGGGGAGGATGATCGAGCGAACGAAAAAGACATTCAGCGGCCCCCGGCGTCAGCCGGGGGCCGTCACTTCATTTTTGCTGCATTTTGCTTACAAAAAAAGCACAAAAAGGGAACCAAAGAGTACAGGGCGGGTACAGGAAAAGTAAAGCAAATGTATCAAAAGAAAGCACTATTTCTCGCTTTTTTCCTCCCGCGGCAGCACCAGATTGAGCAGTACGGCCATCAGTGTGGCCACCACCACCGGGGACTTTCCGAAGATGGTCGTCACCGCCTCCGGGAACTGTGCCAGGGCCTCTGCCGCCTGGGAAATGCCCACACCCAGTGCGGCGGAAAGCCCGACGATCGTGGTGTTTCGGGCGGTCAGTCCCTCGGCGGCGATGAGCTTCATGCCGGTCATGGCGATGGTGGAAAACACCGCCGCCGTGGCCCCGCCCAGCACGCATTGCGGGATGGTGGTGAGTACGGCGGAAAATTTCGGAATGATACCGGCAAGCAGTAAAAACGCGCCGGTCAGCGCAAAAACGTTGCGATTTACAACTTTATTTGTGGCTACAATTCCCACATTCTGGGAGTATGTCGCCGTGGGAAGACCGCCCAGCAGCGCTGTCAGAATGTTGCTGACGCCATAGGCTGCGATGCCGCCCCGCAGCTCCTGCGTGGTGGGCTCCCGATCCATGCCGCCCACGGTGGTGGCCGTCAGGTCGCCGATAGCCTGAATGGCGTTGATGGCGAACAACAGCCCCAGTGCGACGCACGCCGAGGGTTCAAATGTCACGCCAAAGGGCAGAAATTCCGGCAGAGAGAACCACCCGGCCCCCGCGATGCCGGACAGATCCACCATCCCGGCCCCAAAAGCGACGGCGTAGCCCGCCAGAATACCCAGTAAAATGGACGCCAGCTTAAAAATGCCCCTGCCGCGATTGGTCAGCACCAGCACCACCGCTAGTGTAAATGCCGCAATAGCCCAGTTCTGCCAGGATCCGTACACCAGCGCTTCCGGCAGGCCCCGCTGCACCACAACGCTTTCATATGTGTTGCCGGTGCCGCCGGCCATATAGTTGATGGCCGTGGGGTACAGAGACAGACCGATGGTGAACACTACCGTACCGGTAATGACCGGCGGGAACAGCCTGCGGATAGGCTTGATGAAGATACCCACCAGTGCTGCCACTGCGCCGCCCACGATCATAGCGCCCGACACAGCGGCCAACCCGCCGCTGCCGGAGACGATGGCCTGCATACTGGGCAGATAAGCGAAGCTGACACCGAAGACCACCGGCAGCCCCGCGCCGAAGCGCCCACCGATGGGAAACAGCTACAGCAGCGTGGTAACGGCGGACATGACCAGCGATGCCTGTATCAGCAGGACCCGCTGGTCATGCGCCAGTCCGGCCACGTTGGCAATGATGATGGCTGGGGTCACGCAGCCCACGATCATAGCCACCAGGTGCTGCAGCGCCATGGATACGGCCATGCCAACAGGTGGCAGGCCCCGGTATTGAAACAGCGCCTCTCGGCGGCATTCAAGCTTTCGCATGGTGTGGTCTCCTTTGTGCGTAGTGTGCTCAGTATAGCACGTTTTTAACGGGAAACTCAACCGTTTTCTCACAAACAGCCCAAGCGGCGCAAAACCACCCTCCGGTGATGCCGGAGGGCGGTCAGATCATGCGTGTTTATGCCTGCGGACACTGGCGAAAAACGGGCGCTTCAGCGTGTCTGTACTGCTGAACAAACCGGATTAGAAGGATGACAGCGCCTCGTCCGTGTGTGCGGGGTGCTGTTTTTTGCGCTTGACAAGGGAAGCGCAGCGGCATATAATAACGCATTGTTATTGATAACGCATAGTGATTATTGAGGTGAGCGTAATGCCGGCAGCAAAACGGATATCCAAAGAGGCCATCATCGACGCCGCGGAGGCGGTGCTGCGCACCGGCGGGTTTGAGGCGATCAATGCCCGCAGTGTGGCGAAGGCACTGGGGTGCTCCACCCAGCCTATCTATCTGACCTTCCGTAATATGGAGGAGCTGAAGTCCGCGCTGACCCAGCGGGCCATCGAGCAGCATACCCGGCGAGTGCGGGCATCTCTGCGGGCGCATGAGGGGTGTGATAGTCGGTACAGCAGCTACGGCATGGGCTTTGTGCAGTTCGCTGCTCAGGAAAAGCAGCTGTTCCGCTGGCTGTACCTGGAGGACAACCAGCCGGGACGCCATCAGGAGGACGTGCTGGAGCCGGAGATCATCCGGACCGTCATGGACGAATTCGGCTATGACGAGGTCACGGCCCGGGCCTTTCACCGGGACATGACGTATTATTCCTACGGACTGGCCATCCTCGCCAACACCGGGCATCTGGCGCTGACAGAGACGGAGCTTCGTGAGGCCTTTCGACGGGAGTTCCGTGCACTGGCGGCGTATTACGGTCCGCCGAAGAAGCTGCCGGAATTTGCAGAGAGGGAGAATGCAGTGCATCAATTATTCCGCTAAGAGGCCGTCTTGCAAAATTGTAAGAAAAGCGCAGGAAATGTAAGGAAAAGCAATGGCTGCCATGGGATAATGGCGGTATACTCCTCCGGTGGAAAGAAGGTGTTGAAGTGAAAACAAATAAGACATTGGCCCAGAAGCTGTGTCTGCTGGACCTGGTGAGTCTGCTGTCGTATACGGCGGCTCTGCTGGCAGCGCTGTGTTTTTTGGCGCTGCTGCCCGGGTGCAGCCTAGGGGAGAAGGTGGATCGCGAGCCGGTGCAGACACTGGAATGTACCCGCCCGGCATCCCTGTCCGGGCTGTATCCGGCGGGCGGCAGCGTGGTGCTGATCAGCTGGGCGGACTATGAGAGCGGCAGGACCACTGTGCAGCTGGTGGATGCGGAAGCGGACACCGTGAAGCGTGAGGTCACGCTGGATGGAGTTTGGGATACGAAGCGGCAGGCCCTGGCGCATGGATTTGCGCTGTGCGACCGGGAGACGAATCGTTGGAAGCTCCTGGACGATGTGCTGACGGAGACAGGCAGCTTTGATGCTGAGAACGTGGATGGCTTTTTCTCATATGACGGGGAGAGCTATTACTTCCTGCGGGACGGGGTGCTGCATTGTCAGAACGTAGCCGGAGGAGAGGCACAGCCGGTAACGGCGCTGTCACAGCTGCGGTTCGCGGAATTGACGGCCTATGATGCGGCAAGCGGGCGGATGGCGGCCCTGTTCCTCCTGTCACCCTACGGCAGCGTCTGCGGTACGGCGGTCTTTGACCCGGAGACGGGGGCGATCAGCCTGCTGCAGGAGCAGCGGTATCAGGTAATGTTGGCGCCGGCGGGCGGCATGAGCCTGCTGGCCTTTGACAACGATAAAATGGGATATTCCGCCCTGTGCGGCAGCGGCGATACGTTCTGGTTCGCCGATGCTTCGCTGTTTCTGGACGCGGGAGGCGCGCTGTACGCCGTCGGCGATGCGGAGGAGCTGATCGGTGTGGGAACGGGCCGCACGACGCTGTATAACGTGGGGGAGAGCATCACGGCCCGCGACCTGACGGCTAACGGTATCGCCGGAGAGATGTACGACTGCTGCGTTCTGCCGGAGGCAGGCCTGCTGGTGGGCGGCATGTATGAAAGCGGCGCCTTCCGGCTGTACGTTATAGACCCGGCGCAGCTGACCTTTGAGCCGGTAGCGTCAGCGGTGTCCGTCCCGTCGCCGCTGACGGTGGATGAGACACTGCTGCAGGCCTATTGGGGTGCCCTGAACGGCCTGCCGGTGGCAGAGAGCTTACAGGAGGCGCGGCAGCAGGCGGATGTGTTGGAGCAGCGATACGGCGTGCGGATACTGCTGTCATCCCAGTGCAGAGAGGCGGCAGAACTGAGCAGCTATCCCATCACTCTGTCGGACACCATGGACACGGAAGCAGAGCTGAACGGCGTCCGCGCCGTGCTGGCGGCGATGGACCGCAGCTTTGCCCTGTATCCGGAGGGCTTTCTGGCGCAGTTCCGCAACCGCGCCGGTGAGGGCGGGCTGTGCTTCCTGTTGGTGGCTCACATCGACAGCGACTATGGCGTGGTAGGCTGCACCTACGATTCGGCGGACTGGCAGTATATCGCACTGGACGTGCAGGCCGACTATATGCGGGAGGGCACTGTCTGCCACGAGATCTGGCACGCTACGGAGAACGAGATACTCTCACGCGATTACACCGCCTTCAACTGGGATGACTGGAATGCGCTGAACCCGGCGGGATTTACCTATTGGAACGACAGCGGTGACTATGACCGGTACGACGCCCGCTGGACCATGTTCGACAACAGCGAGGGCGTGTACTTTGTGGACAGCTACGCCAAGCTGGCGGCACAGGAGGACCGGGCGCGGATCATAGAGTATTTCATGGCTCATGAGGACGAGGCGGGGCTGCTGATCCAGTCGGACGCCATACGGCAGAAGCTGGAATGGATGTGCCGCGCTGTGCGGGAGTGCTTCGATACCGCCGGATGGGGAACGCCCCGCTGGGAGAAGCTTTTGTAAAATAAAGGAGAGTCTATGATACCCGAATGGAAAATATATCCCCGTTCTCAGGGACACAGTACCGTGTACCTGCAGAACGTGGTCACAGATCCCGCCATACAGGTGGGGGCGTACACCATCTATGACGATTTTGTCAACGACCCCCGGGATTTCCAGCGGAACAACGTGCTGTACCACTATCCCGAGTGCAACCATGACCGGCTGATCATCGGAAAGTACAGCTCCATCGCCTGCGGGGCGAAGTTTATCTTCAATGCGGCCAACCATACGCTGAGCAGCCTCTCTACTTACCCGTTCCCCATCATGTTCGAGGAGTGGGACCTGAGGACGGCGTGCGAGGACATTGCCACCGCCTGGGATAACCACGGGGATATCGTGGTGGGCAATGACGTATGGATCGGCTATGAGGCCGTGATCCTGGCGGGCGTTACCATCGGCGACGGCGCCATCATCGGTAGCCGCGCCGTGGTGACAAAGGATGTGCCGCCCTATACCATCGTGGGCGGTCTGCCGGCCAGGACCATCCGCAGGCGGTATGACGAGGAGACCGCCGCGCGGCTGGAGAAGCTGCGGTGGTGGGACTGGCCGGAGGCGCAGGTGCGGCGGGCTATCCCACTGCTGCAAGCCGCTGATCTGGACGCCCTGGAAAAGTTGGTATAAGGCCGGCGGCCGTGGACCAGGCGTACACGCCGGGCACTTTCTGACCCTGCTGTAAAAGAGTATCTGAGGGATACGTGTATACGGACAACGAAATGAGTCCTCCGGCAGCTGCCGGAGGGCTTTCAACTGCCTGTTGCGAAACGGGCCGGGGAAAGGTATAATCTAAGGAGAACATACTGCGGAACGGCGAGAAAGGAGAAACCTATGGGTAATGTGACAGCGGACCGCGCATGGGATGTCCATCCGGTGACGGAGGCGGACATAGAGGCGTATCTGGACATCTATCTCAATTCCTATCCGGCGTACAAGACGCTGGACGAGGAATGCCGGGCACACTACCGGAGCAAGCATCTTACGGAGCTGCGGGAGGACACCCAGACTCGGACGATGGGCCTGTTTGAGGGCGGCACACTGATCGCCACCATGAAGCTGATCCTGTTCTCCATGAACTTCTTTGGGGTCATGCAGCCTGCCTGCGGTGTGATGGCGCTGGAGGTACACCCCCTGCACAAGAAGAAGGGCGCGGCGCTGTATATGATACGGTATGCCGAGCGCTATGCACGGGAAAACGGCGCGCTGCTGACCATGCTGCTGCCGTTCAACATCGGCTTTTACCGTCGGATGGGCTACGGCTTTGGCGGGAAGTTATATGAATACCATCTGCCAACCGGGGCACTGCCGCGGTTGGACGGAGAGGTGCGGGCGCACCTGCGCCTGCTGCAGCCGGAGGAGTTTGACCAGGCGATGGACTGCCAGCGGCGCTTTGCCGCCCGAAACCATGGCATGGTGGAGAAGTTCGACGAGGAGCTGCGCGGAGCCCGGGGGGATATTCAGGTGCGCCGTATGGGTTATTACGACGGCGGACGCCTGTTAGGCTACGCGGCCTATCGGTTTGAAAGCGCCAGTGCGTGCAACTATACCCAAAACCGGCTCAGCGTGGAGGAACTGGTGTATGAGAGCGGCACAGTGCTGCGGGCGCTGCTGGGCGGCCTGCGGATGCAGGAGGACCTGGCCCAGACAGTGATCCTTCGGACCGGAGAGGAGGATTTTCACCATCTGTTGGACGATCCGCAGGACGTGTCCGGAAACTACATCGACTACGGCTTTTTGCAGACCAATGTTTCCGCCGTGGGGACCATGTTCAAGCTGACGGACGGGGCGGACTTCGTGCGGCGGACCGGCTATCGGAATTTCCCGGCGGGGACGCTGACGGCGGCCTTCCGCTATCGGGATGAGATGGCGAACCGGGAGGAGGAGCTGCGTATCGGCTTTGCCGATGGCCGCTGGGCCGTGGCAGAGGGGACCGCGGACGTGACGGTGATCTGCCGGCAGGGGGATCTGGCGGCGCTGCTGATGGGGTCCTGCGGTCTGACGGCACTGCTGCGGCTGGGTGCGGCGTCCGCAGATGACGCCGAAAAGGCGCGGCAGTTGGCGCAGCTGCTGTACTGTGTCCAGAAGCCCTGGCTGAACGCGGATTATTGAGCTGCCGCAGTTGGCAAATAGAAAACAACGCAGGAGAACAAGAGATGCGGAACATATTGAAGGAAAAGCTGGCCAGAGGCGAGAAGCCGCTGGGCACATTCGTGGGTACCGGCAGTGCTGCCGTGGTGGAATGTCTGGGCTGTGCGGGGCTGGATTTTGTCATTCTGGACAATGAGCACAGCCCCATTGAGGCGGAGACAACCGCCCGGCTGGTCTGCGCCGCGGAAAGGCGGAACATCACGCCCCTGGCCCGGGTGCGGGAGATCAGCCGCCCGGCGATCTTGAAGCTGCTGGACGTTGGCGTGCAGGGGATCATTATTCCAGATGTGCACAGTGCGGCGGAGGTGAAGCGCGTAGTGGATTACGCCAAGTACGCCCCGGTGGGGCAGAGGGGGTTCTGCCCGTCCCGGAAGGACGGCTGGGGCACCGATACGCCGGCCGGCGTACTGGAGACAATGGCGCACTTCAACGGTGAGACGCTGGTGATCCCCCAGTGTGAGACGACAGAGGCGCTGGCGGATATTGAGAATATCGCAGCGATGGAGGGTGTGGACGGCATCTTTATCGGTCCTTTCGATCTGTCTATTTCTATGGGGCTGCCTGGGGCCTTTGAGGAGCAGCGCTTCAAGGCGGCCCTGACGCGGATACAGCAGGCCTGCCGCCAGGCGGGCAAACCCTGCCTGATATTTGCCGGGGACGGTGCGGCCGCCGGTGCACGGTTGGCCCAGGGCTTCGACGGCGTGGCCATCGGACTGGATGCCACGATGCTGATCGCCGGTGTGCGGGCGCAGCTGGCTGCCTGCCGCGGATAAAGAAGAAAAGAGGACGGCGCCCCGTGGGGCGCCGTCCTCTGCATATTACATATCCTTCATTTTTTCCAGCAGCTCTGCCATCTTGTCGTAGAAGTACCGACATTCGCGGATGCTCAGGTACTCCTGAGTGGAGTGGCAGTTGAAGGCGTTGGGCGTCAGGGAGACGGCGTTAAGGCCCGGAATGCGTGTGGTGAAAAAGCCGATCTCGCCGGTGCCGCCCAGGTAGTAGGGGGGATACTCCGGGTACATCTTGCGGAGCATTTCCATCCACTCATCGCTGACGCTGTACTCCCACTCCGGCAGTTCACAGATCAGCTCAGTTTTTACGCCCAGCCGCGCACACAGCCGCTTGAGCTGCTGGTAGTTGTAAAAACGCTTGGTGTCCGTGCTGCGGATGGTCACGGCCAGCTCGACCTCATCCTGCCGCGTCTCCAGTACGCCCACATTGGAGGTGCTGCCCAGGGTGTGCTCGAAGGTCTGGTGGGTGGAGCGCAGGCCGTCCGGCAGCAGTGTCATCAGGTCCAGCAGCATCTCGCGGTCGCCGTCGGTCATAGCGTCTGTTTCCACCTCGCAGGGGGAGACAGCGATGCTCATATTGGGCTCCCGGACGGAATACTCCTTTTTCAGCTTTTCCGCGCTGGCGGCTAGTACCGTCTCCGCGGCCTTGGTGTCCGGTACGGCGATGATGGCCGAAGCTGTGGCAGCGATAGCCGTGGCCATGCAGCCGCCTTCACGGCCGCCCTTGGCGGTGATGAGCTGGAAAGTGGACTGTTCCTCCAGATCCAGCAGCAGACGGTCCAGCAGAATGATGGCGTTAGCGCGCTCCAGCAGAGCCTGATTGCCGCTGTGGCCGCCGTGCAGCCCCTCTATCTTGAGACACAGGGCCTGCCAGCCCGGGCGGACCGGCTCGTGGCCGCGGGGCATGAGAACGCGGGCGTCGATCTCTCCGGCGCTGCCTACGGCGAAGCCAAATCCGTCAAGATTGACATAATATTTTGCTTTGAACTGGCTGTAGTCCAGATGGATGCCGCCGTTCATGGTGGTCTCCTTGTCTGCGGTGAACACGCACTCCAAAGCCGGATGCTTGGCCTGCTTGTCCGTCATGTAGGCCATCATAAAAGCCACGCCGATGCCGTCATCACCGCCCAGAGTGGTGCCCTCCGCCGTGACCACGTCGCCCTCGGCATAGACGCGGATGGGGTCCTTGGCGAAGTCGTGGTCAACGCCCTCGTCCTTGATGCAGACCATGTCGCTGTGGGAGTGGAGAATGACGGGTGAGGCATTTTCATAGCCCGGGGTGGCCGGCACCCGGGCGATGACGTTATACGCTTCATCGCGGTAGGCCTCGATGCCGTGGGCCTTGCAGAAATCCAGCAGGTACGAGGTGATTCCCTCCGGGTTGCCGGTCTCCCGGGGAATTTGGGAGATCGCGTAGAAGTTTTCCCATACACTGGCCGGCTCCAGGCCTGTCAGATGATAGTTTCTTGCCATGTTTCGTTCCTCCTGTTCCGTTGTTCTCTGTTTTATTTGCTCTCATTTTGATAGATCTGCCAATACATCATCAGCGCATAGGCAAGGGCGTCCTCGTCCACAGTAAAATGACTGCTGTGCAGCGGGTATATGGCGCCCTTTTCCGGGTTGCCCGTGCCCAGACGGAAGTAGGCGCCGGGGCACTTCTCCAGATACCGGGAAAAATCTTCGGTGATAAAGGTGTGCAGCAGGTCCCGACAGGGGAGGTGCAGCGCCTGCGCCGCGGCACGGACTGTATTCACCTGATCGGTGTGATTCACCAGCACCGGATAGCCCCGGCTGTACCGGAAGTCAAAGGCCGCGCCGTAGGCGTCGCAGATGCCGTGCAGCTCCCGCCGCAGCAGTGTCTCGATCTTTTCGAACGTCTCGTCATTGAGAGCACGGATCAGTCCGCCGAAGTTGGCCTCGGCCGGCAGCACGTTAAAGGCGCTCTGCCCATTGATATAACACACGCTGATAATGCCCTCCTCGCCGGGGCCCAGCAGCTTGCCGGGGATGGCGTCGATGGCAGAGACGGTGTGACAGACAGCGCCCAGCACATCGGTGGTCAGGTGGGGCAGCGCACCGTGGCCGCCCTGGCCGCGGATAGTCACGTCAAAGCGGCCGGAGCCGGCCATGTAGGGGCCGTCCTTGATGCCGATGGTGCCCACAGATAGTTGGTTGTCCACGTGCAGACCGTAAATGCGGTCTACACCGGCCAGACAGCCATTGGCGATCATATCGATGGCGCCGCCGGGATCCGGCTCCTCGGCGTATTGAAAGATAAATCGCACGTTGTATTTTAGTGCTGCACGGTGCTGCGTCATAGATCGCAGCAGGCCCAGCAGGGCTGCCGTGTGGCAGTCGTGGCCGCAGGCGTGCATGACGCCGGGGTTTTCCGAGGCAAAGGGCAGGCCCGTTTCCTCCTGGATCGGTAGGGCGTCCATGTCCGCGCGAAAAGCGATGGTTTTCCCACCGGTATGGCCGTGCAGGTCGGCCACCAGACCGTTCTTCCCGCAAGGCCGCAGCGTGTCCGGGCCGAGTGCCGCGATCTCCGTGGCCAGATAGTCCCGGGCGTCCTCCTCATGGAAGGACACGCAGGGGTGCCGGTGCAGATAGCGGCGCCGGGCGATCATGTAGTCCAGCTGTTTCTTCGCTTCTTCAGTAAGGTCGAAATTCATAGTATATCTCACCACGATTATATAGAAATACATATAGCATACTCCGGTAAAAGCAGAGCGTAAAATATATATTTTATATGAAGCTATATGGAAAAACATATAACTTCGGCTTCCGAAAACGGACGAGACGTGGTATGATGGACGCAGATCACGGACATGGAGGCGGTTATGACACGACAGCAGCTGATATGTGCCCTGGAGGTCGGCCGGGCGGGCTCCATCAATCGGGCGGCGCAGAACCTGTTTATGGCGCAGCCGAATCTTAGCAGCACCATTCGGGAGCTGGAAGCAGAGATCGGTATCACCCTATTCAAGCGCAGTTCACAGGGAGTGGAGGTCACCCACGCCGGTGAACAGTTTTTGCGGCAGGCGGCAGATATCGTGGCGCAGTTCGACGCGCTGGAGTCTGCCTATCACAGCCGGGACGACAGCGTCTCCCTATCCGTTACCACCGCGCGGTCCTCTGCCATTTCGGACCGTATTGCCCGGTATCTCAACGACTTTGCGGAAAGCGGCGTACCGTTCCGGGCGCGTATCTGCGAGGCCACCAATATGCAGGTCATCGAGGATGTGGCCGCCGGCAACGCGGATATCGGCATCCTCAAGCCCAACTATATGACCGCGGACTACTATCTGCACACGGCGCAGCTGCGCGGGCTGACCGCCGTGAAGCTCAGGCCGCAGCCTTATGTGCTGCTGCTGTCCGGCAGTCATCCGCTGGCCGGGGCGGCGCATATCATGCCGAAGCAGCTGGCACCCTACACCGAGGTGGTCCACGCTGACTACGATATGCCCATCTATCCCTGTTCCGACTACCGCTATACCGGCGGCCGGACGGCGGACCGCCGGAAAAACGTGATTTTCATCTATGACCGGGGCACGCTGATGGAGATGCTGTCCAACGTGCATGGCAGCTACATCTGGACCACGCCCACCGCCCAGGCGCTGAAGGATGCTTACGGTCTGGTGGAGCGCCCCTGCGGCGCGGAGCCAATCCAGGGTTGCGATGTGATACTGTATCAAACGTCCCGCCGCCTGTCCCCCTATATCCAGCGGCTCATCGACAGGATCGAGGGAGAAGACCGGGCGTTCCCGACGCAGTCCGAGCCGGAATAGCGTCCGACGCGAGCTGCCGTGAAATTTTGCTGAACAGCTGTGTCAGCGCTGTGCGGCACACGGTAAAAAACAGACCCGCCTGAGGGCGGGTCTGTTTTTTGCAAAGCGGGCTGTTCTGTATAATGAAGCACCATGTGCGGCGGATGTATATTCCTCCGACACCGGACAAAGACTACGGATGTAAAATCTGCTTTGACTGGAGGAATTTCATATATGAAAGCAACAGGCATCGTGCGCCGCATCGACGACCTGGGCCGCGTGGTCATCCCCAAGGAGATCCGCCGCACCATGCGTATCCGCGAGGGCGACCCGTTGGAGATCTACACCACCCGCGACGGTGAGGTCATTTTCAAGAAGTATTCCCTTATCGGCGGGTTGGAGGAGTTCGCCGCGCAGTTCTGCGATACCCTCAGCCGCAGCACGGACTTTTCCGCCGCTGTTACCGACCGCGATGCGGTCATCGCCATCGCCGGGGCGGGGAAGAAGGAACTGCTGGGCAAGCCTGTCTCCCCTGCGCTGGAGCAGGTCATGGATCAGCGTGGCCTCTACTGCGGCGAGGGTGTGGTCATCAGCGATGAGAACGAGCAGTTCCGGGCCGCTGTGGCGGCACCTATTCTCTGCGGTGGCGACGTGCTGGGCGCGGTGCTCTTTCTCTCTCCCGACGGCAAGCCGGCGGGGGAGACGGAGTGTAAGCTGGCCCAGACCGTGGCGTCCTTTCTGGGCAAGCACATGGAGTCCTGACAAAAGGCCCCGCGGCTTTCGCCGTGGAGCCTTGCATAACGGCTTTCGCAAGCTTTTTGACCGGCCTGAAAAAGAGAAGCGCCTGAAGGGCGCTTCTCTTTTGACTTATCAGCGCAGCAGCAGGCTGACGACCATTCGTACGTCTTCGACGTTAACTTCGCGGTTACCGTTGACATCGCAGCGGAGGAACTTCTCCATGTCAAGTGCGGAATGCTTGGCGTTATATAGGTCGTAGATATACTGGGCGTCGTTGATATCGATACGGCCCGTGCCGTTGACGTCACCGCCGTAGGATACCGACACAGTGGAGTTGCCCTTAACGGAGATCGCAGATTTCGCCGCGGCGGCGATATCTGCCGCCGTACCCTTGCCGACCAACAGCCAGGCGTAGGCTTCGTATTTCTCTGACCAGAACATGGCCGTATCACCGTAATAGAGGGACTTGGTCGCAGGGAGCTTTGTTTCCGGCACAGCGGTGATGAGCCACACGGCGTTGCCATTTATGAGCTTCACATACTCGGCTGCGTTTACCGTCATTGCAAGCTGCGCTGTTTTGGTGATGCTCACCATGATAATGCCGCCCTTGATGTAGTCTCCGGGAATGGTGTAAGTGCTGGCATTTTCGTTGCGCTGGAGCGTGAGAGTTTTTTCGCCAACCATGACAATAACTGTGTAGTCAAATCCATCTTGGTGGTTGATACCGAATGCAAAAGCTTCACCGCTTTTTACGGTATAGGACGTAACGTCACCCCAGACATCGGCGGCGCCGCTGCCCGTAAGCACGATTTGCGTGGTGCCGCTTTGCGGGGCCTTCTTCACCGTAATGACCACCGGGCCGGTGACGGACTTTGCCGGGATCGTGTAGGTATAGGCGTTGCTGCCGCTGCTGTTGACAGTGCACGTCACCGGCTGGCCGTTCACCATTACGGCCACCGCATAGTCGTAGTTGGCCGCCTGCGTGACCGTAAAGGTATAATTCTGCCCATGCTTTGCGGGAGTGGGGGCGTTGACATCGCCGGAGCCGTCGCCCTTGACGGTCACCGCGTATGTTTTGACAGTGGGTGTGCTGTTGGCTTTGATGACCAGCTTGCCGGTAACATTTTTGATCGTGTAGCTGCCGTCACCATTGTCGATGACATCTATGTATTCATCATTCACAGTGGCTGAAAATCCGTAGTCATAGCCGGGGTTGGCGGTGAAGGTATAATCGCCGTTTGCTGTCACATAAGTGGCGCCGGTGGCACAATCCGGAAGCACAACAGGGAAGCCGCCGCACAGGATCGTCACCGTGTCGCTTTGGCCGGCCGGTACACTGGCAGTTTGGGCGTCCTTTGCCGCGTTGGCGCGGACGTCCATCTGTGCCTTGACCAATTTCACAGTGGCCTCACCGGCAGCCTTTACGGTGAAATTCAGCATGATAGAACTGTCGGAGCGAACTTCTCCGTAGCCGCCTATGGTCAGCAGTCCAGCGTCAGAGTTGTCGTTGATAATGGCGGGAGTTTCACTGCTGTTGCCGATGGCTGCGTTTGCGAAATCAAGCTTTTCCGCGTCATAGGAGAACTGAAAAAAGAAGGTGTTGTAGGTCAGATCCCCCGGCTCCTGACGCATGAACAGCGCCACTGACACTGGTTTATTTACTTCGGCAGATGTTGCGCTGCCCAGAGAGACATAGTATTTCGGATCCTCGCCGCTGGCGGACGCCGGCAGCAAAAGCAGCACCATAACCGCCGCTAAAATCCCGGAAAACCATCGTTTCATCTTAAAAACCCCTCCGTTTCACCACTTTTCGGTAAATACCAACCTAAATTTATCACCGGTCACCGAACAATTCAATTCGCAATAGGCAGAAATTTAAGGGGGATTGTTGTGCAGAATGACGATAAAGCCCATGAAAATGGGCAAAAACCTTCCCCAAGGGGGAGGGATTTTTCGCACCCCTGTTAGCGTTCCGTTAAAGCTGCGTTAAGAAATCACCGATTTTCTTGAAACTACAATCATAGAGTGCTACCATAAAACAACGTAGGGGGCGCGAGGTACAGGCCTCGCGCGACAGGAGGGGAGCTCCCG
>OJMI01001792.1_pt1 | contig 21799 bp, 20 predicted proteins | sample 1597131 | NCBI WGS metagenome assembly OJMI01 (sample SAMEA2452116, study PRJEB22498) | human gut metagenome | reverse complement strand
GCAATTTATGTACATTCTAACAAGCAATTCACAACAGTATTAGTGTAAACTGAAATTACACCCATGTCAAGTACAAGTCGCAATTAGTCCAAAAATAGTTCCTATATCAAAACAATCTTTGTGCATTATTTCTTGCTGTTATGCGTCGTCCGGTATTCTCAGAAATCATCGCTATGCATGCCACCGATGGCTTTGCGGATAGCTTCTGCGGAGAATCCCTTTCTGGCCAGAAAAGCGTAGATTTTCTGACGTTCCTTCCAGTCTGTCTCTGCTTCCGGATCATAGTGCTTCTTATGAAGCTGTTCCCGGATCATACGCTGTTCGTCCTGCTCCCCACCGTTCTCCCGCCAGACCTGCCAGGCCTCTTCCATGGTAGCTGCCGGGATTCCCTTGCCCTGCAGATCCTGTTCGATCCGCCGCCTGCTGCGGCTGTCCTCGTGATAAGTAATATAATCCACGGCATATCGCAAATCATCGATATAATGAAAGCCCGCCACATAGACGATAGCCTGCTCTATGATCTCCGCCGGATAAAAGCCCTGCTGTAATTTTGTCCGCAGCTGTGCCGTCGTATATTCTCTTCCCTGCAACAGGTTCATGGCACGAAGCTTCGCCCGCTTGGGAAGTACCTCCTGCATGATAGTCCGATAGTCTTCCTCGCTTAATTGCTGTCCTTCCTTTATATGGTAAAGACGCAATTCGCCTTTGTATAATACAAAGGCGAATTCCTGATCAATATATACTTTGCTTCTCGATTTGGAAAGTTCCGTAACCTGTGTTACCAGCATGGATCTACTCTTCCTTCTCTGCTGCGGCAGTGACATCTGCCTTTAGTCCGTAATGATCTCTGACCTTCTCGGCAATCTCATCGCAGATGGCGGGATTGTCTTTTAAATACTGCTTGGCATTCTCACGGCCTTGTCCGATCTTGTTGCCCTCGTAGGCATACCAGGCACCGGACTTTGCCACAACGTCACAGCTGGTTGCCAGATCCAGAATATCTCCTACCATGGAAATACCTTCACCGAACATGATATCAAACTCTGCTTCCTTGAAAGGAGGTGCAATCTTATTCTTAACGACTTTGACACGGGTACGGTTACCGATCACTTCTCCGCCCTGCTTCAGAGCTTCGATCCTTCTGACATCCAGTCGTACAGAAGAATAGAACTTCAGCGCACGTCCGCCAGTAGTGGTCTCAGGATTACCGAACATTACACCTACCTTCTCACGCAGCTGGTTGATAAAGATAACCGTACAGTTGGACTTGCTGATCACAGCGGTCAGCTTGCGCAGCGCCTGGGACATCAGTCGTGCCTGTAAACCCACATGGCTGTCTCCCATATCACCGTCAATCTCGGCCTTGGGTACCAGTGCGGCTACGGAGTCCACTACGATAATGTCAATGGCTCCGGAGCGTACCATGGTCTCCGTGATCTCCAGTGCCTGCTCACCGTTATCCGGCTGGGAAATGTACAGGTTGTCAATATCTACGCCGATGTTCTTCGCATAGACAGGATCCAGAGCATGCTCCGCATCGATGAATCCGGCAATACCGCCTCTTTTCTGTACTTCTGCGATCATATGTAAGGTAACGGTGGTCTTACCACTGGATTCCGGTCCGTAGATCTCAATGATTCTTCCCTTGGGAATACCGCCCAGTCCTAACGCTATATCCAAACTTAAAGAACCGGTGGGGATGGTCTCCACATTCATCTGTGCCGTGGGATCTCCCAGCTTCATTACCGCGCCCTTTCCGTACTGCTTCTCGATCTGGCTCAGCGCCGCATCCAATGCTTTAAGCTTATCGTCTTTTTCCATGTCAATCTCCTTTTTGTTCAAGGAACAAATGTTCTGCTTTTTATTTAGGATAAAACATTTGTTCGTGTTTGTCAATGTCTATTTTTATTATACATATTTTGTGTACATTAAAGCTCCCTCATAAGCATTCCCCCTTATTTTTTCGTTCCGATGATCGTCTGAAATTTTGGCGAATGCCTGAACATCCTGAAATGTCTGTCGATAATCAGAGATAAAAGATACAAAAAGAATGTATCACACATCCCCGCTTCCCGCAAGGACGCATGATACATTTCCTGTGTTTTCGTCACTATCTACAATTTTTTACCCCTTCGTTTTGAGGGTATCTCACAAAATATTTTTCTGTTACTTTTTACCAAAAGTAACTTTACTGAAGTATTTCAGAATACAGCTGCGCATAAGAATCAGTGCTGCAGAGGTAGTTGCCTCTCTGATCTGGCTGCGGGTTCCGGAGAAATGATACTCTTTCACCGTAACTTCTCCCTTTATGCTGCATCCGATATATACCAGTCCTACCGGCTTTTCCTCGGTTCCGCCGTCCGGTCCCGCAATTCCGGTCACTGCCACAGCCACATCCGATTTCATTAACAGTGCGGCTCCTTTTGCCATCTCTGAGGCAGTCTTGCTGCTGACGGCACCGTATTTGTCCAGCGTGCTCTTACGCACTCCCAGGAATTTCCGTTTTGCCTTATTGGAATAAGTCACCAGTCCGGCCTTGTAGCACTCCGATACCCCGGGGACATTGATGATCCTTGCCGCGATCATGCCGCCGGTACAGGATTCCGCGGTTGTCACCGTCAGATCATTGGCCATCAGCAGATCTGCTACCGCCATCTCCAGGGTAGTCTCCGCCTTGGTACTGTAAATATCCGCTCCGAAACGGGATTTCAGTTCCTTCACCACAGGTTTAATGGCTTTTCCAGCTGCCTTGGTATCTTCCCCGGAAGCGGTGACACGGATATGTACTTCTCCCGTCTTGGCATAGGTAGCTATCGTAGGATTGGTCTGTCCGTCGATCAGATCCTTCAGGGTATCCTCCACCTGGCTCTCCGGCACACCACAAAGCTTTACCATCTGAGAACAGATCACCCCGGGAGTCAGTGTATCCAGATAAGGAAGCACCTGCTGTTCGAACATGGGAACCAGTTCCGCAGGGGGGCCCGGCAGCAACACAATACGGTTCTTCTCCGTCTCCAGAATAATGCCCGGCGCTGTTCCATTATCATTGTCCAGCACCTTCGCTCCCTCTGGCACCATGGCCTGTTTCCAGTTGTTCTCCGTGGGCTGAATATCTCTGACTGCGAAAAATTCGGCAATGCGCTCCATGCTGTGATCATCCACCGAGAGATTCTTTCCACAGACTTCCGCCACAGTCTCCTTGGTCAGATCATCCTCCGTGGGTCCCAGTCCACCAGATAACAGGATCACATTCGAACGCTCCATGGCACATTTCAACACACCTGCCAGTCTCTCCACATTATCTCCCACCACTGTCTGGTAGTAACAGTCCAGTCCGGCTCCCGCCAGCTTTTCCGCCAGATAAGCTGCATTCGTATTCACAATGTTCCCCAGTAATAATTCGGTACCTACACAGATGATCTCCGCTGTCATATCTTTACCGCCTTTCGCTGTCACTTGTCCTATATCTTTCCCACAGACAGTATACTACACTTCTCGGGCGGAGAAAAGGAAATATTTTACTCCAGAGAATTTTCACTTTCCACTTTTTCCTGATTCCAGAGCTGGTGTCGTATTTTTTCATCCGTTCCCTTGTGACTCCGCTCCCGCCACTGAGTAGGGGTGCATTCATACCTTTTCTGAAAACAGCGGTGGAAGGTCCGCATATTAGGAAATCCGCATTCGTAACTGATCTCTGTCACCGTCTTTCTGCTGTCCTTCAACAGATTGCAGGCCAGGATCATCCGCTGCTGCGCTACATAGGAAGGAAAAGAGATATTTAACTGGGAGGAAAAAATATGGGACAGATAATACGGACTAATACCCAACTCTTTTGCCACCTTCTGTGCCGTCAGTTCCCCGGTGATATTATCGTTGATATATTGCAAAAGCTTCTGCGTGATATTCAGATCCGAAGGCTTGTCCTTTTTGATCACTGGAATATTTTCATACATATCCGCCAACAGTGCCATCAGAAGTCCCTTGTCCTGCCGAAATGGCCGCAGTTCCTTATGCAGACCAATATCTGCCAGAATGTCCAGTACCATCTGTCCGTAACGGCTGAGCATGCTTTTCTGAAAACAGGGAGACTCCATATCATAATAGGTAAGTTCTTCCTGAAATTCCCCGATGGAATCCATATCTGCAATGATCAGAAGCATTCCCACCTCTCCCACAGAACTGTAGGAATGGAGCTGGTTCGGGTAGATCATCAGACAGTCTCCTGTAATCAGATGATAATTCACACCAGCTACCGTGGCATCCATCTCCCCTTCCGTCACATGAACGAATTCCATATGCTTATGCAGATGGAACGGAAAATTCGGATGCCACCAGACATGACAGTCATAGACCTTTTTCCGGCTCTCATAAAACGGTTTTACTGTGTTCATACCAATCCCCATTCCTTTCACAGTCTGCAAACTTTGGGCCGCAGGCACAAAATTTAAAGCTCTCTGTATTCTACATACCATATTCCGTCCCGAATTTCTACCTGTTTTGTTAAAAATAGCAATTTTTGTCCCATATGTAATTTCTTTTTGTCGTGCAGTCCACACTTTTTTCACTTACAATAAGCTTAAATGAAAGCAGTTCCAATTTAAAAAACAAAAAGTGAGATATATTATGAATCGTACAGAAGCCAGAGAAAAAGCTACCGCACTGGTAGCACAAATGACAATAGAAGAAGCTGCTTCCCAGCTGTTACACTCGTCTCCCGCGATTCCCCGTCTGGGCATTCCCGCCTATGACTGGTGGAGTGAAGCCCTTCATGGTGTTGCCAGAGCCGGTACTGCCACCTGTTATCCGCAGGCGATTGGCCTGGGTGCAACTTTTGACCGTGAATTATTACAGAAAATCGCCGGTTCCATCGCTTTGGAAGCCCGGGCAAAATATAATGCTTATTCCCGCCTCGGAGACCGCACCCGGTACAAAGGTGTGACCATGTGGTCGCCCAATATCAATATCTTCCGTGATCCCCGCTGGGGAAGAGGCCAGGAGACCTACGGAGAAGATCCCGTACTTACCGCTTCTCTTGGCTGTGCCTTTGTGGAAGGATTACAGACCAAAAGAGACGGTTACCTGACCACTGCCGCCTGTGCCAAACATTTTGCGGTGCATTCCGGTCCCGAGGCTCTGCGTCACAGTTTCGACGCCAAAGCTACGAAGAAGGATCTGTGGGAAACTTATCTTCCCGCTTTTGAAGCTCTGGTGACACAGGCTGATGTGGAAGCTGTCATGGGTGCTTATAACCGTACCAACGAGGAACCCTGCTGTGCTCACTCCTATCTTATGGAGGAGGTGCTTCGCGACAAATGGCATTTTGAAGGACATTACGTTTCCGACTGCTGGGCGATCCGTGATTTCCACGAGGGACATCATGTAACTGCATTTCCGGAGGATTCCGCCGCTCTTGCCCTGGAAAAGGGTTGTGATTTAAACTGCGGCTGTACCTATGAATATATTTTACAGGCATATAAACAGGGAAAGGTAACCGAAGAAGAAATCCGCCGCAGTGCAGAACGTCTTTTCACCACCAGATACCTGTTAGGACTCTTCGATCACAGTTCCCTGGACGAAATTCCCTACAATGTGGTGGGCTGTAAAGAACATCGGGAACTGGCTTATCAGGCCGCTGTGGAAAGCTGTGTTCTGTTGAAAAATGACGGTACACTGCCTCTGTCCTTGAAAGATAACAAACGCATGGCTGTCATCGGCCCCAATGCCGACAGTCATGCCGCACTGGTTGGTAACTACAACGGTACCCCGCCCCGTTCCATCACTGTAGTGGAAGGAATTACAAGAATCTGCGAGGATACCGGCTGGGATGTCAATTATGCAGAGGGATGTCTGCTCTATGATGACCCTTCCGTACGAAAGGTATTTCAGAACTACCGTATCCCCGAAGCTGTGGCATTGGCAGAATCCTGTGACCTAGCCATTGTATGTGTCGGTCTCGACTCCACACTGGAAGGAGAACAGGGAGATGTGGGTAATGCATTTGCCAGTGGAGACAAGCCAGATCTGCTGCTTCCCAAGATCCAGAGGGATCTGGTAGAACAGGTCATCGCTACCGGTACTCCGGTGATTCTGATTGATCTGGCCGGAAGCCCCATCGATCTGTCCGCTTACGAAGATCAGGTGCCTGCAATACTGCATGCCTGGTATCCCGGCGGAGAAGGCGGACGGGCCATTGCAGACATCCTGTTCGGCAAAGTATCTCCCGGCGGCAAGCTGCCCCTTACCTTCTATTATAATGCCGGACCGCTGCCAGACATTACCGATTATCATATGACCGGACGCACTTACCGTTATTTTGAAGGCAGACCCTGGAAGCCTTTTGGTTTCGGACTCACCTACGGAGAATTGCAGATCACAGAAGCAAAAGTAACTGAAGTTGATTACACGAAGGAGATTCCTTCCGCACAAATCACAATACATTGCCAGAATCCCACGGATCGTGACTTAAGTGATGTCATACAGGTCTATGTCCATGTAAACGGTTCTTCCAACGAAGTTCCCAACCACAAGCTGGCTGCGTTCGAACGGATCCGTCTGGATGCCGGAGAAAGCAAAGAATTCCGGATCACCATTCCGCCCATGGCCTTTACCACGGTAGACAATTCCGGCAACAGAGTATTTGATGGCACTTCTGCTACACTTTATCTGGGATTTTCCCAGCCGGATCTCACAGAAGAAGATCAGAAGATCTATACAGGCAACAGAGGCCAGGTATTCGCGGTCACTTTATAATGAGCATTATGGTGGTAAACCATTTGCTATAGAGAGATGTATTTTTAAAACAAGGAGGATAAATCCTCTCCTCGCCATAAGGGGAAATTTCACTTTGTGAAATTGGATTTTCCTTCGGAAAACAAGGAGGATAAATCCTCTCCTCGCCATAGGGGCTCGGATTTTCCTTCGGAAAACAAGGAGGATTACAATGAAAAGAAACAAGATCTTAAGCCTGTTGCTGTCCGTTTCCATGCTGACTGCACTCACCGCCTGCGGAAGTCAGAGTTCCGATACTCCCGCAGCATCCACCACCGATAACGGAAGCACTACTGCTGCTACCGAAAGCACCGCTTCTTCCGATGACGGTTATGTACTGGACAAGGTTACCCTCGTCGTAGACGGTACCTTCAATGCATCTGTGGATGCTTATCAGGACAAATTCGTCGAACAATGGGACACAGCTGTCAGTGAAGCACTGGGCCATCCCATCAGTCTGAATATCCAGCAGTTAGACCATTCCAGCTATGTAGATGGCGTTGGCCGTCTGTTTGCCAGCGGTGATTACCCCGATGTCATTCTGCTGAATGCCGGTCAGTATGCAGAATATGCAAAAACAGGTCTTCTGTGGGATATGACAGCTGCTTATGATAATGCAAAGTTCCACAGCCACATGGTACTGCCCGCAGTAAACGAGAATGTCCGTATCGACGGCAGACAGTATGGTCTGTCCACCGGTCTTGGCGGCGGCTGTATCACTTATGTAAAGCAGGCATGGCTAGATGCAGTCGGCATGAAGGCTGAGGATATTACCGACTGGGATTCCTACTATGCAATGTTAAAGGCATTCACCGAGCAGGATCCCGATGGCAATGGCAAGAACGATACCTACGGCGTAGCTGCAGCAGGCTTTATCGGTTCCGAGGCTCCTTACACCAACTATCTGCCTCAGTTCTGGCAGAACGCATATCCCAGCTTCACCTATGATGAGAACGGTGTATGGTATGACGGTTTCAACACCCAGGAGACCAAAGATGCTCTGCTTCGTTTACAGCAGGCTTACGCAGACGGTGTCATCGATCCCGAATCCCTGACCATGGGTACCAAGGATGTCCGTGAAAAATGGTGGTCTTCCGATCAGTCCGGTTCCTTCGGTGCTTTCACCTACTGGTCCGGTTACTGGAACGATAACTTGGTTAACAACATGGATAAGAACGGTGTAGATTCCGGACTGGCAAGACTGGCCCCCATCGCTGAAATGGATGGCTACCTGAACAGAGAATCTCCTGTATACTGCATCATTGATGACGGTGACGGCGATGATTCCAGAGAACAGGCAATCTTCGATGCAGTCTTCGAGACCATGTTCGACGGCGGTACTGTACAGACCCTGTGGGTATACGGTGCAGAAGGCTACCACTGGTCTACCGAAGCTGAGACCATTGTCACCGGCGAAGGCACTGATAAGGAAAAGACCTATGAATACAAGGACGGTGAGTTCCATCTGCGTCTGAATCCTTCCGATCCCAGTGCATTATGGAAAAAGAATGCTATCGATCCTTCTTCCATGATCTGCTCCTTAGAGAATGGTTTTGAATCCGCTACCGATCTGACCAAGGAATGTAACGAGTTCTTCTCCGAACACAGCGTAGACGCTCCCCACTCTGCTTCCTGTGACGGTATTACCAACTACGGCGGTACGATCAATGATGCTAAGAACGTAGTCATCGCCGAGGTTGTTGTAAAGGGCGGAGATGTAGATGCCGCTATGGACAATTATGTTAAGACTACCCAGGATATGGTAGACGAGATCCTCGGACAGCTGAATGCAGACTAAATAGTAAAAAATAACCGATTAGCAACCTGCTCCGCCGGGCGCACTAAAAAAGCCGCTTCACAAAAATGTGAGACGGCTTTTTACGGTAACTGGAAGGTTAGTTTGGTGTAAATAGTCCAAAAACGATGAATTCCGTACAAAAAAAGTTCCTAAATCAGGAATTTTTGTACGGAATTTCTTTATTTTGCTCATGCAGCGAAAATAGAGACTTTTTACATATAAAAATTTCATATTTTTGTATTTTTTTCGCAGAAATTGGCGTTTTAAATACAAACAGAACTCCCGGAGTAGCAGAAGGTCCTCAGGCAGATGTCTGTCGGAGCGTGTTGATATTTTCTTAAGCAGTGGTGAGCCATCAGGGTGGAGCAAACACGATGTTTGCGACAGGCGGCCGGCGACATGGATGTCGCCTAGAGCCGTGCCCGTTCGGATGAGATACACTTTATCCACTGCTTTAGAAAATTCACACTCGGAGACCGATATCTGCCTGAGGGCCTTCTGCCGCTTCAGGAGTTCGTCTGGTCTAAGGCTCCCTCCGCTACGAACCATGCCTATTCATAAGATTGTCAGCAAAGAACGCTGTCAATCTTATTTCATAGACGGCTGTCGCCGTATAAAAATAGAACGAAATAACCTCTTGTGTGAGCAAGCTCCCACCGAGGTATTCCGTTCTATTTTTGCATGGTTCGTAAACTCTCAAGTTACAACATCTCTGTGCTGATAGTACCACTTGTAAAGTCCTGTCGGAATCGGTATAATATAAGTAATTGGGAGGTAAAAATATGCTGCTTACATTAGTACCGCTTTTTGATGAAAAAATGGCCGTATGTGCCTATTCCTTTTTTACCCAGAGAGAGAATTATTTGTTGAATCCGCTGCTGCTTGGAACAGCACAGTTTGACGGAGCATCACAGATCACCGGATTGGAATTGATCCAAAAGATGGGAATCGATACATTGTCTCAGGGAAAAGAGATTTTTGTACCGATCACCAATATTTCTATTTTTGCGGATATTACGGAGCAGTGCGATGCACCTCATGAAAAAATCGTACTTTTGATCGATAATACCATTCCGCCGATTGAAATGTATGTCAATCGTCTGAAGGAATTGAAACAGCAAGGCTATAAACTTGCCATTCGCAAGCTTGCGGTCAGTGATTTTGAAAATTACAGAGAAGTCCTGAAGCTGATGGATTATGTTCTTCTGAATAATCGTAAAATCGCCATTGACAAAGCCAAGATTTATTTCGGAAAATTATTCCCGAATATCAGTCTGTGTGCCGGTAATATTGATACCATGGAGGACTTCGAGAGACTGAAGGAGACCGGCGGATATCGTTTCTATGAGGGTAAGTTCTATCGAGTTCCCATTACGAAGGGACAGACGGATGTGGCACCCTTGAAGGGTAACTATATTGACCTGCTGAATATTGTGAACAGCCCGGATTTTGAACTCACAACAGCGGCGGATATCATCAGCCGTGATACCGCACTCACGATCGATCTGCTGAAAATGGTTCAGCCACTGGCTGTAAATTCGGAGATTACGTCTATCCGTCATGCGGCTGCCATGCTGGGACAGCGGGAACTGAAAAAGTGGATCAATACGGCAGTAGCCAATGCTTTGTATGCGGATAAGCCGAATGAGGTCACCAGATTATCTCTGCTTCGTGCGAAATTTGCCGAGAATCTGGCGGAAGCGTTTGGCCTGAAGGCGCAGAAGGATGAATTGTTCCTGATGGGATTGTTCTCCGTGCTGGATGTGATCCTCGAGAAACCCATGGCAGAGGCTTTGAAGGTGGTCCATGTGGCTGGCGAGATCAGCAATGCACTGATCTACCGCATCGGCGTACTGGCACCGGTGTACGATTTTATGCTGCAGTATGAGACAGCCAACTGGGCGGAGGTATCCCGCCTGATGCTATTAAAGAATATTGATATGAATACAGTATATGAAGCCTATACATCGGCGTTGAAGTGGTATCGCACCGTACGTTGATTGTATTAAAAAATGTACTTGTGTTTTGTATACATTTATGTTATTTTCTTGAATGACTTGTAATTATATCCTCCGGCAGTCCAAAGGACGCCAGATGGAGGAATAGTAGCAAAGGCGCAAAAAGCGCGGAAAGGAAATTTCATATGAAAAAAAACAAGACACTTGAGATGGTACAATTGGCCGTACTCATCGCGATCATGCTGATTCTGGCGTTTACCCCGCTTGGGTATCTGCGCATCGGACCGTTAGCAATCTCCCTGATGACCATTCCCGTAGTAATCGGTGCAATGATCTTAGGACCCGCAGGCGGAGCCGTACTGGGACTGGTATTTGGACTTACCAGCTTTTACCAGTGTTTTGCAGGAGACACTTTTGGAGCAGCTTTGGTAGCAATGAATCCGTTTTTCACTTTCCTGGTATGCATCCCTACCAGAACTCTGATGGGATGGCTGTCCGGCGTGATCTTCAAGGCACTGTGGAAGATTGACAAGACGAAGACCGTAACTTACTTCGTGACCGGTCTGTTGGGAGCATTTATGAACACCCTGTTCTTCATGTCCACTCTGATGATCTGCTTCGGTCATACCGAGTATCTGCAGAGCATGAATGCAACCGGAGCGAATCTGTTTATGTTCGCCGTAGCATTCTGTGGTATCAACGGAGCACTGGAGATGCCTATGAGCTGTGTAGTAGGTGGTGGCGTTGCGAAGGCAGTCAGCGTAGCACTGAAGAAGAATGCAGCAACAGAAGAGAAATAATCAGATTTTCCGAAACGAAAAATATATAAAATATACAAACAGACCCCCGGAGTATGACAGATGGTCATGCCGGGGGTTTTCCATGTGAAAATATTGATACGAATTCATGTGCCGAAATGCATATATAGGCAGAAAGGATGGTCATTACAGCGACGCCCACATTGTCTGCAGGGTATCTGCCGTGACAGCAACATTCCCCTGGATCATGGGAGCGGATCCGCCACCTTTTGCGGAAAGCTCCCGGCGCATGCGGTCTGCCAGTTCCTGACAGTTACAGGAAACACTGCCTACAATAAATCGATAACCGTTTGTATCATCTCCGGCAAAGATACCACAGTAACCGGAATATTTTCCGGTCAGGGTATTCACAGCGTTTCGTAGGGCGATGGCATCCAGTTCACCGACGAAGAGAAGCACGTGGCGTACTTTTTCCGGGGAGGGAAGTGCGTCCATCTGTACGTTCAGTAGCTCTGCCTGCAGGGCATTGGCGCGCTCTTTTTGCAGCCTTGCATCCTCTTTGGCGCGGGCAACAGCACCTGCTACTTCCGGCTGTTTCGCTGAGAGCAGAGAAGAAATTGCCCAGACAGAATCCTGTTTTTCAGTATAATCTGCCAGAGCACGGTTTCCGCAGAGAATATTGATGCGGACACCGCCTCTGTGGCTCTGCACATTTACAACTTTGATGAGACCGATCTGTCCGGTGGTATCTACATGCGGAGCACAGCAGGCACACAGATCCACGCCGGGGATCTCGACGATACGTACATTTTCCGTGAGAGCCAGCTTGCTGCGGTAGTTTAAGCTTAACAGTTCTTCGGAGGAGGGCCAGCTGATGTTGACCGGAAGATTTTTCCAGACATAAGCGTTGGCCTCCTGTTCGATGAGACGCAGCTGCTCCAGAGAGAATTCTCCGTTCATATCCAGTGTCACTTCTCTGTCGCTTAAATGGAAGCCTACGTTTTCCAGTCCGAAATGAGAGTGCAGTAAGCCGGAGATCATATGCTCACCGGAGTGCTGCTGCATGAAATCAAACCGGCGGTTCCAGTCCACATGACCGGTGATCCGGGTGCCGACGGGAAACTCACAGGCCGTTTTATGATACAGGATGCCCTGTTTGATGCTGACATCCAGTACTTCCTGACCGTTTAAGGTGCCTTTGTCGGCGGACTGACCACCTTCTTCCGGGAAAAAAGCGGAAGCGTCCAGAACGATCCTGTAATATCCCTCTTCCTTGTCGGGAACACATTCCATCACCACAGCGGTGAAATCCGTCTGATGCACATCTTCATAATAGAGTTTGCGGGTTCCCAGGGAGTTCATTTGAGCATTTTCGATACGATCCATAGATGCCTGTCCAATCTGCTGTAGGAAAACAGCGTTTTGTGATAATTGAAAAATAGAAAATACATATCTATTTTATATCAGACCCGGTGGAAAAAGCAATGGAAAATGTAAGCTTTTACACAGCTTTGTCAGATTCTCCAAGGAGTATCGGGATTGCGTAATTGTTTTTTGTAGGTTTTTACGCAGACAGGGTCTATTGCGACGCATTTTTTTTTATGATATAATAAATCGATTATGCAGATACCAGATTTAAACGGCAGAGGCCGACCGTGCTTGCACGGGGAGGCAGGTGCCAATTTAAATCGCCAAAACATGAGGATGCAGCGATTTGCGGAAGCAAATCCGCGGAATCCGAATGTTTTCAGAAGTGCGGGAGCTGCGAAGCAGCGGAGCAATTCGTGGGTATCGTAGACAATGCAGATACCCAGCGGAGCAATTCGCAGGTATTGTAGGAGACTGAGAGAAATACAAACGTCGCAAAAAGCGGCAGAATGTGAGGAAAGAATGAAGGCATTTTTGATTTTGGAAGATGGAACGGTGTTCGAAGGAACGCACATCGGTGCAGACAAAGAGATCATCAGTGAAATCGTATTTAACACATCCATGGCCGGATATCTGGAGGTCCTGACGGATCCGTCCTATGCAGGACAGGCTGTATGCATGACTTACCCCCTGATCGGTAACTATGGCATATGCAGGGATGACTGCGAGTCGGAGAGACCCTGGCCGGATGGATTCATCGTCAGAGAGCTTTCACGTATTCCCAGCAACTTCCGCTGTGACTGCACAATACAGGAATACTTAGAGGAGAACGGCGTGCCCGGTATCGCCGGCATCGATACCCGTGCGCTGACCAAGATCCTGCGTGAGAAGGGTACCATGAATGGCATGATCACCACTAACGAAGCCTATGACCTGAACGAAGTACTTCCGAAGCTGAAGGAGTATACCACAGGTAAGGTCGTGGAAAAGGTGACCTGCAGGGAAAAATATGTGGTAGCGCCCACCACGGAGCTGGCACAGAACGGACCTCTCTCCGGTGCAGCGCGTTTTGATAAAGAAGCTTATGAAAAAGGTGTCAGAGAGCCTAAGCCGGCACTGGTAACAGAGCTGTCCGGACAGGGACTGAAGGTAGCTCTGTTAGACCTGGGAGCCAAGAGAAATATCGCCAGATCCCTGGCAGAGAGAGGCTGTGAGGTGACCGTATACCCCGCTGGAACTCCCGCACAGGAGATCATTGATGATAATCCCGACGGTATCATGTTAAGTAACGGACCGGGAGACCCCAAGGAGTGTACCGGTGTGATCGCCGAGATCAAAAAGTTATACGATACCGAGATCCCTATTTTCGCAATCTGTCTGGGACATCAGCTGATGGCTCTGGCTACCGGCGCAGATACCCATAAAATGAAATACGGACACAGAGGAGGCAACCATCCGGTAAAGGATCTGATGACCGGAAGAGTATATATTTCCTCTCAGAACCACGGCTATGTGGTAGATACCGATAAGCTGGATCCGTCCGTAGCGGTTCCCGCATTCATCAATGTCAACGACGGTACCAACGAGGGTCTGTCCTACACCGGCAAGAACATTTTCACCGTACAGTTCCATCCGGAAGCATGTCCGGGACCCCAGGACTCCGGTTACCTGTTTGACCGGTTCATTCATATGATGAGAGGAGAGAACTAAGATGCCCAAGAATCCTAATGTAAAACGAGTAATGGTAATCGGCTCCGGTCCTATTGTCATCGGACAGGCAGCGGAATTCGACTATGCAGGTACCCAGGCCTGCCGTTCCCTGAAGGAAGAGGGAGTAGAGGTAATCCTGGTGAACTCCAATCCTGCGACCATCATGACCGATAAAGATATCGCAGATAAGGTATATATTGAGCCTCTGAACGTAAAGGTTCTGGAGCAGATCATTAAAAAGGAAAAACCCGACAGCATTCTCCCCACCCTGGGAGGACAGGCTGGTCTGAACCTTGGCATGGAGCTGGAGGAGTCCGGTTTCCTGGCAGCTCACAATGTAAAGCTGTTAGGTACTACCGCGGCTACCATCCGTAATGCGGAAGGCCGTCAGGAGTTCAAGGATCTGATGGAGCGTATCGGCGAACCCTGTGCAGCATCCAAGGTCGTTGAGAACGTGGAAGACGGTGTGGAATTCACCAACACCATCGGCTATCCTGTTGTACTGCGTCCTGCTTATACCCTGGGCGGTTCCGGCGGCGGTATCGCACACAATCAGGTAGAGCTGGAAGAGATCCTGGAGAACGGTTTACGTCTGTCCCGTGTAGGACAGGTACTGGTAGAGCGTTGTATCGCTGGCTGGAAAGAGATCGAGTACGAAGTAATGCGTGACAGCGTAGGCAACTGCATCACCGTATGTAATATGGAGAACATCGATCCCGTCGGCGTGCATACCGGAGACAGTATCGTAGTAGCGCCTTCCCAGACCCTGAGCGACAAGGAGTACCAGATGTTACGTACTTCCGCTCTGAAGATCATCAACGAACTGCAGATCACTGGTGGATGTAACGTACAGTTTGCACTGCATCCCACCAGCTTTGAATATTGTGTTATCGAGGTAAATCCCCGTGTCAGCCGTTCTTCCGCACTGGCAAGTAAGGCAACCGGTTACCCCATTGCAAAGGTAGCAGCGAAGATCGCACTGGGCTTTACTCTGGATGAGATCAAAAATGCCATTACCCACAAGACCTATGCCAGCTTCGAGCCGACACTGGATTACTGTGTAGTAAAGATTCCCAGACTGCCTTTCGATAAATTTATCACTGCAAAACGTACTCTGACCACACAGATGAAGGCAACCGGTGAGGTTATGAGTATCTGCAATAACTTCGAGGGAGCACTGATGAAGGCCATCCGTTCCCTGGAGCAGCATGTAGACTGCCTGCGCAGCTATGATTTCAGCACTTTGTCTGTGGAGGAACTGTTAGAGCGTCTGAAGATCGTGGATGACCAGAGAATCTATGTGATCGCTGAAGCAATCCGTAAGGGTATCAGTTATGAACAGATCCACGACATTACAAAGATCGACCTGTGGTTCATTGACAAGATCGCCATTCTGACCGAGATGGAGCATGCACTGGAGACACAGCCTCTGACAGTGGAACTGCTGAAGGAAGCCAAGAGAATCGAGTTCCCGGATAACGTCATCGCAAGACTGACCGGCAAGACCGAGGAAGAGATCAAGAAGATGCGTTATGACAACGGCATTAAGGCTGTCTACAAGATGGTAGACACCTGTGCTGCAGAGTTCGCAGCTTCCACTCCTTATTACTATTCCGTATTCGGCGGCGAGTGCGAAGCCAAGGAGACCACCGGACGCAAGAAAGTCCTGGTACTGGGTTCCGGTCCTATCCGTATCGGACAGGGTATCGAGTTCGACTATTGTTCTGTACATGCTACCTGGGCATTCTCCAAGGCAGGCTATGAGACCATTATCATCAATAATAACCCGGAGACCGTAAGTACCGACTTCGATATTGCGGACAAGCTGTATTTCGAGCCTTTGACTCCGGAAGATGTGGAATCTATCGTAAATATTGAGCATCCCGATGGTGCTGTGGTACAGTTCGGCGGACAGACCGCTATCAAGCTGACTGAGAGCCTGATGAAGATGGGCGTGCCTATCTTAGGTACCAAGGCGGAGGATGTAGATGCCGCTGAGGACAGAGAACTGTTCGACAAGATTCTGGAAGAGACCGAGATCCCCCGTGCAGCCGGCGGTACCGTATACACCGCAGAGGAAGCTAAGGCGGTTGCCAACAGACTGGGCTATCCCGTACTGGTGCGTCCTTCCTATGTATTGGGCGGACAGGGCATGCAGATCGCTATCTCCGATGAAGAGATCGAAGAATTCATGGAGATCATCAACCGTATCGCACAGGATCACCCGATCCTGGTAGATAAGTATTTACAGGGTAAGGAGATCGAGGTCGATGCCGTATGCGACGGTACCGATATCCTGATCCCCGGTATCATGGAGCATATCGAGAGAACCGGTATCCACTCCGGAGACAGTATCTCCGTATACCCGGCTCCGACCATTGATAAAGTAGTAAAAGAGAAGATCGCAGAGTACACCAGAAGACTGGCAAAGGCACTGCATGTCAAGGGACTGATCAATATCCAGTTCATTGCCATCGGTGATGAAGTATATGTCATTGAGGTTAACCCCCGCTCTTCCCGTACCGTACCTTATATCAGCAAGGTAACCGGTATTCCTATCGTGGATCTGGCGACCGAAGTGATCATCGGCAAGACCATCCGTGAGCTTGGCTACGAGCCCGGCTTACAGCCTGAGGCAGAGTATTTTGCCATCAAGATGCCCGTGTTCTCCTTCGAGAAGATCCGCGGTGCCGAGATCAGTTTAGGACCGGAGATGAAGTCCACCGGTGAGTGCCTGGGTATTGCCAAGACCTTCAATGAGGCGCTGTACAAGGCATTCCTGGGAGCAGGCGTAGAACTGCCCAAGTATAAGAACATGATCATCACCGTGAAGGATGCGGATAAGGGTGAAGCCATTGAAGTCGGAAGACGCTTCGAAAAGCTGGGATACACCATTTATGCTACCAGAAGTACCGCAGCTGCTCTGAATGAAGCAGGTGTGAAGGCAAGAAAGGTCAACAAGATCTCTCAGGAATCCCCGACCGTTATGGACCTGATCCTGGGACACAAGATCGACCTTGTCATCGATACCCCTACCCAGGGCCGTGACAAGACCAGAGACGGTTTCCTGATCCGCCGTACCGCTATCGAGACCGGTATCTACTGCATCACTGCAATGGACACCGCCAATGCTCTCGTGACCAGCATGGAGCATATGAACGATTGTAAGGAACTGACGCTGGTGGATATTGCACAACTGTAAGATATAAAATGGATAAGAACAGTGGAGTCGCGAAAGTTGCTCCACTGTTTGTGTTTGTGACAAAAACAAAGTGTTGACAAATGTCCGCGAAAGGAATAAAATACAAACAGTTAAAGACATAAAGGCTGTGAAGAGAAGAGTAGGAGAAGAGATACGTCGCAGAGAGTCCCGGCAGGTGGGAAGGGATATGGAAGGCTTCTTTGAACATGGTCTCGGAGCTTTGCACCGACTTCGTATTCGGACAGGATATCCGGCAGATGCGGACAGGCTGCAACGAGAGTACCCGTTATCGTACCTGACTATCGATGAGCGTTTGTTTGTCCGTAGTTGCAGAGGCCTGATCCCGTGAGAGATGGGCGAATTAAGGTGGTACCGCGGAAGAATGTTCCGCCCTTAAATTTTAATTTAAGGGCGGTTTTTTATTATGTCAAAAAGAGAAGAACTGATCAGAGAATATTGCAGACAGGTAAATGAAAGCCTGCATTTTATACAAAAATACATGGAAGGGATCGTTCCCGCTGGCCGATGCAGCGAAGAACTGTATTGGGAGACCAAGAAGATCAGTGAGGAACTGCAGAAGAGCAATCATGAACAGACCGCATTGATCCGGGCCTATCTGCGGGAGGCGGCACAACTGTACGTAGAGGGGGAGCCCTGGAAGACCCGCATTACGGACCGAAGACTTTGCCGTAATACGATCCTGAATCATTTACAGATGCTGGCGAATGTCAGCTTCTGGCTGAGAGAACAGGGAGAGCCACTGGCAGAGGAAGTCTGCGGATGGCTGTTAGCCCAGGAGACAGCGGATGTGCAGAAAGTCAGATCCGGACAAAGTCTGGAAGTTGCCAGAGAGATCTATCCGGCCGTGCAGAGAAAGAGAGCATAGGAGCGGTCGGCTGTAAAAGCACAAATTTGAAAATAAAATCCGTGGGGACAGCATATACTAGGCGTATGGTAAATATTGTATGATCGTAAGCCTGTATCCCGCAGGCGGATTGGAGTCTCATGTTAGAAGAACATTATCCTTTTGTTGCGCAGCCTCTTCCCTACGAATATGATGCCCTGCTTCCGGTATTAGATGAGGAAACACTTCATTTTCATCACGACAAGCATTATCAGACCTATGTGGATAAGCTGAATGCCACCCTTGCCGATTATCCACAGTTACAGCAGATGTCCTTGACGGAACTGCTCACTTCGGAGGATAATATACTTGCGTCCCTGCCGGAGGAAGCCCGGAAAAGCATTCACAATAACGGTGGCGGTGTATATAATCATCAGCTGTATTTTGACAGTATGCGAAGCCCGGCAGGACAGGAGCCCTGTGGAGCTCTGGAGGAGGCGCTGGTCCGGGATTTTGGATCGGTGAGACAATGGAAAGAACAGATGTCACAGGCAGCCACGGGGGTATTTGGCTCTGGATGGGCATGGCTTGTGAGTGACCAGGACGGTACTCTGATGGTCCTTACTACAGCGAATCAGGATGTCCCGGATTTGAAATTGTATACCTCCATATTTCCCATAGATGTGTGGGAGCATGCCTATTATTTACAGTATCAGAACCGCAGGCCGGATTACGTGGAAGGATGGCATAAGCTGATCCACTGGAAAAAAGCGGGACGACGTTACGAACAGGTACTTTGCAGACTGGAAAGAGCGGCCGGGGAAGCGGAAAAATTGCAAAATGACAGCCGCACAACAGAAGCGAACGACAGATAGTGTGCAACGTGCGGAACAGAAGAACAGAAAGAGGAAAATGACTATGGAGAACAGACCGATCATAAAAAAGGAACAGGTAGAGACCGTCTACGACAGCAGATTTATCAAGGTATTTGATCTGCAATATGAGCCGGGAAAACATTATTTTGATGCTACCAGAAGAGCCAAAGATAATCTGGCAGCGGTAAAGAGCGACGAAGAATTCAGACAGATGCTGCCGGATGCAGTCAGCTGCGTTGTGATCCTGAAGATCAGAGGACAAGAACCGAGACTTTGCTTAAGCCGTGAGTATCGTTACCCGGCAGGACATTTTCTGCTGAGCGTTCCGGCAGGACTTTTAGACCCGGAGGATGCAACGGAAGAAAATCCCGTATTCCATGCGGCAGCCCGGGAGCTTCGGGAAGAGACCGGCATCACACTGGAAGAGAGCGACAGCATCCGTCTGGTGAATCCGCTGGTATTCAGTACCCCCGGTATGACGGATGAGAGCAATGCACTGGTGCAGATCATATTGAACCGTGAAGAGATGCCGAAGGTAAGTCAGGAAGGCGCCGTTGGAACGGAATGTTTTGATGGTTTTCTGCTGCTGACCAAAGAAGAAGCACAGAAAATCTTAAAAGACGGCGTGGATGACCAGGGATTTTTTTACCCGTTATATACCTGGGCGGCATTGATGTGCTTTGCGACGGGAATGTGGAAATAATTTTTGAATAAATAAGACGATGAACGAAAAGCGTGTGGAGAGATCTGCACGCTTTTTTGAAATTTGTAACAAATAGCGAAAAATTCTTCGTTATGATTAACAAAGAGGAAGGTTGCCGTTCGCTCAATTGATTTTCCAATTGCTCAATTGTATAAGATGTCATTATATTGTATAATGATGTCATTATCAAGTACAATTAAGAAGCAAAGACATCATGCAGAAAGAGCAATTTGGTATATTGCTTACGACTTTAAGAAAGAAAAACGGAATCAGCCAGAAAGAGATGGCGGAGTGGTTGTCGGTCTCTGTTTCGGCGGTAAGCAAATGGGAACATGGAAAGAATCTTCCGGATATGACGATGCCTGGCAGCATTGCGGAAATCCTTCAGGCATCCTGTGATGAATTGCTGAATCCGGAAAAGACATTGGAGAGATTAGCGAATCCAGAACCGCAGAAAGGAGAGACAGAGGAAACGGATATGAAGGGATATACATTCCTGAATGTAGAATGAAAGGAGCAGCTATGAAGAAAATTTTTTCAAATTACTACAAAATTATTTTGTCTGTTGTGATCCTGATTGTCCTGGTGGCACTAAAGGAGGATTACAAAACTTCTTTTGATGGAATGAGCGGAGTCCGGACGGTGGTACGTATGCTGCTCTATACGGCATGGGGATTCCTGATAGCGACAGGAACCAGACGGGACAAAGCAAAAGGTGCGGAATATGTTGCTTTTGGCGTTGCCTGTGTGGCAGCGCTCAATCTGTTAATCCCCATCTGGAGCTTCCAGATAGCGTTTTATGCTTTTGTCGCAGGTGTTCCTGGACTCTATTTTATGGTATTTATTCTGACCGGAATATTAGGAGGTTACTTATGGGGACCGAGGGGCATCCTACCTCGGGACTTATAGATGCGTTCTGCGAGGGTTACCGCATTGGGGATGACTTATATATTGCGGGACAGGAAAAATTAGGAGCAATTGACCTGAATACGAAGGAGTTCCGCTATTGCAGGGAGGAAAAATCCTGGGCGGAAGATATTACACAGGGTGTAAAGATAACAACAGCAGAGTAGAATGGCGGAGGTGCTTATGGGTAAAAAATGGATTGTGGGTCTGATGATTTTAGCAGCATTATGGGCAATGACCGGTTGTGGAAAGCAGGAGATGATCCGCTGCGAATACACAAATGAGGCAGCAGGGTTTACCTTAAGCATAGACAGACCGGTAGAATGGACAGCAAAGCTTCAGGAAGGGTGGCCTGCGACCGAGACAGAGGAAGCCAGCCCGGACGAGGGAATCCGGCTTTTTCCGGATGACAGCCAGGAGAGCAGCATCTATTTTTGCAACAGCTTTTCTCCCTATTATGCAGGGGATGAAAATGATCTGGAGACCGTGGAAGTGAATGAGGAACTCACGGCCCTTCATGGAATCGAAATAAGCGGTGAAGGGGTAAGCGAATCCTATGTTTTTAAGGGGGATTTCACCGGTCAGGGATTCTATAACATTACCATCTCTATGTCACAAAAGGATTATAAAAAATATAAAAAAATTATCTCACAGATGGTTGCAAGCTGCCAGATCCGTGAATGGGAGCCGGAGAATGCAACGGTATCGGAAAGCATTGAAAATGTAGAAAATACAGAAAATAATGATTTGATGATTCTGGGAACGCTGTTAGACAGAACGAGATGACTACGGATGTGCTGTTTATTATAAGAAAAGAAGATACGGATAACAAATACAAAATCGTAGATGAAGTTGAGATGGATTAGTGATTGCTTTGAAAAATAAATATTGACATATATAGATAGCCGA
>OJMI01001783.1_pt1 | contig 21925 bp, 22 predicted proteins | sample 1597131 | NCBI WGS metagenome assembly OJMI01 (sample SAMEA2452116, study PRJEB22498) | human gut metagenome | reverse complement strand
GATACAGGCTCGTTTGTTCGCGTGACAAGGGATAGTAAATCGTGCTCATCGGTTTTCCCCAGTAGATGTCGTGAATTTGTTCTGTGGTTCCGATTGCTGTGATCACATTCTCGTCCCCGCCGGGGAGACATTGGGACAGTGTGCGTATTTTGTCGATCGGAAATCTTTCTTCCCCAATGCCACAAACTCCCGGACCGATTGTCGAGATAATGACATTCTTGTTTTCACCGTCATCGGGCCACCGGAACATGCGTCCGGAACGGATCGGAATATTGAATACCCGGAAAAAATCGGGAGTAACCAATCTTTCCCGGAAACCGACTTCCGCAGAATCGGACAGAGTCCCTTTTTCGTCGTTGAGCATCCAGCCGGATGTGGCGACACTGCCGCTGTACGGGATGGCATAACGTCCCAAAGCGACATACGCCACATCGGGATGTCGTTTGACCCGTTCCAGAAACGTCATGGTCAGGGCGAAACGATCATATTCCGGTTCGGGTTCGTCTGTGTTTTTAATGATTCTGTATCCCATTTCGATCCGGTATGTATCGCGGATATCGATGCCCGGATCGCTTTTGTAAGTGCGCAGGATCGCCGAACAGTAGTCGCAGCAGAACCAAAGCACGGAGAAGACCAGCGTATATTCGAGCAGGATCCAGAGGTTCGACCTGCGTTCGTTCCAGATGATTTTCAGTATGTGGCGTATCATGATCTTTGGTCGTTTTGGTAGAGTGAATCGACGATGGACATTTTCGCGGCCCGGTAAGCGGGAATGCCGGCCGAGAGCAGGTTAAGCAGGATGCAGACCAAGAAAGTCATCAGGAATACCGGCAACGACAGCATGGTCTCGGCCGGGATTTCACCGCCCGGCGGGATGCCCAGCAGCCAGAACACCATCGGAAAAGAGAGAATCAGGCCCAATAGGCCGCCGATCAGCGAGGTGAGCATATTCTCATACAGCACCTGGAATAGGATGACGTGCCGTTTGGCGCCGAAAGCTTTGCGAATGCCGATTTCGGACATTCTTTTCCGCATGCGGGAGAGGCTGAATCCGGTCAGGTTGACGGCCGGCACCAGCAGCAGGATCAGCAGAATTATTGCCGATTTGCGGTATTTTGTTCGGATGGCTTGCTGTCGTTCTTTTTCAGAGACATATTTGTCTACACCCATCGTGTGGGTACGGTGCGAGTACGGTGCGTTCAGGGAGAGCGTCCAGGGTTTGTTCGCCAGGTTGAACCTGCGTTCCGCTTCGTCGATCTCCCGGACCAGGGCCGGATAATCGTCTTTGTTCCGTAGCCGGAGCATTGCGATCAACTGCTTTTCGGTGTAATCCTCCTGTGCGGTGATCGGTACCCAGGCATCTCCCGCAGCTTCTTTGAATACGGGTGAAACGTCTTTTACCACACCCACGATCCGGAACGGAACGAATTTAAGGTCGACCGTTTTTCCTGTCGCATCCTCCCCCGGGAAGAGTTTTGCTGCCAAACTTTGGGATATGACGGCTACCTGCTGGCCCGAGTCGTATTCCTCCTTGTTGAAAGGACGCCCCGACACAAATGAGAAATTCATCAGTTTCCAATAAGCGTCATTGGTCATGCGGGTCATCGCATCGAATGAATTGTCGGCTCCCTGTCTGTTGATAGTGAAATAATCTCGGGAATCGTAGCGGGCTTCGTTTACAAACGTGACCAATTCTGGGGTTTTCAGGTTGAGGAGGTATTCTTTGACCATATTGTAAGGAAGGGTACCCATATGTACGGCTCCGCGTGTGGTGTCCCGTTTAGCAAAAAATTCAATGTATAGAGTCCGGCTGCGGTTGCTTTCCGGCGCGGCGTCGGCGTTTTGGACCGTATCGGCCATGACGATTACCAGGATCATCATGATCGCCAGTGCGGTACCCAGAATCGCAATGATGCTGATAAACCGGTTTTGCATGAGCATCTGCCACGCCTGTTTGAGGTATATTTTATACATAACCGTGATTTTTAAAGGTTACTGTACCCTGCGGCCGTCGAAAAAGCGGACGATCCGGCCGGTTTGTTTCGCGAGATGTTCGTCGTGCGTCACCATGACGATCGTGGTGCCCTCCCGGTTGAGGCTGCTGAGAAGATCCATGATTTCGCCGCCCATTTTACTATCGAGGTTACCGGTCGGCTCGTCGGCGAGCAGAATCCTGGGTGCGCCCACCAAAGCCCGTGCGATGGCTACGCGCTGGCATTGTCCGCCGGAGAGCTGCGACGGATAGTGTTTTATCCGGTGGGAGAGGCCGACTCTTTCGAGTACGGACGTTGCCAGTTCGCGTCGCTCTTTTTCCGAGCATTTCCGGTACAGCAGCGGTAATTCCACGTTGTCGAGCACATTGAGCGAATGTACCAGGTGAAAACTCTGGAAGACGAATCCCAGCATCCGGTTGCGGAATTCGGCCATCGCGCCGTCATTCATCTGTTGGGTTTGCTGTTCGGAGATAATCACTTTCCCTTCGGTCGGGACATCGAGCAATCCCATAATGTTCAGCATCGTGCTTTTGCCGCAACCCGACGGGCCCATCACCGAGAGGAATTCTCCTTCGTGGACATCCAGGTTGACCTCTTCCAGGGCGACGGTCTCGATCTCCTTGGTGCGGTAGATTTTCGTAACTCCTTGCATACTGATCAGTTCCATGGCTTTCGTTTATTTGGTTCTTAATTCGGTTTTGTTTTTATAGCGCTCCATATCGGACATGATGATCTTTTCTCCGGGGGAGAGCCCGTCGGCTACCTCTATGTAGTCGAAGCCGCTTTCTCCCAGTTTGACTTTTCTTTTGACGGCCCTGCTCCCGTCGACCACCCAAATTTCGTAAGTGCCCGGGCCGTAATATTTCAGCTGTGTGAACACCGGGATGCGCATGACCTCCGTTCTGCTGCCGTAGAGGACATATACGTCGGTTTTCAGGCCGCTGCGCAGGTTCGGATTGGAAGAGTCTTCCGGGACGACGATGAATGTGATTACTCCGTCGGTAATGGAGGGGGTGATCGAATAGATGGTTCCGGGCAGGTTGGCCTTTCCTGCGATGATGACCGCCCGGTTCCCCGGGGAGAGTTTGTCCCGGTGTCCGTCGGCAATCTCGCACTCCACTTTGTAGCGGCTCAGGTCTGAGACGATCGCCAACTGGTCGCCGGCCGAAACCTGCATGCCGATCTGGTTCTGGATGAATGTCAGCGTGGCTGTTTGGGGCGCCAGGATTTGCGCATTCTTCAGTTGGCGTGCCTTCTCTTCGAGTGTTTTGTCGAACATGCTAAGTTCCAGTTGTTGCGCCCGGATGCCGGCCGTCATGTTTTTCTGTTCGTTGATGATCTTTTGCTCCAGTTGTTCCAGGTTCAGTTTCGCTTCGGCGTAGTTCAGTTCTGCGCGGCGGACCTTGTCCGGCGTGCTGGCCCCGATGCTGTCCAGATACTTTTCACCCTGCAGGTCGGACCACAGTTGCTTCATCTGCATCTCTTTGACCTGCTGATCCATGCGCAATGCAGCCAAAGCGTTTTCCAACGTGATAACGGCCTGGATCTCTTTGCTCTTCATCATCTCCTTCTCGTCTATTTTTTGGCGGTATTCCGTTTCTACCGAAGCTAAATCCAATTTTAGCAGCGGTTCTCCTTCGTGTACCGTATCGCCCGGATTTTTGTATACTTCCAAGATCCGGCTGCCGACCGGCGATACGATGATCTCTTCGGAAAGCGGCACCAGTTTTCCGGTCGCGGCAATGGAAATTTCGATCGGTCCTTTGTCTACCGTTCCGATCGGCATGTTCTCGATCGGTATTTTCCCTTCGAGCCAGCGGGGCAGCAGCAAAAACAACAGCATGAGAACCGCAAGTGCCGTTGCGATGCGGATGATCCTGTTTTTCTTTCTTTTTTGGAGTTCTTGAACTGATATTTCCCGGTCCATACGATGGCGATTGAATTCAACGGCCTGTTATCAACCTGGATGCCATTTCGTCTGGAGACTGATAATCTGACGATTGATTAATATGAGGGGTGTCCGGAAACGGACAAAGGTGTCCGGCGCGTGTTTTAAAAAGACATATAAATATCGTGTCGGATTCCGTTAATATAGAAAAGCGTGTGAGCTATGAAAGGTGCAGGAAAAAGGAAACGGCTAAAAGTATTGTACTCGTTGGTGCCTGTCGGGTCGTTGAAGATGCTTTGCCGGGTTGGTTTGCAGAACTAGACCGGGAAATCCGAGGGTTTTGGATGGAGATTCGTTTCCCACTGTATTGTCCGTGTCGTAATTTTATTTACTTTTAACCTTTCGGGATTCGGAATTCGACACCGGTTCCCTTCGTCGGGTTGTCCCGGCCTGCAATTATGAGAAAGCGGCTGTATATCTTATTATTCCTCTTTGGATTGTTTCCATCGGTTTACGGCCAGCAGTCCGCTGACAACAATTATGTTTTGTTGCTGAACTCCGCTTCGTTCGGCGAAGCATGGTCCGATGTGCTTTATAAATCGTTGGTGGAAGATGTGCAGCAGCTGGGGGTACGCGTCGATACCGGGGAGCTGCTCGTCCCGATGATGAAAACGGCCGAGGATGCCCGGCTCAGGCGGGAAATGCTGTTGGAGAAATATCCCGTGCCGCCCCGGGCGGTCATTTACATCGGAGATCCCGGCTGGCTCGTTTGCCGCCCGCTTTTTGACGAGGAGTGGAAAGAGGTCCCGGCGCTAATCTGCTATTCGCGGGACTCGATGCCCGAGTCGATCGAGGACCTGCTCAGCGGGAACCTGGATAGCAATACGATGGTGCCCGCATCGGAGATGACCAAAGGGTACAACCTCACCATTCTCAAACAACCTTCCTTTATTCCGGAGACCATAGAGCTCATGCGCCAGTTGCAGCCGCAGATGAATACGGTCGCGATGATCTCGGATCACCGTTACATTAGCCTTCGCGTACGGGACGAGGTTCATCAGGCAGTCAACCAACACTTCCCGAATCTGGCGTTTCAATCGCTCAGTTCTCCTGAACTGACCACCGGACAACTGCTCGACACGCTTTCGGGGTTCGATGACAAAATCGGGATTATCTACTACTCTTGGTTCGTCACCCAGAACAGGCATGAATACCTCGACGATCATGTACAGCGGGTGATTTTCGGACTGGCGCATACCCCGATTTTCACCCTGACCGACCGGGACCACGAAGAGGGAAGTTTCGCAGGGGGATATTATATCCCCGCCATCTCGTTCAGCCGTGTGGCCAGCGGCACCATTCGGGAGATTCTCGGCGGCAAGCCGGCCCGAGATATTCCCTGGAAAGACGGCGGTGTTCCCGGTGCGTATCTCGATTATCACCATCTCGTGCACCAGGGAGTCGATCCGGCCCTTTTCCCAAAGGATGCCGTATACAGCCAGGCTCCTCCGGGTTTTTTCCAGAAGTACAAGTTTCATCTGGTTATTTTCGGGGCCTTACTTTTGTTGCTGGTTGCCGCTATCGTGATGAGAATGCGCTGGTTCGTACAGCGGCAACGGCAGCAGAACCGTGAAGTCCGATTGCTTTCCCAATACAGAATGCTGGTAAACAACATGCCGGTGATTTACCTGCGCAAACAGATTGTCGACGGACCCTCCGGACCAGCCTCAGACTTTCTGTTCCTCGATGTGAATCCCGCATTCGAACGGGTGTTCGGGTGTAAGCAGCAGCAAATCATCGGTAAGCGGCTGAGCGAGATGTTGTCCCGCTACGACAAACTCTCCTGTTTGGCCGGTACGGACCAGACGGTTCATTCATTCGTCATCGACGGTGAAAACGGGCAGCACTATTACGACAAATTGGTTTTCGGCAGCAGCGAGGAGAGCATTTGGGACGTTTTCTGTATCGATCGCACCGAAGAGCATCTGGCCCTTGTTCAGATGGACCGGCACCGGGCGGAGCAGGACGAGCTGAATGAAAAATATAAACTGGTGTTGCAGGCGACCGGACTGACCCCCTGGATTTGGGAAATCCCCGAAGGGCTGATCGACTGCGATCTCTCCTATACGCCGGGATTAGAGTCGGGTTCCGGATCACGGTTTATCGTTACGGAAGAGCAGTATTACTCCATGATCTATCCCGACGACCGGGAGCGTATCCGTGCCGCATATGCCGACCTGTTGGCGGGGCGGATCGATATCTTACAGGAGGAGTACCGGGTCATCTACGTACAGGGAGATTACCAGTGGGCGAAGAGTTTCGCCATCGTCAGAAAGAGGGATGCTTCCGGCAAACCGATACAACTGGTCGGCGCATCGCTGCAGATCAACGTACAAAAACGGCTCGAACAGGACTTGCGCGAGGCCAAAGAGAAAGCCGAAGAATCAAACCGGCTGAAATCGGCGTTTCTGGCCAACATGAGCCATGAAATCCGTACGCCGCTGAATGCCATTGTCGGATTTTCGAGCGTGTTGGCCGATACGGAAGGCGATGAAGAGAGACGGCAGTATATTACGATCATCGAAAATAACAACGAGCTGTTGCTTCAGTTGATCAATGACATTCTGGACCTGTCGAAGATCGAGGCCGGAACGCTCGAGTTTACCGAATCGGATGTGGATTTGAAAGAGATGTTCTTCCGGATCGAGCAAAGCATGAAACTGCGGATTCCGGAGGATCATCCGGTGGAGGTGGCGTTCGAAGATCCCGGCGGCGATTACCTTATTCACACCGATCCCAACCGGCTGATGCAGGTGGTAACCAACTTCATGACCAATGCGATAAAGTTCACGTCCGAAGGAAGCATCCGTTTCGGTTACCGGAATCGGAACGACGGCGAGTTATATTTCTATGTTTCGGATACCGGTTGCGGGATTCCGGCCGGAAAACAGCAGGAAGTCTTCGGACGTTTCGTCAAACTCAACACGTTTGCCCAGGGCACTGGGCTGGGGCTCTCCATTTGCGAAACGATCGTTTCGAAACTGGGTGGGCGGATCGGCGTGGCTTCCGAAGAGGGAAAAGGTTCAACGTTCTGGTTTACGCTGCCTTGGTGGCCTGTTACCCCATAATCTTATTTTTTCATTTTATGTTTTCTGGCTTTCGCTTATTATCTGACCGACACTTAGGCTGCTTGAAAAGGGCGTAAAATATCGGCGGAAACGGTCCTGCGCGATAATTCCGGATATGGCGGGAACCCTGATTTTTACAAAATCTGTGGATCGGTATCGCCTTCGAGGAACGGGATGTACGGTTGCAAAAAAATTATGGCTTCCTGCATGCGGTTGACGGAGAGAGGCCGTTTCGGGAACTGGCGAACCGCCACCACCCGAATCCCGTCCGTCGGGTCGGAGTTCCCGGTATATCGGCGGTTATTGGAGCGATACAAGGAAACACCCGCACAATCTTTGATTGTGCGGGTGTTTGTGATTCTTTACGCATTACGCTGCGGAGAGACGGGGTTTTGAACCTATAACTCTAACCGCTTATATTTCAGCTACTTTGCTTTCAAAATTTCAAATAGGTAACGAAACAGTAACGATTTTCAGACGTTGGGCTTGTCCAACTTTGACCGCTGTTTGTCTGCCTAACTTTCGGGTTCAAAGATAAGTCTTTCTTTTGAAATACGCAAATCATTGATAATAAATCTTCTGCGATTAGTGCAAGGTGCAAGCTATATATATAAATATATACTTGCACCTTGCACTAAAAAAGCACTGGGGTACAAATGGTTAAAACAAAATCCGTATCTTCGTAACCGATTAAAAACAAACGTGTATGATAATAACTAACCGTGAAGAAGTAATAGATAAAGCGTTCGGCGTATTTGTCAGGATGAACTACGAGAAAGCAAGCATCATCACGCTTGCCAAAGCCTGTGGGGTGACAAAAACGGGTATCGTTTATTATTTTCCGCACAAGTTGGATTTATTCATGGCTGTGGCGGACAAATACGTGTTGCAAATGCACGAACCGGAAAACAAGTTTGCCGCTCCTGCCGATACGTTGGCAGAGTTCATCGGGCAATACGTGGCTGGAGTAGCCGCTTCCATGAAAAGGATTGTTGAACTGATTGGCGATAATAGCAGCCCACATGATTGTAGTCCTAACTTCTACTACTTTCACTTTCTGTCACAAGTGCGTATGTACTATCCGGGCATCAGGCAGAAAATTGAGAAAATCTACCGACAAGACTATGACCTATGGGAGAAAGTCATACAGAAAGCAAAAGAAAGCGGGGAAATCAGGAGTGACACGGACGTGAAGAAAACGGCTATCATGTTCCGGCAAATGTTTTTAGGACTGTCATACGAACAAGCATTTCTGAACGGTTTGAACGTGGATGAACTGACAGAAAACTTTCGCTATATCTATTCGCTGCTTAAAGCCTGATACTCTTTTGTTTTTTTAACCTCTATTATTTTTGAACAGATGTTCAAAAAGTGATATTTTTATCTTATCTTTGGAGCGAAGCAAAATTCAGCGACATGGATAAGGTTCAGAAACAAAGAGGAAGCATCGTTCTGTACAAAGAAGAAAGAAACGGTGCGGACTACATACGGATAGAGTATGTAAACAGTCAGGCTGTCGCCCTGCTGCTCGCCCAAGATACGGGCATAGAAATGGCTGGCAACGGCTCTGCATACATGGCGTCAGCCGCTTTCAGCCTGCCGGATTTCTACGACCGCTATTCACCCCACGCCTATATTGATTACAGCCGGGTTTACGTGCGGCATCCCAAACCTAAAAGGGAATACACACTGCCGAAAGGCTACCTCGAACTGCTGGAACAGAAGCGTTACAGCCCCTCGACCGTCAAAACATACCGTGCCTATTTCAGCGACTTCATGGAATATCACAAGGGACGGAACATCGACCGCCTGAAAGTGCCGGACATCAACAAATACATACTCTATCTTGTGAACGAGAAGAAAATCTCGGTGTCGCAACAGAATATGCGCATCAATGCTATCAAGTTCTATTACGAGCAGGTGAAAGGCGGCAAACGGCAATACTACGGCGGTATCACCCGTGCCAAAGAGTACAAGAGCCTGCCCGAAGTGTTGAGCAAGAATGAAATTAAGCGCATCCTTGCACAAATTTCCAACATCAAGCATCACTGCATGATTTCGTTGGTTTACTCTGCCGGACTTAGAAGAAGCGAATTGCTTAACCTGACCCCACAGGACATCAACAGTGAAACAATGTCGGTTCGCATTATGGGCAAGGGGAAGAAATGCCGTTATTCGCTCCTTTCGCCCAAGTTGCTGGAAGAACTACGGCACTACTTTCGGGAATATCGTCCACAAAAATGGCTGTTTGAGGGCGAAACACCCGGAGAGCAATATTCGGCAAGTGCATTGGTGAAAGTGCTGAAAGAAGCCGCACATCGTGCTGGCATCAAACACCGTGTACACGTACATATGCTGCGCCACTCCTTTGCCACACACTTGCTGGAACAGGGAACAGACCTGCACACGATACAGGAATTGCTGGGACACAACGACATCAAGACCACAACCATTTATCTTCATGTGTCAAGTGCCCATAAAGCAAAAATCCCTAATCCTCTTGATACACTGGATAATTCGTGAGGTGCAGTTATAGGAATGTAGGAACGACACCATAAGGTGCGGTTATAAATAAATTACCGATAAAACAGAAAATATACAGTCATGAATAAAACTCCTTTTAAAGATTTTGACTTTTCCAGTTTTTGGGATAATAATGAATATGCCCAAAAATATTATATAGGGACAACACCTACTGATGAACAAGTTAAAGATATTGAAAATGAATTGGGATATAAATTGCCCCAATCTTATATTGCGCTGATAAAACAATGTAATGGTGGAGAACCTGTCAATACATGTTTTCTAACTCAAATCCCGACTTCTTGGGCAAATAACCATATAGCAATAAGTGGAATTATGGGAATAGATAAAGATAAACCTTATTCTCTTTGCGGAGAAATGGGAAATCGTTTTTGGATTGAAGAATGGGGCTATCCAACCATTGGAATAGCGATATGCACCACTCCTTCTGCCGGACATGATATGATATTCTTGGATTATCGCAAATGTGGTTTAGCAGGAGAACCAAGTGTTGTCCATATTGATGAAGAAAACGATTATAAGATTACTACGCTTGCAGCATGTTTTGAGGAGTTTATTCGTGGGCTTGTTAATTCAAAAGACTTTGAAAGTTAAACCATCGGTAACAAAGCGTGCTAACGCTTGACAGCGTTCCCCGCTTAGCCATTACCAATAACAGTGCGATAAGGTAAGCCAAAGATTTTATCATCATCAAAATTAAATACAATGGAGAAAAGTAGAGATTTTCAGTTATTTATGACTCAAAATGATGAGCAGCTATTTTGTGAGGAATTACGAGGGTACAATCCTAATATATTCTTTTTGGATATTTCTCCTTCTTCGGAAGCTGACATTAGCAAAAGACTATATACGTCTGTTGTAAATTCATCAAGTTCTTTCTTCTCTATCGTAAATTTTGATTTGATGACAATGGAAGAATTAAAAACGAGATACAAAAAATATGGCGAATATTACCATTTTGGTAGTATTGCAAGGGAACAAATGCAGTTCTTACGCTCTAAGCCGGATGCTAATGATTCCCATTTTTTAAGGAATGGTCGTATTGCTGATTCATATAACATTGAAGATAAAGATGAAAAAGAATGGAAGAATAAGATATATGACATTTTAAAAAGGCATGGGGAAAAAGTTTTTTTGCTTTACCAAACATCACATGGATGTTGTGAAATTAGTATAAAGCCACAAAAAGGAATTGTTGCATATCCCTATGCTCTTCGGGAATACAATGGTCAAAATGGTTTCTTTATGAAATGTGGTGATGCCATATTTGTTGGTAAAGAGATTGCTCTTAATAATTAGGAATAGAAATCTTTGGCTAATACTTAAAAAATATTGGTAACAAGCCAAGTTAGCTGCTAAACGCAGCTCCTTGTCAAGCCATTAGTAACAATATTGTTATGAGAAAAGAAGTTGAACAATTATCTTTAATGGGTGCAATGCCCGATGAAGCAGATGAACGAATAACGGCTGCATTAGTTGATGAATATGCAGACTTATTAGGCAAGATAGTTAAACCTATCACTTTGGATGAAGCACATATTTTAATCAAGCTCTTTCCGCCGACTGCTTTATATGGGATAGAATGGACATTGCTACATTTAATAGAGTCTGTGTATTCAGAAATAAAATCTCTTGAATACAGAAAACTTATAAATGAATGTAATAGTACAGAGTTCAAGAAGATGTTAGTTCAACGTCTTAATAACTCACAACAGAAAAAAGTTACTAACGAAGCAGGATAACGCTTACAGCGTTCCCTGCTTAGCCATTATAAACAATATGTATCGTATTGCAAACATAGTACTATTTGTTCTTGCCATTTTCGTGGTAATGGGGTGCTCTTGTAGTAAAACTCTGTGTGAACGTAACATACAAGATGATATACTCAATATTGATAAATTCCGTAAACAAAGTAAGAAAGAGTACCGCTATATAGAAGAAGATGCGGAAAGATTGTTTGCAAACTCGGCAGCGGTTTATCCCGATACATTATACCGCCAACAATATACTTCATTGCAAGGTTATTTCTATGGAGAAACCGGATTTGACTTATATTGTATATGGTATGCACAGTTCAATGCCAATAATAGGAAACACTATCGTTGTGAACGTAAGACGTTAAACAAAATATTCTATTGTGTAAATGATATGTTAAGATGTATTGCCGGGGGCGGAACTGGCTTTACACATGAAACATATCGCATTCCAGCATACACAGAGCATTACATCTATAAATATCAGAATATGGAAGCCCATAAACAGTGCCAAGATAATGACATAAGCCAAACGATTTCAAATTTATGGCAGATAATGGCTACATATAATAACGAAGATATGCCCTTTGAAATATTAGCTTATAAAATGAAATACATATATGAAAATGTGGAATATATAAAATCATTACTTACTGCTGAAATATATAATTATTGCCTGCAAGAATATATGTGCAGACTAATAAACGAAAATGTAAGTGAGCAAGAACAATTAAGTTTATAACAACGAAAGATAGCATCTGACGATGCTCCTTTCTAACCATTAGCGAAAAATTCAGCAAAGATGAGATACAGAAAAGAAATAATAAGTCATTTCGCACGAAACAATTTGATGCGAGAAGGGGGAAAATACAGGTATTATTTTTTTGACTACCTGTATTATCGGTTGTTTATACTTTATCGAAAATATAACGAACCAGCACGTTTCAGTGCTTGTGGTGTGCTTTGTATGATTTCGTTAATTGCATTGTTCTTTTTCAGTATCTTCCTTGCCAGTGTACTACCTGACTATTGGATTTTTACGAGGAAGAACTTTACTTCCTCCCAAGGAGCATTTATCGGTGGGGTCGTTTCTGTCTTGTGCTTTGTCGCATTCTATTTACGATATAACCGTAAAAGAACTGCCGCTATACTTCTGAGATACAAAGGCAACAAATGGAACAAGATAATCCCAGTATGGATAATACTTTTTCTTCCTCTAATCATGTTCCTAACAGGAATATGGATAGGTAGAACATTTTTCTAATGAACAACAACATACACGAATATAGAGATATTAAAGATAAAAAATCGCTAACAAGGTCGAGATAACAGCTAAATGCTGTTGCTCACCAAACCATTAGTAACAATTTAGCAATTCTTATATGGGCTTAGATATTTTGATTTATAACAATAACGGCATATGTACGAATAAGTCTGAAATTAGTGAAGACTTACATTATTGGTTGTTCAATCTTGCAAATTTAGATAAAGGACGATTTCGGACTATATTCCGTGTAGAGGATTACTATAAAACGAACGTACAACTTTCGGGTATAGAAATATCCTCTTTCATTGAGGAACTAAAAGAAATTAGAAAAAACTCTCCTTATAGTAAGGAGATTGAGCGAATAGTGAATTGTATAAATCTGCAAAATATATCTAAGATAAGAATTACTGGAGATTAATTAAGTTACTAACGAGCCGGGATAACGGACTAACGCCGTTCCCCGTCAAGCCATTACCGATAATACAAGTAATCATCAAAAGAAAATGAAACTATATATTTGGTCTTACGGAATAGAAAAACTTCCACAAGGGCTTGTACCTAATAGGTGTTCAGAGATATTCGATACCTATATTGAAGATAAACACCGTTTCAAAACAGAAGGACGGTGGATGTTTGTTGCTTCGGGCGGTAATTTGTATTCTCGCAATATGGAAACAACTTTTCCAAAACATTTATATTTAGTATGTAGCCGTAATTTGAAAAATATACAGTTCGACTATCTGCAAAAGGACTGTTCATATCCTTTTGAAATAGTATCTAAAGACTTTCTTGATTTCATAATAGAAAATGGAATGACACAAGGTTATGATATTGCATCATTATCTATTGTGAGTAAAGCAGGTGAACGTCTGACAGAACGAGAGTATTATATATTGAGATTTCATCAGTTTGATAATGCACTTTTCAATTTTGACGAAAGCGAGAAAATAGAAATAAGCAGTATTGGCGGTAACAAATTCTTGTTGTATCCTACTATGGAATTGACAAATGATACTATTTCAAAGTCAATTTTTAAGTTGGGTGGTATCGAATATCAGAAGGGTTTCATTTTCAAAGAAAATCTATTAGAAGAAATGCTAACACGATTTTATATGCCCGAAATTTATACGATAGCGGACTATGCAAAAATTTGGTGGAACAGGCAAGATTATCCTTTTGGAAATGATTTGATGATTAAAAATAAATTATATCGGTAACAAAGCGTGATAACGCCTTACAGCGTTCCACGCTTAGCCATTACCGATAAATGTTAAACCAATAAATTTAGAGAAATGGAAGATTTAGAAATAAAACAGGAAATAGAAAGAACAATCATCGCATTTTTCACAGAAATGAATGGTTGGGAAATATATTGTGAAGATATAGACAATAATCCTGATTTGTCGGAAAAAGAAAAAACAGAATTGATGAAGTTGAAAATAAGTTCTATTTTCAGCCAATTCTGTACCTCAAAGGACAGAAAAATGGGTTTACCGAATTGCCTTTCATGGGGACTTGAAGGCAGTTATAAATATGACCCCAGTAAAGAAACTATCACAGACATAGAAAGAGTTACAAAAAACAAGTTCCATGTATATACATGTATCGAAAAAGGATTGATGAAGGAACTTCATTGCTATGTCTGTGTATGTAAATCAAATCAGTGGCTTATTGATAGTAAAAAAAGAAAATGGGGCGATGATACAAAATGGTCTAACATTTACTTATAGAATATATCGGTAACGAAGCGTGATAACGCCTAATGGCGTTCCCCGCTATCCCATTAATAACAAGAGTGCGAAACATGAAAATTATAAAAATAATATTGTATTACTTACTATTGGCAAGTACGCTTTATGCAGGTGTCGGTATTATAAGCCCCTTATACGAAACAGGGTGGCATTTTTCGCTTGCATCTATGTATTGGGCTGTCTTTTCAGTGCTGTTTATAGGAAGCGATTTGTGGCTACATCATAAAATATCACGCCTAATCGCCTTATCTATATTGGCACTTGCCTACCTAATGAGTTTTGAATATTATTTGTTTTGTGATGAATATAGATTCGTGGTTCATCAAGGTTCAAGCGAAAAGATTTTTTTAGCAGACATAGGCAAATTTCATAAGTATTGGTTTTATCAAGGTTTGCTGGTTGCCTATCTGCTCTTGGCAATTGGAGTTTCGCATCTATTGAGAAGAGAAAAGTTATTAACAAACCGGGATAACGCTTGACAGCGTTCCCCGCTTAGCCATTACAGACAACTTAATACAGAAATATATGAAATATATACCGGATTATCTGAAACCGTTTATTATACACAAAGACTATTTCCCTGAATTGATAGAAGATTCATGGTTTAATAATCCTGTGTATTGGAAAGGTCGGTTAATGTCACCGCAAAACGAGACAAAATTCAAACTTTACTTTTGTGGTGAATTAATTGATAATTCCATTGTAGGCAAGCAAAATTCACCTTTGGCAATATATGCGTATTCAGTACATTCAGGAGAAAGGATTACTCTTTTCGATGAACGGTATAATGGATATGAAGCATTACTTATAGAGGATAACAGAGGACATCCATTATCCCCTGAAATTCAGTTTGTAGATAAAGATGTTGAAACAGATTTTGAAATTATCATTCTTGGATGTAGTAGTATTGATTTCGACGATGAATATCCAGCCACCGAACGGGTACAACTGATAAACGGTGACTGGGTAAACAAAGAGTATCTAAAACGTAATGCTTTTGATTTCATTTCCATACTTATTCGCAATGCCAAAGGTCAGGTATATACGATATTGGAAATGGAATTATGTTAGTTAAATCGTCTGTAACAAGGTCGAGATAACAGCTAAACGCTGTTCCTCACCAAGCCATTATAAACAATTTGATATTAACATTATGAACTGGTATATCTATTGGTATTTTACAATCAAGTATTTCTTCTGGGGATTGCTTGGATATGGTAGAGCCGGAAATTACATTGGCTTTTTGTTTTTCTATCTCCCATTTATTGCATTGATAATGGCACTGATAGCACCATTGCCTTTTGTTAATGACAACAAGATTCTTATCTATCTCTCTTGTTCTGTTTTATTTATATTCATAAATGAAATCGTATTTTGGGATGAAACAAAAAGATACCGAAGGTGGAACAACCATTACAGGAACAATAACAACAACAGGAAAAGTTGGTTTTTTGTTGCTATCTCTATAATAGGCACAATAAGTTGGTTTTTCCTCCCGCTTCTACTTAAAGACTATTATACCAATAGATAAAATGAGTTTATAACAAAGCGTTATAACGCTTAACAGCGTTCCTCGCTTAGCCATTAGCTGTAATTATATGACATGAAAATCTATGAGAATAAAATATTGAGAATACTTGGATTTATTTTTATTTGGATTTATGTATTCGGTATGGGCATTTGTTTTGCCAGAAGGTGGTATGCCATTGGAATACCGGGAGTGGTTTTATTACTTGTATGGTTAAATCACAATCTTATAGGTGCAGCTATTCGTAGATATAGAGCAAGGCAGGCAATCAAACAGATAAAAAAGCATGGAACACGATTATCGGTTGATTTAAGCCAATGTAAAGTCTGTGCGCAGAAATGGAGTAGCAAGAAATCAAGGATGCAAGAGCCAGTCTTTAAGGTATTCAATTCATGGGAAACCCAGTTTTGGAATGGTGTTAGCGGCTCTTTGTTTCCTGACATTTATCATAGTGAACAAGTAGTGTCCACTGCAATATGCACCGTGACGTACACCACTCCATACAAAGGAAAGACAAAAACATTTCGCAGTGATGCAATTTTGAAGGAAAAAGTTTCATTGGAAATGCTATTGCAATATTATGGAGTGGCAACGATTTACATAAATCCGAAGAATGACAATCAATATTATTTTGATTTGGATTTTCTAAAATAGATATAGCTAACAACGCAGGATAGCGGACAAGCCGTTCCCTGCTAACCATTATGAATAATAAAGGAATAAAAAATACAGATAACTATTTTGAACGAGTGAAGCAACGTGCAAACTGGACGAATTACAGATACTATTTTTTTGACTACCTATATTTCAAAGGAGAGGTTTGGGGCAAGAAGATAGGACGGATGTCAGGTTTTATACTGCTGTTTTGGTATTGGTGGTGGATAGTAGTTCTGCCCGGCAACTTTCTCCTGATTAACAGTGTACCGCAATGGTCGTCCTTTCATCTTGGTTATTTAGGTACAATGTTTTTGCTTATTTGTGTATTTATTCTTGCACGATACAGGAAAGCCCGTGTACAGGCATTGTTGAACCGCTACCGCCGCTCTAAGCATATCAGCGCAGTACAGGCATATTTTCTGTTCCTGCTGCCCTTTGTACTTTTCTTCTTAGAAACATGGCTGTTCGATGAATGGGGTTGGACGGATTGCGTGAGGTGGAACAAATGATAAGTCATTCATATATAAAACATCAGATATGGAACAACGGATTACATCATTATTGCTTCCCGCTCCCGAAGCGGAGTTGGAAGCGTCCTGCAAGGAACTGGACGAAAAGGTAACATGGCTGCTGCACAACAGCCGGAAAATGGACAACTACTTGGAACTTGAACCGTTCAGCAAGGACGGGCGGCTGTGCGCCCACGTGTGCGACACGCTCAAAAGCCTGCCGGAAACGCCGACACTGGCGGCATACAAGGACTACAAGGCAATCATTATCCTGCTGGGTATGTCCACCACACATTACGCCATACTTGACGAACTGGCGGAACAGCACCGCAAGCGGGACGAGATACCCGAACTGACCGCCTACTGCGATGCGCTCCACTGGATGCGACCGGGACGGCAGTACCTCTGCAACGTGTACAACACGGTATGCCACGCTTTCCACCTGCTGCGGAGAAACCCGGTAAGGGACAACCGCCTGCTGGTGACGGAAAAGGAGCTGCGCCACGCCGAACGGATGCTGCCGGAACTGGGCAGGCAGACGTTCACCGAAATGGTACGTCTGAAAGGCTACATGGTCTATGATGCCGAGAAACTGGCGGACAAATGCGGCATGGAATACGGCTCGTTCCGGCGCAAGGTAAAGAAAATGACCGGGTACACGGCTAAGGAATGGGTGATAAAGGAACGGGTAAAAGACGTGGAACACTACCTGACGAACACAAACCTCACGCTTACCGAAGTGGCGTTCACCACCGGGTTCGCATCGACATCGAACCTGAACGACTTCTGCAAGGCGTATCTTTTAGATACCCCCGGAGAAATACGCAGAAAAGCGCAGGAAACAAGAAAATGCACAGTTACAAGAACGTAATGTGAAAAATCAAGAATAAAACTGATTTTTTATGCCCGTAACTTTGTGCTTCATAAAAGATAAGCACAAGGTTATGGAACATAAGATACCGTTGGAAACATACTTCGCCGGACTGCTTCAAAAAGTGGAATGGCAGATACAGGAATACGAGGACACCGCAACGGACACGCTGACGCTCTGCCGCCTGTGCGTGGACTACCTGCAAGAGATACTGGGCGAACTCAAAAACTTTATAATCTCCTACCCGTTCGCCAGCACGGAAGAGGAAATACGCTTCTTCAAGGAACTGAAACCGCTTTTAGCGAGCAAAATCATCTATTACAACACCGTTTACAAGATAGAGGTGCGCTTCCCCAGCGGCAGCGAGGAAGTGCAAAGGGACTACCTGCTGTCGGAAACCGACCGGATTTCAAAGTCGTTCCAGCGGAACTTGGCGTTCTACCAGTACCACCGAACGAAAGCCACCTACTTGGACAGGCAGTATTTCATGCGTGGGAAGCCTGACATACAAATCATCGTGGACAGTTTCTATTACGAAACAGACCCACAGTTCAGCACCAGTCACGACTTCAAGGTAGCCAAGATTTTAGCCAACGAACTGCTGGAAATATACCTCACCAACCGTCTGCACGAGCTGGAACGCCGGGAACAGCGCAAGCGGGTGAAGAACGGCTTCACGGGAAAGGTGCTGCGCTGGACGGGGACGAAAAGGGCGTTGGTGGAACTTATCTACGCACTGGACGCCTGCGGCTGTCTGAACAAGGGAACGGTTGATATTAAGGAGATTGTAGCCTATTTTGAATACGTGTTCGACATAGACCTCGGCGACTTCTACCACACCTACATGGAACTAAAAGCCAAGACCAAAGACCGCACGGGCTTCCTCTCCACGCTGAAAGACAGGTTGCTGATGCGCATGAGGGAGCAGGATTAGGCAACCGTGCTTTAACAAAATTTATTTCGCCACAGGTGGGTACATCTGTGGCGTTTAATTTTTCAGGACACCCGAACTTTGCGGCAAATCAATCAGTTACCGTTATGGAAATAATAACATTCGAGTCCAAAGCCTACAAGGAACTGGACAACAAGATTACCGCCATTGCCGACTACATCTTCAACCACATGGAAACGGCAAGGCAAAGCGAGGAAGACATGTGGGTGGACAGCTACGAGGTCTGCACGTTCCTGAAAATAAGCGAAAAGACCCTGCAACGCCTGCGGGTGTCGGGAACTATCGCCTATTCCAACATCAGGGGACGCTACTTCTACAAGGTCAGCGAGATACGCCGGATGCTGGAAGAACGCCTGATAAGGAGCAACAAAGAGAACATCGACAACCTGATAACCAACCACCAACTGTATGCTAAGGAAAGAGGAAATCTTAGAAAGAACAAGTAACGGGCTGGCGATATTCAAACACTACCTGCCCGGAAACTGGCGCATAGGTCGCAACTTCCTTAACCCGCTGTACGAGGACAGCAAGGCTTCCTGCAACATCTACTTCGACCGCCGGAGCAGCATCTACAAGATGAAAGACTTCGGCAACGACAGTTACAGCGGCGACTGTTTCTTCCTCGTGGGGCAGTTAAAGGGGCTGGACTGCAACCGGGCGGCTGACTTCGTGGAGATACTGGAAATCATCGACCGGGATTTAGGCTTGGGGCTGGCTTCCGGCACTCCTGTTTCCATTCCTCCGGCAACCGTCCACCGGACAGTATCGGGCAAAACCGAAGAAACACCCGAAAAGCCCGTCAAGCCCTACCAGTTCCGGGAACAGAAGTTTCCGCTTGCCGAACTGGTGTACTGGCAACAGTACGGCATCACGCCCGAACTGCTGGAACGTTACAAGGTCTGTTCGCTCCGGGAGTATCACAGCGAAACGGCAGAGGGCAAACCGTACACCTACACTTCATCGGTGGCAGAACCCATGTACGGCTACAAGGGCAAACAGCACATCAAGCTGTACCGCCCGTTCTCCACGCCCCGCTTCCTCTATGGCGGCAGCTTCGGCGAAAACTACTGCTTCGGGCTGGAGCAACTGCCAGCAAAAGGCGACACGCTCTTCATCACGGGCGGCGAGAAAGACGTGCTTTCGCTGGCGGCACACGGTTTTCACGCTATCTGCTTCAACAGCGAAACGGTGACTATACCGCCCACGCTGGTATATCGGCTGACGTTCCGATTCAAGCACATCGTCCTGCTCTTTGACATGGACAAGACGGGCAGGGAAAGTTCATGCAAGCAGGAAAAACTGTTGGAAGAATTTGGAGTGAAACGCCTGCTCCTGCCGCTTCCGGGTACGAAAGAGGAAAAGGACATTTCCGACTACTTCAAAGCCGGGAACACCCGTGAAGATTTCCTGAAACTGTTTATCGAATTTTTAGACAACCTGTATAGCGACACATTGATTATGCTAAAATCGTGCGAGATAGATTTCAACAACCCGCCCGCCAAAGCGCAAGAGATTATTTCGGCGGGTGACGTTCCGTTAGGAACACAAGGCAACCTGTTCGGCATCACCGGGGGCGAGGGAACGGGCAAGAGCAATTATGTAGCCGCAATCGTGGCGGGCTGCATCTGCCCGGCTGGTGCGGAAGTAGATACGCTGGGAATACAGATAACCGCCAACGGCAGACACAAGGCGGTCTTGCTCTATGACACAGAACAGTCGGAAGTGCAACTGTTCAAGAATGTAAGCAACCTGCTGGCACGAGCCAAACAGCCGGACAAACCCGATGAACTGAAAGCGTTCTGCCTGACGGGTATGTCACGCAAAGAACGCCTGAACGCCATTGTGCAGAGCATGGATAAGTTCTACTACCAGTACGGCGGCATCCAGTTGGTCGTCATTGATGGCATCGCCGACCTTGTAAAGAGTGCCAACGATGAAGCGGAAAGCGTGGCGGTGATAGATGAACTCTATCGGCTGGCGGGCATCTATAACACGTGTATTCTTTGTGTGCTGCACTTCGTTCCTAACGGATTAAAGTTACGTGGGCATTTGGGTAGCGAATTGCAACGCAAGGCGGCTACTATCCTTTCAATAGAGAAAGACGAAGAACCCACGCAGTCGGTAGTGAAAGCCCTGAAAGTAAGGGAAGGAAGCCCGCTGGACGTTCCTCTGATGCTCTTTGCATGGGACAAGAAAGCCGGGATGCACGTGTACAAGGGGGAAAAGCCCCGTGAAGAAAAGGAGAAGCGCAAGGAAAGGGAACTGGTGAACGTAGCCCGTGACATCTTCGGGCGGCAGACACGCATCACTTACATAGACCTTTGCGAGCAGTTGCAGCAGGTTTTGGACATCAAGGAACGCACCGCAAAGAGCTATATCCGCTTCATGCGGGAAAGGGACATCATCACCAAAGACACGGCGAACCAAAGTTGTTTTATCATCGGTTCATATAATCTTCAAAGGAACGCAAGCTGCCCGTAGGCGTATGGGCTGAACTTGTGTATTTTTAAGTGCTTGTGTCCTGCCCTGTTGTGAAACACGGCAGGATTTTTTCTGTTTGCACGTGAAAATTCAGGGTATTTGCTTAACTTTGCAGAAGTTACACGAAAAGTAACGGCAGTTGAACGGCGGTTGCCGGAATATTGCCTTTATATATAACATATACGTTCGCCGAACGTCCCAAAGTAGAAAACTGGCACTTTTCAAAAAGAGGGGATATTCAGCGCAGGATATGCTATGCGTTTGTCATAGCGTGGCTGCACTGTTTCCTCTTTTGGGTATGCCAGTACCTCTACTTTGAAACAGCGTCATGCCACGCTTTCTTTTTGGGGTGGCGGCTAACGTGCCAAGACAGTAGGGATTTATATCACTTTAATACCTGACAATATGGAACAAATCAAAGCGCACATCGCCGTATCGCTGGACGGGCATACCGCCACGCCGGACTATGAACTGGACTGGATGCCCCGTGATGTCAAGGAACTGGCGGCAAGGGAACACGCCGCCGCAAGCTGCCTGCTTATGGGGGCGAACACCTACAACTACATCTTTGAACACTGGGGCGGGTGGCCGCACAAAAGCA
>OJMI01001782.1_pt1 | contig 21940 bp, 14 predicted proteins | sample 1597131 | NCBI WGS metagenome assembly OJMI01 (sample SAMEA2452116, study PRJEB22498) | human gut metagenome | reverse complement strand
GACCACCTGGAAGAGCCGCGCACGTATTTCGAGAGCCGCGTGGCGAAGAGGGTGACCGAACTGGGCATCGTGCTGGCTCACATCACTCCTTCGCTCGAGGGGCTGCGCCTGTTTTTCGTCATCCCCGGCGGCATGACACTCGAAGAGGCACAACGCTGGATGTCGGCACGCCTCGGCGACGCACACTACGATTCAAGCGTGAAAGACTACGCACGAAGCTCGTTTGCCGTACCGGCCGACTATATTCTCTACATTGACCGCCCCGCTCTCTTTGCCGAACGCATGGCTTCCTCACGCAAGGGCGGACCGAAAGGCACGGCGCAACCCGCACCCCATAAGTCGGCCCCCGAAAACGGAACGGCAAAGGCTGAGCCTTCTGACGAAAAAAATACGGAAGACAAACATGACGGCACGGAATCCGGCAACGAGGCTTCGGAAGATGAGCCCGAAGCGCCGGACAAGGAGCTTGCCTTCAAGGGAATACCCTACTCTGCCATCATCGGCGAGTGGTTCAGGCGCACGGGCGGCACACCGGTACAGGGCGAACGTAACGACCGTCTGCACCGCCTGGCGGCACACCTGCGCTACATTACCGACGGCGATGAGGAGCTGCTTCTGCGCATCATCCCCCGCTTCGGTCTCTCGGAAGAAGAGATGCGCGCGCTCATCCACTCGGCATGCACCGCACGCTTCTACTCCATGCCGGTATTCCTGAAAAAAATCATCCGCTATGAAGAAACCGTAAAAAATGAAGAACTAAAAATGAAGAATGAAGAAAATTCTTCATCCGGAAGCGAAGCCGACATTCTTCATTCTTCATTTCCTGAAGATTCTCCATTCCCCAAGGGCTCTTCATGTCCGCCCATGCCCACACGCCTGCCTGCGCTCATCCGTCTGCTCGTGAGCCGCACGCCCGAGGTGTATCGCCCCGCCGTGGCCCATGCCGTATTCCCCTCGCTGGCAGCCCATCTGCACAAGGTGAAATTCAGATACATTGACAACGTGGAGCACGAGGCCACGCTCATGAACGTGCTCATGGCGGGCACGGGTGCCGGAAAGGACTGCATCTCTGAACCCATAAACCGCATCATGGCCGACATACGCCGGCGCGATGAGGAAAACCTGAGGCGCGAACGCCTGTGGAAGCTGGAGGTTACCTCAAAAGGGGCCAACAAGGACAAGCGCCAGCGACCAGAGGGACTGGTGATTCAGGAAATAGATGCCGACATGACCAATCCTGCCTTCGTGATGCGTATGGCCGAAGCCGACGGGCACTTTCTGTACACGAAGCTCAACGAGATAGACCAGTTTGACTCTCTGCGCGGTAACGGACGCACCGGACAGCAGTTTCAGATTATGTGTCTGGCATTTGACCCGGGCAACCGCTACGGACAGACGCGCGTGGGCACGCAGAGCGTCACCGAAAAGGTAACCATACGCTTCAACTGGAATGCTGCCACCACCATCCAGAAGGGAAAGCGGTATTTCGCACACGTACTCACCGACGGACCCGTATCGCGCATCAACTTCTGCACCATCCCCGAACGCGAAATCGGAGCCGACATGCCGGTATATGGCACCTACGATGCCGACTTCGACGAGCAGCTGCGCCCTTACATAGAAAACCTCACACGCGCCACGGGAGCCATAGACTGCCCGCAGGCTTTCCGCCTGGCACGCAAGCTGCGTGACGAGAATGCCGAGTATGCACGCCTCAGCCAAAGCCGCGTGTATGAGAATCTGTCGTTTCGTGCCAACGTCATCGCATGGCTCAAGGCATGTGTGCTCTACGTGGCCAACGGATGCCGGTGGGACAAGTCGATAGAGGAATTCGTGCGCTGGAGCCTTCACTATGACATGTGGTGCAAGATGGAGTTCTTCGGAGCGGCCATCGAAGAGGCACAGACATCCGAACCCGAACGGCACATACCCGGACGGAGAAACCTGCTCGAAATGCTCCCCGACGAGTTTACCACCGCCGATGCCGTGAGGGTGCGCCAGGCCATGAGAATGGACTCCGGCGGAACGGGTGCCATGCTCCGCCAGTGGGTGCACCGCCGTTACGTGACAATTGTGACAAATGACAAATACCTGAAATTACGTTTCAGAAGTGACGGAAAAGACATTCCGGCACCCGAAAAAACAGAAAATGTATAACCCCCTTAAACACACATCTGCGCATATATGGAAATGATACTTCAACGCATAGCCCGAAAGAAAAACTATACCATAGGCCGACTCATGATAGACGGAAAGCACTTTTGCGACACGCTGGAACCCACGTGGCGGGACATCGGCTGGCAACGCCCGGGACGCAAGGTGAAGGGCCGCACGGCCATCCCCGAAGGACGCTATCCGGTGGTCATCACGTGGTCGGCCAGGTTCGGGCAATGGCTTCCCCTGCTCGTGGGAGTGCCCATGTTCGAAGGCATACGCATTCATGCCGGAAATACCGCCCGTGACACCGAGGGATGCATCCTCGTGGGGCGCAACCTGAAACCGGGCATGGTGCTCGACTCACGCATCTGGCTCAAGCGTGTAAAGCAACGCATCGTAGAGGCGAAAGACCTCGGCGAGGGAGTATGGATAGAAGTGAAATGAAAAAAACAGAACCCGGTCATGCACACCCCGAAAGGGTGCATGCCGGGTACAACTGAAAATCTATATAAAAAGTTATGATGAAAGAAGAATCTTAGAATGGCTTGTATGACGAACCGCTCAGAAACTCCGACTCGCGCTTCTTCTGTGCCTGAATACGCTCTTGCTCGGCTTTCATACGCTCTTGCTCGGCCAGCGCATCGGCCAGCTCCTTCTCCTTGTCATGCGCCATCAGTGACGAGTAGTGGAACAACAGAGGTGCTCCCCATATCAGCATCTGCAGATAGCTGCCATACATCGAGAGGGCGTAAAACAAAAACTTCAGCACTCCGTAATAGGCCGGAAGCTGGGCCACCTCGCCGTCTTGCCCTCCGAGAGCCACAAAGTAGTCAATGATGAGCGTAATGGTTGAGGGCAACGAGCATATCACTCCGAATATTCCGGCCAGAATCATGCCCAGCACGCAGATGCCGAAACCGGCTCCCCACGAGGGTGTGCCCTTGCGCACGGCCATCACGAAAGCGCTCCATAACGGATTGCTCTCCATAATATAGAAGTATGGGAAAATGGCCAGAATCACACCCATATATATCCATAACGGAAGTACCACTATCAGAGTCCATGCACTGAGGGTCATGAACATGATGCTCAGCGCCGTAAGTATCACGATAAAGAAGACCACAAACAGAAGGCACAGGAAGAACCGCCAGATGTCACGACGCGTCCACGCAAACCAGGCACCTATGCTCATAGCAGGCACATAACCCAGCATGCTGTACTTGCGGAACATGCCGAAGACCAAAGCTCCCCACAACACGGAACCTACAAACGCTACCAGCCATATGAGCAGGAGCTGGACGGCTACCGCTCCGTAAGCCTGCAACGCGTCGGGAGTCTTGCCCGCCATGGTGCTGAACTCCATCACCGACTCGGCATACATGCTGTAAACCAATGCCTGTATAAGCGAAATGGGAAGCAATACCCAAAGACTGGTCTTGAGAATGACCTTCATATTCTTGGTAAGGAATCTGAAACCCTCAGACATACGGCTCGAAAAGCCACGGTATTTGTAAAATACCATTAATTTTTCTATACTGTCCATCTTTTTAATTATTAAAAATCTGCCATAATATATAGGCAAAAGTAAGTAATTTCAATAACTTTGCAAGAAACAGACTACTATTTTTTAAACTTGTAACATCAAAAACATATTTATAAACTATGATAAAATGGGGATTCATAGGATGCGGTGACGTGACCGAGAAGAAAAGCGGACCGGCATTCAACAAGGTAGAAGGCTCAAAAGTGGTGGCCGTGATGAGCCGGACGGAAGAAAAGGCCAAATCGTATGCCGAACGCCATAACATAGCACGCTGGTATACTGACGCACAGGAGCTTATCAGTGACCCTGAGGTGAATGCCGTATACATAGCCACACCGCCGTCGTCGCACGCCACCTATGCCATCATGGCCATGAAAGCCGGAAAACCGGTATACATAGAAAAACCCATGGCGGCAAGCTACGAAGACTGTACCCGCATAAACCGCATATCAAAAGAAACGGGAGTGCCCTGCTTTGTGGCTTATTACCGGCGCTATCTGCCTTACTTCCTCAAGGTGAAGGAACTGGTGCGCCAGGGAGCCATCGGAAAGGTGATGAACGTGCAGATACGATTTGCCCAACCGGCCAACGAACTGGATAGCAGCAAGATCAACCAGCCCTGGCGACTCAATGCCGAAGTGGCCGGAGGAGGATATTTCTATGACCTGGCTCCGCACCAGATAGACATCCTTCAGGATATATTCGGATGCATTCTTGAAGCCGAAGGATATAGCAGCAACCGGGGCGGACTCTACTCGGCCGAAGACTCGGTAAGCGCATGCTTCAAGTTTGAATCGGGATTGCCGGGCTCGGGCTCGTGGTGCTTCGTGGCGCACGAATCGGCCAAGGAAGACCGCATAGAAATCATCGGTGACAAGGGCATGATATGCTTCTCGGTATTCTCGTTCCAGCCCATCGCACTCCATACACTGAAAGGACGGGAGGAGATTAGTTTCGAAAATCCCGAAAACATCCAGTATCCGCTCATCAAAGCGGTGGTAGAGCACTTGCAGAACAAGTCGATATGTACGTGCGACGGAGTGAGCGCTACGCCTACCAACTGGGTGATAGACCGCATTCTGGGGAAATTGTAAGAAGAAGGATTGGCCTCTCTCTTTTCTCCGGAAACGGGAGTAGCGCGGAATCCTGGCAGGAAACGGAATGATGAAAAGAAAAAAACGAATACGAAAAGAAAAAACGAACTCAATACACCCTGTGCCTTAATGACTATACGCCTCGTACTCATATCGGTCATGACGCTGGTTGCCTTGCATCCACGGGATATCTGTGCCCAGACGCTCCGTACCGACTCAACGGACATGCCGGCCATAACCGGCGAAGCACACCCATCGGCACCCGTGCTCCGCACCGACTTGCCGGGCATGCCGGCCGACAGCACTCTGGCTCCTCCCAAAAAGAGCTGGCTGGCTAAAGTGGTGGGATTTTTTGACTTCAATAATCCCGACCCGCGCTACATCAGCCCCAACTTGTATAACTTTACGTTCATGCTCAACACGTCGAGCTCATACGAGTATTACAAGATAGCCAGCACGGGAACGCATGAGCAGAGCATCAGCTTTGCACCAAGTCCCAGCCGCAAACTGGGGGCTTACTTCGGATGGAGGTGGATATTCCTCGGATGGTCGGTCGACGTGGACGACATCTTCGGAAGCAAACAGGGCAAGAGCAAGAAAACGGAATATAACCTGAGCCTTTATAGCGCCAAGGTGGGGGTGGACTTCTATTACCTGAAGAGCGGAAACCGCTTCAAGGTGAAAGGTTTGTCGGGATTTGAAGACATCGGAAGCCAGGACATCGGAAAGGAGTTCCGCTTTGACGGGCTGAAGGTGAACATGATGGGCATCAACGCGTATTACATCTTCAATAACCGGCGCTTCTCATATCCGGCGGCTTTCAGCCAGTCGACCAACCAGCGCAAGAGTGCGGGCTCGTTTCTCACGGGCTTCTCCTACTCTACGCACAAGCTCATGTTCGACTACAGGCAACTCCCGCCCGAACTGATAAGTCAGCTGGAGCCTAGCCTCCGCTTCCAGAAGATACGGTATCATGACTATAGCCTCAACTTCGGGTATGCCTACAACTGGGTGTTTGCCAAGAATTGCCTGGCATGCCTCTCGGTAACTCCTGCCATCGCCTACAAGAAGGCCGGCATCACTTCAAAAGAAGAGGGATACGATGCCGAGACGTATCATAGTGTCAACTTCGACGTTATAACCCGCGCGGCCATCGTTTATAATAATGCCAAGTATTATGTGGGTGCCTCGCTCCTGGCTCATACGTATGACTATCATAAGAAAAGATTCTGGATAAACAATACGTATGGCATCTTGCAGATATACGTGGGCTTCAACTTCAACAAGAAAAAGGAATTCAGAAACAGACAATAACTCCTTACCGGAAAAGAAACTATCCGCAATATGAAATATCAGAATGAATGTGTGCGCAGACAAGACCGTCTGCTCGATGAGGACAAGGCTCTGAACCTTCTTGAAAACGGAGGATACGGAGTGTTGTCAATGGTAAGCCCTCAAGGTGATGCTTACGGCATACCGGTCAATTTTGTGTGGGACGGGAAAGAGTCAATATACATTCATTGCGCTCCCGAAGGACGGAAGCTCGGATGTATGGCACATCACCCTCAGGTATCATTTTGTGTGGTGGGGCACACGCAGGTACTCCCTACCAAGTTTACCGCCAATTATGAGAGCATCGTGCTCACATGCCGTGCAAGTATATCTCTGCCCGAAGCTGAACGCATGAAGGCACTGGAGCTCTTTATAGGGAAGTATGCTCCGCTCCATAAGGAAACCGGCATGAAATATGTGGCCAAATCATTTCACCGCACGGAAATCATACGCCTTGACATTGATACCTGGAGCGGGAAGTGCAAGCATGTGGCGCCCTGATATGGCTCCTTCTGGCCACGCGCCACGGCCTCATCTCTCTGAAATGCACGGGAAAGGATAAAAAAATTCAAGCGTAACCGGAATGCGGATGCATATCTTCGGCTACGCTTGAATGGTTTCTTTATAAGCACGTATTTACGCCATCAGGCGGAAACACGGATCAGTCTTCGGGAGCAAACATGGGGTCCCATGCCGGCAACTTGACGGGTTTCTCGTTCTTGAGCAAATCAAGCACCTTGGCCGAAACGTATTTCTTGTTGACCGCCAGACGGAACATGTATTCGTCAAACCATTGGTCGGTCATAATCAGATGTCCTTTGTGTCCGGTCATTCCCCAGCTGTTCTCAACCATCCATTTCTTGGGCTTTCCGTTAGCGTCGAGGTCAACGGCCATCAGAGTCATGGCGTGGGTAGAACCGCTCGCAAAGGTTTGTATGCGCTCTTTCTTGTCCATACCGAAAGTAGTACCGAACAAAGAGTCATAATCAAAGTTGTTGATATCGAGAATTCCGTTCTCACGGTTCAGGAACTTACCCACATCACATGAGAAATACATCATGGTGCTATCTTTGATAGAAGCAATGGCCATGGGTTTGATTTCGTCTACGGGAAGGTTTACATACAACCAGTTGTGTCCGTCATAAGAGTGGCGGTCATAATCTATCTCATAAACTTTCCAGTAAGGACGTGAAGGGTCGTTCATCACCATGATATAGTCGTTTACATAGTCTTCGTTGATATATTCCTTGAAGAACGACTGGGGAGTATAGGTCTTCACTTCTCCACGCGGTTTGCCGTCGGCATCACGCATCACCCACTCGAATGAGGTCACCGGTTCGCCCATACAGAGCACCAGCATGCGGTATACGGTACCCAGCATCTCGGTCTTGGCTTTCTCCAGCTCGGCGGGTTTGGCACCGGCAGCAGCCTTCTCACGGAGTTGCAATCCGAACTCACGGAGTTTCAGCTTGATGAAGTTGGCCATCTGTGCGGTATTGTTGCTACTGAAGGTTTCGGGCATCACCTCTTTGGGCACTACTCCATACTTGCCCACGATGTCCATGATTCCGGTAAACTGGCCTCCGTCGCTCAGAGGGTTCTTGAACAGATGTTCCACCTCACGGTCGGTCATCGGCTTCTTGCTGGTATCAATGATTCCCTGAAGGAAGAGGTTTGACTTCTCAAGCTGATCCCAGAAGAAGTTATAGCTTTGTGAAAACTCAAGTGACGAGAGGTTATACTTGGCCATCATCTTTGAACGAATTACGTTCAGACCGGTAAATAACCAGCAACGGCCAGATGACTTCTGGTCAGTAATTCCGCGTGAAATCACCTTGTCACTAAAATAAGTGTCAATATTGGCTTTGTTCTCATGGTTCACGGCCAGCACACGGATATCATTGGCCGTAATCGCATTCATAAGCGCTTTGTCTGAAGGAGTACCGGCATATGCTTTCTTGATTTCGCGAAGCATATCGTCCGAGATTCCTCCGTTCTGTGCTTGCACACCACTAAACACACAAGTAAGCAGGCATGCCGAAAGGATAGATTTTTTCATAGGTTAAAATTACTTTTGATTCTATAGTTTTTGCAAACTTAAAAAGAATATACTTCTTCACATAACTTTTTACATTTTTTTCGAACCATTTCAACTGAAAAGGTCAGAAAAAACGGTTTTCGCACTTACGTATACGAATTAGTTTTCGTACTTTTGCCTCTTAAATAATCTAACAGACATAAGCTATCAAGAAACTCAATAACATCATACGTGTCGGCCTCATCTGCCTGATAAGTCTGTATGGAGCCGTTATGGTATTGCTGAACATCCCTTACGTCCAGCAAAAGATAGCGTTATTGGTTTCCGGAGAGCTAAGCAGCCTGCTTCATACCGAAGTATCCGTCAGACGGGTCAATCTGGGACTTCTGAACCGTATCATCGTGGATGACATATACATCGCCGACCAGCAGAAGAATACTCTCCTCGAAGTTCCGCGCCTGTCGGCTAAGTTCGACCTGGGCGAACTGGTACGAAGCAAACTGGTTATCCATAACATACAGCTCTATAAGGGGCAAATATATCTCTCGCAAAAAGATTCGTTGAGCCAACCCAATTACCGGTTTATCATCGATGCCTTGTCGTCCGACGATACCACCAGTACTTCGGGAGACATCAACCTGCGCATCAACTCAATACTTATCAGGCACTCACGCATCCGGTATGACCTTCTCTCGGCCGAAAAGACTCCGGGCATTTTCAATCCCAACCATATCGACCTGGACGAGCTGAGAGTCAATATCTCACTCAAGGCTTTGCTCAACGACTCTATCAATACTACCGTACGCCAGCTGAGCTTTAACGAAAACAATAGCCGGTTTGCCCTGAAGAATCTGGCCTTCAAGCTTGTGGCCAACCGGGAGGCATTCACGCTCTCACGGTTCAATCTGGAGCTTCCGGCTTCGAAAATGGAACTGGATACCCTGAACGCCACGTATGACCTCAACGCAAAGGATGTTCTGAAAACCCTTCAGTTTAAAGGAGGAATAAACGACTCATACGTCACCCTGCAAGACCTGAAGTGCTTTATCCCCTCCATGGAGCATTTCGCCGACCGGCTCAACCTGAACGCGAAGATAAGCGGAAACGCTCAGGAAATCATGCTATCGAAATTCAAGCTCAATTCAGACAATAATGACATCCTGGTGGAATCGAATTGCCGCGTCCGCTATCCGTTCAATCCTGAAATGAGCTTCATCGATTGTAACATGCCCGTATTTACCATTAACGGTACCGGCATGCGCTTTCTGGCCCAGAACTTGCAAGCCAAGGCATCGCCCGTACTTACACGTCTGGGAAACGTCTCGTTCGAAGGATACGTGAGGGGCATGTTCAAGAACTTACAGATGAAGGGCTCGTTCTATTGCGGACTGGGCTCACTCACCAGTGACCTGACCCTGAATATCAACGAAGGAGAGGTGAAAAACATTCACGGGCACCTGAAAACCGAAGGCTTCGAACTCGGACGGCTCATAAACAATAATGATTTGGGCTCCGTAGCCCTGAATCTGAACATCAACGGAAGAAAGATGAACCAGACATATCCGGAAATCAATATCCAGGGAAACATACCGTATTTTGAATACAAAAAGTATTATTATAACCGGATAGACATCAATGCTACCAGCCGGAACGGAGGATACAAGGGCCAGCTTGCCATAAACGACCCGAACGTGAACATACAGATAGAAGGTGACATCAATACCAACCGGCCTAATGCTACTTGCAACATACAGGCCATCATTGACCATCTGAAACCAAACGCCCTGAATCTGACCAAACAATATGACGATACGGATTTCTCGGGGAAAATACATGCCAATCTGAACGGTAAGAATCCGGATAACATTACGGGAACGGTACAGATAGACAGCATGATTATGATTTCACCCGAAAAGTATTATTATCTGAACCGGTTTAACCTTACTTCGCAACTCAAGGAGGAAGGAGAACGGGAGATTTCCATATCATCCGATTTCCTCAACGGAAAAGCTACCGGACGTTTCCAATTCTCAACGCTGGTAAACGGATTCAAGAATTTGCTGAATAATTATCTTCCTTCGTTTGTAGAAACCGGTCGGCAAACCAACAAGAACAATAAGAGAAAAAACAGCAATCAGCTGGAGTTCGACTTTTATGTCAAGAATACGGCTATCCTGAGCAAGGTATTTCAAATACCACTCACTATTCATAGTCCGGGAACACTCAAGGGATATTTCAACGAGCGGAATAACCGGATTAAGCTCGAAGGGTATTTCCCAAGCTTTACGTATGACAATACGCTCTACGAATCGAGCATGATTCTTCTTGATAATCCTCAAGACGAGTTGCAGGCCTTTGCACGCATCACCAAGCAGATGGAGGATGAAGCCAAAGTAAACCTCTCTCTGAAAATGTCGGCATACGATGACCGCCTGACCACCTCTGTCAACTGGGGAAACAATACGAACATTACGTATAGTGGAGAAATTTCGGCCATCACCAACTTCTACAAGCCTACGTCACCCGAAAACAAATTCATACATGCCCGCGTAAATATCCAGCCGTCGGACATTATCATTAATGATAGCATATGGCACTTGCGCCAATCGCACATCGTAATAGATTCAAGCCGTGTGGCCATCAACAACTTCTGTTTCGAACATGACAAGCAATACTTGCGCATCAACGGAAACCTGACGAAAGAGAGCTCGGATATTCTGGCCGTCAACCTGAATAATATCCAGCTGGAATATATCTTTGACATCCTCCAGTTCCACCCCGTCGACTTCCGGGGAATGGCCAGCGGAAGGGCTATCGTGACACAAGCGCTCAAAAACCCTTCGCTCAATGCCGACCTGAAGATAAAAGACTTTGCCTTTAACAAGGGTATCATGGGCGATATGGATATCAAGGGACTATGGAACGAAGAGGAAGGAAACATACACCTTGACGCCGATATACGAAGAGGAGAAAACTCACGCACCACGGTTCTCGGATTCGTCTCTCCCAAAAGAGATAGTCTGGACCTGCGCATCAATACGCAAAACAGTAACCTGGAGTTCCTGAATGAATATACCTCCGGCATATTCGATAAGGTAACGGGCGAAGTTTCCGGTCCGCTACACCTGTATGGACCGTTCGACCAACTCAACCTTCTGGGTAATATCAAGGGAAATGCACGTGCCAAAATAGGCGTTTTGCGCACAGAGTATGCCTTGCGCTTCGACTCGGTAAGCTTCTACCATGATGCCATCGAGTTCCATAAGGCATCCATGAAGGATAAGGATAACAACAATAGTGAGATAACCGGAACACTCGCACATAACCATCTGGGGGATTTCAGCTATGACTTTACGTTCAATACAAACAACCTGCTTCTTTATGATGCACCCAATGACACGGAAGCATCCATATACGGAAGTTTCTACGGAACGGGTATCATCCAGCTTCACGGAGGAGGAAATGAACTTAACGTAGACTCTAATATCCGTACCGGCACAAACACCCGGTTCATCTATAATATGGGAAGTGCCGACGATATTACCGATAACGGATTCATCACGTTTGTCGACAAGACTCCACGTCCCAAATGGAAAGACGAAATAAACAATACGAAAGATATATCTCAAGGAGATAGCCTGATAGAAGAAAATACCAATATTCATATCAATGCCCAACTGGAGGTTACTCCCGATGCCGACGTAAAAGTTATACTTGACCCCGTATCGGGCGACTATGCCGTGGCACGGGGAAGAGGAAACTTCCAGACCAGCTATTTCAATAAAGGTGATTTCAGACTTTACGGAACATATACACTGGATCATGGAAAATACAAACTCAGCTTGCAAGACGTGATACACAAGGAGTTTATACTCCAGCCCGGTGGAAGCATAACCTTTAGCGGCCTGCCCGAAAACGGAAACATGAACCTTCAGGCCGTATATACCGTCAACTCGGCCTCTCTGAAAGACCTGGCACCAAACGCCACGTTCAACCAGAATTCGGTCAAGGTAAACTGTATTCTTAACCTGAGCGGAAATCTGGCTACCCCTACCATTCACTTCGACCTGGAGCTTCCAAACGTCGATGAAGAAGAACGCGATATCGTAAAAAGCTATATCAGCACGGACGAACAGATGGAAATGCAAATCATTTATCTTCTGGGTATCGGACGTTTCTATACGTATGACTATAGCAATAATACCAATGATGGCAATGACGGACAATCATCGGCCATGAATTCATTGCTCTCTTCTACCCTCTCGGGCCAATTGAACAACATGCTATCGAACGTTATCAATAGTAACAAGTGGAACTTCGGAACCAACCTGAGTACCGGCGATAAGGGATGGACCGATATGGAAATAGAAGGTATGCTCTCTGGACGGTTACTCAATAACCGGCTACTCATTAACGGAAACTTCGGATATCGGGAAAACCAGATGTCGACCACCAACTTTATCGGTGATTTCGACGTGCAATGGCTACTCACTCCCTCAGGAGATATCAGCCTGAAAGGTTATAACCAGACCAATGACCGCTATTTCTCAAAAACCACCCTTACCACACAAGGTATAGGTATCTTGTTCAAACGTGATTTCACCCATTGGAAAGAACTCTTCATACAAAAAGACAAGAAGAAAAAAGAGAACGATACCATCAGTTCGAAAAAGCAAAAGAAAGTAAAAAAGAAAAAGAAGAAACAATAAATCATCACCTCATACACGCGGGTGAGATATTTTTTCCGTCTTGGTATTTTCTCATCATAACCTCCCAGAAACGTAACCGAAATTTAACATGTTTGTAACATCGCACATTTATTTTTGCATAAAAATAGGCCAATAAATATAAACAAGTATAAGTTTCAAAAATCGCGTCATATATGAAGCTAAAAAACAACAAGACTTATCTCCCAAGAGACATAAGTTGGATGTATTTCAATCATCGTATTCTCCAGGAAGCAAGAAAAGAAAACGTTCCCTTACTTGAACGCATGAGCTTTTTAGGAATATATTCAAATAACCTGGATGAGTTCTTCCGTGTGCGCATGGCCTCGCTAAGCCGTATAGTAGAGTGTAATGACAAAGAAGCAAAAGACGACCGCGAAGAAGCATTGAGTATTCTCAAAGACATAAACAAACTCAATGCCCAATACGCAAAAGAATTCGAACAGGCCATTCAGGAAATCACCAACAAGCTGAAGGAAGAAAACATATACCTGATAAATGACAAGGAAGCCAACGAAGAGCAACTGGATTTCATCCGTTCATACTATCGCGAGAATCTAAACGGAATGGTTATCCCCGTATGGTTCTCTACCATCAAGCAACTCGATATAGAAAATGACGAAAACATCTATCTGGCCATCAGAATGTATAAAGACGGAAGCGGAAAGAAAAAGCCCGAATACGCATTTATCGAATTACCGGTAAATACATGCGGACGCTTCGTACGCCTCCCCGACAAGGATGGAAAAAGCTATCTGATGTATCTCGATGATGCCATCCGTTGTTGCCTTCCCATGATATTCAGTGGTCTGAATTATACTCACTTCGATGCTTATTCGTTCAAATTCACCCGAGATGCCGAAATGGAAATCGATAATGACCTTCGTAACGGCATGCTCCAGAAAATCTCAAAAGGAGTAAAGAGCCGTAAGAAAGGAGAACCCTTGCGTGTATTATACGATGAAGCCATGCCGAAAGGATTGGCCAAACAGGTATTGAACTCACTGAACCTCGATAAGCTTGATACCATCCTCCCGGGCGGACGATATCATAACCATAAGGATTTCATGAAGTTCCCCGATTGCGGACGCAAGGATTTGAAATATCCCAAATGGCAACCTATCGTTAAAAATGAATTTAGCGGAACAGACAGCATCCTTCAACTCATCCGTTCACACGACCGGTTTATTCACGTACCTTATCATAGCTTCGATTCCTATATCAGAGTATTACAGGAAGCCGCCGTCAACAAGGAGGTAAAAAGCATCAAGACCACCCTGTACCGGTTGGCCAAAGATTCCAAGGTAGTCAAGGCTCTCATTGGTGCGGCACGTAACGGAAAGAAGGTAACCGTAGTCATCGAACTATTGGCACGCTTCGATGAAGCTTCAAACATCGACTGGTCTAAAAAGATGCAGGATGCCGGCATACATGTAATCTTCGGAGTGGAAGGACTGAAAGTGCACTCCAAGATTACACACATCACCATGCGTACCGGAGCTGATATAGTATGCATCAGTACGGGTAATTTCCATGAGGGAAACGCACGGGTATATACCGACTATATGCTCATGACGGCATCACGCCCCATCGTAAAGGATGTGGAATCGGTCTTCGAATTCATTGAGCGCCCCTACACTCCTATCCGCTTCAAGGAACTACTCGTATCGCCCAACGAGATGAGACAAAAATTCATACGCCTCATCAACGATGAAATCCGGAATAAGGAAGCAGGAAAACCGGCATACATCAAAATGAAAATCAATCATATCACCGACACACTGATGGTGAAGAAACTATACGAGGCCGCCGAACATGGAGTTCCTGTCGACCTTCTGGTAAGAGGCAACTGTTCTCTATATACCAACTTGCCTGAACTGAACCATAACATACGCATACACGGCATCATCGACCGGTATCTAGAACACTCGCGCATATTCATCTTTGCTGCTGGAGGAGAAGAAAAGATATACATAGGCTCGGCCGACTGGATGCCACGTAATTTGGACCATCGTGTAGAAGTGGTTACTCCCATTTACGACCCGCAGATAAAAGAAGACTTAAAGCAGGTGGTAGAACTGGGTATGAAAGACAACATGCAAGGACGTATAGTAGACGGAAGCGGCGAAAACATATTACTCGGCGAGCAAGAACCTCAAGCCGTGCCATTCCGTTCGCAAGAAGCATTATACAACTACTACTTGCAACAGGAATGCAAGGACGAAAAGAAAGAATAAGCATGCTATGCTTTTCTTACAGGAAAAGCATAGTTTATTTGAATATAAAACTTAGTTTAGCATAGTTAAAGAAGAAATCTTCCCGATTCTCTTCTTTAACTATTTTACTATGAATACAATTAAATTCAGATTCAATGAAAAATAAAAATTATGCGGCCATCGACATTGGTTCAAATGCCGTAAGATTACTTATCAAGAAAGTCAGCAAGAAGACGGAAAACGATGATGTAAAATTCTCCAAAGTCATCCTTCTGCGTGTCCCTCTCCGATTAGGATTCGATGTATTCGATAAAGGAGAAATATCCAAAATAAAGGAAGAGAAAATGCTCCGTCTGATGAAGGCGTATCGCCAACTTATGAAAATCTATGACGTAGATACTTACAGAGCATGTGCTACCTCGGCCATGCGTGATGCCAAAAACGGAAAAGACATCATCCGGAAAATAAAGAAAAACACGGGCATAGAAATAGAAATCATAGACGGACAGGAAGAAGCACGCATCATCTACAATAATCACATTGAGTGTATGGAAGACCGCAAGGGAAACTATATGTACGTGGATGTAGGTGGTGGTAGTACCGAAGTAAACCTTCTGGTAGACGGAGAGCTCGTCTATTCCAAATCCTATAACATAGGAACCATCCGTTTACTTACAGGAAAAGTAAAAGAATCGGCCTGGCAAAACCTGAGAGATGAAATTGCCGAACAAACCAAGAATTATCCGGTTATCAATATCATCGGTTCGGGAGGAAACATCAACAAACTCTACCGGTTGGTTGAACAAAAAGACAAAAAGCAGAAACGTATTCCAGTATCCTCTCTTCAGATTATATACGACCAACTGAAGATTCAGACACCCGAAGAGCGTATGGAAACATTTTATCTTAAACCCGACCGTGCCGACGTTATCGTACCAGCTTCGGAAATATTTCTCACTATAGCCGAAACCATCCATTCAGAATACATTTATGTACCTGAAATTGGTCTTTCAGACGGTATCATTGATAGCTTGTATGCCGCTGATAAAATAAACGAAGAAGAAAACAACGTCATTGAAACAACCGAATAAACCGGGAACAAGACACCATAAAAAAGCACGCGGAATATCTGAAAAGACAATCCGCGTGCTTTAATTATATATTATACCTTAATTAGTATGCACGTGCAAACAAGACTCTACGTGCCGACGGTTTTCCGGTAAGCATGTCCACTCCCGGAGTAAGGCTTTCTTCATCGGCCTCAAACGGAATACAACGAATGGTAGCTTTTGTTTCTTCCTTGATGCGCTCTTCGGTTTCGGTAGTACCATCCCAATGAGCCAAAATAAATCCACCCTTTTCAATCTGCTCCTTGAATTCATCCCAGGTATTTACCTTCACGGTATGCTCCTGACGATAGTTCAAAGCTTTCTGATAGATATTATTCTGGATATCATCAAGCAGATTCTTTACATATTCTTCTATTCCGTCGCATGAAACGGTATGCTTTTCAAGTGTATCACGACGCATGATTTCCATTGTATTGTTCTCATAATCGCGTGCACCCATTACCAGACGAACAGGAACTCCTTTCAGCTCATAATCGGCAAACTTGAATCCCGGACGCTTGTTGTCGGCATTATCATACTTGACAGAAACGCCCAACGCACGCAAACGTTCAACGATACCGGCCACCTTGGCATCAATCTGTTTCAGTTGCTCATCGCTCTTATAAATAGGAACAATAACCACTTGTATAGGAGCCAATTTCGGAGGAAGTACCAATCCGTTATCATCAGAGTGTGACATAATCAATGCTCCCATCAAACGAGTAGAAACTCCCCATGAAGTAGCCCAAACATAATCAAGCTTATTGTCTTTGTCTACAAATTGTACATCAAATGCTTTGGCAAAGTTTTGTCCCAGGAAGTGTGAAGTTCCGCTTTGCAAAGCCTTTCCGTCCTGCATCAAAGCTTCAATGGTATAAGTATCCAAAGCACCGGCAAAACGTTCGTTAGCCGATTTTACACCTTTAACTACCGGAACAGCCATATAATTCTCTGCAAAATCAGCATATACATGAAGCATTTTTTGAGCTTCAGCCTCAGCCTCCTCACGTGTGGCATGTGCGGTATGTCCTTCCTGCCACAAGAACTCGGCCGTACGCAGGAACAGACGTGTTCTCATTTCCCAACGCATCACATTGGCCCATTGGTTACACAATATAGGCAGATCGCGGTATGAACGTATCCAGTTTTTGTAAGTACTCCATATGATAGTTTCTGAAGTCGGACGGATAATCAGTTCCTCTTCAAGTTTTGCGGCCGGGTCTACAATAACGCCGCTACCGTCTTCTGCATTTTTCAAGCGGTAATGTGTTACTACGGCACATTCTTTGGCAAAACCTTCAACATGTTCAGCCTCACGGCTCAAATAAGATTTCGGAATCAGCAAGGGGAAATATGCATTCATATGACCTGTTTCCTTGAATTTATCATCCAACACACGCTGCATCTTTTCCCAAATAGCATACCCATAAGGTTTTATTACCATACATCCACGCACCGGAGACTGCTCAGCCAAATCAGCTTTTACGACCAAATCATTATACCATTGCGAATAATTCTCGCTACGCTTGGTCAAATCTTTCAGTTCTTTTGCCATTTCTATATTTAATTATCAATTACATTTCTTCTATAACGGGTGCAAAAATAACAATTTTATTAAAAAGAATCCTTATATACAAATAGGTAAATAATATCAGAGTCCAAAAAAGTCATCCTGCAAACCGGTCAAAAAGCACAGGGCCGTATCCGATGAGCATTTAAATATAAATAAAAAGCATCTTTTTATTATCAATATATTGATTTTATAAACTATATTTGTCTCAATAATTAAATAAAATAACACGAAAAGCTATGAAAGGATTAAAAACTACATCATTGTTATTAAGCGGATTATTCTTGCTGGGAAGTTGTGGCAATATGAATAATACCACCAAAGGAGGTCTGTTAGGAGCCGGAGGAGGTGCAGCATTGGGAGCAATCATCGGCGGTATTGCCGGAGACGGAAAAGGTGCGGCCATCGGTGCTGCTATAGGTACGGCTGTAGGAGCTGGTGCCGGTGTCATTATTGGCAAGAAAATGGATAAGGCTGCCGAAGCTGCCCGTCAGGTAGAAGGAGCACAGGTAGAACAGATAACAGATGCCAACGGATTGCAGGCTGTAAAAGTTACATTTGAATCAGGAATCCTGTTCAATACCAGCAGCTCGGCATTAAGCGCATCAGCACAAAGCTCATTAAGCCAATTTGCCAACAATGTATTGAAACCCAATTCAACCATGGATATCTCAATCAAGGGATATACAGACAATCAGGGATGGAAAAACAGTACGGCAGAACAAAGTGCACAAAAGAATATTACCTTATCACAACAACGTGCACAGAGCGTATCTACTTATCTGCTGAATTGCGGAGTTTCTTCTTCACAAATCAAATCGGTTGAAGGACTGGGCGAAAGCAATCCTGTTGCCAGCAATGCTACAAAAGAAGGACAGGCACAAAACCGTCGTGTTGAAGTATACATGTATGCCAGCCAGAAAATGATTCAGGAAGCTGAAGCCGGAAGATAAAACAAAAAACTTTACCCCATAAAAAAGCCGCAAGTTGCAAATTCTGAACTTGCGGCTTTATTCTTATCTGATACCAGACATTACTTTATTACATTCAATTCTTTTCCAACTTTAATAAAGGCTGCAATAGCTTTATCAAGATGAGCACGTTCATGACCGGCTGAAAGCTGAACACGGATACGAGCCTGACCCTTTGGAACAACCGGATAATAGAAACCGGTAACATAGATACCTTCTTCTTGCATACGAGCAGCAAAATCCTGTGATAACTTGGCATCATACAGCATTACCGCACAAATAGCAGACTGAGTCGGTTTGATATCGAAACCAGCAGCCAGCATCTTATCACGGAAATAGGTTACGTTTTCAACCAATTTATCGTGCAAAGCATTGCTTTCCTTCAGCATCTTGAACATCTCCAGACTAGCACCTACAATTGCAGGAGCAACGGAATTAGAGAACAGATAAGGACGTGAACGCTGACGAAGCATATCAATAATTTCCTTACGTCCAGTAGTAAATCCACCCATAGCTCCACCAAAAGCCTTACCCAATGTTCCGGTAAATACATCTACACGTCCGTATACACCAAACTGTTCTGCAACTCCGTGACCGGTAGGACCAACAACACCAGCAGAGTGAGACTCATCTACCATAACCAAGGCATCATACTTCTCGGCCAATTCACAGATTTTGTCCATAGGAGCTACATTTCCATCCATTGAGAACACACCGTCAGTAGCAATAATACGATGACGTTGAGCCTGAGCTTCCTGCAAGCAACGTTCCAGATCAGCCATATCAGCATTTGCATATCTGTAACGTTTAGCTTTACACAAACGAACACCGTCAATAATAGAAGCGTGATTCAATGCGTCAGAAATGATGGCATCTTCTTCAGTAAACAACGGTTCAAACAAACCACCATTCGCATCAAAGCAAGCAGCATAAAGAATTGTATCCTCAGTCTTGAAATAATCAGAGATAGCAGCTTCCAACTGTTTGTGCAAATCCTGAGTTCCACAGATAAAACGTACAGATGACATTCCATATCCGTGTGTATCCATAGCCTTCTTTGCAGCATCAATCAGACGTTTGTTGTCTGAAAGGCCCAAATAGTTATTGGCACAGAAGTTTAACACATCAGTACCGGCATTAACTTTGATATCTGCTCGTTGAGGAGTAGTAATGATACGTTCGTTCTTATACAATCCTGCTTCGCGAATACTTTCCAATTCCTTCGAAAGGAATTCTTTCATTTTACCATACATAGCTTTAAAAATTTAAGATACTGACAAAGTTCTACTTTTTTTTCGATATACAACAAAAAAAATGCTTTTTTTTGCATTGTTTTTGCAAATAAACGCATACCTTTGTGTCCAAACGTAACTTAAACATTAACAATCTCATGAAAAACGTATTGATTATCGGCTCCACCGGTCAAATAGGTTCCGAGCTTACAATGAAATTGAGAGGTATTTATAAAAATGGAAATATCGTTGCCGGATATATTCCAGGTGCAGAACCCAAAGGAGAATTAAAAGAAAGTGGTCCTTCTGCTATCGTTGACATTACCAATGCACAACAAATAGCAGATGTCGTAACCGAATATAAAATAGATACCATCTATAATCTAGCAGCATTATTATCGGCAGTTGCAGAAGCAAAACCCCAATTGGCATGGAAAATAGGATTGGGAGGTTTGTTCAACACACTTGAAGTTGCACGTGAAAAGAATTGCGCTGTATTCACGCCCAGTTCTATCGGTTCTTTCGGTCCTGAAACACCGAAAGATAAAACACCTCAAGATACTGTACGAAATCCACGTACCATGTATGGTGTAACCAAAGTTTCCGGAGAATTGTTGAGCAATTATTATTTCTATCGTTTCGGCGTAGATACACGTTCTGTCAGATTCCCGGGATTGATTTCTTATGTAACCCCTCCGGGTGGTGGAACAACAGACTATGCTGTAGACATCTATTATTCAGCTGCCAAAGGTGAGAAATTTGAATGTCCTATAGCTGCCGGTACATTTATGGATATGATGTATATGCCGGATGCACTTCGCGCTGCTATTGAAATCATGGAAGCAGATCCTGCCAAATTCATCCACCGCAATTCATTCAACATTGCTTCTATGAGTTTTGATCCTGAAATCATTTACAATAAGATAAAGGAATATTGTCCAAACTTTGAAATGACTTACAAAGTTGATCCTTTGCGTCAAGGAATCGCTGAATCTTGGCCAAACTCTTTGGACGATACATGCGCACGTGAAGAATGGGGATGGAAACCAGAATATGACCTGGATACCATGACACGCGATATGCTTGACAAGCTAAGAAAGAAATTCGCTAAATAAGCATCCAGATATAAAGGCTTATGAATCTTGCATTTACAATGATTCATAAGCCTTTATCTATTCAAAATGACAAGACAAAATCTCCCGACACATTATTTTGTCTTCATCAATAAAAACAGTTCTTTTTTTATAAAATGAAGTTTTTATGTCCTAATATTAGGTATTTTAAAAGAAAAAGAACTATTTTTGTAACCAATTACAAAAGCTAAACATAAACTATTCAAACTTAACATGAAAAAAATTTCTTTTTATGCCAGCGCTTTGTTGGCTATGATGGTTATGTGTCCGCAAAATATAAACGCTACTACAACATCTATGGACACAATCATGGAACAATCTGAAAACGTTGAAACAGGTATTCATTTTCTCCATGATTCATGGGCTGAATTAGTAAAGAAAGCAAAATCTGAAAACAAGCTTATTTTCATAGACTTTTATACCCAATGGTGCGGACCGTGTATGAACATGGCCACAACGGTTTTCACATTGCCACAAGTAGGCGATTTTTATAACAAGAATTTCATCTGCGCAAAAATTGATGCAGAAAACGGAGAAGGAATAGAACTTGCAAAAAAATATGGGGTACGCAGTTATCCTACTTATGCATTTGTTGATCCTACAACAGAACAAATGATACACCGAAGTGGAAGTCGCCAAACACCGGAGCAATTCATCTATACGGGTAAGAGTGCAATAGATCCTACTCTGCGTTCTTTTTATCTGGAAGAGCAATACCAAAAAGGCAATCGTGAACGCAAATTTCTGATTAATTACATAAAATCATTACTGTCCCGTTAAAAATGGAAATTGGTCTTTGAAATAATTGAAATATAGTC
>OJMI01001781.1_pt1 | contig 21945 bp, 18 predicted proteins | sample 1597131 | NCBI WGS metagenome assembly OJMI01 (sample SAMEA2452116, study PRJEB22498) | human gut metagenome | reverse complement strand
TAGAGCATGCGGCTGTTAACCGCAGTGTCGTTGGTTCGAGTCCAACAGGGGGAGCATGGTGCCATAGCCAAGTGGTAAGGCAAAGGTCTGCAACACCTCTATCCCCGGTTCAAATCCGGGTGGCACCTCTTAGAAAGCCCTGGAAAGATGAATTTCCAGGGCTTATTTTTACTATAAAAATGTACTTGCTGAAGACCGTGAAGCCAGACTTCTGAAAAATCGGACAGCATCCTTTCCGGATGCTGTCCGACAGATCAGGAATTTTTTTCTGTAAGCAGGATTCTTTTACGGTTATAAACCAGATGAAGGTACATGGCATCTTGGGCACGCAAAGCATCATGCTCTGCAATGGCAGCTCCTTATACAGGAATCTGTTTTATGCCTACCGGCGGGATCAATGCGAAAAACCTTGAGGACTATCTTTCCTGTGACAAAATCCTCTGCTGCGGCGGAAGCTGGATGGTAAAAGGAGATCTTGTGAAGGCAGGAGAATTTGACAAAATAAGAGAACTGACAGCAGAAGCAAAAAAGCTTGCGGATTCCATAAGAAAGTAATCAAACTTAATACACATATTCAATAAAAAAAGCAGAACCCTGCACAACCAGGCAGAGTTCTGCTTTTTTGTCAATTATTGTGAAAATAGATCAATGAAGTAGGATCGGCAGAAGCTTTTTCCGCTTCAGCTGCCAGATCAGCTACAGGATCCGCAGAAGGTTTCCGAAGATCCATTCGGTAAAGATAAAAGATCCCACCGAAGAAACCGGGAATCAGTCCGGCGTATCCACCGGCACATAAGATCACAGTCAGCTTCACCATCAGTTCTGTCTGAAGTTCCAGACAAACAAGTAATCCTGCAAGAATTCCGGCTGCACTCCATCCAGCTGTCAAAAGTGCAAGAAAAACAGCTGGCGCAGGGGCCTTTTTTAAATTTTGATCTAAGTGATTCCACAGTACTTTATACATAATCCATTCCTCCTGTTTTGCTGGAATTATACTTCTGCTGTTGTCAGCAACAGTCAGCTATAATATTGATTTCCTTTATTTGTCTGTATTATAGAAAAGAAATGTAAAATACAAATGCGCAGGAATGAAAAATCTTTGTAAAATATAAGTAGAAATTGCATTTTGAATTAAGAACCGATATACTTATAAATATAGTTATTGATAATATTCGATCACAGCCGAAAACATTTTTCTACAGCTGTGATACGTGAGTGAGAGAATTAAAAGGGGGCAGATAAAAGCCCCCTGAAATCATATAGAGAGTAAAGAGGAGGGGTGGAAATGGAGCATACGGAAGAATATGTGAAGCTGGAGAATGTATCCAAAATCTATGGCTCAAAAGAAGTGAAAATCATAGCTGTGGATGAGATCAGCTTCCGGATAAAAAAAGGAGAATTTGTGGTTGTGGTAGGACCAAGCGGTGCCGGAAAGACAACGGTGCTGAATATCCTGGGCGGAATGGATAAGGCCACATCCGGCAATGTCTGGATCGATGGAAAAAATATTGCAAAATATACAGACCGGCAGCTGACCGGATACCGACGGGAGGATATTGGATTTGTATTCCAGTTTTATAATCTGGTGCCAAATCTGACTGCATTGGAGAATGTGGAGCTTGCGCTTCAGATCTGTAAGGATCCTCTGGATGCCAGGACAGTTCTGGAGGAAGTAGGGCTGAAGGAGAGACTGACCAATTTTCCGGCACAGTTATCCGGCGGTGAGCAGCAGAGAGTTTCCATAGCCAGAGCGCTGGCGAAGAATCCAAAGCTTCTGCTCTGTGATGAACCTACAGGAGCGTTGGATTATCAGACCGGCAAGGCAATCCTGAAGCTCCTTCAGGATACCTGCAGGGAACGGGGCATGACGGTTATTGTCATTACTCATAACTCTGCATTGACACCTATGGCCGACCGTGTGATCAAGATCAAAAACGGCAAGGTTTCCAGGATGACTGAAAATGCACATCCCACACCAGTGGAAGAGATTGAATGGTAGGTGACGGAATGAAAGCATTACACAAAGATTTCTGGATGGAGATCCGGAAAAGTAAAGCACGTTTTATCTCGATCTTTCTGATCGTGGCACTGGGTGTTGCATTTTTTTCCGGGATCCAGGCGTCTTCTCCGGATATGAGATATTCCGGAGATGCTTATTATGAAGCGGCAAAGCTGATGGATCTGAAGATCCAGGGAACCCTGGGACTGACGCAGCGTGATGTAAAAGCGGTATCGGATATTGACGGTGTGGAACTGGCTGAGGGCAGCTACTCTACGGATGTTATGAGTGGAGAGGACGATGCCAGGAAGGTTCTTCATCTGGAATCCATCAGCAGCAATTTTAATCTACTTACAGCAGATGAAGGAAGGATACCGGAAAAAAGCGGCGAGATTTTTCTGGACAAGCCATTTGCAAAGAATCGGGGGTATAAAATCGGGGATACCATATCTGTCAGTGAGGATGGAGACAGTGAGCTTCTGAAAAAAACAACCTATACAGTTGTGGGAATCGGAAGCAGCCCTCTTTATATTTCATTTAACAGAGGAAATACGACTCTTGGATCCGGTGAGGTCAGCGGCTTCGGATACATTCTTCCTGAGGATTTTGAACAGGAAGCTTTTACCCAGATCTATATTATGGTCCATGAATCCGGGGATGTGATCAGCTATACCGATGCTTACGACAATCTTATCAGGAAAATACAGAAGCGTGTGGAAGGCATCGAAAAAGAACAGTGCAGTCTGCGCTACGATGAGATCGTCGCAGAAGCCAATGAAAAACTGAATGATGCCAGAAAAGAGCTTGAGGACGGAAAGAAGGAATCAGAGGAAAAACTTGGCGACGCGAAGAAAAAGCTGGATGATGGGCAGAAGAAGTATGAGGATGGAAAAAAAGAGTACGAAGATGGAAAACAGCAGCTCAGTGATGCAAAAAAGGAGCTGACCGATGGAAAACAGCAGCTTGCTGACGGAAGAAAGCAGATTGAAGATGGATGGTCTCAGCTTAACAGCGCAAAACAGCAGGTGGAAGACGGTCTGTCCCAGTTAAATGCTGCCAGATCCCAGCTTGCTGACTCCGAAGCACAGATAAATGAGAAGCAGTCAGAGCTGACTGCCGGATATGAACAGCTGACTGCCGCAAAACAGCAGGTAAGTGACGGTGAGGTCCAGCTCCGGGAAGCGGAAAAAACACTGGAAAGCAAACAGGCTGAGCTTGACAGTGGAAGAGAACAGTTGGAAACGGGAAAGAATACGATCAAAGAAACAAAGGCTGCTCTCACCAGTCAGAAAGAACAGTGTGAGGCAGGACTTGTACAGGTTTCTGAGGGCGAATCCCAGATCAGTTCCAGTGAAGAAGCCCTTTCCGGGCAGCAGGCACAGCTGGATGAATTGACCAGCCAGAAAGAGGCATTAAGCAGTCAGGCGGCGGAGCTGCAGGCGCAGTATGACGCCGGTGCGGAAGCAGGAAAAAACCAGGAAGAGCTGGCTGAGCTTTCCACGCAGATCCAGACTTTAAATGGTCAGATCAGTGCAATGGAAGAACAGATAAATGCCGGCCAGGCACAGCTCGACGGGGCACAGTCAGAGCTTACAGCGAAAAAATCAGAGCTGGCCCAGACAAGAGCTGAACTGGAGAGCAGCCTAGGTCAGATCAATGAGGGCTTCAGCCAGATCAAAGAACAGGAAGAGACACTTTCCAGGACAGAGGCACAGCTGAACGAAGGCCAGGAAGAACTGGATAAAGGGAAAAAAGAGCTGGAAACAAAGAAAGCTGAGCTTTCAGCGGCAAAAGAAGAAATTACGGCAAACCAGGCAACTCTGGATGATGGCCAGAGTCAGCTGGATTCGGCCAGAGCCCAGCTCAGCTCAGGGCGGCAGCAGCTGGAGGAAAAACAGGCCCAGTTAAATGCCGGTCAGGCAGAAATCCAGGCCAATACAGAAAAGCTTACCAGCAGTCAGGCAGAACTGGATGAAAATGAACAGAAGCTCCTGGATGGTGAAAAAGAGATCCGGGAAAATGAACAGAAATTAAAAGACGCCAAAAAAGACCTGGAGGACGCCAAAAAGAAGCTTTCCGATGGAAAGAAAGAATATCAGGACGGCAAAAAAGAAGCCGATGACAAAATTGCGGAAGCCCAGCAGAAGATCGAGGATGCCCAGAAAGAGGTGGATGATATTGAAACACCGGAATGGATCATCTCAGACCGCAATGACCTTCCGGAATATTCGGATTTTGGTGATAACGCAGAGCGACTGAAAAACATCGGAAAGGTTTTCCCGATGATATTCTTCCTTGTAGCGGCTCTGATCAGTCTTACCACGATGACACGAATGGTGGAGGAACAGCGAACCCAGATCGGAACCATGAAAGCGCTGGGATACGGAAAAGCATCCATTGCATCCAAGTATCTCAGCTACGCATTTCTGGCTACAGTAGGCGGAAGTATCGCAGGAGTACTTTTCGGAGAAAAGGTTCTTCCGTTTATCATTATCCAGGCGTATGGAATCATGTACTGGAATATTGGCGATCACATGCAGTTGGATTATGAGTTACAATATGCACTGATCGCTTCCGGGGTAGCGGTGATCTGTACTATGGGCGCTACACTGTTTTCCTGCGCAAAGACCCTGGCAGAAACACCGGCATCTCTGATGCGTCCGCCTGCACCGAAAGAAGGAAAACGGATCCTTATTGAACGGATTAGCTTTATCTGGAAGCATCTGAGCTTTTCCTGGAAATCGTCCATGCGAAATCTCTTCCGTTATAAAAAGCGTCTTTTTATGACCATTTTCGGAATTGCAGGAAGCATGGGACTGATGCTTGTAGGATTCGGACTTTATGACTCCATTATGGATATTGCGATTCTCCAATATGACCAGATCCAGCACTATGATGCCATGGTGATCAATGATGAGGATGCCACAGACAGCCAGGAAAAGGATCTTCTGAAATTTCTGGATGGAAACAGCGAGATCGATCACTATACCCGTGTGCAGCTCACCAAGATGACGGCACCAAAAGAAAAGGGAAGTGTCAGTATCTATGTGTATGTTCCGGAAAATACGGAAAATTTTAAAGAGGATGTAACATTACGTGACAGAAAGTCCCACGAGCAGTATGAGCTTACCGATGATGGAGCGGTGATCTGTGAAAAAACGGCTTCTCTTATCGGTGTGAAAGCAGGAGACAAGATCACCCTGGAGAAAGACAACAGAAAGTATAAAGTAAAGATCACTGCTGTCACAGAGAACTATATGGGACATTACGTTTACATGACCCCATCCTGCTATGAAAAAACATTCGGGGAGAAACCGAAGTATTCAAGTACAGTATATACTATGAAAGCGGATGCCAAGAGTGATCTGGAAACTCTGGGAAATGAAATCCTGAAATATCCGGCAGCTTTAAGTATCAGCTATACAAGCAGCACAGCAGGTCAGGTAGAGCGAATGCTGGGATCCCTCGGAGCGGTGATCTGGGTCCTGATCATTTCTGCCGGAATGCTGGCATTTGTGGTACTGTATAATCTGAACAACATCAATATCACAGAGCGGCAGAGAGAGCTTGCAACATTGAAGGTCCTGGGATTTTATGATGGCGAGGTTTCCCAGTATGTATTCCGGGAAAATATCCTGCTGTCCTTCATAGGAATTCTGGCAGGCGCAGTGTTCGGAATCCTCCTTCACAGGTATGTGATCACAACCGTTGAGGTAGATGCGGTGATGTTCGGAAGAAATATCAAGCCAATAAGCTTTGTCTACAGTGGGATCATTACCTTTGGATTCTCCATGTTTGTAAATATGGTAATGCATTTTAAGCTGAAAAAGATCAATATGGTAGAGTCACTGAAGAGCGTGGAATAAAATAATGAAATGCCAGAAAGATCTTCGTATCCGGAAATATGTGAAATCCCAGGAAAAGCAGGCCTCTGTCTTGACAAAAAAAGAAAATTTCATTATAGTAGGAACATGGTAAAGGCGTTGAATAAGAGGAGTATGCAGGAATACGCTGACAGAGAGAGATGCACGGACGCAGAAGGAGCGCAGGCTGGAAGGCATTTTCAGATGGAAGACTGCAGAAGGTAGCTTAGGAGCCGGGAGACTGAAGGCAATAATTTCTGGGAGTGCTATAAGAACAGACACAGAAGCTGCTGCGTAGGTTTTCACGTACCCCGCGTTAAGGGATAAGAGATAGACGGGAATAACAGATAAGATAGTTTTCCCGGATAATGAAGGTGGTACCGCGAGAATGATCGCCCTTCGCACAGGAGTTGTTAGCTTTGGTGTGGAGGGCGTGCTTTTTTCTTGCAGAAAACAGGAGCATTTTAAAGCTTCCATAATCAGAAAGAGCTGCCCCAAAAAGACAGCTTGATCCCAAGAAAGATTCAGGAGGAAAACATGAGCAAAGAACTTGCAAAGACTTATGATCCCAAGGGTATTGAGGATCGTCTGTACAAAAAATGGATGGATAACGGATACTTCCATGCAAAAGTTAATCCGGATAAAAAACCTTTTACAATTGTAATGCCGCCGCCCAATGTAACCGGACAGCTGCATATGGGACATGCACTGGATGAGACCATGCAGGATATCCTGATCCGTTTCAAGAGAATGCAGGGCTATGAGGCTCTCTGGCAGCCGGGAACTGACCATGCAGCCATCGCTACAGAGGTTAAGGTAACAGAGAAGCTTCGTAAGGAAGGGATTGACAAGAACGAGATCGGCCGTGACGAATTTATGAAACATGCCTGGGCATGGAAAGAGGAGTACGGCGGAAAGATCATCAATCAGCTGAAAAAGCTGGGAGCATCTGCAGACTGGGAGCGTGAGCGCTTTACCATGGATGAGGGCTGCTCCAAGGCTGTTCAGGAAGTATTTATCCGCCTTTATGAGAAAGGCTATATCTACAAAGGCTCCAGGATCATCAACTGGTGTCCTGTATGCCAGACCTCTATTTCTGATGCAGAGGTTGTGCATGAAGACCAGGACGGATTTTTCTGGCACATCAATTATCCCATCGTAGGTGAGGAAGGACGTTTTGTTGAGATCGCGACCACTCGTCCGGAGACACTTCTCGGCGATACAGCAGTTGCTGTAAACCCGGAGGATGAAAGATATAAAGACCTTGTAGGAAAGATGCTGAAGCTTCCTCTTACAGACAGAGAGATCCCGGTTATTGCCGATGAGTATGTTGACAAGGAATTCGGAACAGGCTGCGTTAAGATCACACCGGCACACGACCCCAACGACTTTGAGGTTGGACGCCGTCATAACCTTGAGGAAATCAACATCTTAAATGATGATGCCACCATCAACAGCCTTGGCGGAAAATATGCAGGTATGGACCGTTACGAGGCACGTAAGGCCATGGTAGAGGACCTGAAGGAGCAGGGACTTCTTGTAAAGGTTGTTCCGCACAGCCACAGTGTTGGTACTCATGACCGCTGCGGTACAACGGTAGAGCCGATGATCAAACCACAGTGGTTTGTAAAAATGGACGAAATGGCAAAAGCTGCTATCAAAACTCTGGACGACGGAAACCTTCAGTTTGTTCCGGCACGTTTTGACAAGACTTACCTGCACTGGCTGGAGAATATCCGTGACTGGTGTATTTCCCGTCAGCTTTGGTGGGGACACAGGATCCCGGCTTATTACTGCGATGAGTGCGGTGAGATGGTGGTTGGAAGAGAGATGCCGGAGAAATGCCCGAAATGCGGATGCACACATATGCATCAGGATGAGGACACTCTGGATACCTGGTTCAGTTCCGCACTGTGGCCGTTCTCCACACTTGGATGGCCGGATAAGACACCGGAGCTTGAGTATTTCTATCCTACAGATGTTCTGGTAACCGGATATGATATCATCTTCTTCTGGGTTATCCGTATGGTATTCTCCGCACTGGAGCAGACCGGTGAGACACCGTTCCACCATGTACTGATCCACGGTCTGGTACGTGACTCACAGGGACGTAAGATGAGTAAGTCTCTTGGAAACGGTATCGATCCGCTGGAGGTTATCGACAAATACGGCGCAGATGCCCTTCGTCTGACACTGATGACAGGTAATGCACCTGGAAATGATATGCGTTTCTACTGGGAGCGTGTAGAATCCAGCCGTAACTTTGCAAATAAGATCTGGAATGCTTCCCGCTTCATTATGATGAACCTGGAGGGCAAGACAGTAACAGAGCCGGAAGACCTGAACGCTCTTTGCAACGAGGATAAATGGATCCTTTCCAGACTGAACACCGTGATCCGCGATGTTACCGAGAACATGGATAAATATGAGCTTGGAATCGCTGTACAGAAAGTTTATGACTTCCTGTGGGATGAGCTCTGTGACTGGTATATCGAGATGGCCAAAGTAAGACTGTGGAAAGCAGAGGAGAACCCGGCAGCAGCAAACGATGCACTGTGGACACTCCGCACTGCGCTGACACAGGGACTGAAGCTTCTTCATCCGTTTATGCCGTTTATCACAGAAGAGATCTACTGCACACTGCTTCCTGAGGAAGAATCCATCATGATCTCCGACTGGCCGGTATACAAAGACGAGATGGATTTTGCAGATGCTGAGAAAGCAGTTTCAAGCTTCCAGGAGGTTGTACGTGGAATCCGTAACACCAGAAACGAGATGAACGTACCGCAGAACAGAAAGACCAATATCTACATCGTAGGCAAGGATGCAGAGTGCTGTGCACGTTTTGAGTCCTGCAAGAAATCCTTTACAAACCTTGCGTTTGCAAAAGAGATCCACGTACAGCAGGATAAGAACGGAATCAGTGAGGATGCGGTATCCATCGTTGTGGCAGACGGTGTGGTTTATCTGCCGCTGGAGGATCTGATCGACCGTGAAAAAGAGATCGAACGTCTCACAAAAGAGCAGGAGCGACTTACAAAAGAGATCGCACGCTGCGAGGGAATGCTGAACAATCCGAATTTTGTGAACAAGGCACCTGCAGCCAAGGTAGAGGCAGAGAAGGAGAAACTTGAGAAATACAAAGAGATGAAAGAGAAAGTGAACCTGCAGTTAACACAGATGGTGAAATAACGAAGGAGTGTTTTAATGAAGTGGTGTAACTTTTTCAATAAGATTTCGCTGATACTTCAGGCTCTGGGCTGTGCAGTCCTGTACTTTGTGATCGAGGCCATATGCAGGCACTCGTTCACAGAGGCGTGGACCTACATGACCACAAAGCCGCTTGTATTTGCTTATAATGCAGCGTTTATCTTTACGACGATGCTGATTGTTTATCTCTTCCGAAAGAGAATTTTCTGGCGTATCTTTGTGGGCAGCTTATGGCTGTTTCTGGGAATCGTAAACGGTGTGCTTCTTCTCAACCGTGTCACACCGTTTACAGGACCGGATGTGAAGAATCTGACAGATGGTCTCAGTATTGCAAAAAAATATCTGACCCATACCCAGATGACCATAGGTGCAGTTCTTCTGGGAATTGCGGTTCTGATCCTTCTGATCATCCTGATAAGGTCGCCGAAGTACAGAGGCAAGCTGAAATATAAGGTGAATATTCCACTGGTCCTGGTTGGGGTTCTTGCATTTGGAGGAATCACACAGCTTGCTCTGGAAAAAAGAGTTCTTTCCAATTATTTTGGAAATATTGCCATAGCTTATGAGGATTACGGATATCCTTACTGTCTGGCAACGACGATCTTTAATACCGGAATCAGTGCTCCGAGAGATTATTCCAAAAGCGAGATCAAAAGGATCGAGAAGTCGGAAGAAAATCTTCCGGAAACGAAAGAAGGCAGTCATCCGAATATTCTGTTTTTACAGCTGGAGTCCTTTTTTGATCCTACGCTGGTAAATTATCTGGAGTTGTCAGAAGATCCTATTCCGAATTTCAGAAAGCTGATGAAGGAGTATTCCTCCGGATATTATAAGGTACCTTCCGTAGGAGCCGGAACCGCAAATACTGAGTTTGAATCCATTACCGGAATGAGCCTTCATTATTTTGGACCGGGAGAGTATCCTTACAAGAGTATCCTTAAGGAAACTACCTGTGAGAGCGCACCGTATGTTCTGAAGAATCTGGGCTATACTGCTCATGCAGTACATAATAATGAGGCGAATTTCTACGGAAGAAGAAGTATTTTTCCGAATCTGGGATTTGATACCTTCACTTCGGCAGAGTATATGAAGGATGAAAACCAGAAGAACCCGTTGGGCTGGACCAAGGACAGTGTCCTCACCGATGAGATCGTCAAGTGTCTGGATTCCACAGAAGGGCCTGATTATGTATATACTATTTCCGTACAGGGACATGGAGATTATCCTTCAGAACCGGTACTGGAAAATCCGGAGATCACAGTTTCCGGGGCACCTACTGACGAGCTGAATAATAAGTGGGAGTATTATGTAAATCAGATCCATGAGATGGATAATTTTGTCAAAGAGCTGACTGACAGGCTGGCAGATTATCCGGAGGATGTGGTACTGGTCATGTATGGTGATCATCTGCCGACCATGGGACTGACCGTGGAGGATGTGGAGAATAAATATCTGTTCCAGACAGAGTATGTGATGTGGGATAATTTCGGACTTAAGAAAAAGAAAGAAAATCTTGCGGCATACCAGATGGCAGCAGAGGTTATGGACCGTGTAGGTATCCATGAGGGAAATGTTTTCAAGTATCATCAGGCAAGAAGAAACACCAAAAATTATCAGGTGGATCTGGAGACCCTGCAGTACGATCTTCTCTACGGAAAGCAGTATACATATGACGGAGCGAATCCTTTTGAGCGGACAAAGATGCGTATGGGAATCTATGATACCACGCTGGATTCCATTCAGGTTGTGTCTGAGACGGATCACACCTATTATATCCAGGGAACAAACTTTACGCCGTCCAGCCAGGTGAAGATCAACGGAGAATGGTATGATACGGTTTATGTGAATCCTACCAAGCTGATCATTACCGGAAAGGAACTGGATGATTTTGACCGGCTCTCGGTAGTGCAGCGAAGTAACAGTTCCACAAGAAAGGCCATGACAAAGAGCCATGACCGGGCGGTTTATGCGCTGCTCGCTGACAGCAAGTGGAAGCTTGACAGTGAAAAGAGCAGTTCTGATACAGGGTCAATGGAGGAAACGGATACAGCGTCAGAAACGGAATCCACAGAAGATTCCGGTGAAGAAAACAGTACAGACAACCAGTAAATGGCATAGAAAAGATACTCCGATACAAAAAATGTCGGATAAAATATTACGATTAGGACTGGACATCTTCCACCACTATTATATAATGGTATCGTAACGAACAGAAGGGGAGAAGCTTTTCTCCCCAAAAGTTCTTTACGAATACATTATAGATAAGTGATGGTTTTTTTTATGAATTACGAAGAAGCAGTTGCGTATATTGAAGATATACCGAGATTTACTACTAAGAATAGCCTGGACCATACCAGAGAATGCTTAAGAAGACTTGGAGATCCGCAGAGGAAATTCCGTGTGATCCATGTGGCAGGAACCAACGGAAAGGGAAGTACCTGTGCTTTTATCACATCGGTCCTTCGGGAAGCTGGATATTCCTGCGGACTTTTTACATCTCCTCATCTGGTGGAGATCAACGAGCGTTTTCAGATCAACGAGGAAGTGATCGATGACGATACCTTCCTTTGTGCTTTTGAAAAAGTTAAAAAGCTTTCCGATGAGCTGGTTGCGGAGGGAAGCTATCATCCCACCTATTTTGAGACACTCCTTCTGATGGGAATGGTGATCTTTGCAGAAGCCGGCGTGGATTATGTAACACTGGAGACCGGCCTTGGCGGACGTCTGGATGCAACCACTGCGGTGGAGGAACCGGCAGCCTGTGTGATCACATCCATCAGCCTGGATCATATGCAGTATCTTGGGAATACGGTTTCCGAGATCGCAGGAGAGAAGGCAGGGATCATGGTGCCGGGTGTTCCGGTGATCTACGACGGAAATGATCCGGATGCGGCCGTAGTGATGCGTGAGAATGCAGAGAAGCTGGGATGTCCATATTATGAGCTGAAACGGGAAGATACAGAGATCCATAAGATCACAAAGGACGGAATCCGATTTTCTCTTAAGGACAAGACATATGGCGATACCGTATTTGACATACCGTTTATCGCCCGTTATCAGGTTATGAATGCAGCTCTTGCGGTAAAAACCATTCAGGTACTGGAAGATCAGATCCCGGTATCTCTGGAGGCTCTGAAGGCCGGTATGGCCAAAACACGCTGGCAGGGAAGGATGGAAACGGTTCTTCCGGGTGTGATCGTGGATGGCGCACATAACGAAGACGGTGTTGAGAAGTTTGTAGAGACAGCAGAACATTTCCAGAAGGAATTTCCTCTGACTTTGCTGTTTTCCGCAGTGGATGACAAGGACTATACGGATATGATCCGTACGATCTGTACCAGGATCCGTTTCCGACATGTGATCGTCACACAGGTAGGCGGATACCGCAAAGTTCCGGTAGAAGAGCTTGCGGAGATCTTCCGTGAAGACGGAGTACCGGAAGTTGAAGCAATAGAGGATGTTCCGGCAGCTTTTGAACGGGCAGTAAAGGAAAAAGGCGAGGATGGAATGCTGTTCTGTGTAGGATCCCTTTATCTGGTCGGTGAGATCAAGGCTGTGATCAGGAGGAAAAAATTATGATCGATTATGAAGAGGAACTGAAGAAATTTGAACCATGTCTGGATGTGGCAGATGTAGAAGGCGCCATTTATGACCGGGAGATCACAGATATCATGGATGTACTCCAGGAGATGCTGCGTGAGGTCAAGAGCAACAGACGTGTAAGATAAGGAGAAGTGGATGAACTGCATAAACTGTGGAGCGTTCCTGACAGATACAGATCTGGATTACTGTCCGCACTGTGGAGCCAATGTACTGATCCAGAAGAAGGTGGATTACCTTTCCAAGCTTTATTATAACCAGGGCCTGGAAAAAGCCAGTATCCGGGATCTGTCCGGGGCGATCAGCTGTCTGAAGCAAAGTCTTGCCTATGACAAACGGAATATCCGTGCAAGAAATCTTCTTGGTCTTGTATATTTTGAGACCGGTGAGGTGGTTGCCGCACTGAGTGAGTGGGTCATCAGCAAGAATATCCAGAAGAACCGAAATCTGGCTTCAGAATATATTGCCAGGCTTCAGGCAAACCAGAACAAACTGGAAACGATCAACGAAAGCATCAAGAAATACAACAATGCCCTTGCCATGTGCAGGGAAGGCCATGAGGATATGGCGGCCATCCGCCTGAAAAAGATCCTGTCCCAGAATCCCAAGCTGATCAAGGGGTATCATCTTCTTGCTCTGATCCAGATGAAGAATCAGGAGTGGAATAAGGCGAGAAGGACCCTGAAAAAAGCAGCCAGGATCGACAAGACCAATACCACCACACTTCGTTTCCTGCGTGAAGTTGACGAGCAGACGGGTGTTACCACAAAGATGGAAAAACGGCGTAAGGGCTTGTTTGGAAATGAAAAAAATGAGAATGATAATATTTCAGGAGAAATCGTTGTAAGGCCGTCGTCTTATAAAGAAAGATCAAAGATATCACTTTTCTTTACCACGGTACTTGGATTTGCGGCAGGGGCGGCAGCATTCTGGCTCCTTGTACTGCCGGCTGTGAAACAGGATATTTACAGGCAGGCCAATGAGCAGATCATACAATACAGTGATTCTCTTTCCAGCCAAAGTGTGGAGCTTACCAAGGTTCAGGGAGAAGCTGCCCAGTCCAGTGATACGGCAGATGCAGTTGCCAAGCAGGCAGAGGAAGAGCAGAAACGCAGTCAGAGCTATGAGGCTTTGTTTAATGCATATACTGCCATGCAGCAGGAGGATCTGGATACAGCGGCGCTGGAACTACAGAAGGTATATGTGGATACACTGTCAGATTCTGCAAAGGGGATCTACAGTACTATCAGCGGAAAGACCGGTGTAAGCGGGATCGAGAGCGGAGCTTCTGACGGAACGGCAAGTGCTGACAGCAGCACAGATGGAACATCTGAAGCAGGAGCTGATGCCGCTGCTTCGGATGGAGAGGATACACAGAGCTCTGACGGAGATACCGGAGAAGACAGCAGCTACAGTGACGGAGGATATGAGGATTCCTCTTACGATGACGGTTATACAGAATAAAAAAGATCATAACTCATACAGAGGAGAAACCTCGGATAAGGGGAATGTGCGTTGGCGCATTCCTCTTTTTTTACCCTTTGGTCATAAAAAATGGAATAAAAAATCAAAAATGGGGGAATGATAAAATGACATCAGGTTTTGAAAAATCCGGAACCGTGCTGACTGTACATCTTCCGGCGGAACTGGATCATCCGGCTTCTGATGAGATCCGGAGAGATTCAGACCGGATTATTGGACATAACTATATAAAAAATATGATTTTTGATTTCTCAGAGACCGTTTTTATGGACAGTTCCGGGATCGGTCTGCTGATGGGTAGGTACCGGGCACTTGGCATGAGGGGGAAATGTGTGCAGGTTGTCAATGTGAACAGTCATATTGCAAAGCTTTTACGGCTATCCGGAGTGGGAAAATATATTGAAATCTGTGGAATTAAAAAATCGGCAGGTGAACAGGAGGGTGTTTATGATGGAAAACACAAATGAAATGACGATCATTTTTGACAGCAGACCGGTAAATGAAGCACTGGCAAGAGTTGCTGTGGCTTCATTCTGCACACAGCTGAATCCTACGCTGGAGGAAATTTCGGATCTGAAGACCGCAGTATCGGAGGCAGTGACCAACTGCATCATACACGGGTATGAAGGGGAGATACATAAGATCCGGGTAGAATGTCGTCTTCGGGGGCAGGAGCTTCAGGTAGATGTAACGGATCACGGAGCCGGGATCCCGGATATCAAAAAAGCCATGGAGCCTCTGTTTACCACAAAGGCTGATAAAGACCGCTCCGGTATGGGGTTTACATTCATGGAGGCGTTTATGGATGAGCTTCAGGTGGAATCGGAGGTTGGTCGTGGAACTACTGTGCACATGAAAAAGATCATCAGGAGGTAACTATGGATCGTACTCTTGTCCTCATCGGGCGTGCACACCAGGGGGATAAAGCGGCAAGAGATCTTTTGTTTGAGGAAAATACAGGACTGATATACAGTGTGGCAAAGCGTTTTCTGGGACGAGGGGTGGAGATGGAGGATCTGTTCCAGATCGGCAGCATCGGACTTCTGAAAGCTGTGGATAAGTTTGACATGTCCTATGATGTGAAATTTTCCACCTATGCCGTTCCCATGATCATCGGAGAGATCAAACGTTATCTCAGGGACGACGGGATACTGAAGGTAAGCCGTTCTCTGAAGGAAAACCATTACAGGATCTATCAGGTGAGAGAAGCACTGACACGCCGGCTGGAGCGGGAACCTACGACGGGAGAAATGGCAGAGGAAATGGGAATTTCCATAGAAGAACTGGTAATGACCATGGAATCCGGTGCAGAGGTGGAATCTCTTCACAAAACGATCTATCAGGGTGAGGGAACGGAGATTTCTCTGATGGACAAGCTTCCGGAAAAAGAAAACCGGCAGGAAAAAGTACTGGACAGGATTTTTCTGGAAGAGATACTGGGAACTCTGGAGGCAAAGGAGCGGAGGCTGATCTATATGCGGTATTTTCAGAACATGACCCAGATGGAGATCGCCCATGAGCTTGGCGTATCCCAGGTACAGGTATCCAGAATGGAAAAGAGGATCCTGCGCAGTCTGCAGGAATCCGCAGAGAAAAAATAAAAGGGAGCCATGAGAAATGCTGCTGTTTTCTCATGGCTCCTTTTTGTGGGCAGCAGATTTAGTCAGACTGCTGCTTTTTTATGAAAAAGTACATTTTTGTATTTGGAAAGTGCTCCAAGAAGGATCATACCGATCACACCGGCTGAGATAAATTCGCCGGCTCCTACTGTGAGCATCATAAACGGGATAGGAAGGTTAATGCCGTATCCGTAACGAAGCACAAGAGGAACGATCACAATGTTGGAAACGATCGGTGGGACCGGGGCGGTCCATCTGCTTGTATTGCGAAGCTTGTAGGTGAAGAATGCACCGATGAGTGTGGCAATGCTTCCGAAAATGATGTCAACCGGAATCGCACCGCCAAGAAGATTGGCGATGATACATCCCACGAACAGTCCCGGGATGGCAGCCGGTGTGAAGAACGGAAGAACGGTCAGCGCCTCGGAAAACCGGATCTGAACTTCACCGAAGCTAAGTGGCGCGAATACCAGTGTCAGGACAACATATACAGCTGCAATGGCAGCTCCCTGTACCAGAAAATGAGTACCTTTGTTTTTCATGTTTTTTATTCTCCTTTAGTTTTGTTTTACGAGTGGAAGGTCACGAACACTCGGCACATTTATAGGCGGTGACCGCCTTGTAAGCCCTGTACGACCTTGGTTTTTGCGGGCTTTTGCAGCGAAACTGAGTATAGCATAAGGGGCGTGGAAATGCAAGGTACGATCCTGACTATTTGATAACCCTGGCCTGTGTGGACAGACCCTGGCTCTGAAGCAGGCCAGACAGAAGCAAAAGCAGCAGGAACCTTATGGAAACAGGGGCTTTTTTCTTGACAGCTTTTTGTGATATTGATAAAATATATTACAGTATATAGGTTAAAGGGGCATTGGTTTTGATCTAAATCAATGTCTCTTTATTTTATATATCACACATATTACACCAGGGAGGTAGAAAGATGTTAAAAGTATGGATCGCAGGTGCCAACGGACAGATCGGACGGGCACTGAATGATGTTCTGGATCCAATGCAGATCGAGACTCTGAACACAGATCTTGATGAGCTGGATATCACAGACACAGATGAAGTGATCAACTTCGGTTCCATTAACCGTCCGGATGTGATCATCAACTGCACCGGTATCACAGATACCGATGAGTGTGAGAAGAATCCGGAACATGCATACCGTGTCAACGCACTGGGAGCAAGAAACTTAAGCATCGTGGCAAGAAAATGCGGGGCAAAGATCGTCCAGCTTTCCACAGATGATGTTTTTGACGGAAAGAGCAAAAAACCGTATACAGAGTTTGACGATACCAATCCGCTGACTGTTTACGGCCGTTCCAAGAGAGCCGGAGAGAACTATGTAAAAGAGTTTACACACAAACATTTCATTATCCGAAGCAACTGGGTATACGGAAAAGGCGGAAACAATTTTGTAAACCGTGTGCTGGAGACAGCAGAAAAAGGCCAGGCGCTTTCCGTTGCTTCGGATCAGTTCGGATCACCGACCAGCGCCAAGGATCTGGCAAGAATGATCCTGTATCTTATCGATACCAACGAATATGGAACTTATCACGTAACCTGCAGCGGTGTATGCAACCGTTATGAGTTTGCAACCGAGATCCTTCGCCTTGCAGGAAAGGAGATCGAACTGAGATCCGTGCCGACAGAGCAGTCAGATCTTTCTTCTGTCAGACCGCCATATGCCGTCCTTGATAATTTTATCCTCCGTATTATTGAAGTGTATGACATGCCGGACTGGAAAGCATCGCTGAAAGAATATATGGATGAAAGAGCGGAGGACTAGAATGAAAGAGAAAAATATAAAAGAGAAAACACAGCAGAAAAAGAAAATGGGCCTTACCACGAAGATCTTTGTGGCGCTGATCGCAGGTGCGATACTGGGAATCATTCTCTGTTACCTGGTTCCTGACAGCAGCTTCAAGAAAGATGTGATCGTGGAGGGAATCCTTTATGTGATCGGACAGGGATTTATCCGTCTGATGAAAATGCTGGTTGTACCGTTGGTATTCTGTTCCCTTGTCTGCGGAAGTATGTCCATCGGTGATACCAAGAAGCTTGGAACCGTAGGTGTGAGAACACTGGTATTTTATCTGGCGACTACAGCTCTGGCTGTTTCGGTTGCTCTGACGGTAGGTAATCTGATCAATCCGGGTGTGGGACTTGATATGAGCTCTATTCAGTCCTCCGCTTCCTCTGTGGAGACTATGGAGGCGACCTCTCTTACGGATACCATCCTGAATATCATTCCGGATAATCCGATCAATTCCCTGGCAAGCGGAACCATGCTTCAGGTTATCGTATTTGCCCTGATCGTGGGTGTGATCCTTGCGAAAATGGGAGAGCGCGCAGAGACAGTAGCGAACTTTTTCAGCCAGTTCAATGACATCATGATGGAGATGACCATGATGATCATGGCACTTGCACCGATCGGTGTATTCTGCCTTATCAGCAGAACCTTTGCAAACATCGGTTTCAGCGCGTTTATCCCGCTGGCAAAATATATGATCGGTGTTCTCCTTGCGCTGGCGATCCAGTGCTTCGGCGTATACCAGATCCTGCTGAAGATCTTCACAGGACTGAATCCGATAAAATTCATCAAGAAATTTTTCCCGGTTATGGCATTTGCATTCTCAACAGCTACATCCAATGCCACGATCCCGATGTCCATTGATACCCTGTCCAAAAAAGTGGGTGTTTCCAAGAAGATTTCTTCATTCACCATTCCTCTTGGAGCTACCATCAACATGGACGGTACCTCTATCATGCAGGGTGTTGCCGTAGTATTTGCGGCACAGGCCTTCGGTATCCACTTAAGTCCGATGGATTATGTGACAGTTATCGGAACTGCAACCCTTGCTTCCGTAGGAACTGCCGGTGTACCAAGTGTTGGTCTTGTTACTCTGACCATGGTATTTAACTCTGTAGGACTTCCGGTTGAGGCAATTGGTCTGATCATGGGTATTGACCGTATCCTGGATATGACCAGAACAGCGGTTAACATTACCGGTGATGCAGTCTGCACAACCATCGTTGCACACCAGAACGGTGCACTGGATAAAAACGTGTTCAACGAATCAAACTAAATATCCGGTTCAAAAAAAGATCCGACCTTGTCGGGTGAGATAAAAAACGAAAACGGCTGTACATATCGTAAGAGCGATATGTGCGGCCGTTTTTTTACTGGATCAGGTAAGTCCCCTGCTTATTCCTGTTCCAGAACACCCATGACAGAGGGTAGTTCCAGCTGCTGATAGGTGTGAAGGATCTTTTCCAGCTCAAAGATAGCAGGGGTAAGAAACTTATTCTTGTGATAGACCAGCTTGAATTTCCGGTTCCATTCCCCTGCTTCGTTGCAGAAGACCCGGACTGAACGGTGACGGATCTCATGATGCATAAGACGGATGGACATAACAGAGAGCATCTGGTTATACAGCACTGCGTTCAGCAGTGCCTGCGGACTGTTGGCTTCCCAGGCAGTCCGGATCTTCAGATCATGGCGAAGGGTGTAATCTTCAAAAAGCTGTCTGGTACCGCTTCCATATTCCCGGACTGCAAATTTCTGGTTGTTCAGCTCCTGGTCATGGATGCGTCCTCTGCGGTAAAACGGATGCTTTTTTCCGGCGGCAAGGACCAGGCAGTCGTCGATGATGGGAAGAACGACAAGGTCCGGGGAATGGATCTCACCTTCTACCACAGCAGCGTCCAGCTCAGAACGCAGAAGCTTCTGTTCGATATTTTGCGTGTTGGTGACAAAGGAGTAAACGTCAAGGTCCGGGATTTTTTTCTGCAGATCCAGGATAATGGATGGGGTCAGGCAGGTTCCCACAGTGAGGGTGGAGCCAAGCTTCAGGGTGGAAGACTGTCCCTGGTTCTGCATCAGCTCTTCCAGCTGCTGAAACTGGCGGATCATTTCACGGGCATGGGGAAGAAGAAGCTTTCCCCGTTCTGTGAGATAAAGCTTTTTTCCAAGACGTTCAAAGAGAAGGCCGTTATAATGAGCTTCCAGCTCACGGATGGCCTGACTGACTGTTGGCTGGGAAAGATAAAGATGTTTGGCAGCAGCACTCATGGAGCCCTGTTCCGCAACGGCCGCAAAAACAGTGAGATGGCGGATGGTCATATGGAATCTCCTTTTATTGTAAATTGGTATATAGGTAAAACCTATCATTTTTATAAAATAATATCATTTCTCAAATACATCTTCAAGTGGTATAGTAGGAAGTACGTGAAAACGATTTCAACATTGCAAAATACAGGGCAACGATACCGTGGGAAAGTATCGGAATGCCGGTGAGACCAGGAGGAGGAAATATGTCAGCATTAACTGTAAGCAAAGAGGAAGAGAAAAGACTGAAGGGGCAGGGTTTTTTAAATAACCGGGGAACCGATGAATTTTCTGCACGGGTGATCACTGTAAACGGAAAGGTGACAGCGGCACAGCACAGATGTATGGCGGAAGCAGCAGAGAAATTCGGCAACGGAAATCTTACCTACACGACCAGGCTCTCCGTGGAGATCCAGGGAATCCCCTATGAAAAGATCGAAGAGTTTCAGGAATTTATTGCGAAGGAAGGTCTGGAGACAGGAGGAACAGGAGCAAAGGTCCGACCGGTAGTATCCTGCAAGGGAACCACCTGTCAGTATGGACTTCTGGATTCCTATGCAATTTCAGAAGAGATTTTCCAGAGATTCTATAAAGGCTACCGTCAGGTTGCACTGCCGCATAAATTTAAGATCGCAGTAGGCGGATGCCCGAATAACTGTGTGAAACCAAATCTGAATGATGTGGGGATCATCGGACAGAGGATCCCGCACTTTGACAGCGAGGCATGCAAGGGCTGCAAAAAATGTGCCATTGAAGCTGCATGTCCAAACAAAGTGGCGAAAGTCGTTGACGGGAAACTGCACATTGATGAGGAGCTTTGCAGACACTGCGGAAGGTGTGTGGGAAAATGTCCATTCCATTCCATCCCGGACGGTACCTACGGATTCAAGATCTATATCGGTGGACGCTGGGGAAAGAAAATTTCTCATGGAAAGGCCCTGAACCGGATCTTTACGTCAGAGGAAGAGGCACTGGATGTTATTGAGAAGGCAATCCTGCTTTTTAAGGACCAGGGATTAAAGGGAGAACGTTTTGCCGAGACTATAGAACGAATTGGATTCGAAAATGCAGAAAAACAATTATTGGAAAAAAATCTTCTGGAAAGAAAAATGGAAATTTTGTCCAAATAGAGATATAAAAAACTTCCTATTATATAAGCTGTCTGAAACTGAAAAAATGCGAGCAATAATATAAAAAATTTTTATCCCATTTATATAAATTTTTATTATATCACAATATTAACAAAAAACTAAGTGAAAATTCTATTTGAAATATGCAAAATAATGTGATAAAGTATTAACAATACATGAACGGAGGTAAAAAGAGTGGAAAACTACATGTATTTGGTGCCGGTGGCAGCAGTACTGGCACTTCTGTTCGCAGCATACCTTGCAGCGAAGGTCAGCAAGCAGGATGCAGGAACAGACAGAATGAAGGAGATCGCAGGTGCGATCGCAGAAGGTGCCCGCGCCTTCTTAACAGCAGAGTACAAGATCCTGGTTATTTTTGTAGCCGTACTTTTTGTACTGATCGGAATCGGAGTTGGAAGCTGGGTAACAGCAATCTGCTTCGTAGTAGGTGCTCTGTTTTCAACAATCGCAGGATACTGCGGTATGACCGTTGCAACAAAGGCTAATGTAAGAACAGCAAATGCAGCAAAAGAGGGAGGAATGAACAAGGCTCTTTCCATTGCATTCTCCGGCGGTGCTGTTATGGGTATGTGTGTTGCAGGTCTTGGTGCACTGGGTGTCAGCGTTGTGTATATCATCACAAAGAACGTTGACGTACTTTCTGGATTCAGCCTTGGTGCTTCTTCCATCGCACTGTTTGCACGTGTTGGTGGTGGTATCTATACAAAGGCAGCAGACGTTGGAGCTGACCTTGTAGGTAAGGTTGAGGCAGGAATCCCGGAGGATGACCCTCGTAACCCGGCTGTTATCGCGGATAACGTAGGTGATAACGTAGGTGATGTTGCCGGTATGGGTGCAGACCTTTTTGAGTCCTATGTAGGATCTCTGGTATCTGCCCTTACACTTGGTGCGGTAGCCGGAGCAGTTTCCG
>OJMI01001766.1_pt1 | contig 22108 bp, 20 predicted proteins | sample 1597131 | NCBI WGS metagenome assembly OJMI01 (sample SAMEA2452116, study PRJEB22498) | human gut metagenome | reverse complement strand
ACCACTGGTGTAAATTTTCTCTTTTTGACTAGTCCTATTTATATGCTAACATCAATTTATATTTGCAGGACTATGAACAGATGAACGAAAAGTACGGTGATCATATTGCACACATCATTCGTTCAAACTGTAACTTGTGGTATTTTATTTCAAGCGCTGACCATGATGTTTGTAAATCAATCAGTGATAATATTGGTGAAGAAGATATTATGGTTGAATCGTACAGTAATAATTTTAATAACAATGTTACTTCCACTGGTAGTGGTGTAAATATTGGGCATCAGAAAAAACCTTTGATTACACCGGACGAACTTCAGAATATGGATGTTAGTGATGGAAATGGAATTATTGTATATCGTTCTAAGCTAGGTCCATGCAAGGTTTATTTGCCTGACTGTTCTCAATATTCATGGTATAAGGAAATGGAAAATGAAATTGTACGTGTACGCAAAGATGGATTCGAGTTAGAGTATGCAATTCCACGTTATATTGTATTGTCACCAACCATTTTGGCAAGTGCAGGAATCAAATTGCGATTGAATGACTCCTCTCGTGTTTCACCAAGAGGAGTCGGAAAAGAAGAACCATTATTATCAAAAAATATGTACTGGTATTGGTCTTCACGTGATGATTTAGAGGAATCAGTTTTTTCCCATGTTATTGAATATTTAAAAAAGATAGATCTTTTAGAATCCAAGATTTCAGTTCAAACGTTGATTCGTAATTATATGAAGTCAGATGAATTCATTGAATGGTTACACTCTATTGATACCAACGCTTCTGATAAAGATTTGGATGAAGTGAAAAGAAATTTAGATGAGATTGAAATCACTGATAATGATAATGCTTTTTCGGATGCTTGGAGTTAATCTATGACAGGTATAATTGTCAAATATAGATTCCAGCATACACAGTACTCCAACAAAAATCTCAATGCGGTAGAAAAAAATAACACAGTAAATACAGCTGATGCTTTTGAATACTGTGATCGTGATGAAGCCTGTGATAAGACGTTAGTAACAACAGATAAAGCATTCAATTATGCAGATTACCGATTAGGAAGTGCAGGCAGTATAACAAACGGCGGTAAGCCTATTGACGCATTACGTATGCAGATGATATGTGACCAGTACAAACCACCAGTATTGTATGGAATGATAATTTCTTTTGATCATGATTTTGCAGTAAAAAATCAAATTATTGATAAAAGAAACATGGATAAACTGATTGCAAAATCTATGAATTCAATTTTAAAGAAAATGAACCTAGAACCTGATAATGTTATTTGGACATCTTCATATCATACAAATACGGACAATCCACATTGTCACATTAATTTTTACGAAAAGAAACAAACAAAGCGAAAACAGACTCTATCTAAACATCAGATAGATCACCTTAGATCGTCTATTGCAAGTGAAATGGAAATCAATACACTACTGTATGTGAAACGTGATGAAGCTATGAATCATTTAATGGATTCCTTATCTGAAATAGGATTCAGTAAAGATATGCTGCATGGCTATGAAGATATGATACAAAGGTCAAATAGTTCTCAGAAAGGTCTGGAGCATATTTATAAAAAGCTGATTGCATTAAATAGTGTACTTCCAGAAAAGGGAAGCATGAAATACAATTCAAAAAATATCCGTCCATTTCATAACCAAATTCGTGACATCATTGAGGATATCTATAAACTGGAAGAAATCAAACCATTTGTGGACGAATATCGTAATATTTTAGAAGAAACACAGGAAATGCAGAAGGAACTTTATGGTACAGGTAATGATGAGTACGAAGATGATGTTGGCGGTATTGTACATGGTAAAGGCAATGATGAAAAAAGGCAGGATGAGTATTATCGTAGAAAGATGTATGAGCTTGAAACACGTTTAGGAAATATGATTATACAAACGATTGTTAATGGCAGAAAAGATGTTGACAGCATTGAAAAAGATAAAAAGAAACTACATGAGTTAGAAAACAGAAAGACAAATTTGGATTGGGAAATCAATTCTAAAAAGTATTCCAATGAATACGCAGTAAACAAAGTCCATGACGAAAAACAAAAAAAGAGCATGAAACGAAATTCTCGAAAAAAGATTATAAAATCTGTTTTTCAGCGAAGATCGAACATGATATGCCATGCGACAGTAAATGATATGAGCAATGCTATACAGACAGCTTATTATGCAAATCTGGATGTAAAGCAGAAAGTGCAGGAAGCTACACGCAATGCACAAAGAGAAGCCTATGCTAGACAAATGTATTAAAGAAAAGGAGATATAAAATATGGCTAGAAAATCAACAATTGAAAAATTAAAAGCAAGAATCAGTGTCTTAGAAAAAGACAGACAAAGAAAAGTAGATGAACAGATTGAACTGATTTTAAAAACGGACCCAGAGATTCTACAAATCTACGCACAGATTGACAATCTGAAAAAAATGGTCAAAGCGTCAGAAGAATTAGAACGCAAAAAGGAAGAACTTGAAAAACAAATGTTAGATTTACTAGATTAGTGGGAGGTTGATATGTTGGATGAAAATACAGAATATTCGATACATGATGTAGATTTGCTATATGGCATGGGATAGAGAATTTGTTATGTTTCATTTCGCACATTTTTCTAGCATTTTTGTGTATGATGTATGGTAACCTATCATGTTAAATTTAATATGAATAATCTAAAAAGAAATTAAAAAGGTATTTGACATGGTTGCACAATGCCCCTATAATTAATACAGATGCATGGTTGCACAACAACCCAATTTATTTATAGGAGGTGCGGTTAATGGCACGTATTAATTTATCAATTGACGATGATTTGTTTGATTTATTGAAGGATGATGCAGATAAACACAGCTGTACAGTGAATGTTTATCTTGTAACTTTGCTAGAAAAAATGTATAAGCAATCTCCTTTTGATTATCAGACAGCATTGGAAACACTTGAAAGAGAAGCAGAATCACAACCAAAAGATAAACCTTTTATGTTAGTCGACTTACCATCATTTTCTGAAATTTCTATTGTGAAAGCTGAAAATTCGAATTTAAAGCCATCGATTGTAAGGGCAAGATTAGGAAAAATGTTTAACTGTCGCGTTAGAGACGGTAAGGTTAAGAATGTTATCAGAAGCAGGGATAAAAATGGTAAATTGGAATTCATCTGCAGAACAGCAGTCTACATGGTAACAGATAAGGATAATACTAATGAACAGGTTCGATGCAAAGAGTAAATTTTGTGCTTATTTAAAAAGGTATAACATTTCATTTATAGAAGACTTTGATAATGGTGCAGCTCGCATAGCAATGATTTACAAAGGTTATAACAATTGTCCTGACAAAATGTTAGAATCTTGTGTTTGGTTTTATGAAAATGAAATGGAACTAAGAGTGTATTACGTTGAAAATGCATGTAGTTGGTGTAAAAAAAGTAACTATATTAGTACCTTGATGCGACTGTTTAATTTTGTCAACGCACAAGTGTGGCCACGAACTGCGGATTATCTGAATGATGCCTTATATAAACCTCATCATCTTCATACACCACGTTTATACATGACTGAAGATGGATTATATGATATCTCGCTGACTTCTGTTATAGCATATGATTTTTATGCCGTTGCACCCCTTGAAACAGAGGATTATATTACAGTTTGTTGTCCAGAGTTACTTAACAAACTGGCTCCTGCAGTATTTGGAGTACTGCTTGGGCAATTAGATGTAGAGCAAGCAATTGATTTTGTAAAAGTACACGTTCTGGACGACACAGAGGAGGGCTTATATTCACGAAAAAAACTTTGAAAAGCAGTTAAAAATGATTTTCCATTTATGCGGCAGAAGCGGAACGAAAAGGAAAGAAAAGTTTATCGGAGATGGGGGTGATGCCGAAAGTACAGACGATTTTAAATCATACTTCTGTCATTCGTGGCAGAGTTAAAATCTTTTAGTAGTCTGTAATGCCATTTGTGATTGCATTACACTTTCGCATGGTAGTGAAGGTTCCTTTTTTCAAGATTTAAAAGGGGTTAAGTTGTAGTACAGCACAAATTCGCATGGTAGTGAAGGCTTGATAATGAGTTTCTTATATATTACTTCGTGACCTATTGATATATTATGTGGTGCATTTTTTGCAACACCCCCATGAACTGAGTTCGCAGGGTATATTATTTAATTATTACATATGCAAGTTTTGCGTATGTTTTTTTTATGAAATGAAGGTCATTTCGCACAATTTTCTAGCATTTTTGCTATATCAAAATGGTAAAATATAGGTAGATGTAAATTTGAAAGGAAAGGAGTTGAATTGCAATGGATGCAAACGAATTAAAAGAATGGAATAAGATCAGATCAAGAGAGTTGAAAGAAAAATTTCTTAAATCTCAAAAAATATTATTTACCAATTATGGTCACAGGGAATTTGAAGTTATGGATTTCACATTAGCTGAGGAAATGTTGAATAAATATTCTTTTGAAGAACTAGAGGAAGAGGTTTTAGCAGATGTGGAATTGGAAAGAGGTAATAAACAAAACGGATGTCTGATTGCATTAGATGTTTTGCAGAAAGCCAATGGAGATAAAACACAGGCAGGTAAGATTTTGCAGGATATGAGAAATGTTATGATTGCCTATTATGACTATCAAATCGAGATTGAAGAAATACGTTCTAAAGCTTTGCGTAAATTGGATATTGAATTAGAAAAATCGAAAAAAGAAAAGACATATGATCATACTGAAGTTTGGAAAATGCTTGATGTCTAAATGTATAAAGTAAATATGCAATTGTACTGCCCATTTTATGGTGCAGGAGAATAAAATATTATAAACAAAGATTTAAAAGCCAGTATGGCTTTTTTTTAGAATGGAGATAAATATATGTTTTTAACTGAAAAAGAATTAAAGGATGCTTTCTGGAAAAGCTACAACAATAAAGGACGAGCTGTTAAATGGCAGTTTGAATGTCCTGTTCGAGAAGGTAATACAGATTTAATGACATTGGAAAAATATCAGGAAAACTGGCAAATCAATGCATTTGAATTTAAATTGACGGATATAAAAAAAGTACTTTTACAGGCAGAAGGAAATTTACCTTACTGCAATAAAAGCTGGATCGTAATTCCGGAAGAGAAGAAAGATGTCATTTTAAATCGCTACATGAATTATTGGATTAAAAATATATTGGAGTTATTGGAGTCCAGGCAGGTGGAAGATACACAATTATTTTTCAGCCAAAGTTTAAACAGGATATGACTTTCTCTCAAAAAATATTGAATATGTGCATAGCGGAGGTTTAGCTCATGAAGGTTATTATTGCAGAAAAACCAAGCTTGGGAAGAACGATAGCTACTGCGATTAGCAAAAGCCAGAACACAAAGGTTTTGAACAACAAAGGCTATATCACTGTTGGAAATTATATTGTGACCTATGCGTATGGACATTTGCTGACATTACAGGATATGGATAATTATTTTGGTAAAAAAATCAAATGGAATGAGAATTTACCATTCTATCCTAATCCTTTTAAATTCCAATTGAAAAAGGATAAAGGTGTCAAAGGACAGTTTAATGTAATTTGTGCATTAATTAATGACAGTAAAACAGATGAAATCATTTGTGCAGGAGATGCTGATCGAGAAGGTGAAGTGATTATACGTTTGATTTTACATTTTGGATTAAAAAATAAGTCAAAACGCATCACTCGACTTTGGTTGCCAGATCAAACAGATAAAACGATTGTTACACAGCTCAACCAACGTAAGGTTGATTCAGAATACAATAATTTATACAACGAAGGTGTTGCACGTATGTATGTGGACTGGCTTCTTGGTATCAATTTAACAAGAGATGTTTCATCAAAAGCGAATAGTCTGTTAAACATTGGGCGAGTAATCTGTCCAATCGTCATTGAAATATATAACAGGCAAGTTGCAATCGAACATTTCATTCCCGAAAAATATTATGCGGTTGAATCGAATGTTAATGGATTGAAACTATCTTTAAAGGACAAATTTGCGTTGAATGAGAATGACAAGATCAATTTAATTTGTAACGATCTGAACTCTAATAAAGGTATCGTAACAGATATTCAAACAAGGGATGTCGAAAAACAAAGTCCGAAGCTGTTTAGCTTGAGTAAATTACAAGGCTTCTGTGGGAAAAAATTTAAACTAAAGCCGGCTGAAACTTTATCCATTGTTCAGAGTTTGTACGAAAAAGGTTATGTGACCTATCCAAGAACCAATACAGAATATCTGAGTGAAAATGAAAAGCATACCGTTCTACACCTGTTGGAAGTACATGACAAGAACAATGTTCTGTTATTTAAAGATTCAAAACGAATTTTCGATGATTCCAAAATCGAATCTCACTCTGCATTAATGCCGACTGATAAAGTAGCAAATTATGATTCTTTTTCGTCAAACGAAAAGAAGGTGTATCAGGCTATTTTTGCACGTTTTAATTCTGTTTTTTGGAAAGAACCTTGTATCGTTACAGAAACAGAAGCAACGATTCACGTTGGCAGACAGTTTCCAAATGATTTAAAAATCAAGGGTCAAGCTGTTAAATCAAAAGGATGGATGCGTGTTTATGGTGATGTTTCAGTTGATAAAGCTATTCCATTGTTGTCGATAAATCAAACTTTAGATGTTGATTTTAAACCAGTAGAGAAGAAAACACAGCCACCTAAACCATATACAGTTGAAAGCCTTGGTAATTGGATGGTCCATCCATTCAAAAAGGTCACTGATACAGAAGATGATGAATATAAGGCATTACTGAGTGGTTGTGAAATTGGAACAGAAGCAACTCGATCTGGAATTATTGATAAAGCGATCCAGACGGGATACATCAGTCTGACTGACAATGTATATTCGATTGAAGATAAAGGCAGATACATGGTTGAATTTTTAAATAAATCAAATCTTGACCTTTCACCACAGCGTACTGTAGTACTTCAGAAAGACCTAAAAAAAGTATACAATTCAAAAATCACAGTAGATGAATGTGTTCAAAATGCGATTGCATTTTTAAATCAGTACTTTGAAAATGCAAGCAACAAGGAAATGTCGGAATCTCAGTTTAAAAATGAACCTGAATCTTTAGGATGCTGTCCATGGTGCAACCAACCTGTTTATGCATTTAAAAGTGCAAAAGGTTTATTTTTTACGCACAGTAAAGAGGATAGAGAAAAATGTTCGTTCGCACTCTATGAAAAGCAAAAGATTTTCGGTGCAGAATACCATTTTACAAATAAAAAAGTAGAAGCGTTGCTTGCTCATAAACTGCCTAAGATCGATTTAGTAAATAAAAGCGGAGTGCCTTATACAGCAGGTCTTGATATTCTTTCAGAACCGCATGAATTCAACGGAAGAAAATATCCTGCTTTTAAAACACAGCTGTTGAATAAAAAATAGAATTAAGGCAACTTGCCTTAAGTAAGAGGAATGTTATATGTCGAGTGAGTTTTTAGTTAAACAGACGTTGATTAAAATAATTGAGAATGCGAAATTTGATTGTGAAAGAGAAAATTATAAATGGTTTAAATTAAATTTTCTAAATGATGATAGGAAGTCTTTTGCTGGGGATTATGATATGAGAACTCATATCATACGTGTTTTTGTTCCAAAGACAAGTGCAAAGACAAATGCAAATCTGATTTGTACCACTTTGCATGAAGTGTCTCACCATATTGACTGGTGTAATCGCCATACTTCAGATCATAGTGATGCATTTTATGAAATTTTTCAAAAGCTTTTGTATTCTGCATTGGATTTAAATGTTGTGTCTGTCTCAGATATTAAGAATATGCCAAGATTGACTACTGACCATAATAAAATATTAAGGTTTATAAAGATATATTCACCTAACCCAAATAAGGATATTAATGAAAATTATTTGATTGTAAATGTATATAATTGTTATTCCGAAAAAGAGAAACTTAAAGAAAATGAATATTTTTGGAATGGCACTTTAAAAGCTTGGTACAAGAAAATAAAAAAGGAAGATCAAATAAAGGAACAGAATTATTTGAACTCATTAAATTTAACGGATATACAGTTTGCAGATGGGAATAAAATTATTCTAAAAAATTAGGACCATAATTGTATACATTTATGCACTAGGATATAGATAGATATAAAGTAGTCTATCAATGTCCTATTTTTTATTTATGGACTAGTCTATTTATTTATAGACCTTTTTTTGTTAAAATGAGGAGGTTAAATGATGTTTTACGGATATCATCGTGTAAGCACGAAGGAACAAAATTTAGAGCGTGGAATCAAAGGAATTGAAGAATTCTGCAAAAACAGAAATTATAAACTTGAAAAAGTATTTGTAGACAAAATGTCTGGCAGGACGATTGACAGACCGAGATATACAGTGCTTAAAGAGGATGTGTTGCGTGAAGGGGATACCTTAATCATTTATGAGTTAGATCGTCTAGCTAGAGATAAGAAAGCCATATCAAATGAATTACGTTATTATGATGAACATAATATACGTGTAATGATTTTGGATATACCTACAACCACAACAGATTTACCTGATACAGACGCAATGAATAAGCTGATTGTTGAAACAATTAATAAGGTCATTATTGATGTATATGCAATGTTAGCCGAAACTGAGTTGCAAAGAAAAACAAAAAGGCAGCAGGAAGGCTTGATTGCAATGAAAGAATGTGGGGAGTGGGATAATTATGGCAGACATCGTGTTATGAGTTTGCCTGACTTTGAAAAAGAATATCAAAACGTAAAAGATGGCAAAATCAAGAGCCTAGAGTTAATGAGAAAACTCAATATGAAAAAATCAACGTATTTTAAATATGTTCGTGAAATCAAATTAATGAATAGTACTGATTAGAATGGGACGTGCATCTTGTTGGGTAGGAAAATAATCAAAGATAAAAATGTCGAGTATGAATATGTCGATTACTAGCCAGAAGACAATGAATATCCATAAAAAAAGAAAGGATGTATTTATAAATGGCAAAGAAAGAAGTAAAAACCGATTTATGGGTTGCTTCTCAGTTGGATAAGTGCAAGATACAGTTTACAGCACAGGGAAGTGATGTAAAAGAGATTGACGAAGCTCTTTCCACCGCTTCTAAGCGTGGAACAGGAAATGCTGGTTATCCTGAGTATGTAGCTGTTGTAAATGACTTTGTAATTGTCATTGAAGATAAAGCAGATTTAGATAAACATATAAAATTAACTGATACAGCACTCATTGAGACAACAACAAAAGCAATCACTGACTATGCAGTGAATGGAGCATATTTCTACGCAAAGCATATAGCACAGAACAGCTCGTTTAAGAAGGTGTTTGCTATTGGTGTATCAGGTGATGCAAAGCATCACAGGATTACACCTCTGTATGTTGACGATAGAGAAGGATATATTGAACTGGAAGATGTTGAATCATTTACAATGTTCAACTGTCAGAATATCTATGAATATTACTTGAGGAACGTTCTGAAAGAAAAGACTGATGTTGAGAAGACAACTGAGCAGATTCTGAAAGATGCAGCAACACTTCATGAATATCTTCGTACATACGGTTCTTTGAAAGATCAAGACAAACCGTTGGTTGTTTCAGGTATTTTGCTGGCGTTGGATGAAATTGAAAGTGGAAGTTTTTCAATTAGTTCATTGACAGGAGATGACGTTGAGACAGACGGCGAGAAGATTTATAACGCAATCCAGAAGCGTTTGAAACGTTCTAATGTCGGACCGGATGCCAAACGTGATAAACTCATGAGTGAGTTTGCTATCATTAAGACCAGTGCTAGATTGAATGAAATTGATGATAAATTGAAAAAGACACCATTGAAATATTACGCTGAGTTCTTGAAAACCAATGTATTTGATAATATCAAATATAAATCATCAGCAGAGGATTTTATTGGTCGTTTTTATGGCGAATTTATGAGTTATTCAGGTGGTGACGGTCAAACCCTTGGTATTGTGCTTACACCTGCTCATATTTGTGAATTGTTCTGCGACTTATTGAATGTACAGCCAGATGATATTATTCTTGACCCTACATGTGGTACTGCTGGATTTCTTGTGGCAGCAATGCACCATATGATTTCAGCTACAGAGAATGAAACAAGGAGAAAGAACATCCGAAAAAAACAACTGCATGGTTATGAATTACAGAGTAATATGTTTGCGATTGCTTGTACAAATATGATTCTTCGTGATGATGGTAACAGTAATATTTGGTGTCAGGATTTTTTGAAGCAGAATCCTGCACAGGTGCAGTTAAAAGGTGCAACTGTTGGTATGATGAATCCACCATATAGTCAGGGGACTAAAGACGATCCTTTGCAATATGAGCTTTCATTTGTTGAACATCTACTTGATTCTCTTGTAGTTGGTGCAAGAGCTGCTGTAATCGTTCCGCAGTCATCTATGACAGGAAAAACAAAAGCAGAACAGGCATTTAAAGCAAGTATCGTGAAAAAACATACATTGGAAGGTGTGATTACTTGTAATACTGATACATTTTATGGTGTAGGTACAAATCCGGTTATTGCTGTATTTACAGCACATGAACCACATCCAGAAGACAAGTTGTGCAAGTTTATTGATTTCAGAGAAGATGGATATGAAGTGAGGGCACATGTTGGACTTGTTGAAGGTGACAGTGCGAAAGATAAGAAGCAACATCTTCTTGATGTATGGAATGGTCGTGTTGAAGCACCTTCAAAGTTCTGTGTAGAATCAACGGTGCAACCTGATGATGAATGGTTACATAGTTTTTATTATTTTAATGATGAAATTCCGACGGAATCCGATTTTGAAAAAGCGATTGGCGATTATCTCAGTTTTGAGTTTTCTATGGTAATGCAAAATCGCGAGTACCTGTTTACAGGGGGTGAATTGGATGAAACTGAGTGATAGAGATTGGAAAGAATTTTTTCTTGAAGATATTTTTAGTGTAGGCTCAGGGAAACGATTAACCAATGCAGATAAAATTGATGGTACACGACCATTTATAGGTGCAACAGATAATATGAATGGTGTTACAGGATTTGTTGATAATGAAAATAGTTCATTAGATAACAATGTGTTAGGTGTTAATTATAATGGTGCCCCCTGTATTGGATTTTATCATCCATATGAATGTATTTTTACTGACGATGTAAAAAGATTACATTTGAAAAATCATGAAGATAATCAATATGTATTGCTCTTTTTTAAAACCATTATTTTACAACAGAAAAACAAATATTGTTATGGATATAAATTCAATGAACGAAGAATGCTCAGACAAATTATTGTTGTCCCTGTTGATGATAATGATGAACCAGATTATCAATTTATGGAAGATTACATGAAAGAATTGATGACAGCAAAACGCAAACAGTATCAGGAATATGTAGAACAACGTCTTGTGAAACTCGGTGTTGATGATATGAAAAATACCGAAGTGGGTGGGGAGAACTTCAACTTAGAATCGAGAGAGTGGAAGCCTTGTAGACTTTCAAAGTTAGGAAAAGTTGAATCAGGAAGAGATATTTATGCTATGGAACGAGTAGAAGGTGACATTCCATATATTACATCTGGTAGCCAAAATAATGGCATTGGATATTTTGTATCGAATAAAAATGATACATTTGATAAAGATTACATTGCATTTAATAGAAATGGTGCTGTTGGATTGGCTTTTTATCATCCTTATTGGTCAGTTATGGGAAATGATTGTAGAAAAATTCACATTTCAAAAGCTGATGAAAATATGTATGTCGGACTTTTTATAGCAACAGCTATTTCAATGCAAAGTAAATCATTTAGTTACAGTAGAAAGCTTGGAACTGCAAGAGCAAATAAATTACAGATTATGCTTCCAGTTGATGATAACAATGAACCAGATTATGAGTTCATGGAAGAATGTGGACGAAAGATAATGGCAAAGAAGTATATTCAGTATTTGAAATATCTTGAATCCACATGTGAATCTTCGGATTTATTGTTGAAGTGATTCTATTAGTATATAATGTAATCAGGTGGATAGAAAATGGTATCAAAATATAAAGAAGGGGACAAAGTATACTTTGTTTCTAGTTCAGTTTTCGTAAAAGAAGCGACTGTCATACGTTCAGGTGGGGGATTTGTAACAATTAAATTTGCTACAAATAATGGCAATGACGGACCTTCTGGTATTAGAGTGCGTGAATCGAAAGTGTATCGCACTGAAGAAGAAGCAAATAAAGTTGTTCAAATGAATAAAGCTAGACAGGTGAACAGTCGAAAGTTATAATGATAAAGCTGTTCATCTTCCTAACAAATTTGGATAGCCGGCTATTTCATATTATATGAAATAGCTTTTTTTAATTTTTGCTTTACTATCGACCGATTTTGAAATTTCGGTCGATGACAAATAATTCTTTTTTTGTATGATTGATATGTATGAAAGGTTGATGTTATATGGTACAAGAAAAGAAATCGAAGAGACTATCAAGAAAACTACAAAAATCTTATGTTATAAAAACGGATATAGATGAATTAAGTGATGTGTTATGTGAATTGTTGAAATTATTAAAAATAGAGGAACTACATATCATGACTTATAAGGATAGAATAGATGTTTTTGCAACTAAAGAAATGACTCCATTACATGTGGAATTGTATGAAAGATTTTTTAGTTTACATCCTGATGATGCTGAAAAGGAAGAACTTTTAAAGGAACAAATATACCACGATTGATTATTAAAAAAGAATTGTGAGTATATAGTTAATGAAAATCGTATTATGTTACCATGGTGAGCCTATGGAGGTTTTTTATGACAAAATTTGTAGCAATGTATTTGCGTGTTTCGACTTTCGATCAGGCACACAATGGATATGGTTTAGGAGATCAGGAAGTACAGTGCAGGAAATATATTGATTTATATTTTCCAAATGATGAAGTGAGGATTTACAAGGATGATGGATATTCTGCTAAAAATCTTTCAAGACCCGAAATGAGTCGGATGTTGCAGGATGTATATAAAGGCAAGATACATACAGTAGTAGCCTTTAAATTGGATCGCCTTACCAGAAGTGTTATAGATACATATAAATTGATAAAAACAGTAATGGAGTATGACTGTTCACTTGTGGCAGTAGTGGACCGCATAGACATTTCTTCTGCTAATGGGCGGATGTTGGTTGGCATTTTATCGGTTATCAGCCAATGGGAACGTGAGGTAATAAGTGAACGTACTGTCGCAGGACTAGAACAGATGGTACGTAGTGGGAAATACCCGTATGGTGGTAGAGATCCATTTGGATGGACTAGAGATAAAAATGTTCTAAAGATTGTTCCAGAGGAAGCTGACATCATCAAGGATATGACTCAAAAATATGTGTATGAGGGATATGGGATTGATGATCTAAGAATATATTTAGAGAAAACGTATGGGATGAAAAAGAAATGGTATTTCATCAGGAATTGTTTAATAAACAAGCAAAATATAGGTATATTTGAATATCGTGGAGTGGAATATGATGATGTAGTGCCAGCTATTATAGATAAAGACCTATATGATAAGGCAGTGGAAAAAGCAACGCATAGAAACGTATCAATGCCACATCAGGAAATGTACTTATTTCATGGAATTGTACATTGTAAGTGTGGTAAACGATGCGATCACGTAAGTACTGTAAAAACAAAAAACAAATACAGACACACCTATTATTATTACTGGTGTCCAAAATGTAATAAACGTGTCAACCAAGATAAACTCTTTAATCAGATTGTTATACCATTTGGCTTGCATATCAACAGCAACAAAACATCCGAACAGCTAAAAAAGCTAGAAGATGATTTGTTGTTTTTTAAAGACAGAAGATCACAAATATTAGATGATTATATTAACGGAAGCATAGATGTTACAACGTATGACCTTTCTATGAAGAAAGTCAAGAAAATGATTTTTGATATTGGCAAGAAAATAAAAGAATTTGATGAATCGGGAATTCGTCAGCTGATCTATGCGGATCGTGTGACTAAACGAAAATTGATTCAGACTCATATTAGCTATATCACGTATGATTTTGAATTAGGCGATGTTACGAATATAGTTTATAAAGTATAGTGGATTATTAGTAAGGACTATTATGTATTTGTTTTTGAACTGTACATGATATATAATCCTGTCTTTGACAGCTAGAAAAGAAATAAAGTGGTCCAAAGCCCTAGTATAAAGGCATTGAGCCACTTTTTTGCGTTGTTGCGGATTATAGTATTTTTTTCTTATCTTTTGTTTGATGTATGATGTTTCTCATTTTCTGTTTTTTTGTTATTTGGTAATCTGTTCTGAATCCAAACAATTTATGAAGATCATCTGTAATATCTGTTCTTGTATAGGATGGGATGTATCCATATCCTTCTAATAATGTAAGATTCATCTTTTTCATGGTGTCCACAATTTTGTCTGCTGTATATTTATATTCTAGTTTGTTTTCTAGAATTCGGAAGAATAATAAGGCCATGAAACAAATAAGAAAATGAGCTTTGATCCTATCATCGTCTCTTAAATAAACGGGTCTGGCATCGAAATCTGATTTTAGAATTCTAAAACATTCTTCAATCTGCCATCTTCTTTTGTTGATGGCTATTATATCTTGAACATCATCATCAAGATTTGTAACAACGGCATAAAATCCATCATACATTGCTTCTTTTTCAATAACTTCTTGGTCGATTTGCCAGATTTCATCTTCAGCTAATTCACCATTGTCCGTGAAGGACTGTTTTTTAAGAAATCTAGCGGGATCGTTAGGATTTTTACGATTCTTTTTTGGCTTGCCGCTATCTGTAATCATTTTTTGAGCTCTTTGTATTTGATTCTGACGTATAGATGCTTGATATTTTCTGTATTTAGGCGAATAAGTCACAATTAAAGTTTCAGAAAGCTCGTTACTGTCATATGGAATTTCTTTGTAGTAGATAGAATTAAAAACTTCTGGATCTTCTTCGTCTAGGTCATTCAAATCAATGAATTTGTTGGAACCAATCTTTCTGTATTGTGATGTAGATAAAGCTGTTTCTCGAACATCTTTTTTTAGCTTTTTAAGAGATTGTGTAATCACGTAAGCTCTTCCGCCTGTTGTGTTCAAAAGACGGTTTTTCTTAGAACCAAGTCCACTATCAGAACAATAAACGAATTGAGAACATTGAAAATCATTGATGACTTTATGTTCATGGTCTTTTAATGTCAGCTGTTCATTTTGGTTCCCAGGAAACAGATCAAATGATAAAGGGAATCCGTCGGCATCCATAAATAATCCCATACCTACTATTGGATTTGGTTTGTTTTCTTTGTTTTTACCGTACTTGGCATCTCCACGTTCCTGTTCGATTTCGAAATAATAATTTGTACAGTCATAATAAAGAACGCGTGTATTTCTTTTATGGATGTAGTTTGAATTTCTGTAAAGCTCTGCCTGAATATAGTCACTCTCTTCAGCTAGAACAGTTAATGCTCTGTAGATATCGTGTAAATGATAAGTAGGTTGTTCAAGAAGCGAATGACAATACTTAAATGAACTTAACTTACTCGTTGGGTTTAAAAAACGAGCATATATCAGATCGGAAAGAATTGCGTTCAAATCGTATTCGTAATCATGTCTGTTTTTGATGTTTCTGCAGATATTATCCAAATGTAGAGAATAATAAATGCTTTGTAGAAAAAGATAACCACAATTGAAAGTGTTCTGCTGATCCTTCTTGATTGGAATATTTGGATTAAGAGCGATAGAAACTGATTCATTTTCCTTTTTATATTTTTCAGTTTCTATACGAGCCTGTTCCTTTGCCCAGGCCATAACACCATCTCTGTCTGTATTCAGTTCTTTAGAAAGTTCAGAAAGTTTACCGAGCTTCTTGTAGATTCTCGAAGTGCTTTTTCCTTTTTCGTTGATGAAAGCATAATTGATATAAAAAGATTCATCTGATTTAGATTTAGTAGTTGTAACACGCATAAATATCACCTAATACAATTATATCACAGAATACGAGATAATACGATATACAAAAACAAATAATTTGACAAAAAAAGTAAAAGAAAAGCGCTAGTTTAAGCGCTATGTTTAAGATCAATTGTGAAAAGGGGTGTCAAACTCCCGAGTTAGACTAAATTTTAAATTTAAGCTTGCATATATTTCGATTATGTTATAAAATATATGCGTTGTCGACGTAGCTCAGCCGGATAGAGCATGCGCCTTCTAAGCGCACGGTCGGGGGTTCGAATCCCTCCGTCGACGCCATCTTGTGAATAAAGCCCTTATATAAGGGCTTTTTTTCTGCTTATAGATAGTTTTGAAAACCTTTTTGAAAACCTTTATAAAAAAACAAAGAAACATTACGTCTCTTTGTTGAAAAGGTTTAATCAAAAATATTGATGTTTAGATTTAATAAACTGGAATTTAATAGCGCAAAAGGAAATATATGACATACACCCAACTAAGTAATCCATGAAAAATCGCCCAGCCGACAGACTTCCACGTTGTATAACTAATAACCATAGCTAATGCACTTCCAAAAGTTATTCCTGATTTTACCGTTTTCTTGACAGTCATTGATTTATTATCTTCCATGTTTGTTTCCTCCAAAAATTCCGATTTATCTAAAACTTGGACTTTATTATAATCATGTTGATTGAATTATCAACAGAAAATTTTATCTGTTTTGTGTGTTTGTGTTAACACAATGGTTTGTAAAAAGGATTATTATATGCATAGAACTACTACAAGACTACTACTTGCAGATGTGTTCTGAAAACACTCCTCTCCGTCTAACTAACGGAGTCTTGGGTGTTTTTTTTATTTGCTAATTCAATTAAAATAGTATTGAAAAGAGGTGGTTTTGTGAAACAAACGAATGATAATTTGACTATAATAAATGACTTACAAAAAGAGATTCAATGCTTGAAGAACATTTTGGATCGAGAAGGAATTTCTTATCAGAAAGAATTGGATCAATTAAAGAATTCTACAAATACAGAACCTTTTGAAACGAATCAAGGAAGTCGTATTGTTTTTCCAAATGAAATCACAAAAGATATGGCAAATCGATTTTTTGCTTGTTTTTGGGGTCGTACAGACGTATACGCAAAAAGAGTAGAAAGCAAGAAGACAAACAAGGTGGGATACTATCCACAATGTATTAATTTTTGGTCGGATGGGTGTGGCAAGAAATGGAATGCAGGATTTCGTTGTCAAGATTGTCATTACCAAAAGTATAAAGCTTTGACAATTGATAGTATCATGTCACATTTAAAAGGAAATGAAGTGATTGGTGTTTATCCATTGCATAAAGATAATACGTGTCGCTTTTTAGTCTTTGATTTTGATAATCATGATAAAGATGCAGGAAATGATTTTGCGAATATAGATGAGAGTTGGAAAGAAGAAGTTGATGCGATGCGTGAGATTTGTCAATTAAATGGAATTGATTCATTGATTGAGCGTTCTAGATCAGGTAAAGGAGCGCATATTTGGATTTTCTTTGATAAACCGATTTCAGCTATTTTGGCAAGAAATTTTGGGAATGCTTTATTGGATAAAGGGGCAGAACAAGTGAATTTAAAATCATTTAAATACTATGATCGTATGATACCAGCACAAGATAGTATGCCAAAGGGTGGTCTGGGAAATTTAATCGCATTACCATTACAAGGACGAGCATTGAAAGATGGCAACAGTGCATTTATTGATGAAAATTGGAATGCCTATTCAAATCAATGGAATATATTGTGGTCTAAGCCTAAGCTTTCACAGGTGTTTATAGAAGAAAAAATAAAAGAATGGCATGGAAATTCAGATGATAAGCCATGGGATTCAATGAGTGAATTTGAAAAGAATGAAGTGAATGGAAAAATGCATATCACTTTATCAAATGGTATTTATGTGGATACTTCAAATTTAAGTGTGTCTATTCAAAATAAAATCCGTAAATTGGCTAGAATTAGTAATCCTATTTATTATAAAAATCAAGGTATGGGAATTTCTACTTTTGGCATGTATAAATATATTTATCTTGGTGAAGATCACAATAGTGGATATATACAAATTCCTAGAGGATGTTATGATGCTTTAATTTCGTATAATAAGAATGCTGAGATTCAAATGATGATTGATGATAAAAGGCAACAAGGAAGAAGTATTGATGTTACTTTTAAGGGAGAGTTAAAACCTGAACAAAATGTAGCTCTAAATAAAATGATTGAGCATGATAATGGTATTTTATTAGCGGCTACTGCTTTTGGTAAGACTGTTCTTTGTGCAGATTTAATTGCGACAAAGAAAGTGAATACATTAATTTTGTTGGAGAGTTCATCTTTATTAGAACAATGGAAAGATAAGTTGCAGACATTTTTGGATATAAATGAAGAGTTACCTGAATATACGACACCTAAAGGTTTGATCAAAAAGAGAAAATCATTGATAGGTACTTTACAGGGATCTCATGATTCTATGACAGGTATAATTGATATCGCAATGGCTGGTTCTATATGTAAAAAGGGAAAATTTCATAAACTGTTGAATGAGTATGGCATGATCATTGTGGATGAATGTCATCATGCGGCTTCAAATACAGAAAGTGCTGTTTTAAAAGAAATTAAAGCTAAGTATGTGTATGGTGTTACAGCCGTTGATCGAACGGATCAATTGGATAAGATGAATTTTATGCTTATTGGTCCAATACGACATAAATATTCCGCAAAAGAACAAGCAAAACAACAAGGGATTCCTCGTTTGTTATATCCTCGGTTTACACATGTGGTTGCACCAAGAGGAATGATGAAAGATGAAAAGAATCCAAATGAAGCATACTCAATATTACGAGATAATGATTTGCGAGATCAAATGATTGTTCAGGATATAAAAGATTGTATTCAAAAAAATCGTACGCCTGTGGTTTTGTCTAAATATGTAAATCATTGTAAGAAGCTATATCAACAATTAGAAGGTGTGGCAGATTTTGTTTTCTTGTTGATAGGAAGTCAATCAAAAAAAGAAAATAATCATATTGTTGAATTAATGAAAAGTGTACCTGAAGATAAAACTATGATATTAATTGCGACAGGATCGCTCGTTGGAGAAGGCTTTGACCTTGATAGATTAGATACTTTGTTTCTAGCAATGCCTGTAGCTAGTAGTAGTGTTATAGAACAATTTACAGGAAGAATTCATCGACTATATGATAAAAAAGATACAATACTTGTATATGATTATGTAGATGTCCATATTCCGATGTTTGATCGAATGTACGGAAAAAGATTAAAGGCCTATAAAAAATCAGGTTATGAATTAATTTCAGATACTAACGGCATAAAAAGTGAATCGCAAATTTCTCAATCTATATATGATGCAAGTAATTATTACGATACGTATAGTCAAGATTTATTGTGTTCTAATAAGAATATTATTGTATCCAGTCCTTCATTATCTGGCGATAGAGTTGTAGAATTTACTAAATTGATCAAAGAAAAGATGGAAAGTGGAGTTGAAGTAACCGTAGTTTCTTGGATGCCTGATAAAATTAGGTTTGGAAGTTCAAATTATAGAATGCAGTTGTTAGAAGAAATGAGACAATCTGGTTTTTATCTAAAATCGGCAGAAGATAATTGTGAACATTTTGCGATTATTGATCAGGAAATTGTATGGTATGGAAATATAAATTTATTAGGTAAACAAGATGTAGAAGATCATATTATGCGGATTCAAAGTAAAGAAATCGCAAGTGAACTTATGGAAATGACTTTTGGGAACAGTTTATATAATTATTTGAATAACTTCTAGAAATTTTCCTAGAAGTTTTTCTATTTGTGATAAAATAATGGGCAGGTGATATTTGATGAGTGAAAAAAGAGAAGGTTACCAATTTGTTGGTTGGTATATAGATAAAGAGTGTACAAAAAGATTAAATCCAGGTGGTGTTCTTCCTCATTCTGTAACTTTATATGATAAATGGATTCCTATTTGGTATCCCATTGAATATGATGTGGATGGTGGAGTTATGTCGCGTCGTAATCCGAGATATACATGTATTGAATCAGAAGAATTGTTGTTGTATCCGGCATTTAAGAAGGGTGTTATGTTTGTAGGTTGGCAGTTGAACGGTGAAATTATAACGAGTGTACCAGCAGGCATTCATGAACCTGTTATATTGACAGCTATTTATAAAGAATGTCCAGTTATCCACTTTGAAACGTGTGGTGGAGCCAATTATATGGATATATGTACGGATGAACATGGTTTATTGGGGGATTTAAAGCCACCAGTTCGAGTTGGATATACCTTTGATGGATGGTTCTGGGATTGTGATTATCGTTGGCGTTATAACTTGGATGAACCCATTCATGAGTCTTGTACTTTATATGCTCATTGGCAAGTAAGTCAATATAAGATTACATATGATTTAAATGGTGGACTAAGTAGTCGAAGAAATCCAAAGTCATATACGTATTTTTCGGATACGATTCATTTGTTGCCGGCAACAAAGCCAGGTTATGAATTTGTTGGTTGGTTTGATAAAAGAGGAAATGAGTTAAATGTCATTCGTGAGCATTCAATGGGAAATAAGCATTTAATTGCACAGTTTAGAAAGAGGGAATTTGATTAGTATGCAAAATCCATTAGGGTATGAAAAAGAGTCATCATTATTAAAAAAGTTTGCGATACCAAGTATTATCTCAATGCTTGTATCGTCACTATACAACATTGTAGATCAAATCTTTATCGGTCAAGGTGTTGGTTTTCTAGGAAATGCTGCAACTAATGTGGCGTTTCCATTAACAACAATTGCACTTGCGATTGCATTGTTGATTGGGATTGGTTCAGCAAGTTTATTTAGTTTATATCTAGGTGAAAAGAAGCCAGAACGATCAAGTAGTATTGCTGGGAATGGTATTAGTATGTCTGTACTTTGCTCAGTAATCTATGTTGTTTTAGTACTTGTATTTCTTGAACCACTATTAAAATCGTTCGGGGCTACAAGTACAATTATGCCTTTGGCACTTGAATATACACGAATTACAACTTTGGGTGTTCCGTTTTTGATTACGACAAATGTGATTAGTAACTTGATTCGTGCAGATGGATCACCAAACTATTCGATGACATGTATGGTTGCGGGAGCTATTGTGAATACAATATTAGATCCTTTGTTTATTTTTGTATTTCATATGGGTGTCGCTGGAGCTGCCATTGCCACAGTAGCTGGTCAAGTGATTTCGTTTTTTATTGCCGCCTGGTATATTAAGAGTTTTCAACATATTGAATTTAATAAAAAGAGTTTACGTATTTCTTTGAAGGATACAAAGGAAATGGCAACCATTGGAATGAGTGCTTCATTAAATCAGATTGCGATTTTGTTTGTGCAAATCGTTTTAAATAACTCATTGACGTATTATGGGCAATTTACTAAGTTTGGTAGTGATATTCCTTTAGCTGCTTGTGGCATTGTGATGAAAACCAATGCGATATTATTAGCTATCATCATTGGTATTTCACAAGGAATGCAGCCAATCATTGGATTTAATTATGGAGCCCAAAAATATGAGCGTGTTAAAAAGACGTTCAAGCTTGCGATCAGTGCAAATTTGGTTGTTTCATTTATTGGCTGGGCTTTATTTCAATTCTGCACAAGTACTGTATTATCTATATTTGGATCAGGGGATGCGAACTATTTTGAATTTGCGACAATGTTTATGCGAATCTATCTAATGCTAGTATGTATTGATGGAGTACAGATGTTATCGTCTAGCTTCTTTGCATCTATTAAAAAAGCATATTTAGGAATGTTTTTGTCTATGACAAGACAGGTGTTGTTCTTGATTCCACTTGTTTTGATCTTGCCTAAATTTTTTGGATTGAATGGAATCTTATACGCGGCTCCCATTGCGGATTTTGTCGCTTTCGTAGTTTCTGTTATTTGTATTTTAGCTGAATTCAAGAAGTTAAATGAATTAGAAAAAAGGATAAAAGTAAACTCTCTATAAATTGGAGAGTTTTTTTCGTGTTGACATTCTTTTGATTCTGTATTTTAAAAGCATAGTAGTTACGCATGAAAAATAAAATGGCTTAAATAAACAAAATCGGAAACTCTA
>OJMI01001760.1_pt1 | contig 22230 bp, 20 predicted proteins | sample 1597131 | NCBI WGS metagenome assembly OJMI01 (sample SAMEA2452116, study PRJEB22498) | human gut metagenome | reverse complement strand
GGGTGTCCTTGCCGATGACGATACGGGCAGGCTCGTTGTTGCCGTTGCGCTCACGCAGGGCATTGTAGTACCAGCCCAGAAAACGACCTACTTTATATGCGTGGTCGGCGGTCAAATCAATACCAGCTTCACCACGGAAGCCATCGGTTCCGAAATACTTTCCCATATTAACTTATTTCCTCATACAAAGGGTGAACTTACGTATATATGCTTTAGCCGAGATATTTCCTCGTTGCCTACTGCTCACCACGGAGAGGCAGCATATTTGAGCAGCACAGCCATGTGGCGGAACACATGGCTGCTATTTAATAAAATCACAGTCTCCAGTAACGCATGCCAGAATTATTCAGATCCTGCACTGTATAAAGTCCCTTAACATCCAGCAATACTTTCTCATCGTCGGGGCTTTCCTTATACAGCTTCTTAATATCATCGAGACTGAGGGCCTTAAACTCCTTATGAGCAACAGCCACAATCACACAATCAGCATCTTTTGCGTCTTCCATACCATGGAGCTGTACGCCGTATTCCCGCATAGCATCGCGCTCACTGGCCCACGGATCAACTACAACCGGGTTGATGTCGTAGGTCTTCAGCTGCTTGATGATGTCATTCACCTTGCTATTGCGCGTGTCAGGACAGTTCTCTTTAAAGGTCAATCCCAAAATCACGACCTTAGATTTTTTCGGAGCCTGACCTGCCTCGATCATCTGCTTAATAGCAGCATCCGCCACATATGCACCCATGCTGTCATTTACAATTCGACCGTTTAGGATAATCTGGCTATGATAGCCTAACTTCTCGGCCTCATAAGTAAAGTAGTACGGATCCACGCCAATGCAGTGACCACCTACCAGCCCAGGACGGAATCCCAGTGCATTCCACTTCGTGTTCATACCATCGACAACTTCATTGGTGTCAATCCCCATTCGGTCAAACACCATTGCAAGCTCATTCATAAATGCAATGTTGATATCACGCTGGCTGTTCTCCACGACCTTGACTGCCTCAGCCGTTTTAATGTTCGAAACAGGATAGGTACCGACCTCAATCACCAGATCATAGACTTTTTTGATTTCTTCACAGGATTCAGCATCCATACCGGAGACAATCTTGCGGATATTTTCCAAACGATGTACCTTATCGCCCGGATTAATACGTTCCGGAGAATAGCCCACCTTAAAGTCCTCCCCGCACTTCAAGCCTGATTCCTTCTCCAGAATCGGAATGCAAACATCTTCCGTGCAGCCAGGATAAACAGTGGACTCGTAAACAACAATAGTTCCCTTAGTCAGGTTACGTCCCACAATCTCAGATGCGCCAATAACCGGAGTCAGATCAGGCGTGTGGTCGGTGTTCACAGGCGTAGGAACAGCCACGATGATAAACTTTGCCTCCTGAAGTCTCTTTTCGTCGTCTGTAAAATCGACAGAGGTTGCTTTAATAGCTTCATTTCCAACCTCTTTGGTCGGGTCAATGCCCTGTTTGTACAGATTGATTTTCTCGCTATTCAGATCAAATCCGATAACATTTACTTTCTTTGCGAAAGCAACAGCAATCGGCATGCCGACGTAGCCCAGACCAACCAATGCGAGTTTTTCCTGCTTGGAGACAATTTTTTCATACAGAGACATTTTTCTTTCCTCCATTTTATTGTTTGCGCTAAATTACTTTAGCCCTTACGCCATACCATCTTATTAACTACGTTTACATAACCCTGAATGATGCGAACTACCTTCATGGACACGGTCTCATCCACATAGTCAGGGCAGGGCTTGCCCAGAACGCCCTTCTGCTTCATTTCAATCGCCATATCGGTGGCGTTGAGAAGTTCTCGGGTGGTAATGCCAGCCAGGATGAAGTCACCGGCTTCCAGCGCCTCAGGACGTTCCGTGCTGGTGCGGATGCACACGGCGGCAATGGGATGACCGATAGACAGATAGAAGCTGCTTTCCTCCGGCAGGGTGCCGGAGTCGGAGACGATTGCCAGCGCGTTCATTTGCAGCTTATTGTAGTCGTTGAAGCCCAACGGTTCATTGACCCGGACACGAGGGTCGAGTTTGAAGCCGCTCTTTTCCAGACGGTGCTTGCTACGGGGATGACAGGAGTACAGGATGGGCAGATCGTACTTTTCTGCCAGTGCGTTGATGGCGGTGAACAGGCTCAGGAAGTTTTTTTCGGAGTCGATGTTCTCCTCACGGTGGGCAGACAGCAGAATGTACTTGTCCTTCTCCAGCCCCAGACGCTCCAGCACGTCGCTTCTCTGAATCTTTTCCAAATTCATGTGCAGCACTTCCGCCATGGGAGAACCGGTCTGGTAGGTGCGCTCCTTGGGCAAACCGGTATCTGCCAGATACTTCCGGGCGAACTCAGAATAGCACATATTCACGTCAGAAATCACATCCACGATGCGGCGATTAGTCTCCTCAGGCAGGCACTCATCCTTGCAGCGGTTGCCGGCCTCCATGTGAAACAGAGGAATGTGTAGCCGCTTCGCAGAGATGGCAGACAGGCAGGAGTTGGTATCGCCCAGCACCAGATAGCCCTCCGGTTGCAACTCAGACAGAAGCTCATAGCTGCGCCCCAGAATATTGCCGCAGGTCACACCCAGATTCTCGCCCACTACTGGCACCAGAATGTCCGGGCCATACTCCCCGAAGGTGTTCTTCAGTTCAAAGTCTTCCCAGAAAACGGTGGAAAGGTTTCTGTCCCAGTTCTGGTTGTAGTAGACCACGCAGCAGTCAAAATATTCCCGGCAGCGCTTGATAACCGCAGCCAGTCGGATGATTTCCGGACGGGTGCCGCAGCCAATCATAACCTTGGTGCGCCCGTCATTTTTCCATGTAAAATTGTGTTCCATAAAAATCTCCTAACGTCAACCAGTACCCACTCTTACACCGGCTCGAAGAATGTGTCCGGGTGATTCGGGTTGAAGATCTCGTTGCAGGTCATCACCGTCACCAGATTTTCCGTCTCTGACAAGTTGATAATATTGTGGGTCCAGCCGGGAATCATGTGGACAGCCTCGATTTTATCCCCAGAAACTTCAAACTCTACCGTTTCCCCGGTGTTGATGTTCCGCTCTTGGATCAGGCCGTGGCCAGCGACCACGATAAACAATTCCCACTTGGAGTTGTGCCAGTGCTGCCCCTTGGTGATTCCCGGACGGCTGATGTTGATAGATACCTGACCGCAGTCAGCGGTATGCACCAGTTCAGTGAAGGAGCCACGGTTGTCCACGTTCATTTTGAGGGCGTACTTAAATTTGTCCGTAGGCAGATAGGTCAAGTACAGGGAGTACAGCTTCTTGGCAAAAGAGCCATCCGGCATTTTCGGCATCATAAGCGTAGTGGGCTGTGCCTTGAACTCCTGCAGCAAGTCAACGATTTCGCCCAGCGTGACCTTGTGGGTCACAGGAACACAACAATAGCGGCCATCTTCTTTCAGGACAGTCTCCACACCGTCAAACTCACAGTGCTGTTCTTTGCCTTCCAGCAGGTCAAACATCCCTTCTACAAGATCGTCGATGTACAGCAACTCCAACTCGGTGCTGCGGTCATTGACGGTGAAGGGCTCATCATTGGCAACTGCCCAACAGAAGGTGCTGACAGCACTGTTGTACTTGGGGCGGCTGTGTCCCATCAGGTTCACAAAGCGATAGACAGCCACCTTTGCCCCGGTCTCCTGAGCATACTGGAAGAACAGCTCCTCGCCAGCCTTCTTGCTGCGGCCGTACTCGCTGTTGCCAAAGCGGCCTGCCAGCGTGGCTTGAATGGAGGAGGACAGCATGATGGTTGCCTTGTTGTTGTGCTTTTTCAGGCAGTTCAGCAGGTCGGATGCGAAGCCGAAGTTGCCCTTCATGAAGTCTTCCGGGTTTTCCGGACGATTCACGCCTGCCAGATTGAACACAAAGTCCGCCTTCTGGCAGTACTCGTCCAGTTCCTCCGGCGTGGAATCCAAATCATATTCGTAGATTTCTTCAATATGCAATGCCGGGCGGGTCTTGTTCTTGCCGTCCCGGATGTTTTTCAGGTTGTTGCACAGGGCGGTTCCCACCATGCCCTTGGCACCTGTGACTAGAATGTTCATCCTATCACCTCTTTAATGTACTGCGGTGCAGTCCGGAATATCTGCGCCATCCGGCACGGTTGCATGATTGCAGATGGTGCAGTTACTGCCGATGCGAGTAAAGTTTCCCACAGTCGCACCGGTGCGAACAACGCTGCTGGTGTAAATTAGGGCGTAGTCCCCTACCGCTGCATCACAGTGGATTTCCGTTCCGGCATTCAGCAGAACACCGTTTCCCACAGATGCACCATTCTGAACACAAGCGTTTTGCAGCACCACACAGCCGCATCCCAAATTGGCGTATGGACTGATGTAGGCGCTGGGAGCAATGATGTTGGAGAACGCATAGCCAAGTGCTTTTGCCTTCTCATACACCTGTGCTCGGAACCGATTATTGCCGATTCCCACCACAAGCAAGCCATACTCCTTCCGCAGCTCCGGCAAATCAGCAAGACCGCCAACCACCGGAATACCGCAGATGTCAGTGCCCACAGGTTGCCCATCGTCTACAAAGGCACAGTCATATTCTATCATCGCTTGTTCAGCCACCATGCGGCCAAAGCCACCGGCACCAACCATCAACAGCTTTTCTTTAGACATTGGGAATGCCTTTCAGCTCATTCTGGACATATTCAGTGGTCAGAATCTTCTTCACAGTGCCCTCCACATCCAGACGCTCGGTGTTGTGGCTGGTGTAAGATTCATCTGCCATGGTATGTACTTCGCCCTTGACCACGAACTTGTCGTAGTTCAGGTCACGGTTATCCGCAGCAACACGGAAGTAATGACCCATATCCTGGCTGCGCAGACGCTCCTCACGGGTCATCAGGGTCTCGAACAGCTTCTCGCCGTGACGGGTGCCGATGATGTTCGTACCGGTATCGCCAAACAGCTGCTGGACGGCCTTTGCCAAATCGCCGATGGTGGAAGCATCAGACTTCTGGATGAACAAATCACCGGGATTTGCATGTTGGAAAGCGAACAAGACCAGATCCACAGCCTCGTCCAGGTTCATCAGGAAGCGGGTCATATTGGGATCGGTGATGGTGATGGGATTGCCAGCCTTGATCTGGTCAATGAACAGAGGAATGACAGAGCCACGGCTGCACATGACGTTGCCGTAACGGGTGCAGCAGATGGTGGTGCCGCCACGCTCGGCAGCCACACGGGCGTTGGCGTAGATAACGTGCTCCATCATGGCCTTGGAGATGCCCATGGCGTTGATGGGGTAGGCCGCCTTGTCAGTGGACAGGCAGACAACACGCTTGACGCCAGCGTCAATAGCGGCGTGCAACACATTATCAGTACCGATGATGTTGGTCTGGACGGCCTGCATGGGGAAGAACTCGCAGGAAGGAACCTGTTTCAAAGCGGCAGCGTGGAAGATGTAGTCAACACCGGGCATTGCGTCACGGATGGACTGCGGGTTGCGGACATCGCCGATGTAGAACTTGACCTTCTTGGCGTTCTCCGGGTGCTTGGCCTGAAGCTCATGGCGCATATCGTCCTGCTTCTTTTCATCACGAGAGAAAATGCGAATCTCCTTCAGGTCAGAATCCAAGAAGTGCTTTAGAACGGTAGATCCAAAAGAACCGGTACCACCAGTGATCATAAGGGTTGCGTTATCAAATGCAGACATAATCAGAACCTCCATAATTTCATTGTAAATGTATCATTGCCAAGCCAAGAATCCCTGCTAACAAAACACTCTTGACATAAACTCGTTTAAAGCACCTGCTTCAAACGAGGATACCCATTGTTAGTAATGCGATAATCAAGCAAATCATCTTCCATATTCAGCCGCGGTAAAGTATATATAGATTTTTTTGTAATCAAATTCGTTTCACCGCCCCCGGCCGAAAATGCATAATCATAACATCTTTCTGTCTGTAGAATATCAACCGTAGTGTTGTCATACAGTCCATGCGAATAGGCAAACACCCCTATTCTCTTTCCTGTTATTTCCTCAAGGATACGTTTGGACTCCAACAATTCCGAACGTTGCTCAGCCTCGCTCATGCCACGAAGAACTTTATGAGTTGTTCCATGCGAGCCAATAGTGACCAGCGGGTCATCAGCTAGAATCTTCAATTCCTTCAAAGATAAATATCCTTCTTTATCCAAAAAATCAGTAACAACAAAGATCGTAAACGGAATATTCCTTTGTTTTAATTCAGGATAAGCCACCCTATAAACGTCTTTCAAGCCGTCGTCAAAGGTGATAGTAGACGGATTCTTCCATGAAAGGGGAAACTGAGTGTATTCTTCGATTGAGATAAAAGGTATACCTGAATCAATGATATCAATAAAGGAATTCTTTTTTAACTTACAGCCGCTTTTCACAATGATATTTCCATCATCGATATGATGGAACATTAACGCAGTAGAGGATGGCAAAAGATTAAAAGCCATCTTTTTTATCAACTGTTTTCCATGAATCATAATCTCATCTCCTGCATACCGCTGTACATAAATATCCTCTTACTTTATTTAATCAATCTTACACTTTTAATATATTTTTCTACTTAACTCCCCGAAGCAGGAAGGCGTCAACCATCAATTTGACATTCGGGCGCATATCGTTCCAGAAGCATGGAAGGATCAGGCTTGTACAAAACTCAGTGAGTAACGAAGCTAACGCTGCGCCATTTGCTCCCCACAATGGGATCATAATATAGTTCAGACCAATGTTAATGAAAGCAGCACTTAAATACATATATTTAAGATACTTTTGCTTGTTCATACATACAATCCACGCATTTCTTGCAACACCAAGATATGAAAAAATTGTATACCACGTTATTATTCTAAGTGGACCAACTGCTGGCAAATATGCTTCACCATAAAGAATGCGAATAACCAGCGGAGCAAAAATCACAAAACACACTGCAGCAGCCATAGAGACATAGATGACAATAGCATAAAGCTGCCTATTCTTTCGTTCAAATTGCTTTTTGTCCTTTCCATAGAGATTCATTATTGTCGGATACATTGAATCAATAATTGCTTGAAGAACAAATACCCACATCAAATTGACAGTCGAAGCCAATGAATAATATCCTACTGAAGTCTCATCAAGCATTTGCTTTAGCATAAACTTATCGGTTTGACCGTATATTGCAACCATCATTCCCGACAGAATATAATGATAGCTCCGTCCAAGTAGACTCTTGGCCTTTTCTAACGATACTGAGAGCTTCGGTCCATTATACTTCTTATATGCACAAAAAAGAATTGTACCTAAAACTATGTAGTCAATGGATGTTGCAAAAGCAAACCACTGCACATCCTTCTGAAAGATTAACAACACAATTCTGTATAGAGCAGTCGCTGCATATGCCACAAAAGTTGCTATCGAGGTAACCTTAGACGCATATCGTGACTGGAACCAATAATTGAAGGTATCTAAAACCTGAAATACTAGAGAGATACTACAAAGAATCGCTATGACAATGGTTTTAGGCTCATTTCTATCAACAACTCTCACAATGCAAAGAATCATTACTGCAGAAAAAAAGCTTGATACAAATCGCAGTGCGAGTGATGTTCCTATCGCTTCACCTTGTTCTTCCGGCTTATCAACGAAGTCCTTAATGATAACAGAGTTGAGTCCTAATGTACAAAGAGATGTAAAAAAAGCAACATAAGCATTAACATAACTGATGATACCGTAGTTACCGGGGCCTAGATATCGTGCTGTCAAAATGCTCACGAAAAAAGACAAAATCATCTGTGCAACTCTGCCGCCAATCAACCAGCCGGCATTTTTTGCCTCTTTGTTATTTTTGAATTTTGCTAAAAGGCTATTTATCATTGTTTCCCGCACCTAACATTCTATTTAGTTTATTTCCTAATCGTTGCACATTCCAGTGATTTCTTTGCAATTTCACTGTAACGGAAAATATCTGTTTTTTCTGAAAGAGCAGCTTCCTTCATTTTCTCATAAGCATCTGTCTGAAATAACTCTTGGATAACATTGCTAATTTCCTCTTCAGTTTTCAGCGAGGTGCAAATGCAATTTCCTCCATTATTCAAGTGTTCCATACCATCCCAGTAGTTAAACACGCATGGGGTCTTACTTGCACATGCTTGTTCCCACATAACAGAGTGGCCACCCGGAAAAACAATCAGATCGGCTGCAAAGAAATATGGATATACTTTATTAGCGTCAATCCACCCAATATATATGATATTATCTGCTCCACTCTGTGCTTTGTCGAATTCCATCTTAAAATCAGGAGACACACTACCAAAAACCAGTAATTTTATGTTATTCCTCAATCTTGCACAAACTTTAATGAGAGTATCAATATTCTTTGCCTTATCAATTCTACCACCCGTAACAATTACAAAATCGTCATCAGCAAAACCATATCGTTCGCGAATTTCTTTTCGATATAAATCACGATGTTCCAAATCCAGGTACTCATCATCAGCCCCCATAATAAGAACATCTGTCTTAGTCTTTGGAATGCGATAATAATCTTCTGCAAACGTTTTTCTCCACGGCGTAACTCCGTAGACCTTACTAACATAGGGTACCGACTTTCGGTTAATCCATCGCTGGAAACAACGACAAAGTTGTCCTTTCATGCCAGTCGGAGCATTATTGTTGTTATAATCCATATGATTGTCTTGCACTATAACGCACTCACGATTGATTTTCTTTTTGTATTTGATTGCATCAAAAATAGTCAAACCATGTAGGCTGTGATAGAAGATAAAGTCCGGTCTGAGTTCTTCGAGGTATTTATATACGGGAAGTTTCGCCATTTGATTTGTTAAAACAGGATTTCCGTAATCTCTGACCTTCAATCGAATGACTCTCACTCCATCATTTAAAACATAATCTGAACATTCCGTCTCAATTATCTTTCCATCTTTATGCATCGTATTAGTAACAATCATCGTCACATCGTGTCCAAGTTTTCTTTGATACTTGGGCAACAGATTATCCTGGTACCCCCAATAGTTATTGTAGGGAGCTTTTGGTGCTATATGTACAATTTTCATATGATTAAAATACTCCAATTAATATCTACTTATAATCCAAATGTGCTTTGATAATCTCTAGTTGCATTATCTTTGTGGTGGATCGTTCCAGGGTTGCCAATAACAATCGCATTATCTGGAACATCAAAATCAACGAATGAATTTGCAGCAATCAGAACGTTATCCCCGATATGGATTCCACCACATACAAAGGCTCCTGCACCAATAACACAGTGATTTCCAATCTGAGGGACACCCTTTCGTTTTCCGCTCCGAATCGAACCAATGGTAACATTCTTAAAAATCACGCAGTCATCCCCTATAATTGCTTGAGGATTGACCGTAATGCCGCTGGGATGCGCCAAAACAAGGTTTCTTCCGATTGTTTTGAAATTCGGAATTTCCAGATGATATACGACACCAATTCGATCAAACTTCTTTTTTACAAACTTTGCCGTCCCCCCCCCGCTAAATATCTGCCCAGTCGGATATAATCGTTTGCTGTATAAACGCCAAGCAGTAAGCGAATAAATGTTTTGACTCTATGTTTAATGTCGCTCATACAGTTTTAAATACTCCTCAAACTTCAGATTCATATCATACGATTTAGCTTTTAAAACACACTGTTCTTTTGTGTATGGGCTATTTACTGTAATGCGTCGAATCTCTCTTTCCATCGCATCAACATCATCGCAGTCCACAACATAGCCGCAGGTGTCATCCACGATTTCGGGACTTCCACCTGTCCGAAATGTCAGTACCGGTGTACCGCAGGCAATAGATTCCATATTCACGGTTGGATAGTTTTCTTCCCGTGTCGGGTTCACAAACAAATCTGCGGCAGAGTAAATTTCTGCAAGCTCTTTCTGATTCTGCGTCTTATGAATCGAGATGATATTTTTAGGAAGCTGTGCATCTACAGCAGAATCTGTACCAACCAGTACAATTTGATACTGGTCACTCAGCCTTTTTGACAGCTCGATAAATACATCTAGACCTTTTCGTACACCCCAATCAAATGCAACACCTAAAAGAAGATACTTGTCATCCGAAATTTTGTTACGCTTACGGAAGTCACTTGGCGTCGGATTAAAAACACTCAAATCGATGCCATTGTTAATGACCTGAACCGGATAATTCTTCAAAAAAGACTGCCTTACCAACTCGGCTAACCACTGAGATGGCGTTACAACGGTAAGGTTCTTTACACCTGAAAACCATCTTTTTTTCAACCTCCACATCAGTCGTGTCTGATCCACAAAACACTGCGGATATTGCCGCACTTGTGGACAATCAAAACAGCCTGTTTTCCATCGATTACATTTAACGGCTGTAAAATATGGGCACTTTCCAGTAAAGCTCCAACAATCGTGCAGCGTCCAAACTACTGAAATGTTGTGTTTTTTTATGTACCGGAACAGCATCGGAAGATTGATTGTCCAGTTATGTAAATTATGTAAATGAACAATGTCCGGCTGAATCTCATCCAGCATTCGTAGCAAATCTTTTGTTCCAAACCAGGAAAAACAGCCATGAAGTCCTGTCACCTGCGATATCCGTAGATGCATCTTATTTTCTGTCACTGATCCGAAATAGTTATGCCCCTTGATTTCCAACCACTCATTTTTCTGCGCCTTCTGGTAATTGCGCGGAGAAAACGTCCAAACATCATCTCCATTTTTTCTTGCAATTTCCGCTATGCCGAACATGATTTTTCCGGTACTACCGCTATTCATCATATTTATCTCCGCAATACGCATTTTCTTTTCCTCCTTTCACTTCTTCATGTTAATAAAACAGCGTCGGTAATAGCATTCAATCATTCCATTAATTAAGGTAAATACCAGAAAAAAATCCAGAAGACCTTCCAGAATAGGCTCCACAAAGAAATTGATTTGAATTCCAATATATACGCATAGAATCATATATCTGAAAGGTTCCGCTATGTTTTTGCCTTTTATAATGCGTAAGGCATGGGTATTGATCACCGCTGTATACACAACCATACAGACAAACGGCAAGATTCCTGCAATTCTTCCAATATCCAGCCAGAAATTATGATAGTATTCATTATGCTTTAATCCGCCCAACGGATAATTAATCAAGTTGACCAGTCCTCTAGTCAAGCTAGATGTCCTATAATTATCTGCGCTCTGCAGCCCGCTCCCGGCTTGATATCTCGCCATCAAATTTGAAGTATCTATATATATCTTTATCCCGAAAATATTCTTATTGTAAATATAAAAGCCAACGCTTATCAGTAACAGCGTGATCGTTACAAGTATTAAAACGCTTCTCAATCCAAATTTTTCGTATAGGTAATACAGCAAAAACGAAAACGATACGATAAAGAAAATAATAAACTGCGTTCGAGTTCCGAGCAAAAATGCATAAAGAATTGACGTTACTGCGCATGCAAGTCCAACGACTTTCTTCAACTTATCTTTTTCAATCACTATAATATACACGGCAAGAGAAAGTGCCAGCGTATTAATACAGCCGCTTCCAGTAGCTGCACGAAGCGATCCAGTAAAGTAATCCGTGAGTTCCCAGCGCTGATGCCCAACATTGATAGAATAATTAAGAAACGCATGAATTGTATAACCGAGAAGAAGCGCAGCAATTCCTCGTCTAATGTTCTTTTCTGCATCGTCTTTCCTCGCATCAATCACAACCCATCCGGCAAGGTAAGCCAGCAACGGGCATACCATGTAGTACAACATCCCCTGTATGCTGAACTCTCCAATGGCAACGTATAAAAACGCAAACATGGCAAGAGCATAAAATGGTACAGATGCCAGGCCATTCACATAAGTTCTTCCCGTTTTTATCATTTGCCACGGAATAATAATGAAGAAACTGATACCAAGTAATCCATATATTTTGTTGATTGCTCCCGTCGAATAGAGCATTAGTAATAGTTCAGGCATTCCTGCACCTCATTATTGAATTTTCCAGTGCTTCATCTGCTCACAACCATCATCTGTAGCACTTTCTTACTCTGCTCAATGTTATTCTTTTTTTTCAAAACAAAACACTGAGCTTTTCTTCCCATTTCTTTTCTTTTTTTCAAATCTAATGATAATACTCTCCTCATCACCTGAGCGATTCCCTCTGCAGATTCATCCTCGATCAAGTAGACATATTGCTTATATTCTTCTGGCATACCGGGAAGATTCGTAGTAAGAACCGGTGTGCCAGATGCCATATATTCCATATTCTTTGAAGGGAACGAATACTTGGTAAACTCTTCATGGGTCGGGCGCGGATTGATAAGCAAGCCTGCCTCTATTTCTGCCCGAACCACTTCATCATTCATAGCAATTCCGTGGTAAATCACATTCGGATGCTCCTGCGTCACCTTCTGCAACTCATCCACATAAGGACCATTTCCATAGATATGCAGTTCTGAATCCGGTACATTGGCAAGGACAAATCCGTCCACCATAGCTTTTACTCCGTATCGAGCATCTAGTAAACCGGCATACATACACTTCTTCATGCAACTCGTATGCGTTTTTACTTCCGGCTGCGGTTTTATTGTTGAATCGCACAATGCTTCAACGATCACATAAGGTTTATGCTCAGGGTTTACAGGTTCATTCATCGCCTCTGTAAGGAGAACATACCCGGTACACTTCTGCATTATCTTCCGTACAAGTCTTACATGATTTTGATTAGTCCCAGTCACCATCAACTCTGGAAGATCGGTTACAATTCCGATACATGGTTTCTTTCGCAAACGAGCTGCTGTCACAGCGCCATAGGCTACCGAGGCATTCAGCACATCCGTAACGACTGCATCACAGCCGCCAAATAAAACTGTTACAAATGCAGAAAACGCCTGCCATAAGATCTTGACACCCTTTACATTCAGTACTGAACAATAATGATACCTTACCTTTCCCCTCTGGACACTATTGGCTGAGAGGAACTTGCTCGGGCAATTTGTTCCAGTCACAGGCCTTGCCGTTATTGCCCGTACTACTGCACCATTTTCTGCCAAGCCCTGTATCATCAGACGGTTGAATTTTTGCGCCTGCTGCCCTGGTGCTTTCGGACTATTCTCAAATAGGTTTGCGAAGTCTTGCGCATCCATTGCGCTGGACGCATAATCAATTCTCATTTGTGTTCCCCGCTCTATTAACCAATAAAATCTAAGAGCCTTGCCTTCGTCATTTTCTGTTCATTCAGAACGCTTTCTAAGGCATCCGCACATTTTGCTTCAAACTTTTCCCAATCGATATCGTGGTAATATGCCCAAATTTCATCGGCCATGTTATTACCGTCAAGCGACACCGCCATGCCGACCTGTCGTTCCGTAACAACATCGCCCATGTGGGAGCCTGCCGTACATATCTGGGGAATACCAAAAATAATACCGTCATAGTATTTATTTCCCATTGCATTCCCCGTAGTGTGCCCACAGTCATAAACGTTATGGATCATATCCGTATTTTTAGCAAACTCATACCGATCGGTTGGCATATAAGCACCGTGAAAAAAAACGTTATTATATTTCTTATTCCGGGCATACTGTTCCATATCTCTTCCGTCCTGCTGCATTCTTCCGTAATAATGCAGTTCAAAACGAGGGTCACTTCCCAGAGCGTCCATCAGTTTTTTATTCACATCGACCTGTCGGACAAGCCCCCAATAGCTAATGCGAATCGCATTACGCTCTCTTGCATCCTGTTTACGGAGCATTTTATGATTCAGGGAGTCCTCCAGATAGTTATGAATCGTCATAACATTTTCTTCAGTGGGAAGAAACTTCCGAAACGCATTGGAGCTGACAAAAGTCACGGCACTGTTTTTAGAAAGGATGCCAACCAGCTTGCGATATACCGGAATATACTCGTAAGATACATCTCGAAAATCCAGAAGATACCGTCCTTTGTACTTTCGCACCAGATAGTCCAGCAAAGTCAATCCCGGTGTCGTATGCAGCACAATAATTCTGTCATAGGAGTTATTTTTCAGGACATTCAATGCAAACCTACGATACTTTGCAAAATACTTCAGTTTTTTCTTGAACGGAAGTTGCTCTTCCAGATGCTCCTCGAACTTATATGCCTTTGAAATCCTCTGTGGCACTTCCGCATCAGGCTTTCCGTCGCGATCCCAGTAAATCAGTTCAAACTGTATATCTTGTTCCTTGAGCGTATCCAGATAAAAGTTCATATAAGGCATATATGCGATTTTCCCAAAGCCCAATAATAGAACTTTCATCATTCTTTTCCTCCAATTCTGCGATACAATTCCTCATAGAGCTTAGTATTCACCGTTCTAGCGTAGACTGCTTTTCCGTATTTCTGTGCGTTATCTGCCAATCGACTGCAATACTCCGGCTCGTCCTTCAATTTTAAAATACCTTTGGCAACGCCATCCGAATCATCGCAATCAAACGCCATACCAATCTGTTCTCTCTTGAACATATCGTTGTAATCCGATCCCGCATCTGCTGACGTTACAATAACTCTATGACACGCCATTAAAAGTCCGGCTTTGCTTGGAACTGAATTTCCAATAACTCCACGAGGAAGCGGAATCAAACATGCTGAACACGCACTGTACACATGCGGAACCATCTCTTGCGGCTCCAGCGGTAGAAACACGATATTATCAAGCTTTTTTTCTTGAGCCGCATGAACAAAATCATCCTTCTGGCTTCCCTGACCAATCATCTGGAACACTATTTTCTTTTCCTGTTTCAATTTCTCGGCAACTTGGAGCACCATCTTATAATCAAAGTTCATACCCATGGTTCCTGCAAACTGAACATAAAAGCAATCTTTTTTTAAGTCGTATTTTTTTACAAACAAATTATCTTCCCACGGAATTTCTCGAACGCTCTTATCGTCATACCAGTCCGGGATAACCGTAATTTTGGCAGCCGGAACGCCTTGCTCTATCACCTTTTGCTTCATATCCTCTGAAATCACCGAGATATGATCGGCTCTTCGATAGGCAACCTTCTGAAACATATAGAAAATCTTCTGCATCCATTTCTGCTTCATAGCACCATTCGCAATAGAAGCTCCCGGAAACATATCTTGACTATTATAAATAACCGGAGTCTTTACACAGTTTTTAGCAAATGTGATTGCAAAGGGAGCCCACGGGCACGATTGGACCATCATTACATCAAAATTCTGCTGAGCCTTGAAAACCTTCCGAGCCTTAAAACAATATTTAACACCCACCAAATATCTCTTGGCGAATGCTTTTTTTGCAACAGTTTCTATATTGATGGTTTCATAAGAGAAATTTTCAAGTTCTTTCAGTCTCTCAGGACAATCCGGATTAATTCCGGTAGAATGACTCTCGATCAAATGCACCTTATGTCCATAAGAGACAAGATCTTCGATTAGAGCTGTGTATAGATGCCATGAAGGACCCGGTGTATCAAGGCCACTAGACATGAACAATAAAATATTCATCAACTTCTCCTTTTTGATAACACTTTATAGAAGCACAGTTTTTAACCACTGAACAAGTTTATTTTTCTCTTCCGAAACAAGTTCCATATCCAATTTGACAGGTTTCTTTGTTATTTCACCTGCTCCAACTCTCTCGAGCAGACCCACCCGATTAGTTTTCACAAAGAGCATAGCAGAATGACCGTATGCAAGTGTCACCGCACAGGAATGCACTCTATCGGACAAGGTTAATTGAGAATTTGCATACAGATTAATATAGCCGTAAGGGATATCTGCACAGAAGGAGTTTTTATATGCGTAAATTTTGCTTCTAAAATGCGGGTGGAATCTCTGATCCGTTCTTACCAGCTTATACCGACCGATTTCATTTTCACGTTTCGGTGCTGGCAGAAGGCTTCGCACATAAATCAATGCATCTGTAAACCGATCTGTTTTTGCTGCAACCGTAGAAGGTGAATTAACGAAAATCCTTTGATTGTCAAATTCAAATTCATGGGTGTGTTTACGGCTAGAATCATCGATCCAGATTTCCGGCTCAATAATCTTATCAAAATTGGAAATCCAGTACGGCTGCCCAAAATCAATCTTGCAGGGAGCATAGTAATCCGGGGTAAAGAAGGAGAAGCAGATTCCATCATACGCATTGGTTGCGTATTTCCCAAACGCCTCATAGGTTTCATGTTCTCTAGACGAAAAAACAAACGGAGGACACTGCTTAAAGAATTCTTCAACTTCACATCTGGCAGTAGCATCAAGCTTCATGGTGCCAGCACTCAAAATCATATAACCAACGCCACGTTCTTTGAGTTCCAACAGGATATCTTTCCACAGCGGGAGGAAATACTTAGAAATCACAGGGCCGGCAAGCACAATATAATCCACATCGAGCTTTGCGATGTACTCAAGCTGATTCTTATGAGGATACAACCGCTTTCCGTAACTTGTTGTGTAAGTTTGATAATCTGAAACAACTGTCACATTCTCTGCGCCCAGAATTTTCTTAAGCACATACTCCACACCCAAGCTAAAAAAGCCGTTTCCGATATTCGTGCACCAGAATCCAGTGCAATACGCCACCTTCATATCTTTGTACTCCTCATCAATAAAATATTATCAACCACAAAACAGCCCAGACTCAATCTCAAAGAGTCTGAGCCGTTTTATCCATATAAAGGTCTACTAATCGTCCTCAGCAGTGTGATCTACACACTGCTGCGAAAACGTTTTGCTTACTCCTGCCCCATCGCCGTAGTCGCACCTTCCGCCACACCTTCAGTACTCTCCGGCATGAACAAAATTTTGACGGTCGCCAGCATGATTTTCAAATCCTCGATCAGACTGGGATGCGCAATATACATCAAATCCATTTGCAGCTTATCGTAGGGGGTGGTGTTGTACTTGCCGTACACCTGTGCATAGCCGGTCAGACCAGCCTTAGCCTGCAAGCGCAGCGCAAACTCCGGCATCTCCTCGCAGTACTGTGCGGCGATCTCCGGACGCTCCGGGCGGGGACCAACAACAGACAAATCACCCTTCAGGATGTTCAGCAACTGAGGCAGTTCGTCCAGACGGCAGGCGCGGATAATGTGACCGACCTTTGTAATACGGTCATCCTTGTCGCCGGTAGAAAGACGTGCCACGCCATCCTTTTCTGCATCCACACGCATAGAGCGGAACTTCAGAATCTCAAACTGCTTGCCGTCCTTGGTCAGACGCACCTGCTTATAGAAGGCGGGACCACCATCGGATTTGACCGCAATGGCTGTGATCAGGAACAGCGGGCTCAAGATGATCAGTGCCAGCAGTGAGATCACAATATCCATCGCGCGCTTAACGAACAGGAACTCCGGGCTTGCCATGTAACGACCGACACGCAGCATCGGCAGATGGAACATATGCATCGGCCAAGCGCCACTCATAATAACGTCGCCAACGCGGGGAATGACGAACATATTGATGCCCTTCCCTACGCAGTGCTTCAGGATAATGTTTCGCTCATGGCTGTGAACACCACTGACAAAAACAGTCTCCATGCCGTCCAGAATGCTCAGGTCTGCCAAGCACTCCGACACGCTCAGGGTAACCTGCACGTCGTATTTCTGGTTCAGACCATACTCGTTGATGAGCTTTTCCATACCATGACGTACATCGTAGACCACTGCAGTCTTCTGCGGCGGGAAGGTCTTGTAGTACCATTTATGTGCACAAGATGCCCAGATCGCAGCCATCACCAACTGCCCCGCAATTGCCGCGATACCCGGCAACAGGTTACAGAGCTTTGCGGACATCAGGCAGATCACGATGTACAAAATACCATCGGTTGCCATAGCGCCAAGGATCTGGCCATACACAAGCTCTGAGACCCGCTGCATCGACATCCAGAACGCATCGTAGATTTTACCAAGTGCAATGTACAGGATAAAAAATAAACCTAAAATCGCAAAATGACCCTCCCATGCCAGATTTGCATAGGTCTGGTGCGAGTAGTACAGGAACCAGCAAGCCGCAAACGGCAGCTCGATCATCAGAACATTCAAGATCTTTACGATCCGCAACATTACATCATGCTGAAACTTTGACATAATCCTCTCCAATAACTCCTTTAGACTTTCTTTTTACGCCCCAGATTACAGCAACTGTTTTGGGTCGAGCTATTAACTACACAAACCGATATCTTCCCCCATTTTGTGGTTAGCTGAAACATTCAGTTTTTCGCTTTCCCTATGAGGTCCTTGTGCCAACTCCAACCGGCGCGGCCTCGAATCCGCTTTCTCCCACCGCATCCCGATGGCATCCAGCTTTGCAATCCTTTCCTCTGTCAGAACAGCGCAGCTTTTTTCAGGATTCTGGCGGGTGTACCGCTGCCGTTTGACCCAATTTCCGAGGTTGTAACCGTTCGGTGACACATAATCGGCAGGGACGTTCAGGTCGCTGTGGGCATCAAAGTAGCGCTTTGCCTCCTGATATCCTTCGTTCCACTGGCGGTCATTGCGGTTGCCCCAATACATTCCGATACGGTTGAGCCGTTCGACCTGTTCGTCCGTCAGTTTTCCTTTCGGGTACGCCCATTGCTGGCTTGCGACCCATTGCCCCAGCCGTTCACCAGCCGCTGTCACATAGGAACGTGGGATATTCAGGTGGCCGTTTTCCTCATAGTAGGCTGCAGCCAATGCATAAGCCTTTTCCCACTTGGCATCGAAAATGTTCCACACCATACCGATCTCATCGAGCTGCGCAATGCGTTCTTCCTTCAGGCGTCCATTCAGCTTCTGCTGCCGGGTCTTGATGATCCACTGTCCCAGTGGGTAGCCGTCCGGGTCTACATATTTTCCGGGCACCATCAGGTTCCCGTAGGTATCGTGGTATTTCTTGGCAACCTCAAATCCGTGCTGCCACGCAATTTCCTTCCGGTTGCCCCAGACCATGCCGATGCTGTCCAGCCGCGCGATCTGCTGCTCGGTCAGATTTCCTTGGATCTGTCCCTCGCGCACACGGCGCTGGGTCACCAGCCACACCCCAAGGCTCAGACCATCGGGCGTGGTATACAGTTTCGGGACGTTCAGGTTGCCGTGCTCTGCGTAGTAAATGCTCGCCTCGGAAAAGTAGTGCTCCCAACTGGAAGAAAGGCTTGCTTGCAGTTGCTCGAACAGTACCCGGCAGTCGTGCACCTGCTCGATGACCTCGAACCGCTCGGTCACGATCTTGTCACTCTCGCCGTTGGCATAGAGTCGGTGAACAGCCTCCTGCACCTCGCTTTGCAGACCGGAAATACTGGTCAGACCCTCGAAGTTGTTGACCACGTCGAGAATCAGCGGGGCTGCGGTATCCCCGGCGGTCAGGGCGCGACCAATCTGCTGCTTGTAGATGATGGGCGAGATGGTAGGTCGGAACAGGATGACCCCAGAAATCCCCTCCACATGAACACCCTCGTTGAGCATATCGATGCAGAACAGCAGCTTCAGCCGGTTGGTCGTATCCGTCTTGAAGTCTGCAAACGCCTTGTCCGTATTCGGGTCATCTGAATAGGCCTGATACACCACAACGTCCGGGTTGACCCCGACAAACCACTCCGGCACATGGGACACCATCTCGTCCATGTGCTCCTTGTTGGCGCAGAACACAATGTACTTGCCAGCCTTATTCGTGATATGATGTGCAAAGACCCTATCCAGACCGTCTGCCTGCTCCAGTGCGCGGCGTAGCGCGTCCAGATATTTCTGATTCACATCCTAAATGCCCGGTGCCCGTAGGTTATCCACCCGCGCCTGATACTTTGCGAGGGCTTTCTGGTACTGGTAGACCGTGGTCACATATTTCGGGGCAGGCAAAATACCCCTGACGACTGCTTCACCAAGGGTCATGTTGCTCGCAACACGGCTATCGAAAAGTTCTTCGGCCATATCGCGGTTATTATCCAGATAGCGGATGTTTGTTGCCGTCAGCCCCAGAAGCTTTGCATCTGGGCACAACTTTAATAAAGCCACTGTGCTTTCGCCCCAACATTCCGCACCGGCACGGTGGAATTCATCGAGTATAATATAGGCAGGCTTCTGCGCTGCTATTTCGTCCAGCTGCGCCTGCGTGCAGCACATCAGTTTGGCATAGGTATAAAAGTGAACGTTTGCCAGCGGAAAATCCGGGTCGTTCCTTTTCAGGCTCTCCAGCTGGGTCTTAAAGATATATTCACTGGGAGAAAGCCAGATTACGACCTTCTCCGGGTTGTCCTCGATCAGCTTGAACGCAATGTAGCTCTTTCCGGTGCCGGTGGGATGAACAATGGCAGCTTTGCCATACTGGTTCATCATCCGGACTGCCGCATGATATGCTTTCTCGTTGTGCTCAAACAGGCGCAATGCCACCTTGTTCACCCCTTCCCGCATAAAGGGGTATCCTCCACAGTGATAATGGAGGATACCGATCTTTCGACATCGTTGTTTGAATTCTTCTATTATTTTATCATGGTTATATCTGGGAATCAATAGAAATCCTTACAAATGTATCTCACCTGACCTTAGAAAAAACCTCGCAGAAGCTGAAAGTTTTTTGCACATTGCCCAGTTCTGCATGAAAAATCCAGCTGAAAACGAAGGTGGACAAAATAAGTGGTCAGATGGGTGTCCAAGATGCAGGAGGAAACAGAAATGGCACGACGGGGAGAAAATATACGCAAACGCAAAGATGGTCGGTGGGAAGGTCGCTATATCAAAGCGCGCACACCGGAGGGAAAGATCCAGTGGGGCTACGTCTATGGCACGGTCTATGCTGAGGTCAAACGTGTGCTGATTCAAAAGAAAGTAGAGGCAGGCTTCTACAATCTAAAGAGAACCGACCTGACCTTTGAAGCACTGGCTGAGGTATGGCTGCACTCCCAGCGGAATGCAGTAAAAGAATCCACCTATGCGCATTACTCGTACACGCTGCACAAATATCTTCTTCCGGTTTTGAGTAAAGTGCCAGTTGCATCTCTTGAGGAAAGTTTTCTGGAACAGGCTATGCAGCAGATCATTGCGCCGATAGATGCCGCACACAAGCCGCTAGGGAACTCCTCTGCCCGGGAATGCCTCTCGATGCTGCGACGTATCTGCAAATATGCCGCGCACTTGCGCCTGATCCGTCCGATGGAGCTGGAAGTAGCGCTTCCAAAAGCCATCGACCAAATTTCTGCGCCTCTCTCCCCGGCGGAGCAGCAGCGGCTTTATCAGTATGTACAGGAGAACCCCACGCCCCGCAAAATCGGCTTATTACTAGGGCTGGAATTGGGACTGCGTATTGGCGAGATCTGCGGCTTACAGTGGGGCGATTTCGACCTGAAACTCGGAACGCTGAAAATCAACCGGACGGTCTGCCGAATTTCCTGTGAAAATGGGCATACAAAGGTGGTCATCCAAACGCCTAAAACCCGCACCTCCCGCCGGGAAATTCCAATCCCAAAGCAGCTGCTTATTATGCTGAAAAAGCTGCGCGGATGTGTCAGCAATGCTGCATGGTTTCTGTCCGGCAACGAGTCCAAGCCCACCGAACCCCGCTGCTACCGAAAAAGCATCAAGGCATATCTGAAACAATCAACTGTCCGGCAAGTACGTCCGCACGCGCTGCGCCATACCTTTGCAACGACCTGTCTGCAGGCGGGGTGCGATGTAAAGACCCTCAGCGAATTGTTAGGACACGCTAACGCCAACATCACCTTGCAGCGCTATGTGCACTCTGACCTGACCCGAAAGCGCTGGGAGATGAACCGAATTTTCTCCCATCAGGTGTCCATGAGGGGCGGGGATATGCTAAATATAACGTAACATCGCACGATTTACACGTCGTTCCTCCATTATCACTGTGAAGGATACCCCTTTGTTGCGGAAAGGGGTGAACAAGGTGACATTGCGTCTGTTTGAGCACAACGAGAAGGCATATCATGCGGCAGTCCGGATGATGGAGCAGTACGGCAAAGCTGCCATTGTTCATCCCACCGGCACCGGAAAGAGCTATATTGCGTTCAAGCTGATCGAGGACAACCCGGAGAAGGTCGTGATCTGGCTTTCTCCCAGTGAATATATCTTCAAGACCCAGCTGGAGAGCCTGAAAAAGAACGACCCGGATTTTCCGTTGGCAAACGTTCACTTTTACACCTACGCCAAACTGATGTGCTGCACGCAGACACAGCTGGACGAAATTGCGGCGCAGAAGCCTGCCTATATTATACTCGATGAATTCCACCGTGCCGGTGCGGAAT
>OJMI01001708.1_pt1 | contig 22753 bp, 22 predicted proteins | sample 1597131 | NCBI WGS metagenome assembly OJMI01 (sample SAMEA2452116, study PRJEB22498) | human gut metagenome | reverse complement strand
CAGCTCTAAATTTCAGGATTCCTGCACGGCCGCCCAAACCCTTCTCGATATGACTGGGGCTCAGGGCTACATGGAAAAACTACGCTACTCGGCCAGCAATCATTTAAGAGACTCCGGTACAGCGTCGGATGCTTATGAAGCGGACTCCATGACCCGCACCGATGGGGCGGCCGTTTTTAAAAACGTTCCGACTCGAACCGACTCGGGCGGCAACACCATCGAAGCCTCGGAAATCAACCTCACCTGGGCCTTGCTGGGCGGTGGAACTTTAACGTCCAAGTACCCGAAGGAACTCAAAGAACTCATGATGACGCTGGTGGGCACAACCATTTACACCCAGGCGGGAGATGATTCCTCCGCCGTGGCACGCTCCCGCTTCATCATGGGCGAGGATATCGCCAATCAACTCTTCGGTTCCTCGGAAAGCGTCAGCCTCAATAATGCCACTCGACTGATGTGCCCTACCAAGGACACCAAGTGCCTGTACCCGGAGCGCGTTGCCATGGATGACATCAACCTCACCCACCGTCTCTGGGAAGCCGCCACCCATTACCGTCAATCTCTTCTGGCTAGGGATCCGTCCAGAGTTTCTGAAGAAGACATCCTCTTATTGGGGTCGGTTTCTTCGATTCCATTAATCAAATTAATCAACACGGTAACGATTAACCGCTACGTTGGGTTTTCTGAGGACATCCCCCGCGTCTACGTGGAAGCCGCCTCTTATGAAGCCATTGTCCGGGCGCTTGATCAATTAACCATCGACATTGAAAAAGTCATCACGAGCGCAAGCGGTGCGCAAGCCAATCAAATCAACGCCGATCACGTTAAGCGGATCTCCGCCCGTATCGCTTCGGTCCGTTTAGACCTCTCTGCCCGAAGCGACCGCATCTATCAGCAAATGGCCCGGGCCAGAAGCTTCATGGAGCAAGTTGAACACATTGAGCGCAGCCTCCTAGGCAACGCCGCCCAGAACATCGCTTCCCGCTGGGGAACCCGCAACTAAGGAGTAACCGATGACGATGGAATTTTTTGCCTATTGGAACGGCTCACAAATCAGGGATCTCTTTGAAGCCGTAGTGGCGATTACAGGTTCTTCCGATTATTTAGGTCTGTTACAGACACTGATTCTTTTTGGCTTTCTTTGTGTGATCACTGTCTGCGCCCTAAGATACCGAGGCCTTGATGCGGGGAGCTTCATCTTCGCTGTGGCGCTTTTCTATGGCGTCACGCTCGTTCCTAAAACAGACCTGGCCATTAACGATGAGCGGTCCGGTTCTGTGTATGTGGTGTCCAATGTTCCTTTGGGACTTGCCTTTATGGCGAGCACCACTTCCCACGTTGGCCATTGGCTAACCGAAATCTTTGAAGACACGTTTGCTGGCGTTGAAGCCGAGCGTTTCTCGCGCTTTGGCATGGTCTTTCCGGAAAGAGCGGTCAATGCAATCCTTGCCGCCGGTCCCGTGACCGCTCAAGGCAGAACACTGATTTCTGACTTTAACCGAAACTGCGTCATGCCCGAACTCATTGACTATCCACAAAAGATTGAAGCTTTGAGTACCAGCGGCAACCTCTGGCAAACGATCGCTCAAACCGGATGGGTCAATCCTGCCCGAAAGACACAAGACACCGCAGGCAACTGGTTAGGCTGCGATGAAGCCATCGCCTTTATCGACAATCACATGGCAACCACAGAGCTGCCTGCCATTCAAAAGCATTTAGCCATGAAGCTGCTGCCCGATCAGCTTGATGCGAGCAGTTTAATTTTGAGAGTGCTGCCTCAGGCTGAAAGTCTCCTTTTAGGTGTCTCGCAAAGTTTGGCGAGTTCCATCAAGCACTCGGTCTTTATGAATACCCTCCAAAGCGACATTGATAATGTGGCCGCTTTAGCCGGGCACCCATTAGCCACCGCAACGGCATTAGCCAAAGCCCAGGGCAATCTCTCCTCTGAAATCAACTATCGGACGATGGCGGAGATTGCTAAAGATGCTTTGCCAAAGGTTAGAAACTCCCTGGAATTTATCATCCTGGCGTCTTTCCCACTGATTTTCATTATGGTGTTAGCCGCCGGACATATGGCCGGAACCATCCTCAGAAGTTATCTGACGCTCCTGGTTTGGATACAGCTTTGGGCGCCGATTTCGGCTGTGATGAATTACCTCATCATCCACACGGACAGCCACCCCATGAATCAAATCATCGCTGAATATGGGGCCAACACCATCTATGCCGCCAGTCTCATCCGCGAAGCCGGCGCAAGCTCTCAAGCCATTGCCGGATTCTTAACGATTCTGGCTCCGGTGATTGCCTTTGCCATTGCCAAAGGAAGCGACTTTGCGACAGCGCAGCTGGCCGCAAGCGTCATGGCGCCTGCGCAAAGCGCCGCTCAATCTCAAGGCGCAAGTCTCACTTCAGGCAACATTTCTTTAGGCAACACAAGTTGGGGCAATGTCTCAACCAATACCCAGTCCGGCAATAAGAGCGACCGCTCGATGGGCTTTACCGACTCCTCGATGCTTCAAACCGCTTCGGCCTATGGATCGGTTACGCGCAATGGCTCAGGCACCGTAATCGGTATGTCCATGACACCGGTCTCGATGGGTGTCTCAAGCGCCATGTCATTGGGGGAAGCTAATTCTCAAAGTGCAACAAGCTCAATGAGCAATAGCTTTGGCTATTCGGACTCTATCCAAGCCTTGCGCTCATACACGACGCAAACGTCAGATAAGTCAATAGCAGGTTTTACGCGACTTTTAAATACAACGTTAAATCGTCAGTCCGGATTGCAGTCTGCGGATAGTAGCTTAGATCAGGTGAGTTCTTCTTTAGCCTCAGGATCTAACCAAACATTAGAATCAACTCTCAATAACGGACAGACAGCAACGATTAAATCATCTGTTACTCTTTCAAGCTCAACCTCATCAAATCAGAGTAACCGTGGTAGCAATGCTTTGCAAACCAAGGAGCAAACTTTGCCTTCCTCATCCCAGCTCGTTAATGCCTCTGAATCCTCAACTTCTCAGGCCCTGGAAGGATTTGAAAGCATTAGACAAAATATCATAAAGGGAGGGAGCACTCCTTCGCTCTCAGGTGGTACATCCGGTCAAATTAACACAGCTCAACAGTTATTGGATTCCGTAAACCAACAAAGCAGTATTGCAAATGCAAAACAACGCCAAGAAGCCTATAAATCTCTACTGACAGCGACAAGACAAATTGTTGAAAGTACCTCAGACTCTGGCATTCGTAACGCTGCTCAAAACTTTGAGAAGCAACTCACTCATGCTTATCAACTCGGTAATCGTCAAAGTTTTGAACAAAGTGCCAGTCTCAGCGCTTCTTCTCAAATCGGCTATGTTTCTAACCAAGACATCAGAACAATGATGGATAGCTCCCCTGCAGTTATGCAAAAGGCTATTGAAACTTTTGGTTCTGCTGAGGCTGCTCAAAACGCTCTTTTCCATAGTGCTTCCGCAAGAAGATACTTTGCCCAGCAGCTTCATCAGAGTATGAGTCAAAGTGATTGGAATAATAAGTCTCCTCAACCTTTATCAACTATTGGCATTGACACCATGGCAAGACCTCATCGTGAATCTTTTGAAACTGAAAAATTCAACCAATTTGACCAAACTCGCCAAGCTAATCATTTGGATTATCAAATTTCAAAGCAAAGCACTATTGGAGACAAAGAAATCGCAGATCTACCGCAAACGTCAGCGGTGACTAACTCAGTCAACAACTTCAGAGAATCGATGAATGCAGACAAAACACAACTGCAAGACAGTCTTCTTACCGAGCGAGGAACAACACTATCGGCAAAGGCAGTGTATGAAGAAAAGCAATCCGGCGTTCCAACAGTATTTGCCAACGCTTACCTTGGCGGGGCACTTTACTCAAGTCCTCACGAGTACAAGGATCAACTGACTGAGAAAATAAATTCCGAAAGCTTTAGAAAAGCTATGCAAGAAATCGGCAAACAAGATAAAGCGGAACTTTCTGACGTTGAACGCTCCGCTCAAAAATAAATATAGATTCAAAACACCTTATTAAAACCAAAATGTTGGAGTATTTCCCCATTTCAGTGACGCAGGCACACGAGACGGCCTATGGCCTTTATATCTGTAGTGAAGTTCACCCTTTTCATCCATTTCGTACCATGGAGAAAAAATGATTAGTGCTACAAAAAAATATACGGTGTTGAACACTTCTTCCCATGAGATTTTCAAATTCAAAATCTGGTTAGCGTATTCATCTTCAAGAACAGGAGGCGTGGTGAGATATTCCCAAAATTTCATTTCAAATTTCTCTAAAAAATTATCCGAATCTGTTTTCAAACAATGGGCCCGATGTCTGTCAACGGTGAGTATTTAAACATGAATTCAACCCTATTGTCCAATAGATTTTTCCTATAAAAATCAATGATCTAATTGACACAGTCTATGATCTTCATCGCCTATTTTTTAAGCAAAGGATCAAAATAAAAATATGGCAAAAATATCAACTTTTGGCATGAATGCCGCATTTCAATTGGGTTTTGAGAGAATCGCCGATGTTCGCGGGATCACAAGCGTTGTGAGCCTGTTTAAAAATTCGATGATCCTCTCGGGAATTTATCTTCAAATCCGTCCTGATAAGACGGCTTACATCGGCAAAACGAACAATATGCCGGCTCGTTTTGAACAGCATTTAGCCCGAGGAGTTGTGATTGAAGAACTGGCCTTCATGCCGGTTCTGGCTAAGTACGTTGATGAAAAAGAGAAGCAATTGATTGCTCTGGCTGAAAAGAAAGGGATCCCTTTGGATAACCTTGCCCTTCGAGAACGCCATTTAGAAAATCGCAAAAATCTAAAAAGCATCCTGAATGATTCTGAATTAAATGATTGGCTTAATCCCCAAGAAAAAAGCACTGGCTCCGGTTTGTGGCTTCAAACCTACCACGGCATGCATCCCGGTTTAAGGCATCAATTGGATTTAGCTCGGGCACACCCCGTATGGCCTCAGATTTTCCCTGCTGCTAAATATTTTGTTCAACACATAATCCCCAAACCGAAAGAGACTTATGATGATTTCTGGAGCGCCTGCGCTTATACACGCAAAATCGAGGAAACTTTTTCTTCTGTCATACGTGTTCACGCAGGCAGTCTCACTTTGTTAAATTTAGGCTCATATCGAGTAGCACCATTTGAACCATGGGGATGGATTGATTGTAAAAAAGATGATTTAATGGCGACTGGTTACACACTCAATCGACTAAAAACCGATTTTCCGTATGCCAATATCATTGATGAGGATAATTTCGTCAGGATCGGGACTTCAACTAGACTATTGTTAACGGTAATTGAAAAATTAAAAAAACCCCTGAGACAAACAACGCTGACCGCGATGAATAACGCATTACTGCAAAAAGGCAATCTGGCCTTTGAATGTCTTTTGTGTTATTAATTGATTTTATAAAATGTATTAAGTATGTTTTTAAACACGAAGGCTTTGACGTCTCGTTGCCCACGGTGTATGGGTATTTGCGAGCTTTGGAAGAGAGCTATTTTTTCCACAGAGTACCTCGATTTGATATTCGAGGAAAAACAGCCTTAAGAAGTGATGAGAAATTTTATTTGTGTGATGTGGGATTTCGTTATGCGATGACGTCTTCTCCTGTCAGAAATTACGGTCACATTTTGGAAAACATCGTTTACTTAGAACTCCAACGTCGTTTTAAGAAGGTCGTCATTGGACGGATCGGCGAACGGGAAATTGACTTCGTCGCAGAATCATCCGACAGCTTCACCTATTTCCAAGTCGCAATGTCCGTCATGGATCCAACCACTTTGGAGCGGGAACTTTCTGCTTTTAACTCAATACGAGATGCTTATCCAAGATACCTTATCACCACTGACAGAATCGGCAGTGGAAGAAATTTCAATGGAATAATTCAACTGAATGCGGCTGATTGGTTACTGGGCATTTCTTAGTGTCGTGCCACAAGGACTCTTGTCATGAAGGGGCGTGTTTATATAGCAGATGGACAGCAGTGAAAAAAGGCCCAATTCGGGACCTCGAAAACTTTTGCCGGCAAAAGAACTAAAGCAAATAACCCAACTCGGTAAGAACTTTCTCGATAGCAGAAGTATCTCGTTGACTGAGATGACCGTATTTAAGTTGGCCTTCAAAGAAACTCTTAGGTAATCGAGCAATATGTGAACACCGCGCTGTTGAAGGTTTGGATAGACCGGCTTCTTTCCAATCTAAAATCGGTACCTCACCAAAGTAATTGGGTCTTGGTGGATGGCTGGTTACTTTAATTGATAGAACAAAAACTTCAACAGATTCCTCATCTATCCCTCCGACGATCACCGGGTGGTTCTTAAAAACGCCCGGCTGGTCTTCGTACTCAAAAGGCATTCGCCAAACATCATATAACTGTGGTTCCTCAAATTTCGCTGTACTATCACTCGTCATAGCTGTCCCCTTCACGCCACGATGCAGGTAAAACAGCGTGACCGTTTCGAATAACCGGTGTCGTGATATTTGGATGATTCACATTAAATTTTCTTACCTTGGATTCGGGCAGTCGCAAGTTAAAAGGAAAGCCTCTATTTGAAACGAAGGCCGTCACAAACATTCTCAGTGAATCCGAAGGGGAAGTACCAAGCTTTTCGGCAATATCACAAAATTGTTGATCCAAGGACTCATCCAACCGAAAGGTTCTTTGTACAGTTGTCATTGTTTGACTCCTTTTTGATCTCTTTTATATGTTATTTGTAAGACATACGACATCATTATTACATAACACATAAAAAAAGGGAACCTTTGAAGATCGCCACGGGGTTTTCGAATTCAAGTACGTTCATAGCTCTTCTGAGGTCGACGGATTAGTCAAGGAAGCAATTGATCAAACCCAATCCAGACGCTATGGAGAGAAGACGGATGGAAAAGAACTGCAAGCCAACATCACTTTGAGTTTTCTGTTTTTTTCGTTTGTACACCATGTGGCCAGACCATAAGCAAAAAACTGTAGATTTCCTCAAAAATACGTAATTCTCCTGATTGTTCCATTTCTAAATTTAAATCAAAATGTTCTCATCCTTTTCATAACTTATGAGATCGTCTCTAAAATGCTTTCGAGCAACCGTTTAGACACATTACAGAAAGTCTTGCAGGACAATTCCTGTAAGTCTTGCTGTGCGATCTCATCAGTCAAACCCATCGGCCTTTCGAGCACATCTCGTAAGGCTGTTTTTTTCAGCTTTAGCATCGGGGAACGATTTAGTCGTTTCCCGCTTCCATCGTTTGTCGTTTTCAGCTGGCGCTGCTAAATGACAGGTTCCTTCGGGAGCCACCCCAAACGGTCTGAATACCGTTACTGAAAATCCTAAAACTCACCACGTGTATTCGGACATTTTCAAAATTTTGAAAATTCGGAAGTTGCTATGTATCCGTCTATCCGTGGCAAGGCTAATGCAAATATCAATATTCGTCTCAATAAACGAACTCTCTCTGTCATCTTCGGTTGCGCTCGACTGATGCGCTCCATGCGTCAGATTGGTCCCCCTATTTATCGATTTAGGTTTGAAACCAACTCTTTTTCAGCGCTTTCATAACTTTTAGGAAAACAAAATGTCTGATAAGCAAACTCAAATTGATAAAGAAAACGTCACCATAGGCTGTTACATCTCATTGGCATTGGCCATTGTATTTTTCTCTGGAATTGCTGCCGGCAGTAGTTATTTTTGGAGTTTCTTAGACTTCACAACCCTCATGGGTAGCGCCGGCAAAGTGGTGGGGAAGGTGACAGAGACTGCCGATGGTGTCAGCACCACCATGACAACCCTAAGAGGTCTTGGCGGATCCGGAGCCATTGATGGGTTCATGCTCGCCATCTCCCTCATCATTCCGGGCGTCATGTTGGCCATGGGCATGATTACCGTTTTTGAACACTATGGCGCTCTCAAAGCCGCCCGAAAGCTCTTGACCCCGATTCTTCAATTTTTGATCGGTGTTCCCGGCACGGCTACTTTAGCTTTAATCGCTTGCCTTCAATCAACCGATGGCGGTGCCGCGCTTACTCGTCAACTTAAAGACTCGGGCGCCTTAAGTTATACCGAAATCAATAATTTCTCAGCTTTCCAAATGGTTGCCTGTGCGCCAATCACCAACTTCGTGACATTTAGCGCGGCCGTCTTGGCTTTCAGCAACGCCGATGGTTCCGGCACTGTGCCTCTTTCCATGGGCACCGGTTTAGCCGTTTTGTTAATCGCCAAAGTAATCGGCGCCAACATCATGCGTTTGATTCAATTGAGGATCGCTCAGCGTGAAAAGATCGCCACAACTTCTTTGCAGACAAGTCCTGCTGCTTTAACCATTGAAAGGAATTAATCATGACTGAACTCAGCACTCAAAAACCTCTGATTACGGAAGTGTTCATCGATGGCGCAAGGCGCGGTTGGGACTTGGCTACAAAGTCCATGTTGCCAAACTTGGTTATGGCTTTCGTACTCATCAAAGTATTGACTGTTTCAGGCCTTCTAAACTACATCGGCATGGCGTTTGAACCGATCATGTCTATCTTCGGTTTACCGGGAGAAAGCGCCATGATCCTCGTGAGTGCCTGGATGTCAAGCGGCGGTGCTATCGGTGTGCTTTTGGCCTTTTTAAGCGACGGTGTCATGAATGGTGAACAAGCCGCGATCATTTTGCCCTCCATTTTCATCATGGGCGGACAACTCCAGTATATGGGACGATGCCTGGGCGTTATCGGCATTAAGGATCATATGCTCTATGTCATCATGCTCATCCCCATTGTTTTGGCTTTCGCGACATTAGCGGTCATGAGCGTTCTTATTTAATACAGGCTTAACACGGTCGAACGAACAAATTGAAAAGGAAATTATCATGAGTGACTCTTTAATGGTTAAACCGGAAGATCTGATTGATTGCGCCGCCGTGGCAACGCAAATTCGCCACGCTATTCACCAATATCCGGAAATTGGACTCAATTTAACACGCACTGAGCAAACAATCGTTGAAGCACTGAAAAGCTTTGGGTGTGAGGATATTCACACTCGTGTCGGCGGATTAGACGTTGCCGGCGTAGTCTGCGTTGTCAAGGGAGAATACCCGGGACGAACAATCGGTATTCGAGCCGACAGCGACGCCCTGCCTCTCAATGAAAACACGGGGGCACCTTATGCGAGTGAACGCCCCAAACATATGCATGCCTGCGGTCACGATGGTCACGTCGCAACTCTTTTGGCCGTTGTGAACTATTTTATGAAACATCGGCATTTTGCCGGAACACTAGTGGCTATTTTCCAGCCGGGCGAGGAAGGTTTTGCCGGCGCTAAATACATGATCGAAGACGGTCTTGTGGAGCGATTCGGAATCGATGAGTTTTATGCGCTTCATGCCGAGCCTTCGCTTGATGTGGGGACTGTCGGTTTTATTTCCGGATACGCCACCGCCAATGCGGATGTCTTTGAAATGACTTTTGAGGGAAAAGGCGGACACGGCTCTCGCCCTCAATTTGCTAAAGATCCGGTAATTGCAATGGGTGAGGCTATTTTGGCTTTACAAACGCTTGTTTCGCGCAACATTTCTCCCCAATTAGCTGCTGTAGTATCGGTCTGCTGCGCACAAGCCGGCGATCCCAATGGTGTAAGCGTCATTCCCCAAAAAGCAATGATCAGCGGCACAACCCGGTCGTACGAGCCTGAAGTCCAAGACACGATTGAACGGCGTATTAATGAAATCGCTCACGGTATCGCGAAAACCTATGATATTGAAGCCGATGTTAAATACACACGACTTTATCCTGCGATGTACAAAAGTTGAGGCGGCTCGCGCCATCGCCACACGAGTGTTAGGAGAAAACAATGTCAAAGAAATCTCCAGAACGACTGGCGGTGAGGATTTCTCCTTTATGCTACAAAAGCGTCCCGGCTGTCTTTTCCGTCTTGGTATGAAAGACGCGGATCACACGGCGCCTGTTCACAATGAGCGCTTCAATTTCAACGATAAAGCTATTGCAACGGGGGCAGCTGTTTTAGCATCCATTGCTTTAACACGGATGTTGTCCAATAGCTAGTGCTTTAATCGGTGTGCCCTAGCACAAGGGCATACCGATTGATTAATAAACTCTTCTATTAAGCTTAAATTGAGCTTCTTGTGCGATTCTTCCACAAGCTGCTTAATCGGCGCCGCTTTCCATTGATCGTTTATTTTCAAAAGCGACTGCCTCTCTGCGAGCTTGTATCAAATCTAATGACAATTTTTAAGCGAAACTACAAATTTTTACCCAGCGTTTTTAACAATTAATATACTCAACTTATTATTTATCACCAACGTCGTAAAACCGCCTCATTCATGAGGTGGATATAAGACGGCAATCCGTAGGATTGCTAAAAATCAAATCCTGACGATTAAATACTTGAACAATAAGATCTGGCCATGATACGATTCTGACATGTCGTTCGTATCGTATCAATTTAGGATCTATCCAAATACCTTTCAGCGTCAATCTCTGATTGACCACTTTGGTTGCACCCGTTGGGTTTACAACCGCTATCTCTCTGAAGCTCACGATTGTTACGAAGCAACTGGCAAAACTATGCGTTGCAATGACTTCATTGTTCGTTTGGTTAAGTTGAAGAATGAATTCCCCTGGCTCAAAGAGGTCAACTCGCAATCGCTTCAGATGGCGGCCCGAAACGCCGAACGCGCTTTTGTGAATTTCTTTGAAAAACGAGCCAAGCGTCCTCGATTTAAAAGTAAGCACACCGGCAGGCAATCCCTTCAATGCCCCCAACACTGCAAAGTCCTTTTTCCTAAGATAGGAACAAAAGGGCATATCGTCTTACCGAAAATCGGTCCTATCAACGCGATTTTGCATCGACGTTTCAGCGGTCCGATAAAAACAGTCACGGTTGTCCGTGACCCTTCCGGCAAGTATTACGCTAGCGTCTTAGTGGACAATGCTCAAGCCCTTTTAGCTCCGGATGCCATTGATTTTGAGCATACAGCAGGAATTGATGCGGGAATCAAAATGGCTCTCACCGTAGTCGGTCAAAGTGGCACTGTGAGGATAGAGAATCCGACATTTTTAAAAAAGAATTCCGAGCAATTAAAGAAGCAACAGAAGCGTTTGTCTCGGTGCAAACGCACTGTAACTTTCAAAGAAAACGAAAAAGGAGAAAAAGTCAAAGAAGTCACCGTCTCGAAACGTTACGAGAAGGTCAGACACGAATTAGCCCGTACGCATGAAAAAATCCGTCATAGACGAAAGGATTGGATCAATCAGGTTACACGTCAGTTAGTTAACGATAGCCAAGTAACAACCTACGTGATTGAAGATCTGAACCTAAAAGGAATGGTGAAAAATCACCATTTAGCCCGAGCCATCTCCGATGTGGGTATTGGGAATTTCTACCGGATCTTACGTTACAAATTAGAGGCGGCAGGGAAAAACCTGGTTGTAGCGGGACGGTGGTTTCCATCGAGCAAACTATGTCCGGAGTGCGGGACAAAGAAAGAGAGTTTGACTCTGAGAGAGCGACAGTGGTGCTGTGCACACTGTGGTCATGAGCATGACCGAGACGAAGCGGCGGCAAAAAACTTGCGTCATTGGGTCAAACTAACAGAGATTGAAAAACACCGATACGGCCGGAATGGTCGTGCGCTGGAAGGGGAAGTGATTCCCTTTTGAAGAGTTCCCCCGAGGACAGTCCCGTCGGTGCGGGTTCCTCGGCGAGAGGCTTGAGCCTGAACGGCTCAAGCGGGTCGCGCGAAGCTTCGTCCTTCAGGGCGGGGTAGTTCACTAAAATAAAATTCCTTAGCCAGATGTTGAGCATAGGCTAAATCGTCCGCTCCCATCTGCTTTAACAAATGGGGATGATCCTTTTTTGAAAAGACGTACGAAGGCTCGACGCCATCAAATGCTTTTCGAGCCAAACGCAATCCCTCATTGCGTCTTTTTAACGAACGAAAACGCCTTGCGAACAAGAACGCTTTACTGTCGCCACTAAATTGAGAAAGTCCTCTTCTTACCAGCTCATCCACCCGATCAAAATTTCTGGCTTCAATCGCATCTTCAATGGCCCAATCCAAAACGTTGTAGGAATCGGAGAACTCATCAACCAATTCGTTAAGCCGTATTTCCTCCCCACTCATCCGGTACATTGAGAGTAATGACAAAAGATATTCAAGGTCTTCGAAAAGTTCCAAGTCCGCCTTTCCCTCTTTAGAACGCCTCACATGGTTCTGCCATTTATTCTGAAGTCGCCTTGTCAATTCTTCACCCACAGACTGATCCACTAAATATTCAAGCAGTGCCGGTCGTCTGATGATATCTTCAGAACTAACCAAGTCTTCCTTCAATAATTTTAAAAAACGCCCATCAACCCATTCCCAATCGGCGTCTTCTGCGAGACTCTCAAAGCGATCCCAACAATACTCCTCAACCTTGTAAGCTAACGCTTCCTCCATTAACGCCCCGCCCCGACAGAGCCGATAAAGATACTCCACCCACTCGAACGCTTTCTGACACTCATCGCACTCTTGAGCGTCTTGCATGCCCTCGTCCACAAAATGAATCAATCCGAAAGACCATTCGACATCGCGTTCTATCCACGGCGTCTGATCAATCATGGATTGGATGCGATTTTTAAAATATTCTGCGTCCACACTTTCACTCAACCAGTTTTGCGTGTACTGCCGCACAATATCTTTTTGCCACTGTCGGTCCGTGCGAGCTTTTTCAAAGATGGCCGCTCGAAGCTCATCTTCGTCCATGGCGTTGACACAGTTTTCAAATTATTGAGAGAAATATTCTTTATTCATCGTTTGATTCCTTATGTATAGGAACAAGTTCGCTAGCTTCAACCAAACAGAGTCTTTCCTGCGGGTCTTGCACGAGCCGTTTCATTTCTGGAGAAAAACCCGAAAGTGAAAAAAGCATAAAGTATTTTTTATCGAAATGGAGTACATATTTTCTAAAAATATTTTTTAGATTTTCTGAAAATTTTCTTTCGTTTTTGATAATTTCATCGGAAGCAGAAAAATCAAACCCACAACAAAGAACATCCCCGTACACAAAAGAGCCAAGCGTTGATCGTTGCCTGTCACCCAAGTGATCAGTCCATAAGTCATCGGACCAATGATATTGGCTACCCACAGCGCCATATTCCAAAATGAATAAAATGCCGCGCGGTCTTTTTCAGGAGCCAGAACACCAACCAAAGCACGACCTGCTGACTGGCTTGATCCCATTGCAATACCAGCCAAGTTCGCAGCCACCCAAAAAAGCGCTTTGGTTTGAGCAAAATAAGCCACACCCACCATGGCTATCCAAATGAAAAGCGTCACGATCAAGGCATTTTTGTGACCAATACGATCCTCCACATAGCCAAAAGCAAAGGCTCCGATTGCTGCGGTGATGTTGACGAGCAACACGAGGAGAATCGTTTCGTCCGGCGAAAATCCCATGGCTTGATCGGCGTAAACCGCGGCCAGTGTCACCACAACGGCGATTCCACCTTGGAAGAAGAGACCGCTAGCAACCAACCAGGCAAAATTTCGGTGAGCGGGCAGACTTTTGAATGTTTTAATAAGGCTGGTTTGGGATTCTTTAACCAAAGACCAAAATGATGATTGGGTTCTGGGCACGGCTCTTTCTTTTAGCCATAAAGCAAGAGGCAGTGCTGCGATAAAAAAGATAACCGCCGTGATGAGCATAGTGTAGGGGACATAATCCTCAGCGGAAAATCCCTTTGACTGCATAGCCAAAACGACAGCCAAGCTTAACCCCAAAGTCAAAAGACCACCGCAATACCCAAAACTCCATCCCCAACCGGAGACTTTCCCAATGGAGCGGTCGTCGGCGATTTCGGGCAAGAAAGCAGAATTAAGCGTCTCTCCAACGTTATAGGCGAAATTGCTGACAATGACCATGAGAACAGCCCAGACAATCGTACCGGTGCCGGTAAAAGCCAAACCGACGGTGCCCCCGATACAAATCAAACTCATCAACACCGTCCAAAATTTTTTACTGGCTTTAAGGTCACTGGCCGCACCAATTAGGGGCATAGAAACAATAGCCAAAATATTGCTTGCCGCGATAACCGTTGTCCAAAGAAGTGTCGCCCAAGAAGCTTCTTCACAAATCACACTGACAAAATAAGCATTAAAAACCGCTGTGAGGACAACGGTTGTATAGCCGGAGTTGGCGAAATCAAAGGCCGCCCAAGAGAGCACCTCACGGCCTGAAACGCCTTCTTTTAAATGCTTCAGTGAAAATAGCGACACTCTTGGATCCTTTACACATGGGCTAATGTTCTGATGTGGGCAACAACCGCTCTTGAAAGACTCCGAGGCTCATAGCCGCCTTCGAGCACGCTGACGATTTTTTCATCACAAACGCTACGCGCGATATCATCAATGATTCGTGTAATATGGGCATAGTCCAAATCAGAGAAATCCAATCCCGACATGGTATCGGCCATATGAGCGTCAAAACCAGCCGAAATTAAGATAAGCTGCGGATGACACTCACGAATTAAAGGCTCCCACTTGGAGCGAATCACTTCACAGGCCGCCTCTCCTCTGTCACCGGCCGCAAGTGCGAACTTGTGAATATTAGATGCCAAACTCTCAAGCTTCGGATACGGGAAAATCTCTTTTTCAAAAAAAGAGAAGAAATGAATACCCTCAAGCCCAGCCAGAATATCCTCGGTCCCATCACCATGGTGCGCGTCAATATCTAAGACTGCCATTCGCTCAATGTCCAAAACATCTCTTGCGTAAAGCGCCGCAATCGCCACATTGTTGAAAATACAAAAGCCTTCCGCTTTATCTCGATGGGCATGGTGGCCCGGTGGGCGCACACAACAAAAAGCATTGGTGAGTTTGCCAGAGTGGACTTCATCAAGCGCTTCAAGTACACAACCCGCGCTTTCTAATGCGGCCGTCCACGAATCACGGCTCACAATCGTATCCTCACTGATATAAATCAATTCACCTTCTTTTTGGGGAATCAAAGAGCGAACGTGGTCGACGTATTGTTGATCATGGGCACGTAAAAGATCCTCTAAAGAAGCCTGGCGCTCGGTCTGTTTCCGACAAAAAGCACTTTCCAAACCCGAAGCAACCAATCGCTCCTCTATCGCTCGAATTCGCTCAGGCGAATCCGGACTCGAGAATCCTGTGATATGGCGATAACACGATTCGTGGGTAAATAGACCTGTTGACACAAATAATCCTTGTTTTTTCTTTGATTTTAACCGTTACCCATAATTAATTCGTCAATCTATATCGAACAAAATTGTATTTTTCGCTCGATTTGTTCGATATACCGAACAAAATCTCTATTTTTTGCATTTTCGTTCGATATATCGAACAGATTTTGGTTATCTCACCAGCCCCTCTCGAAAAGCCGAAATCTTTACTTTAGAATTTAGAGCCAAGTTGTTTTATTTATTAATTCGCAAATGAAACGCCTGCTCGACATTGTTATTGTCTTATTGATTGCACCTCTAGCTATTTTCTTATCCATTTTTGTCGCCATTGCCATTAAGCTCGATTCTCCCGGGCCTGTTGTTTATTGGTCCACCCGTGTCGGTCAATACGGTAAACCCTTTCAAATGCCCAAATTCCGATCAATGGCTGTCGGTGCACCTGTTTGCGAAGCGGAAAAAAATCCAGAAACACAAAGCTATATCACAAAGGTTGGCGCTTTTATCAGAAAAACAAGTTTGGATGAACTTCCCCAACTGTGGTGTGTCCTAAAAGGCGATATGTCTTTAATTGGTCCCCGTCCGGTTCTGCCTATTGTGACTTCTGTTCTTGAAATGCGAAAGGCTGCCGGCGTTGATCAATTAAAACCCGGTATTTCAGGTTGGGCTCAAGTTAATGGCAGAACAACAATCACAGATGAAGAAAAGGTGGCTTTGGATACTGAATACCTTCATAAACAATCCGTTTGGTTTGATTTAAAGATTATGACACTGACTGTTTTAAAGGTATTGGAGCGGGAAGATATCGTTCGATAATTGGCATCGAATTATCTGCTGTAACGTTTTTTGGATTTTTTTCGACTGCTTTTGTAACGTTTTTTGAATTTTTTACGCGTTCAAGTGTTACGTTTTTCAAATTTATAGCTTCTTCTCAGATTTAAAATGGGGAGTTCCCCCAGTTAAAAGGACTCCCCAAACTAACGACTTACACGTTAGCTAAATTCAGTCTTCGTCAACTTTTTTCGGTTGAGCTTTAGCGGCTTTTGCTTGTGCTTCAAGTTTAGCCAAGTACTCTTCCGTAATGTCACCCGTAATGTACTCACCGTCAAAGCACGAGCATTCAAAACGCTCAATGGCGGGATTCATATCATGAAGGGCAGACTTTAAGTCTTCCAAGCGTTGGTAAACCACGGCGTCAGCTTCAAGAATCTTGCAGACTTCATCATCGGTCTTGCCGTCTCCGCAAATGAGTTCCGAGCGAGTCGGCATATCGATACCGTAAACATTCGGGAAGCAGACACGAGGGGCGGCGCTCGCCACAAACACTTTCTTCGCACCGGCTTGTTTTGTCATACGAACAATTTCATGCATCGTCGTGCCGCGGACGATGGAGTCATCCACCAAGAGCACGTTCTTGTCCTTAAATTCCACGGCCATGGCATTTAATTTCTGACGAACGGTCTTTTTACGAATGGCCTGGCCCGGCATGATGAAGGTACGACCCACATAGCGGTTTTTAATGAAACCTTCGCGATAAGGTAAGCGCAAACGTTGGGCAAGCTGCTGAGCTGCGGGGCGCGAGCTATCGGGAATCGGCATCACAACGTCAATTTCATCCACAGGAATTCTGCGGGCCACTTCGTGTGCCAAGTATTCCCCTAAACGCAAACGGGCACCGTAAACCGAGATACCGTCAATGACGCTATCAGGACGGGCAAGATAAACGTATTCAAATGCACAGGGAACAAGCTGGGCGTGTTCTGCGCATTGGGCCTGATGGATGTCACCCTTCATGTCAACCCAAATGGCTTCGCCCGGTGCGACGTTTTGAAGCGTTTCGTATTCTTGAGCCTCAAGAACATCAGACTCGGAAGCAAAAATGACATCTCTTCCCGTTGACGTCTCTTTTGTACCGTAGCAAAGCGGACGGATACCGAAGGGATCACGGAAGGCAAGCATACCTTTGCCGGCAATCAAAGCAATACAAGCATATGAACCTTTGACGCGTTTATGAACACCTTTAACGGCTTCAAAAACGATTTCTGGGGAAATCTTGCTATTGAGTGTCAGGCGGGATAATTCATCCGCCAAAACATTAAGCAACACTTCCGAGTCACTCGTTGTATTGATATGGCGGCGGTCAGAGTCGTAGAGCTCTTGCTTGAGGGCTTCGGCATTGGTGAGGTTGCCGTTGTGCACAAACATGATGCCGTAAGGGGCGTTGACATAAAACGGTTGGCTTTCTTCGTTACTGTCAGCATTACCCTGTGTGGGATAGCGAACTTGACCCAAACCGCTATTGCCTAATAAATCTCGCATGTTGCGCGTTCTGAAGACATCCCGCACCAAGCCCATTGCTTTATGAATGTGAAAGGTCAATCCGTCAAGCGTGGCAATACCAGCCGCATCCTGACCGCGGTGTTGCAACAAAAGCAACGAGTCATAAAGCCGTTGGTTGACCGGCTCATGAGAAAAAAGACCTACAATCCCACACATTTGATAGCCTCATCGGTTAAAAATTTAAAAATTGTCCCTTCTCAATGGCTTTACTTGCGAAGCTTGGCGATGGAATCCGGCATCACCGGCATCATCCAGTCAATCACATTTTCAGCCAAAGGAATACAAACAGAGTGTCTCCACATTTGAGTGGAGGTTGCGCTCGTCATGCCGGCCAAAAACACCACCGCACAGACAAAAACCACACCGCGCAAAAATCCGAACACACTTCCGAGCACGCGATCCTCCGCGCTAATACGCGCCACTTCAAGCATCTTGCGCAAAATCGTTCCCAAAAGTCCGATGGCAAAGACGCAGGCTACGCAGATTAAGACCGCCGCAATAATTGTCCGAATGGCAGGGCCTAAGCTTTCAAGCGGAATGAGCCCCGCCAACTCAGGCGAGAATCGGATCGCAAAAACAATCCCGATCACCCAGCCCACAATCGATAAAATTTCGCGCACAACACCCCGTGTTACCCCAACCACCGTGGAGAGAACCAACACGATAATGATTGCCCAATCCAATTCATTCACGATTAACAGTCCTTATCACTTGTGTCCGCTTTCGCGAAGCTTTTGCGCTATCACGTCTTCACGGGTTGATTTCAACAAATCCGCCAAGGGATCATCACTGGCACTCTTCTTAGGTGAAACCTTTTGAGTAGCCCTCGGTGCAGTTTCTTTCTTTACCGGCTGGGTAGCTTTTGCTGCCGTGGCAGGTTTGACAGCCTTCGGCTGAGTCGGCGTGGCGTTTTTTACCGGCTGTGATTTAGTCTTTGCTGGCTGCGCCGCAGGCGTCTTCGCCTTTTGCTCTTGAGAACGACTGTGAGCTTCCTGCGCCGCACTCTTTAGCGTTCGCGTGGGCGCAATGCGGTTCATATCACGCTTGGCGCTTTCTTCCACCTGAACAGGCATGTGTGAAATTTTTCGGCTATCCAAAACCTTGGCAACCCGTTCTGCTTCCTCTTTTGTCTTAAAAAGGCCCAAGCGCACTCGCCACAGTGTTGCTGACTTCTTTTGAACCTTCACGGAATAAACCGGTAAACCCATTGCCTGATAGCGCGCCATCTCACGCATCGCTCCGGCTTCACTGGAGGTAGCAAGCACCTGAATGTAAAGCGAGCCTTCCGTTGAGGGGGCGTAAGTTTGCGCCTCATTTTGTTTTTGATCCAATTCCGGCGTGGGACGAGCCTCCGGAGCGTCCTTGACAACATTGGGTTTTGAAAGATCCTTCAATGCGCTTTGGTCAGCCGGCATGGACACTGCCGGCCGATTATTAACCGGAAGTTCCATTTTGTAGAAAGGCTCTTTAGTGATGGGAGGAATCTTCGTCTCGGCATGCCGGTCACTTTGAATAGCAGGCTCTTCAAAGAAAATCGGCAACACCGTTGCCAAAGCGGCAACCAACACGACAGCTCCCACCAAGCGATGGCGAAACTTTGCCTTCACTTGGCTCACCTCAAGCTCCTTATCTTCGGCAAGGTGCTCAAGACCCACCTCAACGCTTTCTTGAGGTGACTTCCAGAACGCTTCTTCGTTGGTTGGTTTATTGGACTCTTGCATTTGTTCGAACAAGCGGCAGGGCCGCGGTTACTGTCACAAAGGAACCGAAGATAATGATTGTATCAATGATCGATGCCTGACGCTTTGCCTGGTTAAAAGCCTCTTCAACACCTTCGCATTGCGTGATTTTGCCATCTTCAACACCCGCCTCAAGCATGACCTTATGCAACACATCCACGCTTGCCCCACGGGGTCCCGGCAAACCAGTGATAAACCACTCGTCAATCACTTCAGACATGATTTTCACCACATCGATCATGTCCTTATCCGCAAGCATTCCAAAAACAGCAATGACTTTACCTTGCGTCTTCACGTCTCGAATATTTTGAGCCAAAACGCTAGCCGCATGGGGATTATGACCGACATCCAAAATAACGGTCGGATCTGATTGCACCTTTTCAAATCGTGCGGTTATGCGAACCGTTGTCAAACCCTTTTCGATATCAGCGATCGTAACCGGCAGTTTATTCATCAAGGAAACAATCAGAGCAAGGACGCCAGCCGCATTGTCCATTTGATTACGACCGCAAAGGGCCGGTCGGGGTAAATCCCAGTCATTGACGCCCATCTTAAAACGCATACGACCGCCGTCTTCTTCGGTAACGGAAAAATCTTTACCTGCGACCACAAGATTGGTCTTTAACGCCTTTGCGTACTGTAAAAGTTTGACCGGGGGATTTTTATCCGCGCAAACAGCCGGGTGTCCTTGACGATAAATATGAGCCTTTTCCCAACCGATGGCATCTCGCGTATTGCCCAAATAGGCCTCATGATCAATGCCGATGGTCGTAACTATGCTTGCCGTTGATTGAAGAGCATTAATCGCATCAAGCCTTCCACCCAAACCGATTTCCAAAATCACCACATCGGGTTTGGCCTTTTGAAAGACTCGGAGAATACCTAAGGCCGTGAATTCAAAATAAGTCAGAGGCATCCCCGCTCGAGCTTCTTCTACCTCTCGAAAAGCTTCCACCAACGGTGCATCTTCAACTATCGCACCGTTAATTTGGGCCCGTTCGTTAAAAGAAAGCATATGCGGAGAGGTATGCATGGCGGTTTTGTAGCCAGCCGCACGATAAATAGCCTCAAGCATGGCGCAAGTACTGCCTTTACCATTGGTTCCAGCAACAGTGATCACCGGACAATCAAAATAGATGTCCAGGCGATCGAGCATCTTTTTCATGCGCGTAAGACCCAACTCAATCACATTTTCAGGATGTGACAAAAGAATGTAGTCCAACCATTCATTTAAAGTATCTTTACCTTGAGACATTTCCGTGTCCAAAAACAACGCGACCACGCCGCAAGCGTGGTCTCAAGTGCGTCTTTAAGTTTTAGATCGTTCTCAATCGAATCATTCGGCGTCCGTAATACGCTTTCTCATGAGCATCGCCATGATTTCAGCAATGTTAGCACGCATTTCACGACGATCCACGATCATATCAATAGCGCCCTTCTTGAGCAAGAATTCCGAGCGTTGGAAGCCATCGGGCAACTTTTCACGAACCGTTTGCTCAATCACACGGGGACCGGCAAAACCAATCAAAGCACGGGGTTCTGCAATCACCACATCGCCCATAAAGGCAAAGCTAGCGGAAACACCACCCATCGTTGGATCGGTTAAAACCGAAATAAAGGGTAATTTTTCACGTGCAAGACCGGCAATAGCAGCCGTCGTTTTAGCCATTTGCATCAAGGACATCAACCCTTCTTGCATACGAGCGCCGCCCGAAGCCGCAAAACAGATGAAGGGGCACTTCATGCGTGTGGCTTCTGCCACACCGCGCACAAAACGTTCACCGACAACCGAACCCATCGAGCCGCCCATAAAGTTAAATTCAAAGGCAGCAACAACGACGGGCAAACCGCGAAGCGTACCGCGCTTGACAACCAAGGCGTCCGTTTCACCTGTTTTTTGCTGAGCTTGCGCCAGGCGAGCGGGATAGGGTTTGCTATCGACAAACTTCAAGGGGTCCGTTGGTTGCACTTCTTGAGTGATTTCCACCTGATTTTGCGCATCCAAAAAGTTTTCCACGCGCTCGCGAGCCTTAATGCGCATATGATGACCGCACTTCGGGCAAACCATCAAAGAATCACGCAATTCTTCGGTATAAAGCACTTGCTCGCAACTCGGGCACTTAGTCCAAAGCCCCTCCGGAATCATGCTTTCCTTCTTTTCAGAGTGTTCTGAATCCGACTTATGAATGCGAGGCAACAACCGATCAATCCAACTCATAGAAGATGTCCTTCAATACAATTCTGTACAAATAATACGATTTGGGATTTTATCAAATCTAGAGGTGTTAACGAATGCCGTATTTTGGTTATTTTCTTGTGGTTTCTAAAACAACGAACTAAACACCATCAACAAACCCAAATCCACGATTACACCTTTATTAAATCAAATTTCGAAGTTTAATAAGTGCCGTGAGACTAAATCTATTTCCCTAATAAATCTCTTAAGGTTATTAAAGGAATAACCACCCATTCTGTCTACAAATTGATTACTGTCGATCTGATATTTTGGTTACTTTGTTCACTATATTTTGTATATTATGTACCATAACCAATTGATTTTATTTATATTTTAATTTTGTAAAATTAGCTGTGACCAAGGTGTCGGACTATAACGAGGCAATTGGGGAACGTTCGGGTACTTCACCCCAACCAGGTAAAGCCCTCCCGCGGCAAACGTGGGGGCGGCGACCGTGCGGTCACGCGCTTCTAAAACTTCTTTGAACCACTGTACGCTTTGCTTTCCCGTACCAACATAAACCAAACTGCCAACGATATTTCGAACCATATGGTGCAAAAAAGCATTGGCTCGCAGTCGAATGCCGATCATGTTGCCACAACGCTTAACTGTTATTTCGTGGATTGTTCTGATGGGGCTTTTTGCCTGACACTCTGAAGCTCTAAAACTCGTGAAATCGTGCTCACCCAAAAGACACTGAGCCGCCTCCTGCATTTTCGTTTCGTCACAAGGTCTAAAAACCCAACCGACGGCCCCCTCCATCAAAGGTGATCTCACTGGATCATTTAAAAGCCAATATTCATAGGTGCGCTCGGTTGCACTAAAGCGAGCCGAAAAGTCATCAGGCACTTCGCAAGCCCAGCGCACAGCTACGGTCGGAGGCAAAAAGGTGTTTACGCCCCGCACCCATGCATTAAGGGGTCTTGCGACAGGAGCTTCAAAATCCACCACTTGATGCGTAGCATGCACTCCAGTATCGGTGCGCCCCGCGCAGATAGTCGAAATCGGCACTGTCGCGAATGTTTTCAATGCCGATTCCAATGTGTCTTGAACGTTCGGCATATCGGGCTGGGTTTGCCAACCACAAAATGCCGAACCGTTATATTGAATGCCTAAAGCAATTCGCATCAGGCACGCTCATGAACTTGCTTTAAAAGGGTCTCAGCCTGTGCCTTATCGGCAGGACTGCCTTTTTGAAGCACCTCCTGCAACAAAGCGAT
>OJMI01001664.1_pt1 | contig 23270 bp, 13 predicted proteins | sample 1597131 | NCBI WGS metagenome assembly OJMI01 (sample SAMEA2452116, study PRJEB22498) | human gut metagenome | reverse complement strand
TCGAAGATATTTGGCCCGATTACCCCAGCAAAGAAGACTTCTTCTTCAACGAGGAGGAGTACTAACCTTTTTAGAACAAATAGTAATAGTATTGTAAATCAAATTTTATAGAAAAGCCACCTGATTCCTCAGATGGCTTTTCTTGCTTTCACGACCTAAAAAATATAATACAATTCACGTAATATTTTCAATCCAAACTATTCCAATCTTGTAAATAAAATAGTTTATCATTTGTATGGGAGAGCAAGCCATCTATTCAAACAAAAACTCAAACCAATAATTACATCGCTCGAAGATTTTGTTGCCCCGTTAATGCCGACTTTTAAATAAGGTATTTTTAAACCCTCCCTGCTATCCTCTTTGCCATCTAAAAACACGACTGTAATAATTTGACAATTACTGTCTTGAATAACTATCGTGGAAATTCAACAAAAAATACCAGCAAAATCATTTCTCTTTTTCAAAGAACCCACACATTAAATAAGCACATATTAAGTTAAAATCTTAATCCGTTTCACCCATTTATTCCACAAATTTTCCTAACTTTGCCTTATTGAATAGTATCTGCATATATAGCGATTTGTGCACACCGCTATAAAGTATCTGTTTTTATAATCGCATGAACATTATCATCACCCCTCGACAAGAGGCAAAACCATGAAAAAAAATAAAGTGCTTATGAAATCCTACCGTACAATGTGTAAGAAAACTTGGGCTGTTATACTTGCGATAGCCTGCCATCTACCCGCTACATGGGCAACAAACGCTAACGAAATCGAACTCATTCCGAAACCCGTTCACGCAGAACGGACATCGGGCAATTTCCGGCTTTCCCCCAAATCCACGGTCGGTTACGATGCCGCTCTTCAAGGACAAGCTGAATACTTACAGCAAGTGCTCGGTCAATCCACCGGCTGGGACTTGAAACTGAAAAAAGATGCCCGCAAAGCCACTATCCTCTTGACATTAAACCCCGAAAAAGTAGATAAACTGGAAGGCTACCGATTGGACGTAACTCCCAAAGGAATCTCATTGACCGGCCGGGACGCAGGCGGCATATTCTACGGCATACAAACGCTGCTGCAACTCTTTCCTCCCCAAGTGTACAGCGACAAACGGCAGCATGGAGTAGAATGGATCGTCCCCGCCGTAACGATATACGATGCTCCCAATCGCCCCTGGCGAGGCATGATGCTGGACGTGGCTCGTTATTTCTACGACAAAGAGTTCGTGAAAAAATACATCGACATGATGGCCATGTACAAGCTAAACAAACTGCAATTCCACTTGATTGACGACTCCGGCTGGCGACTGGAAATCAAAAAATATCCCCGTCTGACCGAGGTGGGTGCATGGGCAGGTCCCGATCACAACCGTCTGGGAGGATTCTACACCCAAGAAGACATAAAAGAACTGATTGCTTACGGACAAGTCCGTAACGTGGAAATCATTCCCGAAATCGAATTTCCGGCTCACATTCTGTCTGCCGTCGTTGCCTATCCGTGGCTCAGTTGCACGGGCCTGCAACACGAAGTCCCCACACAACATTTCATCAGCCGCGATCTGCTTTGTGTCGGCAAAGAATCTTCCCTGCAATTTTTACGAGATGTATTAGACGAAACCGTTCGATTATTCCCTTCTTCATACATCAACATAGGGGGTGATGAAGCCGTTTACACTCGTTGGGAAGAATGTCCCGACTGCCAAAAAGTGATGAAGCGGGAAGGATTGAAAAAGGCTTCCGAACTGCAAGGTTACCTTACCAACGTCGTAGCCGAAATGATGAAAGAAAAAAATCGTACCGTCGTAGGGTGGGAAGAAATCTTTTTGCGAGGTGATGTCAAAACCCCTGTTGTCGGGCTTATTTGGCACAATGTCAGGGACACCCTTCTTGCTACGCAGCGCGGACATAAAGCTATTCTGACACCCGCCACGCACATGTATTTCGACTTCCCCGAAAGCCGTACCCCGGGAGAAGTGAAAGCCGCCACTTGGATGCCGCCTATCTCTCTCGAAAAATGTTACAGCATGGAAATCAACGACTACTCTCCCGAATCGACCGTATTAGGAGTACAAGGTTGCTTTTGGAGCGACCAATTTATTCACGGCACTGTATTGCAAGAGATAGATTACCTGAATGAAAATCGCTCCGAAAACTATGCCGAATACTTCACTTTCCCCCGTCTGTTGGCTCTTTCAGAAGTGGCATGGTGTCGACAATCCGACCGCAATTATTCCGACTTCCGTCGCCGGTTGAGTCACCATTTCAATCGACTCGACTTCAAAAATTGCCATTACCGTGTACCGGAACCCGTCATAGAACAAATGGATCCGACTGCTACCGGTGCAATAGAATTTACATTATCTCCGGCCGTCGCCGATGCCGACATTCGCTATACCACCGACGGCTCCTATCCTACGGTTCATTCCCCCCTTTACACCACTCCGGTAACCGTCGATGACAAAAGCGACTTCCGGGCTATTACCGTAATAAATCCCCGTCACTATTCGCTGCCCATTTATTTCGCCCCCGACTATTCGGGCTATAAACAGTACGGTGAATATACAGCCGAATGGAAACCCCTGAACGTACAGCCCTATCTAACTCCTTGGCGATTCGAATGTACAGGCAAAATATCAGGCAATGGCACATATACGGTATCGTTCATCTACACAAAAGGTGAAACCCCGTTCCGATTAGGCGCATTGAAACTTTACAAGCGAGACGAACTCCTCGCCGAAGTTCCGCAATCGGTTCTGATAAATGCCGATTCCCCCATAGCGACCTACCGCTTTACCGTCGATTCCTTCGAAGCCGGTACTCCCTTTTTCATAGAAGTAGAAGCCTGCGGAGAGAAAGGGAACGATACCTCGGGATTAGTATTCATAAACAAAGTCACTCAATAATCCATAAAAAAATAAGATACACAAAAGGCAGCTAAGCTGCCTTTTGTGTTATATAACATTCGATCGAAATACAGACCGATTCTCCGAAAAGACTATCTTTGTAAAAGAAGATATCATAAAATAATTTTATACCACGTAACACAGAAATTTTTATCATCATGGCAAAAGCGCATATTTTTATCAGTTACGCCCACGAAGACAAAGAGTGGGTACTGGAAGGCCCGGGAAACATTCATCTGATACCTCGAATTAGACGACACACGAGTCCGGATGCAGAAATATGGTTCGACGAAGGATTGGTTATCGGCGAAAAATGGGACGAAGAAATACACAATCACATCGTTCAATCACACATTGCCATTTTGCTGATTAGCGAAAGTTTCGTATCCTCGGATTATATCGTAAACAAAGAACTCGTTTGGATTAAAGAGCAAGTAGAAAAAAACGATATGAAAATCGTTCCTCTACTCATCGGAAACATTACCGAAAAATCGAAACGAATAATCGACTGGATATATCAAAGGCAAATACACCCTTCCGAGACACAACCGCTTTGCAACTATCTCAACGATAAAGCACAATGGGACCACATGATTACGAGTATATTGAACATCATCGATGCCAAAATCGACCAAGTGCTCGAAACTCTTTTGCTGAACGAAAGCACCCGGCAAACCGAAAATTCGATTAAACCGTCTGTCATGCCCGACAGTAAAACAGTTACTGGATATATCGAAAACCGAGACACGAAAATTACCGATAAAACGACGGCGGCACACCCGACAGGAGTAAACCCCGCACTTTATCAAGAAGCCATCAGACTATACCGGAATCACAAATACAAAGAAGCATCGGATATCCTTCTGAAATTAGCCGCCGCAAACAACACCGAAGCTCAAAATCTCCTTTGCGACATTCTTTGCAACAAAGTAAAAGGGTATCAACTATGGCCCGGAATTTTAGAAACATTCCTACCCTACGCAGAAAAAAATCTTGCCTTCGCTCAAACTATCGTAGGAAAAGTCTACTATCGGGGAAAACTGAATGAGCGCAATTACGAAAAAGCTTTCGACTGGTTCTCCAAAGCAGCTGAAAGCGGAAATTCATATGCCCAATACTTGTTAGGCAACATGTATGAAAACGGGACATTCGTAGAACAAAATTACGATACGGCTCTCTCCTATTATAAAAACTCGGCAGCACAAAACAACATCATGGCCATAGGAGAAATGGCATTCATGAAAGAAAATGGTTACGGTATGCCCATGAATAAGGAAGAAGCCGAAAAAATATACCTCCAACTGGCCGAAGAACGCGACGACGAGTGGTCCATGATCAAACTGGCCTATATCGAAATGGATAGAGGAAATTCCGAAGAAAGATTGAAATGGATACAAAAAGCGCTTGAAAAAGAGTATATCGACGCCTATTTTGAGCTTGGTTTTTTCTATCAATTCGACGAAGCATACAAAGACCTCGAAAAAGCGCAACAATCTTATTATCAAGCGGCACAATTAGGCAATCCCGAAGGAATGAACGGATTGGCGCTGATCTATTACGATATGCCGGACTATAAAGGAGACGAACAAGCGTTTCGATGGTTCTCCAAATCGGCCGACTTAGGAGACAGTCTCGGACTATATTATCTGGCTGTTATGTATGAAAACGGTTTCGGAACCTATTCCAACAAACAAAAAGCATGGGATCTATATCTAGCTTCGGCCGATCAAAAATTCTCGCCGGCCTATCGTAAAATAGCGCAACTCATCGAAGAAGGCGAAGCGCCTGCATCATTCACAGGCCGAGAATTGGAATACTATATAAAAGCCGCCGAAAGAAACGACATAGACGCTATACACGATGTCATACGGTTCTTGGAGAATGATCCCGACCGGAAGAAAGAATTGTTCTCTTGGTGTCAACGAGGAGCACAGCTCAATGACGGGAAATGTATTTGTAAATTAGGAAAACTCTATTTCTACGGCATGGGGACAGAAATGGACGAATTCAAAGCGATGAACTGTTTCCGCAAAGCCGAAACGATGGAAATCCCCGAGGCCTACTATTTCTTGGGGCTGGCCTACTACGAAGCCAAAGGTGTGGTTAGCCCGAACATACAAAAAGCCGAAGAATATTTTAGAAAAGCTGCCGAAGCCGGATATTCCGATGCGATTAAAGCAATCGCCGAACTTTATATGCAGTCGGGACATGAAAATGGATATGAAAAAGCCATCGAATATCTGAAAACGATTGCGGAGGGAGAACATGCCGACATCGCCTATGAAGGACTCATGCGAATCGCCGTAGAACAAATGAACGCTCAGGATTACGACGACCCGCAGAACAGCGAATTATATCAAAAAGCTCTCCGATTCGAGACATCGGGAAAAGAAGCCGGTATGACCGAGTCGTTAAGTAAAGCATTCCTCGATCGAGGAATAAATTTATACAATATCGAAAAATACGAATCGGCCATAGCACCCCTGCTTTTAGCAGCACAAATGGGAGAATCGGAAGCCGCGACACATTTGGGAGATCTTTACTTCTACGGCTATGGTGTCGATACCGATTACGAACAATCCTATTATTGGTTCTCCAAAGCAGCGCAAAGCAATAATGCTTATGCTCAATATTCCATTGCATTCATGTATATAAAAGGACTGTTCGTAGAAAAAGACGACACACAAGTAATCAAATGGATGAAATTAGCGGCAGAGAACGGCTACACCGAAGCGCAAAAAAACATGGGAGAATACTATTATTATGGCTCTTTCGGTTGTCGAAGAGATATGAAAGAAGCCATAAAATGGTATGAAATGGGAGCAAAAAGCAACGAACCGACATGTGTGTTTACTCTGGGATTAATCTATGAAGAAGGAGACGGAGTACAAAAAAATATCCTGAAAGCTGCCGATTGGTATCAAAAAGGAGCACAAGCCGGCATTCCTTCTTGTTTGTATAATCTTGAAGCTAATTATCAATAAAGAAATATCGGGAGAAGAAGAGAAAGGATTCAACCTCATACAACAAGCCGCGGAAAGCGGATACTCCTTTGCCCAAAACTACATGGGACGTGCATACCGTTTCGGGTGGTATGTCAATGCAAACCCGGTCAGAGCCACCAACTGGTTCACCAAAGCGGCAGAACAAAATATGCCGGACGCAATGTGCAATTTAGGCGACATGTACTCCTATGAAGACGGATTGACCATCGACTATGAAAAAGCGTTCTATTGGTACGAAAAAGCTGCCGAAACAAAACACAGCAGAGCTTTGACCGAACTGGGAGACATGTATTATGCAGGGAAAGGTGTCCGACAAGATTATCAGAAAGCAATGGAATATTACCAGAAAGCGTGTGACGAAGGCTATCCTTATGCATTCTATTCATTAGGCTTTATGTATTGGAAAGGACAAGGAACGCTCCCCGACAAAGAAAAGGCTCAGGAATATCTCAGTCAAGCCGCCGCTATGGGAAATGAAAGCGCTTTTCAACTTTTGAACCGCATGGATCACGAATCGGAAGAAGAAAAAGACATCGACCCATTTGCCCGACAAGCCTATTTAGAAGCTCAACAAGCCCTTGCCGACAAAGAAACAGAAAAATATATCAACCTTCTATCCCAATCGGCGAATTTAGGATATGTTCAAGCCCTGAACGATTTGGGAGACCTCTATTTTAATGGAGAATTGGCCCCTAAACATATGGGCAAAGCATATGAATATTTTTTGAAAGCCTCTCAAAATGGATCTGGATATGGTTCATACAGTTGCGGATTCATACTCATGAAAGGGTCTTCCGATATTCCCCGGGACATTGAAAAAGGACTTTCCATGTTCCGTTTGGCGGTTGAGCAGAATTACAAAGCGGCAACCCGGGACTTGGCTCGATATTACTATTCGTTGGAAACCGAAGAAGACAATCGCAAAGCGTTGGACTACTACCTGCAATACATTGAATACAATCCCAAAGACACCGATACATTGCTTCATATCGGATTGATTTACGAATCGGGGTTGGGAGTTCCGCTCAATATCGACCTCGCCCGTAGATATTATGAAAGAGCTGCCGAACAAGACGAAACCGGCATGGCATACAACTTCTTGGGAGGAACCTACATGAATGACGAAGAAACCGAGAGCAACGAACGAAAAGCCGTGCACTATTTCCAAAAAGCTATCGAATTGGGCAACACGAATGCAATGTTCCGAATCAGCTACTACCTCCACAACGGTAAAGGAGGATTACAGGTCGACATACCTCGGGAAATCGAATTGCTCACCGAAGCCTCCAAACGCGGAAACCATCAAGCCACGTATCGGCTGGGATTATTATTCGAAGATAACGAAAGTGGAATGGCTCAAAATCTCGAATTATCCGTCAAATACTTCCAATTAGCCGCCGACAACGGTATTCTCGCCGCCATCAACAAGATGGGAGAATTATATCTTTTCGGGGAAGTAATACCGGCAAATCTGACGAAAGCCATATCTTGCTTTACGGCAGCCTCGGAACAGGGATATGGGAAGGCCTCATATTGGTTGGGAAGGCTTCATACCGATGGTATCGGACAACTCGAAAAAGACACTCAAAAGGCGATGAACTATTACCGTAAAGCTATCGAACAAGGTTATGAAGAAACCCGAGAGTGGATGGAACAACTCCAAAAAAATTTGGTGGACGAGACCATAACAGATATTGAAATACCCCAAGACAAGTCAGACGAAGAGCTATACAAAGATGCTAAAAATGCATTGGAGAAAGCCCAATTCAAAACGGCTTACGCCTATTTTTCCTATTTAACGCAAAGAAACCATGCCGAATCGTTCAACGAACTAGGAGACATGTATTTCTACGGCAGAGGAATGGCAATCAACCAAGCCAAAGCTCTGGAACTATATAAAAAAGCCGCGGCACTCGATAGTGTTTATGGTTTCTTTAATGTCGGATTCTTATATTGGAACGGACCCGAAGAAATACAAGATCCCGAACAAGCATTACAATATTTGAAAAAAGCGGCCCAAATGGGCTATACCTACGCACTGAGTTTCATCGGAGATATCTATCGAACCGGACCGGAAGAACTTATCGATTATGCCGAAGCGAAACGATACTATCAAAAAGGAGTCGACGTTAACGAAATCAATGCAATAAAAGGTATGGCTCTTTTATACCTTTTGGGACAAGGCGTAACACAAAACAATGCTATGGGAGCATTCTATTTGAAGAAAGCAGCCGATAAAGGCAACGCATGGGCCATGTATCACTTAGGACGTCTGTATTATTACGGCGAGGGTATTCCCCGTAACCCCAAATTGGCATTGGACTATTTACAAATGGCTTATGATGCGAACTATCCGGATGCATGCAGTCTGTTAGGACTACTCTATGAAAGAGGCGAAGGCACTGCACCAAATATAGAATTAGCCAACAAGTTATACATCAGAGGGCATGAATTAGGAGACGACCAATCCATGTGGTACTTGGCTTGCAATTATCTCGATGGAAACGGTCTGCCCAAAGACTACAAAAGAGCCGAAAAACTCTTTATACAAGCCATCGAAAGAGGGAACGAACCGGCTCGAATCGACTTAGCCAGAATGATATTCCACGGATTAGGAACAGTACAAGACCCGCAAAAAGCATACGAAATCATAAAACCCTGTTTAGAGCAAGGATACGGACGAGCATATATGTTAATGGGAGAAGTTTACGAAAACGGATTAGGTGTGGAAAAAGATTATAAACAAGCCAAAGAACTGTATCGAAAAGCGCTCGACTTAGGATATAGTTTTGCACAAGAAGCACTCGACCGTTTAGACAAGTTCTGCTAAAAATAAAGCTGCCAAAAACAAAGGAGCACCTCCTCCCCTGTGTGGCGTTAGCCATATAGGGGAGGTGTCCATAGACGGAGGGGTTAAAAAGACCACAGCAGAGAAAATGGATTAAGGCATCACCCTCTCTCCCTGCCGTGTCCCGTAGCATTACGGGGTGTTTCCGCAAGGAAATTTATTTTGTCCCCTTATTTTTCAATGACAAGTTGTACTTTCTTTGTCCCTAAACGAGCCTGTAACCACTCCTTGAATCTTTTTTGCTCCGACAAAGAAAAGACTTTGGAATGACGCACCACGGCAAGAGTTGTCGTGTCTCTCGCCTCTGTATCGATACAGCTGAAAATCGTTTTCGAAATGGCAATATCGGTCACATTAGGGAAAAGAACCTTTATTTCAGGAGCGACTTCCACCCCCACAGAATCATATTGTTGGTAATGCGATGCCAGATTTTCCAAAGAATCTATCGTTTTCTGCTGGCGAGCTATCTGCTCTTGATTATGCAAATAAATATCTTTAAACATCACACTGCTCAAAGTACTTATATCCGCTTGATTTTGCCCATACCCTTGACGAACCTCCAATATAGCACCGCCCAATCCATACTGGGGCAATCTCGCCTGTGCCACAGCTATGGAATCTTTCGGGATTTCGGCTCCCACCAAAGAGACGCGTATGATGCGCTTTCCGTGCTCCGTCACGGCACTTTTACTTAAAACCTGAGTATCGGCATAATTAAAATTCTGGGAGACAAAACGGGATGCTGCGACCTCGAAAAAGTTCTCTTTCACCATATTGTAAGTAAGGTAAATACTCGGAGCCATAGTCAGTATCAAAATGGTATACACCATTCGTTCCACCTTCTTGCGTCGTTCATCGTCCACAAACTCCTTCTTCGAATATTTCATTAACTTCACGCCCAAAGTCGTTGCGAACGCAATAAAAACCGAATTGATGAAAAACAAATAAAACGCTCCGAAAAAATAATAGAAATTACCGGTAGCCAACCCGAATCCCGCCGTACACAACGGCGGCATCAACGCCGTGGCAATGGCGACACCGGGTAAAACATTTCCTTTTTGTTTGGACGACATCGCCACGATACCCGCCAATCCGCCGAAAAAAGCGATCAACACATCGTAGATAGTCGGCGAAGTACGAGCGAGTAATTCGCTTCGAGCCTCATTCAGGGGTGAAACCCAAAAGTAAATAGTCGACGTTATCACACTGAACAACGTTGCGACTGCCAAATTCCGAAAAGAACGTTTTATCAACTCATAGTCATTGATACCTAAGCCCAATCCGATACCCATGATGGGACCCATCAGAGGTGAAATCAACATAGCGCCGATAATCACAGCGGCCGAATTGGTATTCAATCCCAACGAAGCGATAAATATCGCGAATACCAAAATAAGAATCGTAGAACCCTTAAACTCCACTCCTGCGCGAATCGCTTCTATCGAAGCCGCCTCTTCTTCCCTGTCTTGACTCATATCGAGATAATGAGTCAAAAACCTTTTGACGGAATCAACGAATTTGGGAAATGACATAATTACTTTTATTAAAATACCGGAAACTCAAAACCGCTCTTTCAAAACTTGGACACGAAACGTCTCAATCCGGGAACCTCGTTTAACGGTAAATCATGGCGAAACAAATAGACCAAGAACACACCCAAGAGCAGAGTCCTGAATGCCAAACGCAAAAAGAGGGATTCGATAGGGACAACCATCGCCACCGCATACAGCACAACCGTCAACAGCGTATAGCGGAAAGCTGACTTCAAATCATAACGTATCGGGTAAACACGTTGCCCGATAAAAAAAGAGGCCAACATCATACTCGCATAACAAACGAACGCCCCCCAAGCACAAGCCATATATCCGAAACGGGGAACCCCCACGATGTTGATAATCGCCGTAATGGCAAAGCCGAACAAAGAGAACCAAGCGCCCCATTGTGTCCGGTCGGTCAATTTATACCACAAAGAAAGATTGAAAAACACACCGAAGAACAATTCGGCGAGCATGACGATAGGAACGACTTTCAATCCCGTACAATACGTCGCCGGCATAAAGAACCGCACGAGGTCTATATAAAACATCACTGCGAGGAAGATGAAAAGCCCGAATATGATGAAATACTTCATCGCATCCGAATACGACTTTTTATTTCCGTCGCCGGCATCTTTATTTCGGGCAAAAATAAATGGTTCGTATGCAAAACGAAAAGCCTGTGTAAACATCACCATCACGATCGCTATTTTATAAACCGCACCGTATATGCCGAGTTCCGACATGGCATCCGGGCGATTGCTTGCCAGTTGAGGATAAAACATCTTGTCGAAGGTTTGGTTCATAATACCGGCGATCCCCAATATTAATAACGGAAAAGAATATTTCAACATGCGTGACAACAAATGCCGGTCGAACCGATAACGTATCCCGAAAATCTCTGGGAACAAAACCAACAATACAACTCCCGAACTGATGACATTCGAGACCAATATATATCCCACCAGAAAATCGGGGTCGAAAAACCAAGAAATCCACTCGGGGTGAATACCATACAGCCACGGGCAAAGCAAAATGAAAAACAAATTCAACGCTATGTTCAGGAATATCGAAAACAATTTGATCGAAGCGAACCGTATTGGACGACGCCGATAACGCAAGTAAGCGAACGGCAACGCCGTAAAAGCATCGACGGCTATAATGGCCGCCATCATCAATACATAATCCTCATGTTCGGGATAACCCAACAACCTCGACAGAGGTGTTATAAACACCCACACAAGAACAAAAAACAACGTCGATGTAGTCGCCAGCGAAATAAGCCCGGTAGTATAGACCCTCTGCGGCTCTTTCTCCTCCTTATCGTTGGCAAACCGAAAAAAACCGGTCTCCATGCCATAAGTCAGGATAATCAACAAAAGAGCCATATACGCATACAGATTGGTCACGATGCCATACTCGGCGGTCGTTTTCAATACGTTGATATAAAGAAAAACGAAACACCAGTTCAAGAACCGCCCCAATATACTGCTTAAACCGTATATGGCGGTATCTTTCGCCAAACTCTTCATGCCGGCCATACGTCTCTGCTTATACGTGATTAAAACAATGTACCCTGCTCCGAAATCCGTCGCCGATTCAAATGGGTATAAGCCAAATCGGTCACCTCGCGCCCCCGGGGCGTACGCTTGATAAATCCCTCCTTAATCAAATACGGTTCATATACCTCCTCCAACGTTCCGGGATCCTCGCCCAAAGCCGTCGCAATAGTCGTCAACCCTACGGGGCCGCCTTTGAATTTATCGATAATGACCGAAAGTATCTTATTGTCGATCTCGTCGAGCCCGTATTTATCGATGTTCAACGCTTCCAAAGAATACCTTGCTATTTCCAAATCGATACTCCCCGACCCTTTCACTTGGGCAAAATCACGAACACGACGCAACAAGGCATTCCCGATACGAGGCGTTCCACGACTGCGCATAGCGATCTCGGTAGCCGCCTCATGCGTACAAGGCACGCACAACAGCTTGGCCGACCGCTCTATAATATGAGTCAATACGGCATGATCGTAATATTCCAAATGACAGTTTATCCCGAATCGGGCACGCAATGGACTCGTCAATAACCCACTTCGGGTAGTCGCACCCACCAGCGTAAAAGGATTCAATTCTATCTGTATGGAACGCGCGCTCGGCCCTTTGTCGATCATAATATCGATACGAAAATCTTCCATCGCCGAGTAAAGATATTCCTCCACTACCGGACTCAGACGATGAATCTCATCGATAAACAACACATCGTTTTCCTCCAACGACGTCAACAATCCAGCTAAATCACCGGGCTTGTCGAGTACCGGCCCCGACGTTATTTTGAACCCCACCCCCAACTCGTTAGCCACGATATTGGCGAGTGTGGTCTTCCCCAATCCGGGAGGGCCATGCAACAATACATGATCGAGCGGCTCTTGGCGCATCCGCGCCGCCATGACGAAAACCCGTAGGTTCTCTATAATTTTCTCCTGTCCGTTAAAATCGTCGAATGCCAACGGACGCAGAGCTTTCTCGAACTCACGCTCGGTATCCGAAATTTTTTGCTCTCTTATGTCGAATCGATTATTTTCCACAGGCTCTTGCGTTCACCGTATTTCAACGACAAACTTAACAATTTATTTTGTGATTACGAGAAGCCGATTGGAGTTTTTTAGAGCCATGCACAAGAATAGAACCTTAACTATTTCCTCTCATTTTAGAAAACGGAGTCTCTTCCGGCGACATTTCAAAGCATCTTTTCGCTCTATCTTGGCCCAAAACTCCCTGTGCGCCCGCAGAGCCTCCTCTATGGAAGCAGCCTCGTCCCACCCTCGTAAACGGGCATACACGCCTACGACATATCGCACGACCGACTCGTCCCGGCAAAATCGGTTGAAATTGGCCAAACACATTTTCGGAGTCATCGGCAGAAACCGCATACGGTTCAAGTCGACAATAGAAAACACGACACTTCCCTCCCGCCTGTCGAACAAAATATTTCCGGCAGAATAGTCCAAATGCAAGACCCCTTTTTTATGCAAATCTACCGTAAAAGCGGCGAACGCATCCAAAATATCCTCACGTCCGGCAATACCACCCTCCTCGAATTCTCGCATCATACGAGGATAAGAACAATTTTCCGACACAAAAAAAGAATGCTGCAAAAGTCCCCCGCTTTTTAGTTCGATATAAGCGACCGGGGCAGGGGTTTCTATTCCCATAGACCGCAATCTCAACGCATACTCATAAGCACGGGAAGCCTTGCTGGGACGGAAAAAAGTATAAGCGATTCTATTGATAAACAACGGCACTTTATAATTCTTCACCACATACCACTGCCCCTCATAAGAAAACTTGCGAAGCTCGTTTCTGGCTTTATAAATGCAATCACCCAACGTAGGAAATGAAATCGGCAGTTTTTGTACGAAATTTCGCAGCTGGCAATATGATGGATTCAGAACAAGTTTCATTTTCTGGTCATCGGGTCTTGAATAATATGATGATAAAAATACGCTTTTTCAACGATGTAAGAAAAATATATTCAACCTATTTCTCTTTTATTAGAGTTTCTAAACTTTTCACGCGATCGACAATAGTTTCCGGGGCTATCTCCAAGCAAGCATAATCCTTTCGATAACAAGGCTTATTGCCGAATACAGAACAAGGACGACAATCCAGTGGCAACTCAACCACGCCGCTATCCGACTGTCGCCAACCTAAGAAACCGCAATACGGGTGCGTGGCTCCCCAAACCGAAACGACCGGAACCGCCACCAACGATGCCAAATGCATATTGGCCGAATCCATCGAAATCATCACGTCGAGACGGCTCATCAAAGACAACTCGACCGCAAAGCCATAACGCTTGTCCGCCAAAGAAATCACTCCCGGATAACGCTCACGCCATAAGGACAAAATCTTCCGTTCCCGATCGCCCGATCCAAACAAAAAAATCTTTACTCGGCTTTCCTCCGATAACTTCGAAACGACCTTTTCCATACGGTCGAGCGGGTAAATCTTACCTTTATGCTTAGCGAACGGAGCCACTCCTACCCAACGCTCTCCGGAAGATTTCGGGGGCGTCAACTCCGAATACAATCCTTCGTCACCCACACCCTCATCATACAAAGAGACGAAGTTAGGAACAAAACTAAACCCTAGCGAAACAAAAACCTCGCCGTACCGTTCGAAAGAGGAACGGAGCGGACGCAGCACTTTCGCCCTGCGAGACGTTAATTCCTGTTTTTCTTTCCGTCCTTTATCGATTACGGCAACACGAATCCCCCATAATTTGAAAAAAAAGCGCAACACCTTCGTTCGCAACACATCATGCAAATCCGCTACGGCATCGATGGACAACCGACGAACCTCCCGAGCCAGATGATAAAGCCCGACAAAGCCCTTGTGCCTTCCCTTGACATCGGCGACGACAACCTGTAAATTTCTCGGAGCGTTTATGAACAACTGTGAAGCCACTTTTTGAGTAAGCATCACGAATGTGGTTTCAGGATAAGCCCGGCATACGGAATAAACCACGGGAATAGTCATCGCGACATCGCCCAATGCCGACAAACGTATAATCAGTACTTTGCGATAAGGCATAAAAAGTGTATTACTTTTTATATAAAACCGGATTCAATGCCGGATCGTTATACATCTTCATCTGCTTGTAAACCTTCATATATTTCTTGCCAGACTCTATTTCATCGAGCAACTGGGTGATCGCCATAGACAAATCGGCTCGTTGCTCCAATAAAATTCTCAGCTTTTCCCGGCATTTGGCGACATGCTCGGGAGAGGCATCCTTACGCTCTACCTCTTGTTGCATATGATAGATTTTAACGGCAAGAATCGACAGACGGTCTATGGCCCAAGCCGGACTTTCCGTATTGATGATTGCATCCGCTTTTACCTCGACGTTGGCATACTTTTGTAAAAAATAATCATCGATCATTTCCACCAAATCGGTACGCTCCTGATTCGACTTATCAATCCTTCGCTTGATAGCTAAGGCCTCTTCGGGATCTATCTCGGGATTGCGAATAATATCCTCCAAATGCCACTGAACCACATCGATCCAATTTTTCAAACACAGATAATATTCTATACTCCCTTCCGAATAAGGATTTTCCAACGGGGCATCGACTTGGTCGAACCGATGATAATATTGTGTTGTATTCCAAAAAATACGATTACATGTTTCAGCGAAATTCATAACTTATTGCTTTAACGAATATGACTTCTTTATCACAAAAACAATTCCCGCACAGCAACCAGCGATTTCACCTCCGCCGGGCACGGCCTATTTTTGTTTCATGCAACAAACATAACAATAGTTTTACGAACTTCCGCTATTTTCCTCATATAAAAATAGCTTTTCGCTTCTTTACCCTAAAAAATTACTATTTTTGTTTATCAAAAAAAACATAGCGATGAACACGATTCCATATATTGTAGCAGACAATAAAATACCCTACCTGAAAGGGATTCTCGAACCTTACGCACGAATCGATTACCTATCCCCCGAACAGATAAATGCACAAACGGTACAAGATGCCGATATACTTCTAATCCGCACCCGGACAAAATGTAATCGGGAACTGCTCGACCGAAGTCGCTGCCAATACATAGCGACGGCGACCATAGGCTACGACCATATCGATACGCTCTACTGTAAAGAAAAAGGTATCTCTTGGCAAAACGCACCCGGTTGTAATGCATCTTCTGTCGGGCAATACGTATTGTCATCATTGCTGGCTTGGAGCAAAAGCACCAGAAAAAATCTGCAAGACTGCACCATAGGCATCGTAGGAGTAGGTCACGTGGGCAAAATAGTCGCCCGATACGGCAAATTATTGGGAATGCAGGTTCTGCTTAACGATCCCCCCCGGCAGGAAGTCGAAAGCGAAACCGATTTTGTTCCTCTCGAAAAAATTTGCCGGGAGGCCGACATCGTCACATTTCACACCCCTCTGACACATGAAGGAAAATACCCGACATATCATTTGGCCGACACCGACTTTTTCAACGCCCTTGAAAAAACGCCCCTCATCATCAATACGGCGCGAGGAGAAATAATAAATACCGAAGCATTGAAACGAGCGTTGAAACAAAAAAAAATATCGTCGGTTATCCTTGATTGCTGGGAAAACGAGCCGAACATAGATAAAGAATTATTGGAACAAGCCTTCATTGCCACCCCCCATATCGCTGGATATTCTGCCGACGGCAAATCGGAAGCGACACGCATGATTGTACAGTCGGTCGGAAAATGGATAAAAACCGATATCCCCACCCAAAACATCGTACCACCCGCACCGGTACGAGAAATTATCGACCTCTCCGGGGCCGCCAATCCTCTGCAACAAGCCGTATGGGAATCCTACAACCCTTTCGACGATGACCTCAGATTGAGAAAATCTCCCGAAACATTCGAGATGCAACGAGGCCTGTACCCCCTAAGGCGAGAGTTTCCGGCTTATTATATAAAAGGTATTCCCCCGACCGGTTCTCCCATTTTAGAAAATTTAGGATTTCACCTCGTATAAATATACACATTTTATACTTGTATAGAAAAGAAAAATGAATAAATAACTCGATAAAAAATGACCTTTTTTAAACCCTTCTCACATATAAAAACACGTGTTTTTTGCACATAAAATCTATAAATGTGCAAAAAACGAGTAATTTATAAGAGAAAATTTTTTTTGTTCGGAGAAAAATATATTCCTTTGCACTGCAAAAAATAAGAACGTTAATTTATTTATTAATTAAAATTTAAAAATTATGTCTGACGTAGCATCAACAGTAAAAGAAATTATCGTAGAAAAATTAGGTGTTAAAGAATCAGAAGTAACCCCCGAAGCAAACTTTACCAACGACCTCGGTGCAGATTCTTTGGACACTGTCGAAATGATCATGGAATTTGAAACCAAATTCGATATCAAAATCGCTGATGATCAAGCAGAAAAAATTACAACTGTAGGTGAAGCTATCGCTCACATCGAAAAAGCTATCGCAGAGAAATAATTTATGGAGCTTAAAAGAGTCGTAGTAACAGGTCTTGGTGCAATCACTCCGTTGGGAAATGATGTTCCCTCTACATGGGCTGCCCTTTTAGAAGGAGTAAGCGGAGCAGGACCTATTACGCTTTTCGATGCATCTGAATTCAAAACTCAATTTGCTTGTCAGGTCAAGGACTTCGATCCGTTGAAATACTTCAACGCAAAAGAAGCCCGCAAGCTCGATCGCTATACCCAGTTTGCTCTCGCAGCGACCCAAGAAAGTATTGCCGATTCGGGATTAGACCTCGAAACCGTCAATAAAGATCGTGCCGGTGTTATCTTCTCGGCAGGTATCGGCGGAATCAGCACGTTTGAGCAAGAAGTCGGGAATTATGCCGTCGCTCCCGAAAAAGGACCTCGGTTCAGCCCGTTCTTTATCCCGAAAATGATTGCAGACATCGCCGCAGGACAAATATCCATGATATACGGTTTCCGGGGACCCAACTTCGGTATCGTATCGGCATGTGCATCTTCTACCCACGCCCTCATCGACGCATATAACTATATACGTTTGGGCAAAGCCGATTTCATCGTATCGGGTGGAGCCGAAGCTGCGATCACCGTATCGGGTGTCGGAGGATTCAATGCCATGCACGCACTCTCCACAAGAAATGATTCGCCGGAAACAGCGTCACGTCCGTTCAGCGCTTCGCGCGACGGATTCGTTATGGGCGAAGGAAGTGCCTGCCTCATTCTTGAAGAATTGGAACACGCATTGGCCCGCGGGGCTAAAATCTATGCCGAAATCGTAGGAGGCGGGCTCTCTGCCGATGCCTACCACTTGACGGCTACTCACCCCGAAGGTTTAGGTGCTAAATTGGTGATGCAAAACGCTCTCGACGATGCCCACATGGCTCCCGAAGAGATCGATTACATCAACGTTCACGGTACATCTACACCCGTAGGTGATAAATCGGAAGCCAAAGCGATTTTGGAAGTTTTCGGAGATCACGCATACGACCTCAACATCAGTTCTACAAAATCGATGACCGGGCACCTGCTCGGTGCGACCGGTGCTTTGGAGGCCCTCATCTGCGTGAAATCTATCGATGACAGCATCGTACCCCCCACGATCAACCATGCCGAGGGAGACGATGATCCCGAAATCGACAGCAAATTGAATTTCACATTCAATAAAGCGCAGAAACGAGAAGTAAATGCAGCGCTGTCCAACACCTTTGGTTTCGGTGGCCACAATGCAAGTATAATCGTAAAAAAATTCACGAAGTAAAAACGTGTTCAGAACGATTTATAACCGTATAAGGCTCCTTATGCTGCGACATAAGGAGCCTTATGTTCTTTATCATAAGCTGTTAGGCTTTTATCCCACCGACATACATCTGTATGAACAAGCCTGTTTGCATCGTTCTTCCTCCATATGCGAACAAGGCCGGCGCATTAACAACGAACGACTCGAATTTTTGGGCGATGCGATTCTCGACGCCATCGTCGCCGATATATTGTTCCACAAGTTCAAGACGAGCAAAGAAGGATTTCTCACCAACACGCGGGCAAAAATAGTTAAACGCGAATCACTCAACGAAATCGCCGTGAAATTAGGTCTCGATAATTTCATCACCTATTCCATGCGCACCAGTTCGCACAACAACTACATGTTCGGCAATGCCTTCGAAGCCCTCATCGGAGCCATTTATTTGGATAAAGGATACCGATACTGCAAAAAATTCGTCGAGACCCGTATCATCGACCCATATATCGATCTCGAAAAAATCTCGAAAGAAGAATTCAATTTCAAGTCTCGACTCATCGAATGGGGGCAAAAACACAAAGTCGATATAGAATTTGCACTGATCGAGACCATCGTCGACCAAGACAACAACCCCGTATTCCAATCGCAAGCCCTGCTCGGAGGTATATCCGGCGGGATAGGAATAGGATACTCCAAAAAAGAATCGCAGCAAAATGCAGCACGCATAGCTCTCAACCGAATCCGCAGAGACAAAAACTATCAGCAATCGGTATTAGCCACTCGGGAGAACGAGAATAACACGATCGTAACATAAAAATCACAGGCAAAACAATGGAAATCACGGGAGAAATATCTATTTTTGCTACTTATTGAAAACGTTCGTCAAATGAATCCTACAAAGTTGATACGTTCGATATTTGCAAAACGCCTCTCTCAAATAGACCGTTATGCCGATTACGGCGACATCATACAGCAAAAAACACTGCTCGACCTGCTTCAAAAAGCAAAAAACACCGAATTTGGAACAAAATTCAAATTCAACGACATATCCTCCTATAAAAGTTTTGCCGAAAATATTCCCATCAATGGATATGAAGAATTAAAGCCCTACATCGAACGAACGATGAGCGGGGAACAAAATATCTTATGGCCCACACCGATACGGCATTTTGCAAAATCATCGGGAACGACCAACGATAAAAGCAAATTCATTCCCGTCAGCGCCGAATCCCTCAGATACTGCCATTATCAAGGAGGAAGCGATTGTGTAGCCCTATACCTCAGAGAAAATCCACAAAGCCGTTTCTTTTCGGGAAAAGGACTGATACTCGGAGGAAGCCGGGCACAAAACCCTTTTGGAAAAGCCTATTGCGGAGACCTGTCGGCGATACTCATTCAAAATATCAATCCGCTCATCAACCTGATAAGAGTCCCGTCGAAAAAAATAGCGCTCATGAGCGAATGGGACACCAAGCTCGAAGCCATCGCCGAGAGCACGATCGATCGGGACATCACCAATCTGTCGGGAGTACCCTCGTGGTTTCTAGTCCTCATCAAACACATCTTAAAAAAAACAGGTCGGCAGAACCTCACGGAAGTATGGCCCAACCTCGAAGTTTTTTTCCACGGAGGAATCAGTTTCGCACCCTATCGCGAACAATACCGGGAGCTCATCTCCAACCCCGACATGCACTACGTCGAGACCTATAACGCTTCCGAAGGATTCTTCGCCGTACAAAACGACCTATCGGTTGCCGGGATGCTACTCCTCATCGACTTAGGCATCTTTTATGAATTTATCCCGCTGGGAAAAAGCAACGAACACGCCGTTCCGCTGTGGGAGGTAGAAGCCGGGCGCAACTACGAGATGGTCATCACCTCTAACGGAGGCCTATGGAGATATCGCATGGGAGACACCGTAAAAATACTCTCCACGAATCCGTTAAAGATAAGCATATCGGGACGCACCAAACACTATATCAATGCCTTCGGAGAAGAACTCATGGTCGATAACGCAGAACAGGCAATCGCCCGCACCTGCGCACAGACAGGAGCCAGCGTACTCAACTACACAGCCGCTCCCGTATACATGACCGACCACAGCAAAGGACGCCATCAATGGCTCATCGAGTTCGGCGAACTCCCCGTTCCGGTCGAAATATTTGCAGAAAAGCTCGACACGAACCTCCAAAATTTAAATTCCGACTACGAAGCCAAACGATTTAAAAGTATCGCACTCGAATGCCTCGAAATCATTCCCGCCAAAACAGGAATATTTGATGCTTGGTTACGTGACCACAACAAACTCGGCGGACAGCACAAAATCCCCCGGCTATACAATCGACGCGACATCATAGAAGAAATACTCCGGTATAACCGGTAATCCTTAATATCCGGCTTCCCTTACTCCCCTGCCGTGCCCCATAGCACTGCGAGGCGTTTCCGTAAAGGAATATAGGGGGAATACCCATAGGGCGAGGGGGTTAAATATACAATTAAACAATACTTTTCAACCCCTCTCCGAAGAAACGGTAGTTTCTTCGGTCTCTCCCCTATACTGCTTTGCAGCACAGGGGAGAAAGAGAAATACCCACAAAGCAAAGAAAAATTAAAACAACAGCAAAGCGATGTTGTCGAAAGATTTCCACCCACCTCCCCTATATTTTGCGTTGCAAAATATAGGGGAGGTGTCACAAAGTGACGGAGGGGTTAAGAACCGCAAATGAAATAAACAAGAATGCCCGACGCAAAAGCAACCTTATTGACAGTCTGTCGACGACTATAAAAAAGAACGATTGTCAACCGATACTATGATCCACCTCTTTGGTGTAAGTCTCTTTGGCTGTATGCCTGCCCACAATCTGCACCTCATGGCTAAGGATCTCTTCTTTCATCTCTTCCTTGCCATGCCCGCAAGCCGGGCACACGAAATGGTTGGTAATTCTTCTCACCATCGATGTTTCCACATAATCCTCATACGTCACGAGATCGGTAAAACGTCCTACTCTATAGGATTGTGTACTGTATGAATTTCCAGTCTTTATTTTCCGATATTGCCAACCACCGATATAATTCTTTTCATTGCGCCGTCCTATTTCTCGGGAACCCCGCCTTACACGCTCGAAAGGCAGACCTTTTTGCTGATCCTTAAACTCATGATTCATAAGTTTCTTACAATGCGGACAACGCAAACCTCCATAAAGCATCCAAAAAAGTAACGCCCCCAATAACACGATGACCACGGTAGCCGGAACTACCGACCACCATATTACTCCTTGTACCAACAATAAGGCACACCACGTCGCAGGTCCGGCTATCAACAACACACCCAGTAGACCATTAACTGCCCAGTTAGGAGCCCAAACGAGCGGAAGCCTTGTCCAAAGAAGGATAACCAGCAAAAACATAGGGATATACCCTATCAAACAAGTCCACAAAATATTGGTTACGACGTTGTCGAATGGTGAAAAAGATTGGAATTCACGAGTGGAAATCAACGGTGATGCATAATCGACCAGCCGGCCGAGAAATGCTCCGGCCGCTCTTTTATTGCGCCAATGTTCGAGAGAATAGTCACTGACCGTACCATCGGGATTGAAAGTAATGATAGGCCGCAGTTCCCTCCCGACCGAATCCACGACATAAAATCCAAACTCACCGACCATCTTCCGCCCTTGCGGTTTCAGATATTCGGCACGAATATAGTCATTCTGCAACGACCCCAAAGTAGAAGTGGTATCGGTCATCAAAGCCTCGAATTTTTCTCGAGTAATGAAATAAGAACTCAAAGCCCGACGCTTCGGAAGCGAAAAACTCGGTGCTTGGTCTCCTACGACATTTGCTGCAATAAATCCCCTACAACTCCCGTCAAGAGTCTCCGCCCAAAAATTACGTCCCTGACGGGCAAGCAAGCGTAACGATTTCCCCTCGCCTATCCTCACGCTATCCAGATTGTCGCCCACATATCCCGTTTTGAGATAACCGGTATGAGCGACAGCGACCTCCTCGCCATCAGAAAAAGATTCGTCTCCGCTCAAAACCGAAACGACAAGTACGCTGGTCACTACCAATCCCAAAATTGCCTGCCACCATACCGGCAAATTGAAAACAAGCCGGAACGGCCAAAATAAAAAATCTTTCAATGATTTTAGTCGTGGTAATTGCATAATACAATTTTGATTTTATATGAACTGAAACACGGAAAACTCTTATATATTAAATAGTACAAAATTAAAAATAAAAACAATGTCAAAACCTGCAATAGGTAAAAAATTTCATCCATAAAGTAAATTTATTGATACTACTCTGTTCCCCGAGCCATAACGCAATAGGACGAAAAACTATATTATCCACCACCCCTGCCATATCCCGTAACATTACAGGAGATACCGCAAAGCCACAGCAAAGAACAATTTTAATGTATTTCATTCTCCCTCATCGTTTTCCAATACGAGTTATACCCCTCCTCTGCTTTTGCAAAGTAAACGAAACACGACTGAGGAGAAAGGAAGAATACCCACAAAGCGAAAAGAGATTAAAACGACAGTAGAACGAAGATATTGGAAAATCCCACATTTTGCAACACAATACAGAAAGATGGAGCGAAACACAATCCCTTTCTTGGGTTACAACACAAGAGATTCCTCGAAACTCCCCCTGTGTTTTGCAACGCAAAATATAGGGGAGGTGGCACGTAGTGACGGAGGGG
>OJMI01001649.1_pt1 | contig 23422 bp, 20 predicted proteins | sample 1597131 | NCBI WGS metagenome assembly OJMI01 (sample SAMEA2452116, study PRJEB22498) | human gut metagenome | reverse complement strand
TGCATGGAGACGTGCTGGGAGGATAGGAAGTTGCCAGTTAAGAAAAAGCACTGAATACTTCAGTGCTTTTTTCTTTATCAAAATACAATTTAATAATGAGGTGAATGTTATGAATTTATTTCGAAAAAAAGACATTGCACATTTAGCACAAGATGCTGAAAAATCTGGATTTGTACGCAATTTAACTGCGTTTGATTTAGTTTTTTTAGGCATTGGTAGTGTTATTGGAACAGGTATTTTTGTATTAACCGGAGTAGGTGCAGCTTTATATGCAGGCCCTGGAATTGCTATTTCCTTTATATTGGCTTCGGTTGCTTGTGCTTTTGCTGGTTTGGCTTACGCGGAATATTCCTCAATGGTACCAGTATCTGGAAGTGCATATGCTTATACATACGCTTCATTAGGCGAATTTATGGCGTTTTTAGTAGGTTGGAATTTAATTTTAGAATATACAGTAACATGTAGTACAGTTGCAGCTGGTTGGTCTGGTTATGTAGTGGGCTTGTTGACATCAGGCGGATTAAATTTATCTATAGATTTTTTAAAAGTTCCAGCAGAAGGTGGAATAATAAATCTTCCTGCAGTTTTTATTACTATGTTTTTATGTATTTTATTGGTTAGAGGTACAAAAGAAAGTATTTTTATAAATCGCATTTTGGTTTTTGTAAAAATAGCAGTTATTTTTATTTTCTTATGTTTAGCTATTCCTAATATTGATGTTAGAAATTGGGATCCTTTTTTACCTTTTGGTTATCAAGGTATTGCTTCTGGTGCAGCAATTGTATTTTTTGCCTATATTGGTTTTGATGCTGTAGCAACATCAGCAGAAGAAGCAAAAAATCCTTCTCGAGATGTGCCTATCGGTATCTTAGGTTCACTTGCAGTTTGTACTTTATTATATTTTATTGTGGCAATGGTATTGACTGGAATAGTGCCTTATACTCAATTAAATAATGCAGAACCTGTAGCTTATGCTCTTCGTGTCATTGGTTATCCTTTTGGTTCAGCTATTGTTGCAGTAGGTGCTATTTGTGGTATTACTACAGTATTACTTGTTTTATTATATGGTCAAGCACGTGTATTTTTTGCTTTGTCTCGTGATGGTATGATTCCAAAGGGAATTTGTAGAGTGCATAAGAAATATCATACACCATATTTAGTAACTATTGGTGGTTGTATTTTAGTTTCTTTGATTGCTGGATTTGTACCGATTAATGTAATTGCAGAAATGGCAAATATAGGTACTTTATCAGCATTTTTTATAGCTGGATTTGGGGTATTGTATTTGCGTATTACACGTCCTGAGATAAAAAGAGGTTTTAAATGTCCAGCAATTTACATTGTTGGGCCAATGGCTATGCTTAGTTGTGGTTATTTGATGTATAATTTGCCAGCACTTACATGGATTAGATTTATTGTTTGGTGTATTGTAGGCATTATTATTTATTTTGTATATAGTTATAAACATTCTTTGTTAAATAAATAGAAGATTATCCATAAGAGATTAAAGAATTTACACTTTAATCTCTTATTTTTTTATAAAGTGTAATAAAAATTTTACAGCTGTAATAATATTATTACAGTTTTTGTAACAAAAATATTACAAAAATAATAGCGATAATAAAAAATACTTATTTATCAATATAAAATTTTTATATTTAATTTTGGCACGCGATTTGCATTATATATAAAGTGTAAAACATAAATGATGATACATATTTTTATAATAAATTTTTTTCGACCTGAAGGAGGGTTTATATTATGATTATTAGTGTTATTAAAGAGATTAAAAACAATGAAAACCGTGTTGGCTTAACACCTGCGGGAAGTGAAGCTTTAATACGTGCAGGACATACTGTATTAGTAGAAAAATCTGCTGGTATTGGTAGTGGATTCCCAGATGAAGCTTATATCGCTACAGGTGCTGAAATTGTTGAAAATACAAAAGAACTCTTTGATAGAGCTGATATGATTATTAAAGTAAAAGAACCATTACCTGCTGAATATGATTTATTCCATGAAGGTCAAATTCTATATACTTATTTACATCTAGCTCCAGAACCTGAACTTACAGCTGCTTTATTACGTCATAAAGTTGTTGGTATCGCATATGAAACAGTTAGAGGTAGAGATGGCCGTAGCTTACCACTTCTTTCCCCAATGAGTGAAATTGCTGGTCGTATGTCCGTTCAATTAGGTGCTCAGTTCCTTGAAAGTCAATATGGTGGACGCGGAGTATTATTAGGTGGCGTTAGTGGTGTTTGCCCAGGTCAAGTAGTAATCGTTGGTGGCGGTATCGTTGGTACAAATGCTGCAAAAATGGCAGTTGGTTTAGGTGCTAGAGTTACTATTATTGACCTTTCTATTGACAGACTTCGTTATCTTGATGATATTTTCCATGGCCGTGTAGTTACAGAAATGTCTAATAGCTACAATATTGCTAAATGGGTAGCAAGAGCTGACTTATTGATTAGTTCTGTACTTATTCCAGGTGCAAAAACTCCTATCTTAGTAACTGAAGATATGATTAAAACAATGAAACCTGGTTCAGTTGTTGTCGATGTTGCAATTGACCAAGGTGGCGCAGTTGAAACTTGCGATCATTGCACAACTCATGACAATCCAACATTTGTTAAACATGGTGTAACTCATTACTCCGTAGCAAATATCCCAGGTGCAGTATCCAGAACTTCTACTTTGGCATTGACAAACGCTACTTTGCCTTATGCTTTAGCAATTGCTAATAAAGGATATAAACAAGCTTGCCTTGACGATCCTGGTTTAATGCAAGGTATTAATACTATAGATGGTAAAGTAACATTTAAAGGCGTAGCAGAAGGTTTGAATTTACCTTATTATGATATTCACGAAATCTTAAAATAAAAAGCTAAGGCCTGGTTTTACCAGGCCTTTATTTTTGAAAAAATGAGAAAGTAAGTGATGTTTTCGTGTTGTAGAAAAAAGGAGTGTTTTTTATGGATTTGTTCCGTAAGAAAGATATAGGTGCCTTGCGTTCAATGGCACAAAATTCAGGTCTTACAAGAAATTTAAGTGCGTTTGATTTAGTTTTTTTGGGTATCGGTAGTGTTATTGGTACAGGAATTTTCGTATTAACTGGTGTAGGGGCAGCTTTATATGCAGGTCCTGGTATATCTTTATCTTTCGTACTGGCTTCTATCGCTTGTGCGTTTGCAGGTCTTGCTTATGCTGAATATGCATCAATGGTTCCAGTAGCAGGTAGTGCATATGCTTATACATATGCATCATTAGGTGAATTTCTAGCATTTATTGTAGGTTGGAATTTGATTTTGGAATACACTGTTACTTGTAGTACTGTTGCTGCTGGTTGGTCAGGCTACGTAGTAGGGCTTTTAGCTTCTGGCGGTATTGATTTACCAGTTGCTTTTACGAAAGTTCCTGAAGAAGGCGGTATTATTAATGTACCTGCTATTTTAATTACTATGTTCTTATGTATATTGTTAGTACGTGGAACAAAAGAAACTGTTATGATTAACCGTATTTTAGTATTTGTAAAATTAGCAGTTATCGTTATCTTCTTCGTATTGGCAGTTCCTAATGTTGACCCAACTAACTGGGATCCATTCTTACCATATGGTACACAAGGTATTTCAGCTGGTGCTGCGATTGTATTCTTTGCTTATATCGGTTTTGATGCTGTTGCAACTTCAGCAGAAGAAGCAAAAAATCCTTCACGTGATTTACCTATAGGTATCTTAGGTTCCTTAGGTGTTTGCGCTGTATTATACTTCTTCGTAGCTCTTGTATTAACAGGCGTAGTACCTTATACAGACTTGAATAATGCTGAACCTGTAGCATATGCTCTTCGTGTTATCGGCTATCCAATTGGTTCTGCTATTGTTGCCGTAGGTGCTATCTGTGGTATTACTACAGTATTACTCGTTTTATTATATGGTCAAGCACGTATTTTCTTTGCTTTATCTCGTGATGGTATGATTCCAGCAGGTATTTGCAAAATTCACAAATTATATAGAACTCCTTATTTAGTAACAATCGGTGGTTGTATTTTAGTATCTATTATAGCTGGTTTTGCTCCTATTCATTTAATCGCTGAAATGGCAAATATTGGTACATTATCTGCGTTCTTCATCGCTGGTTTTGGTGTTCTTTATTTAAGAATAAAACGTCCAGATATAAAACGTGGTTTTAAATGTCCTGCTATTTACTTTGTAGCTCCAATGGCTATGATTTGCTGTGGTTATTTGATGTACAATTTACCAATTCATACATGGATTCGTTTCGTAGTATGGTGTGGTATTGGTCTTGTTGTATACTTTGGCTATAGCTATAAACATTCTAAATTAGAATCAGGAAAATAATTTAATATAAAAAAGGTCTTACTTTATGTAAGACCTTTTTTTATGGCATATTTTTATCAAAGCTTAAATTATATTCTTTCATTTTACGAATAACGCTAGTATGAGATAGACCAAGTGCTGCACCTAATTTGCGTGAAGAGGAAAATTTTTTCATTGCTTGTTGAAGAATATTTTTTTCTGTACGGCGAAGGGCTTCTTCTAAATTTAGTGTAGAATATTCATTTAAATCATGTGTGCAACTAGTATTTTGCATTTGGTTAAATAAGATAATGTCTTCAGCAGTTATTTGTGAACCTTGAGCAACATTTATAGCACGTTCAATGATATTACTTAATTCGCGGACATTTCCAGGATAATCATAATTGGTAAGCTTTTCAAAAGCTTCTTGAGAAATGGATTTTATACTTGTATTAATATTATTTACTGTGGATTGGAAGAGATAATTTGCCAGTAAACGAATATCTTCTTTGCGTTCTCTAAGTGGCGGTAGATATAGTGGTATTACATTTAAGCGATAATATAAATCTTGGCGAAATAATCCATCTTTGACCATTTGTTCGAGATTGCAATTTGTAGCGGAAATAATGCGCACATTTATAGGAATTTCGCGGTTACCGCCAATACGACGAACTCTATGTTCTTGAAGTACACGTAGTAATTTTGCTTGGAGAGTGGAGGAGATATCGCCTATTTCATCAAGAAATAAAGTGCCACCACTAGCTAATTCAAAAAGACCTAATTTACCACCTTTATTAGCTCCAGTGAAGGTGCCTTCTTCATAGCCAAATAATTCACTTTCAAGTAGAGTATCAGGAATAGCTGTGCAGTTGATAGCGAGAAAGATATTATCGCGACGAGGTGAAGCATTATGAATTGCTCTAGCAAATAATTCTTTTCCTGAGCCAGTTTCTCCACGTATGAGAATAGTAGAATTGCTGCTAGCATAATGTTGAGCTGATAAAATTAATTTTTCCATAATATCACTTTGGTGAATAATATCTTTAAAACTAATAGAGGGCTGTCCTGTGATTTTTTGATATATTTGACGAACAGTTTCCATATCACGAATGACAGCAACACCACCAGATAAATTATTATTTTCATCTAATAATGGTTGACTGCTAACCATATAATGATTGTCATATTCTTCAGCATAAACTTCATGATGAAGATATTTTTTACCTGTTTGTAATGTTTTTAATAATAATTTGCAAAATGGTAAGGCTCTGGAAATATTTTGCCCTAAAATATCATCATTAGGAATTTTTAGAATTTTTATAGCAATTTTATTGATATAGATAATATTTCCGTTTTTATCAGTGATAATAATACCTTCATTAATGGTATTGAAGACAATATCCATTTGTTGATATTTTTCATTATGAGGCATTAGCATAATGGACTTTATTTGAACAATACCAGATAATTTATGAAGCTCAGATAAGATTTTTTGTTCACCTTTATAAGATAAAGCTTCTGTTTCTAAATATGTAGTATTTTTAATAACTTCCATAGAGATAATATTTACATTATATTTGAGTAAAATTTTTGATATATCATAGACTAATCCATGGCGGTCTTTATTTTCAATACGTATTTTCATAGATTATAAAGCACCTCTTGAGAAATGTTTAATTTAAATATGCTAAGAAATTTTATTTATTAAAACTTCTTAGCATATTGTAGGAGATTAACAAAATTAGTCTTCAATACCTTTGCGACCTTGGAGTCCTTGTTGATAATAGTGTTTTACTTCTTGCATATCAGTGACTAAATCAGCACGTTCACATAGCCATTGAGGAGCATATCGACCAGTACAAACTATTTCAATATCTGAAGGTATTTGATTTAAAACAAATTCTAAAGTTTCTTTAGTGATTAAGTCATAATACATAGCGACATTGATTTCATCAAGAATAATTAAATCGTAGTGAGTATTGTTTATTTCTTCAAGTAAATTTTTTAAACTGTCATTAACTAATTTTACATAATCTTTAGGTGGTTTACCTTCGGGATAAACTTGGATCATATCTCCCCATTTTTTGATTTCTTCATCAGTCAACATACCTTCTTTAGCGATAAAATAAGGTTTGCCACTAGTTGTCAATTTCAATTGTGGGGCGAATTTTTGTAAAATAGCTTGTTCACTATAAGCTAAAGTTTTCATAAATTGGCAAAAATAAACTTTTTTATCAGCACCTAAACTGCGAATAGCAAGACCGATGGCTGCTGTAGTTTTACCCTTGCCATTGCCTGTATAAACTTGAAGCATATAATCATTTCCTTTTAGTTTGATTAAAATTCATCTTATGGAATTTATTTTTACTTAACGATTATCTACTTTATCTAAGCTATATAAATCATGATTTACAAAACGAGTTTGAGCTAATTGTTCATATTTTGTATCAGGGCGACCATAATTTGTATATGGGTCAATGGAGATACCGCCACGAGGTAAAAATTTTCCCCATACTTCAATATATTTAGGGTTCATAAGTTTAATTAAATCTTTCATGATGATATTTACTACATCTTCATGAAAATCTCCATTATTTCTGAAGCTGAATAAATATAATTTTAAGGATTTACTTTCCACCATTTTTTCATCAGGAATATAAGAGATATAAATAGTACCAAAATCTGGTTGACCTGTGATAGGACAAAGTGTAGTGAATTCAGGGCAATTAAATTTTACCCAGTAATCATGGTCAGGGTGTTTATTATCAAATGTTTCTAATACATCTGGACGATAATTAAATTCGTATTTTACATTTTTTTGACCTAAAAGCGTAATGTCTTTAGTTTCTTCACTAGTGCGCATCTATATACCTTCCTTTTAAATAATTAATCATTGCACGTATAAAAATAAAGTGATTAATAAATATTATATCATATTTATGAAATGATGTAGAAATATGGTTAAGTATTAAAACTTATAAGCTTGATTTACAAATTAGCAATAAAATAGAATATTATTACTTGACTAAAATACTTTTGTAGCAGTAAAATTGACATATTATCATAGATATTTTAAAATAATATCATATTTTTTACAAAATGTTTATTTAAAATATAATATTGTAAGATGGTAAAAGTATTATTAAATGATAAGTTCAATAAGGAGAACTTATATTTTTATTTTTAGGAGGCTTATTCGATGGAAAATCGTATTTACAATTTTAATCCTGGTCCTGCTATGCAACCTTTAGAAGTATTACAAGAAGCTCAAGCTGAATTTTTAAATTTTGCTAAAAGTGGAATGTCAATTATAGAAATCAGTCATCGTTCTAAACAATATGAACAAGTACATAATCAAGCAAAAGCAGATATAAAAGAGCTTATGGGTCTTGGTGATGATTATGAAGTATTATTCTGCCAAGGTGGAGCAAGTATGCAATTTACTATGATTCCACAGAATTTTGCTGTTGATGGTAAAGTGGGTAACTATGTATTATCTGGTAGCTTTGCAACTAAAGCTTATGATGAAGCAAAACTTTTAAATCGTGGCTTTGTAGCAGCTTCTAGCAAAGATAGAGACTTTAAACATATTCCAACTCAAGATGAAATTAAATTAAGCGACAATGCAGCATATCTTCATTTATGCTACAATAATACAATTTATGGTACAGAATATCATTACATTCCAGAAACTGGCGATGTGCCTTTAATCGCTGATATGTCTTCTGATATGTTATCTCGTCCACTTGATTTTTCTAAATTCAGTTTAATTTATGCAGGCGCACAAAAAAATCTTGGCCCTGCTGGTGTTGTTGTAGTCGTTGCTCGTAAATCTTTCCTTGAAAATTCTCCAAAAGAAGTGCCAACAATGCTTCGTTATGATACTTATTTGAAGAAAAATTCCTTATATAATACACCTCCGGCATTTGGAATTTATATGGTAGGTAAGGTAGTAGCTTGGATAAAAGCAAATGGCGGTTTAGAAGCTATGGCGAAGAAAAATGCAGCTAAAGCTAAATTAGTTTATGATGCTATTGATAATAGTGATGGTTTCTATGTTGGTCATGCAGATAAAGATAGCCGTTCTTTCATGAACGTTACTTTCCGCTTACCAAGTGAAGAATTAGAAGCTAAATTTGCTAAAGAAGCTTTAGAACATGGTTTAGGTGGCGTAAAAGGTCATCGTTCTGTTGGTGGTATGCGTACATCTATTTATAATGCAATGCCAATGGAAGGTTGCCAGGCTCTTGTTGACTTTATGGAAAAATTCCGTAAAGCTAATAAATAAATTTAATAAAAAATCCTTAGTAGCTAAATCTAACTACTAAGGATTTTTTTATTTTGCATTTAAGGGAATATTTAAGTAAACAGGTCCTAATTCTTCTATTTTTATGCGACCGGCAGATAAATTAGTGATGTCTTTTAGAATATTTTCACTGTCATTTTGGGCTAATAATAAAGTAAAGCTTACGATATCACTATAATCTTTATTTTGTATGCGGATTTCTTTTTGGTGGAGATAATTTTCAAAACTGCCTAGTAAATCATAATTTAAGTCTAGTTTATAGCAATTAAAGATGGATTTTTTTACAATAGTGGAAACATCAAGTCCCAAGGTTACAGATTTTCCATAGGCACGAATTAAACCGCCAGCACCTAATTTTATACCACCAAAATATCTAGTAACGACAACGACAATATCACTTAATTCATTTTTTTTGAGTACTTCAAGCATAGGAGCTCCAGCAGTGCCACTAGGTTCGCCATCATCGCTTGATTTTTGGATTTCACTGCGTTCGCCAATGATATAAGCAGAACAGTTGTGGCGAGCATCAAAATGTTTTTTCTTTATGGACGAAATAAATTCTTGAGCTTCTATTTCTGTTTCTACATGTTTAATATAAGTTAAAAATCTAGATTTATTGATTTCCCATTCAGTAAAGTATTCGCCTTCGATTGTTTTATATTCAAGCATAATTTCACCTCAAAATAATTATAATATAAATAGCATGAAAATTTTTATAAGTTTTTTTCTTTTTGTATGGTAAAATGATGAATTTTATAGTATTATTTTTGTAATAAAAATAAATATACTTTAGAGTATATAAAATAATATAAGAAAGGTTGTGTTATTAAGGAGATGAACAACAAACCTATAATGAATAGGGGTCTGAAAAACAGACATATACAGCTTATTTCTCTTGGGGGAATTATTGGGAGCTGTTATTTTTTAGGTACTGGTTATGTATTAGAACAAGCAGGACCTGCTTCTATTTTAGCTTATTTATTGGGCGGAATAGTAGTATTATGCGTTATGCTATGTTTGGCTGAATTAGCGGTAGCTCAGCCTGTGTCTAGTTCTTTTGTCACGTATGCAAACGATCATATATCGCCTACATGGGCATGTGGTGTCGGTTGGGCATATTGGTTGAATTGGATTGTTTATGTACCTGCAGAGATGATTGCAGCGGGGATTATCATGAATCAATTTGTACCTGAGGTCAGTCAGTTATGGTGGGCTGTATCGTTTGGTCTAGTTGTTACCTTTATAAACCTATTCAGTGTAGGCAAGTTTGGTGAAAGTGAATTTTGGTTGTCAATTATAAAAATAGTCGCATTAGTAGTTTTCAGTATTATTGCTTTTGCTATTTGTATGGGCTGGGCTGGTGAAACTGGCGAACCTATTGGAACAAAAATTTTATTAGGTAGTGGCGGTTTTGCTCCTCATGGATATTGGGCAATTATCATGACAATGGTAATTATCTTAGTTAATTTCCAAGGTTCAGAAATAATTGGCTTAGCTGCTGGAGAATGTAAAGACCCAGCAAAAAGTATTCCTATAGCAGTTCGCAATGTTACTTGGAGAATTATTGCTTTATATATAATACCAATTACTTTATTAATATCAATATTGCCATGGGACGAAGCAACTTTGACAGAAAGTGTGTTTGCAGCAGCACTTCATCGTTATGGATTTGACTGGCTTGGATATATGTTTGCTTTTGTTATTCTTACAGCAGCAATTTCTTGCTCTAATTCAGGTCTATATGGTGCAGGCAGAGCGTTACATGGACTTTCTCGACATAAAATGGCACCTAAATTTTTAGGTAAATTAAATCATAATGGTATGCCTCAAAATTCAATTATTGTATCTATTTGTGCTTGCTGGATTATAATTTTATTATATACTTTAGATACAAGTGAAACAGCATATACTTATTTATTAGCTGTTTCTGGATTTACCGGTGCTATGGCTTGGATTTCTATTTGCTGGAGTCAATATAATTTCCGCAAAAAAATGATGGCAGAAAATAGAGTATCTGAATTAAAATACAAAACGCCATTTTTCCCTTATGTAACTTTATTTGGAATTTGGGTGCAAGTATTTTGTCTTATTGTAATTGCCTTTACTGATGATTTACGTTCTACTTTATATGCAGGTATTCCAATGATGGTAATACCAATGGTGATTTTTAAATTAAAACAGATAAAAGCTCACCGTGCAGAATTAGTTCGCAATAAAACAGAATTATAAACGATAAAGAAAAAAAGCTGTACATATTATATGTACAGCTTTTTTTATAATGGAACCTTTTTTATGATGATGTCTTCAACAGTCTTTTTTATACTGAATATATCACTATTGAATGAAGCTTCAACAGCAGCAATAACAGCTCCTTCAACTAAAGGCGCATTAGCTATTTGAATTTTACTGATATCTTTATCATCTTCATCCATCATATCAATAACCATTTCAGTTGTTAATACAGAACTTCCTAAATCAGTAAGTATAAGAACTCCATCAGCTCCATTTACTTTTTCGATGGCAGATTTTATTTTTTTCATATCGGTGCCAAGTTTTCCATCTGATGTGCCTCCTGCGGCCATGATTTTCAATGCAGGGTCTGCCATTTGGAGAGCTAGCTCTTTAGTTCCATCTGCAATTAAAGAACTATGAGATACGATTACAATACCTATCACGAAGCACACCTCTATCCAAGTATAAATTAAGTTCTTAGATAATAATATGTTACTTGAGCCATAGTGTCAATCTATTAATACTATATTTTAGATAATATCTATAGATAAAGTATTGCATAAGATGTGAATAGGTGCCATAATTGATATTGAAGATATAATATATTATGGGAATTATTAATTAAATTATAATTGGAGGAAAAACTATGGTATTATCAATGCGTACTAAATTAAAGATTTTTGCAGCAGCAATATTATTAGTACTTGTTGTTATAGGTGGAGGCCTGGCATATTTTAATTTTTATGTAAAGACACCCGAATATACGCTAAAAGCTATACAAGAATCAATACAAAATCATGATGTAGATGAATTTAATAAGTATGTAAATGTTGATAATGTTGTAGCAGGTGTAACTAATAATATGCTAGATGGTATAATTGCATCGCAAACTAATTTGCCAGAAGAAGCAAAAGTAGCAATGAATAGTCTAGCTACAATGTTTAAAGCGCCAATAGTTGCTAGCTTACAAGAAGGTTTAAATAATTATGTAAAAACAGGTAGTTGGCAATCTGGAAACACAACAGCAGATGCTCAAGGTGCCATGATAAATTCAGATATGATATTAGAACAATCTGGATTGACTGATTTAACTTTTGAAGGAATTGATTATATCAATACAAATGAAGATAATGGTACAGCTGAAGCTGGTATAAAAGTAACTCAAAGTGAAATTAATCAGCCATTTGTATTTAAAGTATCATTAGAAGAACAAGCAGATGGTTATTGGAAAGTTGTTAGTGTAGACAATTTTGCTGATTTTATCAAAGCTCTAGAAGATGGTAGAAAAGAATTCATAAAAGATTATTTGAGTCAAACAGCTCTTATTATCATTGATAAAGAAAAGATTTTAACAGAAAATGAAGCAAATCTAAATGCAGCATTGAATTTAGGAACATTGGGTAGTAGTCAAACTAGAACTGATTTGAAAAACGATATTGAAAATAAAATATTACCTCAATTGAAAGAGTTACAAGAAGCATTACAATCTGTAGAAGTACCAAAATCAGCAGAAACATTGCATAATTTGCGTTTAAAAGCATGTGAAAGCAAAATAGCTTATTATCAAGATTATGCTAAATGGTTAGATAATAAAGATATAAAAACATTAAGAGAAGCTACAGATAATTTGAAAAAAGCTAAAACTATGGAATATGAAGCTAATTTGTTGACTAAACGAATTGAAGGACAAATAAAATAAAAAATAAAGCTCCTGATAGATATATTTAAATATTTCTATTGGGAGCTTTTTTCGTAAAACTCTATTCTTGTTTAAATTATATAGATAATTTATAATTGGGAAGAGGTGATTTTAGTATGAAAAAAAATATTCAAGAAATGATTTTATTATATAATTTTACAGATGAATTACGCTTAATGGAAATAAAAACTTTATTAGAAGCGATGAAAATAAAAGTTATTACTGTAGATAAAGAAGAACATTATCAAAAAATTGGTTATTTATTTGGTTTAAAGGGATTTAACAAAGTACAGCCAACAAATGAAGAAGTGTTAAATTTTGAATATGAATTAATGATGTTTCATAATTTTACTAAACCTAGATTAGATAATGTCTTAAAAGCAATGCGAGAAAAAAATTTGCAAGTGCCTATTTGCAAAGCAGTTGTTACGACTTTTAATCGCTTTTGGAGTATAGCGCGTGTTTGTCATGCACTAGAAAAAGAACATTTAGCGATGCAAAAACAAGATGCATAAATATTGGTTTTAAAATGGAAAGGTGAATTTTGTTGGATAATAAAGAATCATTTAATAAAGTAGGGATATCTAGAAATGATGAACCTACAAGATTTTTAACTGAAGAAGAAATGGAGCAATTAGAGCAAGCTAGATTTAATTATGAAACTAAAGTAGAAAATACACCAAAAACTACGGTTGAAAAAAATAATAAGATTAAAATAGAAGATATAGCTCCTGAAACGAAAACAAAGTTGACTATTTCTCAAAAAACTAAAAATGTTGTAAGAAAAATTCTCATAGTCGCTAGTTTTGTAATTGTAGCTATACTGGGATTTTATTTGGCTTTTTCTTGGAATATGCCTATTGATAGAGATGATGAAGAAATAGTAAAAACTGAAGTGAGACAAGAATTAAAATTAGATGATAAAATAGATGAAAATAATTTTGACACTCAAGTAAGTGAAAAGGTAGAGACTTTTGAAGCAAAAGTAGATAAGGCAAAGCAAATTCTTGGTGGATTAGAAGAAGATATAGCACAAGATAAAGACTTAAAAGAAAATATAACTGATCTAAAAAATTTTACACAGGGCTTTTTAGATGAACATAGCGACGAGATAAGTATATTGAAATATAGATTAGAAAATTTAATAAATGAGTTTTTAAAATAAAAGGCAGATATTTTCTGCCTTTTTTATTTTGTATACAGTAAAACTATACAATACAATTTTATGCAGTAAAGTAAAAGAAGCCTAAAAATATGCTATTTTATTAGGTGTTGTTAATATGTAAATCTTAGTTTACTGCATAATGATTTTTAAATATACAAAACAGAATATTACAACTATTTTAAAAGCTTTTAAATATAAGGGTTTTGTGTAAAAGATAAGATTTATTTATTGTATAAATATATTGACATCGTAGTAACAAGTTTTTATAATGTATATTGCACTTTATTATAAAGGTATATTATAAAAATACGAATGTGCTTATTTTTTATGTGTTTTAAATAATTTATTGGAGGCGGTTATTGTGTGTAGAATAGGTTCTATAAAAAGTAAAGTTCCTGTTAGTCCGGCAAAAGCTTTAAAATTAATGATACCTCAACAAGAAGGTCATGATAACTCTGGATTTGCTATGGTTATGAAAGATTTATATGGCATTTTTTCCGATTATAAAGATAAGCCGTTACTTTCTTTAGCTTGTACTCAACGTGGTGCAGAAATGGTTGAAGAATATATGGACAGCCACAATTTTGTTCAGTTGGCTGAATGGATTCCCGTCCCTGATAAACAACCAGGCTTAGATATTCAAGCTATGCCATATTATATATTCCGTAATTATGATTATCCTGAATATTATAAAGATAAATCTGAAGAAGAAAAAGGCGAATTGTTATTAGATACACGCTTAGCTCTTCGTAAAATATTAGAAGAATCTGGTAACGGTTTTGTATATTCATTTTGGCCAGATGTACTTACTTTAAAAGAAATTGGTGACCCTGCTGATATTGCTACATATTTCCATCTTTGGAATGAAAATGGCTGTTTACTTGCTAAAAATATTGTTGCTCAATGTCGTCAAAATACAAATTATGACATTGTACGTTATGCAGCACATCCATTCTTTTTACAAGGATATACTCTTTGCGCTAATGGTGAAAATACATTCTTTACTAAAAATAAAGAGTTCCAAAAATCTTTACATCGTGGATATATAGGTTTTGAATCAGACTCTCAAAATTTCTTATATACACTTCATTATGTTTTACATGAATTAAAATGGCCTATTGAATATTTTAAACATGTAATTACACCTCTTCCATTTGAAGAAATTGATAAACGTGAAGATAAAGAAGTATTAACAGCTATTCGTCAATCTTTAGCTAATTTAGAAATAAATGGACCAAATACAGTTATTGCTAATTTACCAGATGGCAGAATGATGACATGCTGTGATTCTAAAAAACTTCGCCCAGTTGTTGTAGGTGGCGATGAAAATATGGTAGCTATTGCTTCAGAAGTTTGTGGTATTAATGAAATATTACCAAATAGAGATATGAGTAAAGATATTTATCCTAATGAACGTGAAGTTGTAGTAATTAACAATGACTTGGAGGTTCAAAGATGGAAACAGTAAAAACGCAAGATATAAGTACAAACGACCTTAATTGGAAAATTGAATATGATATGGACCGTTGCACTATGTGCGGTAGCTGTTTAGCAACTTGTACTTTTCAAGCAATTAAAGCAGATGTAATTCGCATAGATAAGACTACTTCTGATGGATTATTCCCAGATCCAAAACATACACATAAAGCAATTCCTGTTATAAAACAGGTAAAAACACTTGCAAATGCTTGTGTTGGTTGTGGTATGTGTGAAAAAGTTTGTCCAAATGGTGCTATTCGTCCAGTGAGAAATGCTGATACAAGAAAAACATTGCTTTCTCGTGACCATGGCCCTATTAAACGTGGTGGACGTACAAATTTAAATGCTCAAAGAACATTAGATAGCATTATTGTAGGTCGTATCAGTCAGATGACTGACCCTGCACTTGACTCTCAGCGTCATACTTTTGATATACGTTCTCCATTTGGTAGAGTATTACCAGCAAAAGATTTGCCTTTAAAAATGGAAAATGGCAAATTAGTCATGGAACATAAAGCACCACCAGTAAATTGGATTTATCCACTTATTTTCTCTGATATGTCCATTGGTGCTTTGTCTACAAGAGCATGGGAAGCTGTTGCTCTTGCTTGTGCTTATTTAAATGAAAAATGCAATATTCCAATTCGCATGAGTTCTGGTGAAGGCGGTATGCCAATTAAACTCTTGGAATCGGATTATTTAAAATATATGATTTTACAGATTGCTTCTGGTCACTTTGGTTGGAACCGTATTGTAAAAGCTCTTCCTAAAATGAAAGTAGACCCAGCAGGCGTTCTCATTAAAATTGGTCAAGGGGCAAAACCTGGTGATGGTGGTTTGCTTCCTGCAGCTAAAGTAGCAGAACATGTTCAGGCAATTCGTGGTGTACCAAAAGCTACACTTTCTTCTCCACCAAACCATCAAGGTTTGTATTCCATTGAAGAATCTGTACAGAAAATGCATTTATCCATGAACGCTGCTTTTGGTTTCAGAGTTCCTGTAGCTATTAAATGTGCTGCTTCAGCTACTTCTGTATCTGTATATAATAATTTACTTCGTGACCCTTATAAAATTTGTGGCGGTTTCTTCATTGATGGTATTCAAGGTGGTACTGGTGCTGCAAATGAAATTTCCTTAGACCATACAGGTCATCCAGTTGTTTCCAAAATTCGTGATTGCTATTTAGCAGCTGTAAAACAAGGTCTTCAAGGTCAAATTCCACTTTATGGTGGTGGTGGTATCGGTCTTACTGGTAATGCAGCAGCTGATGCTTTCAAAATGATGTGCCTTGGTGCAAATGGGGTATTCTGTGGTAAAATCTTAATTCAACTTTTAGGCTGTGTTGGTAATGAACATGGTCGTTGTAATTCCTGTAATACTGGTAAATGTCCAACTGGTATTTGTACACAAGACCCTCGCCTTGTTAAACGTCTTGATATTGATAAAGGCGCACAAAAAATCGTTGATTATGTCTTAGCTTTTGACCAAGAACTTAGAAAACTCATGGCTCCAATTGGTAACTCATCTCTTCCAATTGGTAGAAGTGATGCTCTTGTTTCTACAGATAAAGCTATTGCTGAAAAACTTGGCATTCAATATGTATGCTAATTAGTGAGGAGGATTTTTAAGATGTTTACTATAGATACTTTAGTTGGACATGAACGTATGTCCACACAAGATTTACTCCTTGCTATTGGTCAAGCTGTAGCTCAAGGAGAAACAGAATTTGAAATACATGCTTCTGGTCAACATGATATTGGTGGTCCATTATGGCATCCAGAAGGAAAAAAATTATTTTTCCATGTAACTAACGCAGGTCAACGTGTTGGTTGTATGTGTCTTGATAATACAGAAATCGTAGTAGATGAATCATCTTCTGCTGATGTTGGCTGGCTTAATGCTGGTGGTAAAATCACTGTTCGTGGTGATGCTGGTGATACAGCTGGTCATTGTTCTGCTGGCGGTAAGATTTATATTGGTGGTAGAGCAGGTACTCGTTCCGGTTCACTTATGAAACATGACCCACTTTATGAAGAACCACAATTATGGGTATTAAAAAATGTAGGTTCATTCTCCTTTGAATTCATGGGTGGCGGTAAAGCTGTTGTCTGCGGTGTAGATAGTGAAGAATTTGCAAGCGTACTCGGCGAACGTCCTTGCGTAGGTATGGTAGGCGGTACAGTATATTTCCGTGGAAAAATAGATGGTTATCCAGCAGATATTCGCTTGAAAGATTTAACAGATGAAGATATTGCATTTTTAGATAATAATATGGACGAATTCTTGGAATCCATCGGTAGAACAGAACTTCGCAGTGAATTATCTGATTGGCAACAATGGCATAAACTTGAACCATTAACTTTTGCAGAAAAACAAGCTATTGCTGATAAACAACCAGATATAAAATCCTTCCGTCAAAATGAATGGATAAAAGGTGGTATGTTCAGTGATGTTGCTGTAGATGATTTTGCTGTAAATCCTACAGTAGTAACAGGAACATATCGTCAAAGAGTTCCTTATTGGGAAAATGCAAAATTTGCAGCTCCTTGTGAATTTAGTTGTCCATCAAATATACCAACTCAAAAACGTTATAACTTAATTCGTCAAGGTAAATTAGAAGACGCAATTAAACTTGTATTAGAATATACACCATTCCCAGGTTCTGTTTGTGGTAGTGTTTGCCCTAATCCTTGTATGGAAGGCTGTACTCGTGGTGGCATTGATGAAGCTGTACAAATTGGTCAACTTGGCTATTTATCAGCTTTTACAAAAGTTGATGCACCAAAAGTTAAAACTGGCAAAAAAATCGCCGTTATTGGTGGTGGGGTAGCTGGTTTATCCGCTGCATGGCAACTTGCTCGCAAAGGTCATGATGTAACTGTTTATGATGATGATAAACATATGGGCGGTAAACTTGAACAAGTTATTCCTCGTGCTCGTTTATCTCATGAATTATTACAGTCTGAACTTAAACGCATTGAAGATATGGGTGTTAAATTCGTACCAGAATGTAAAGTTGATGCTGATAAATTTACTCAGATTAAAAATGATGCAGATGCTGTTGTTGTAGCAACAGGTGGTCATAAATCTCGTTTCTTTAACTGGGAAGGTAAAGAAAAACTCGTCATGGGTCTTCAATTCTTGAAAGCAGTAAATCGTGGTGATAATCCAAAAGTTGGTAAACATGTAATCGTTATTGGTTGCGGTAATGCCGGCATGGATACAGCTCGTGGTGCTTATGATATGGGTGCAGAAACTGTTACTTGTATCGACGTACAAAAACCAGCAGCTTTTGATGAAGAAATTGAATATATTGAAAGCCGTGGCGGTAAATTAGTTTGGCCATTTATGACAACAAAAATCACTGACGAAGGTATCTATGATGATAAAGGTCGTTTCATTCCAGGTGATATGGTTATGGTATCAATCGGTGAAGCACCTATTCTTGATTATTTACCACAAGATGATAGCATTAAAAAATTCCGTGATTGGGTTGTACCAAATAAAGACAATTCTATTTTAGATGGAGTATTTGTAGCAGGGGACGTAATCAAACCTGGTCGTTTAACTGATGCTATCGGTTCAGGTCAGAAAGCAGCTTACTATGCAGATGCTTATGTGATGAATAAAGAAGTAGAAGCTTTCCCTGAAAAACAACAAGTAAATAAAGATACTTTAGCTAAAGCTTATTTTGATAAATGTCATCATTGCAATCTTGGCGAACCAGCAGATGATGTAAATCGTTGTATCAGCTGTGGTACTTGCCGTGATTGTGAAACTTGTATGCAATCTTGTCCAGAAAAAGCAATTACACGTATTCAACATTTAGATGGTAGCTTTGAATATGTATCTGATGCTAAAAAATGTATCGGTTGTGGTATTTGTGCAGGCGTTTGTCCTTGCGGTATTTGGACATTAAAAAATAATCCAGAAGAAATAAAAATGTATAGAACAAAAGCTGAATAAGCTGATAAATAAAAAGCTATCTGTTATTAAACAGGTAGCTTTTTTATGGAGTTTATTAAATCGTATTATAGAAAAAAGAAGTGAATAAAATGAGAAAATCATTAATGGCAAAATTTTTGATTTTATGTATATTATTGATAGTGGGAGCAGTATTTCATATTTTAAATGTGCCAGAACTCATAGAAGAATTTGTAAAATTTATAGCTGTAATTGTCGTACTTATCATGATAAAACAAGTTTTTGATTATCTGCATGGAAAAAGAGAATGATATTATTTAAAATATAAAGGATTTTCAAAGAAAATTGTGGAACTAAAATAACATAGATAAGGAGGGTTATATAATGACTAATGAAGTTATAAAAGCTATGATTGAAAGACGTTCTTGTCGTAAATTTAAAGCTGAGCAAATAAAAGATGAAGAGTTACAAGCTATATTAGAAGCGGGTAAATATGCAGCTACAGGTAAAGGATTGCAATCTCCGAAAATGGTAGTTATCCAAAATCCTGAAGTAATTGCAAAATTATCTAAATGGAATGCTGACATTATGGGAGTAACATCTGACCCATTTTATGGAGCACCTACAGTGATTTTAGTTTTAGCTGATGCAACAAGAACTACAGCTGTTCAAGATGGTTCACTTGTAATGGGAAATTTAATGCTTGCAGCTCATAGTATAGGTGTTGCTTCTTGCTGGATTAATAGAGCAAAAGAAGAATTTGCTACAGAAGAAGGTAAAGCATTATTGAAACAATGGGGTATTGAAGGTGATTATATCGGTGTTGGACATTGTGTATTAGGATATCCAGCAGTTGATTTACCAAAACCTGCTCCTCGTAAAGAAGATTATGTAGTTTTTGTTAAATAAGCATAATATAAATAGATTTCAAGGTATTTAATGGACTTTTTATAGACATTAAATACCTTTTTTATTTGACAGAAGTTAATTTTTGGAGTATTATATAAGCTAACACTTGTAAATGTGTAAATATTATATATACTTAAATATCTTATTTTATAAGATGAAACTTTATTTTACATATTTTAAATGCATTTATAATATAGTTTTTATGGTGGACTTATAGTTTTTATGGAGGGATTAAGATGAAGACATTAGAAGCAATCAGTAATTTTATATCGAAATATATGGCGGCTTTTGTTATTATCGTGGCTGCAATTGCCCTGTTTATGCCGTGGACATTTAAATGGGCGGCAGGTTATGTTACATATTTATTGGGTATCGTTATGTTCGGCATGGGGATGACGCTGCGTTTTGAAGATTTCAAGCTGGTTTTCCAGCGTCCGAAAGACGTACTTATCGGAGCTGTGGCTCAGTTTACGATTATGCCGGGTCTTGCCTGGCTGCTCGCGACGCTTTTCCAGCTTCCGCCGGAACTGGCTGTCGGCGTAATTCTGGTCGGTACGTGTCCGGGCGGTACGTCTTCCAATGTAATGACGTATCTGGCACGCGGTGATGTGCCTTTGTCCGTATCCATGACGATGACGACGACAATTCTGGCACCGGTTGTTACGCCGCTGCTCACATGGTGGCTGGCCGGAGCATGGATTGAGATTTCTCTGGCGGCTATGATGATTTCCATCGTGCAGGTCGTTGTAGTGCCGATTGTTTTAGGTATTGTCATCAATAAATTATTCGGTGATTTTGTACGCAGAGCGATAAAGCTGCTGCCGCTTATTTCCGTAATTGCAATCGTGCTGATTGTCGGTGGTGTAGTTTCCGTAAGTTCGCAGCAGATTATGCAGACGGGACTTTTGATTATGGCTGTGGTAATGCTGCACAATCTGCTTGGTTATGCTTTGGGCTTTGCTGTAGCTAAAGCTTTGAGAATGAATTTGGCGAAATCGAAAGCTATATCTATTGAAGTCGGAATGCAAAATTCCGGACTGGCTTCTTCTTTGGCTTTAATGCACTTCGGTGCGGCAGCGGCAATTCCGGGCGCAGTGTTCAGCGTATGGCATAATATTTCTGGTTCTTTAGCAGCAAATTATTTAGCTGGAAAAATGGATAAAGAAGAAAAAGCAGTTGCTAATAAATTAGTAGAAAATTGATTTAGATTATAAAGTAATAAATCATATCTTGCAGGTAAATATTGAATATGCTATATTATTAGTAATGATTACTTACTCGCAAGGGGAGTAGCTGAACGATTGATATCGTCAATACGAGTTTATCTCCGGTACAATCGACATTTAATATGTAAGCAAGACCTTGTTTCCTAGGCTGATGTTTTAGGAAGCAGGGTCTTTTTTATATCATCAATATGATACAAATTAATTTAGAAAGAAGCGATGAATAAGTGGAAGGCATGTTTTCTGCGGCATGGTTTGCAGCTCTAGGAAGTATTTTGTTATTGGATTTAATTTTAAGTGGCGATAATGCTATTTTAATAGCTATGGCATGTAAAAGACTTCCTGATAAACAGAAATTGAAAGCCATGATAATTGGTTGTATGGGAGCTGTAATAATTAGAGTATTATTAACTTTATTTGCTACAGAATTGTTAGGTTTACCATACTTACAATTTATAGGAGGAATTCTTCTATTATATATAGCAGTTAAATTGTTGACTGACCATGGTGATGATAAAGCCGGTGATAAACAGCCAACTACTTTGATGGCTGCAGTAAGAACTATTATTATTGCAGATTTTATCATGAGTTTAGATAATGTATTATCTTTAGCAGGCGTAGCTAATATGGTTCCAGAAGGAAAATGGAGTTTAATTATCTGTGGTTTGATGATTAGCTTGCCAATAGTATTATGTGGTGCGCAATTATTTTTAATGATAATGAAAAAATTACCAGGTCTTGTTTATGTTGGTGGTGGTATTTTAGCTTATACTGCTGCTGAAATGATGGTAATGGATAGAGTTATTGGTGTTTACTTAGTGGAATGGAGTTTGATTATTAAAGTTGTATTGGTATTAATGATATTGAGTTTTGGTTGGTTTAAAAATCATAAAAGTTGTAATTGTTAACAGAACTTTAGGAGGAAATTATTTATGAATATGTTAAAAACGACGTTATTGATGGCGGCGTTAACAGGTATATTGATTGCTATTGGTGGTGCAATTGGTGGCAGCACAGGCGCTGTGGTTATGTTTGTTATCTCTTTAGGATTGAATTTCTATACTTATTGGAATAGCGATACCATGTGTTTAAAAGCATATAATGCTAGAGTGATAACACGCGAAGAAGCACCTAATCTATATGATTTAGTAGAAAGATTAGCAGAAAGAGCACAACTTCCTATGCCAAGAGTAGCTATTATCGAAGCTGATGAGCCAAATGCTTTTGCTACAGGTAGAAATCCAGAACATGCAGCTGTAGCTGTAACTACAGGAATTATGCGAGCACTTACTTATGAAGAATTAGCTGGGGTTATCAGTCATGAACTTGCTCATGTTAAACATCGTGATACATTGATTGGAACAATAGCAGCTTCTATTGCAGGTGTAATTTCTATGATAGCGAATATTGCTCAATTTGCAGCTATTTTTGGTAGCAATAATGATGATGAAGAAGGTTCTAATCCATTAGTATTGATGGCAACAGCTATTATAGCTCCTATTGCTGCTGCAGTAATTCAGATGGCTATTTCCCGTACACGAGAATATGATGCAGATGCTGAAGGTGGCCGTATTTGTGGAAATCCGCTTTATTTAGCAAATGCCTTGGAAAAAATAGAGCATTATGCTAAATATGGAGAAATACCAAATGCGAAACCAGAAACTTCTCATATGTTTATTATTAATCCTTTAGCTGGCAAAGGAAAATCTATAGCAAATCTATTTAGTACACATCCATTAACTGAAGATAGAATTGCGAAACTTCATGAGCAAGCTAGTCAGCAAGGTATTACAACAGTTTAATAAAATCTGTAAAGTTAATAGATATCAATACGAGATGGCATACTATTTATTTAGTATGCCATCTCTATTTTTATTGAAAAATAAAGGATTTTGATACATTTTATAAGTGATTTATAAAATTTTTATTAAAAAATGTAAAAAAATCACAAAAAAGATGTTGACAAAGTGATTTATAGTAGATATAATAATTAAGCACTCAACGAGAGGGCAACTCAAAAGAAGAAAATTGTTAAAAACAAAAAATAAATTAAAAAAGTTCTTGACAAGATAAACTTCTTGAGTTAAGATATACAAGCTGACTTTTGAAGCCAGCAAGAAATGTTCTTTGAAAACTAAACAATGCACAATATGTTTTCTAACATAAACG
>OJMI01001614.1_pt1 | contig 23942 bp, 20 predicted proteins | sample 1597131 | NCBI WGS metagenome assembly OJMI01 (sample SAMEA2452116, study PRJEB22498) | human gut metagenome | reverse complement strand
CAAATCAATGAGATGTTGGGTGTCAAATCAAACGGTGGCGGTATGTGGAGTATTTATACAGGCAAAAATGTTTGCGAGCAATTACCCACTGAAGAATTGTGGGACAAATTGCAAACAATTCTTGAATTTAACATTCCATACGATAAGATTAGTCAAACATATCATGCACAAATGGGGTTAACAGATGTATGGGATGACGTGAATTTTTATGAAGAAAAAGACCGCATCCATCCTACCCAAAAACCACAAAAACTGCTTGCAAGACTAATTCTTGCAAGCAGTGATGAGGACGATATTGTTTTAGATCCATTTATGGGTGGAGGTTCAACAGCCTTGGCTTGTATTAATAACAAGCGTAATTATATTGGATTTGAAATAGAACAAGAGTATTACGAAAAGTCGTTAGAACGATTAGCATGTAGACAGATGGCGCTATTATAATTATCTTAAATCGATAAACTGTGAGCGTAACGATAGTGGTATATCTGCTTTTTTCAAAACGATTTTAGGCAAATATATTTCATCCGCGAATTTGTTGCATAGATCGGCATTGGTTATATTATTAGTTTTCCTTATGTCTTCTAATAATTGCAATAGCTTTTCTTTATTTAATCCATTAACACGAGCAGATGGGCTGTATTTTTTAATAACATTTTTAATGTTAGCTACACTTATGGTAGTTGATCCAGAATATGAACTTAAAGGAAGTAGTACATCTGAATAAGTATTGTTTTTGGATGGGAATACATCGGTGATTATATTGCCATCATTTGTGATTTTTGATCTGTAAATCAAAGTTGGTTCTGTTAATGCGAATTTTAGCATATGAGGCCACATGTTAAACGGTGCTTTAGATGTTGACTGTGAACGAATATTGAGATAATAGTCAATCATACAGTACGCAAACCCTTTACTCTTTGGGTCAACTTCCCATATTGATGCAATAATGTCGTTGTTGTTGCTATCATATATGGATTCGAATTCAAAAAGAACAAAGTAATATCTGTAAGGATCCAATAACTTTGCAAACTCGTCATTGTTTCGGATTGCTATTAACCACTTCGAATCATCTTTCCTATTAATGCTTGTAGATCTGCATACAGCACATTCCGTTTCTAAACTTGAAACAACTGCACCACAAGCATTACAAGACCCTAATTGATCGACTCTATAACAAGTTTTAATTTCACCATGTCTTTCATCATCTATAACTAAATCATAACCACGAGCACCGGATTTTCCGCCAGGATATCCTGTTACGACACTCACCAAATGCTGACCAACATATCCCATACGTGCCTGAGGCGTTTGTTGAGTTATTTTTGACCATGCATTAACTTTTGCTCTTAAATCAATATATAAATCTTTGATCAAGGCTTCAGAAGCTTCTATCGTTCCTAAAGTATAATTTAGCATAAAACCACTCCTTCAAATATATTTCTATTTTGTTCTAACACATTTCGACGTTTTTTACAATAGATTATTGGAGGTGATGCAATGTACTTTAAATATCTGTCGGCTGCGTTTGGCAGCGCCATGATCACATCGGTCTATTCGGCCAGTACCACGGGCCGCAGGGAACGGCGGCATTGGCGGTCGTCGCTCCGGTCTGGAACATCATCTACAGTCTTGGCCTTTTGATGGGCATCGGCGGCAGCGTGATTTTCAGTACAAAGCGCGGCAGCGAGAAATGCGACGGGAGTGAGAACCAGTATTTCACATCGGCCGTGATCGGCGCAGTGATCTTATCCATTCTGGCATGAATCGGGGCCATATGCTTCGAGCGCCCCATCCTGACCTTCTTCGGAGCGGATGGCTCTTACCATTGTCCGCACCTATGCGTTATCCTTCCTGCTGCTGCCGTTCAACATCTTCTCGACCTATTATTTCCAGGCGATCATGAAGCCGAAGGCAGCGTTCGTTGTTTCTGTGGCACGGGGACTTGTCATCAGCGGCATTTTGATCATGGTTCTTCCTGCGCTGGTCAACGCCGATGCGATCTGGTTTGCGATGCCAGTCACGGAGCTGCTGGTCATGCTTTACGCCGCTTCGATGATCCGCAAATACACAAGGGCTTTGCCGGGAGGTACCACTTATGCAGATACCCGCCATTGAAAGCAATGCACCCTCGCTGATCTGAAGCTGCTCCCTTAATAGGCCGCCCTGCACGCAGCGCCTCCCTTGCGGTATGGGGACGTGTTCGAATCTATTTGTGCCATGATAAGATAACAGCAAAAACAAAACCACCCTAACGGGTGGTTTTGCTTTTGCTGGGACTACTTCATTCGGCCGTCGCCGGCCATGAGGGCGGTCATCTCCTCAATGCGCTCCAGTGGGAATGGGGGCTCACACAGGGGCCTCATGGCGATGGACATGAGCTTCATGGGGTTGTCGTCCGCCGCCACACGGTTGGAGCTGAGCGCGCCGCAGCTCTTGCAGCGGTGGATGATCGCCCATTCACCGCCCCTGCGTACCCAGACCGCCACCGGCTCCATGATGCCGCCGCAGTCGGCAGCCCGGTCGCCGGGCTCGATGTCTACGTGCAGGCTGGAAAGGCAGTTGGGGCAGTGGTTACGGTGGTCGCTGCCGGCCTCCTGCGGTGTGCAGAGTCGGCCGCAGACCTTGCAGGTGAAGGTGTCATTGCAGGGATGGGTCTTGTAGTAGCCTTTTTCAAAAGTCTTCCGCTTGTTTTCGCGGTTCATGGTGTTTCCTCCTGAAGATGTGTTTTCATGCTCCGGGAGGAATGGCGTGCATATCGCCATCGATCGACACTGGCAGGCGTGTTTGCTCTTGTCAATCGATGGCTGCCAGACCTCCCGGTCAGGCCACACGCTCCAGTGTCAGGGTATTGAGATTCAAACGCGTCTCCTTAATAAAATGTGTATTGTGCCCTGCGGGCACTGACGACAGGGTACTCTCCGCGCCGCCGTTTGTCAAGAGCCTACGCGTGCCTGAACACCTTTTTCTCCAACGCAAAGATGCGCGGACTGAAGGTGTCCGGCTCCATCGTATCATACGTCTCGCGGTAGATCTCCATACGGCTGTCCACCGCGTCGATCAGGCTCAGCAGCTCCGCCTCGGCGCACAGAGGGCGCACCGCCGCGCCGAATTCCGGCTCACCGTGGTGAGAGAGGATCAGGTGCTGCAGCAGCACGGACTTCTCCTCCGGCACGCCCAGGCGGGCGGCAGTCTCCGCCGCGTCCTGCGCTCCCATGACCAGGTGCCCCAGCAGCTGACCCTTAATGGAGTAATCCGTGGCCAGACCCAGCTGCGAAAACACGAACTCCTGCGCCTTCGCCATATCGTGGAGCAGCGTCCCCGTCAGCAGCAGGCTGCGGTCGATGGTCTCCGGGTACATTCCCGCCAGGAAGTCCGCGATCTTCACCATGTTGGCGGTATGCATCAGCAGGCCGCCCAGAAAGGCATGGTGTACGCTCTTGGCGGCGGGGATGGACGCGAGCGTCTCCCCGTGGGCCTCCAGCATGGCCTCGGCCACGGCACGGTAGTCCGGGTCCGTAATGGAGGCCGCCGCACAACGTAGGTCTTCCATCGCCGCGCCGCAGTCGATAGGCGCGGTGGGCACCAGGGCGGACACATCCACCGGATCCTCCTGGGCCGCCTGACGGATACGCGCGGCGGTGAACTGCGCGGTGCCCCGATACTCACCCACGGTACCCCGCACCTTGACCACGGTGCCCTCGTCGGCGGCGGTCAGCGGCCCGGTATAGTCCCAGACCTTCAGCTCCATCGTGCCGGTACGGTCGCTGAGCGCACCGGTCAGGAATGGCTTGCCGTTGGCGGCCACCTTGGGGTTGGCGGACTTGAGTATGTAGTAGCCCTCGATCTCGTCGCCGGGGGTCATGGCGTTGATGGACTTGTTGTATTCCACAGGCATATCCTCCCTTTCTCATATTACTGCTATGATACCACGTTTGCCGAAAGCGGGCAAGTGCCCAGGTGATCTTGCCGTTTCCCCGGCAACGTTACCGCCAGACAAAAATTTTGCCAGCCAAACACCGTTTGTATTTTGGTTCGCGACAGGAAAACTTGTAAAAGTCCCTCATTGTTAAAGACTTTTACAAGTTTCTTTTTACGGCAATTCTTTACAGGCTTCGACCTTTTATTTATGACATTTTTATGTACACGCCGTAAAGATTAACGTGCAATTTATTCACGCAGTGCTATAATCTGAACATGATTTTTCGGGACGATCCGGACGTCCCGGAAAGAGACAATTCACTTTACAAAGGAGAGTGTGTTTCTGTGCTGACATTCATTATCGGTCTGGTCATCCTGATCGGCGGCGCAGCCCTCTACGGTCGTTTCTGCGAAAAGGTCTTTGGGCCCGACGACCGCAAGACGCCTGCCTACACCAAGGAAGACGGCGTTGACTTCGTGCCCATGAAGGGCTGGAAGAACAGCCTGATCAACCTGCTGAACATCGCGGGCACCGGCCCCATCCTCGGGCCGATCCAGGGCATCCTCTTTGGGCCCATCGCGTTCCTGACCATCCCCATCGGCAACGTCATCGGCGGCGCCATGCACGACTATTTCTCCGGCATGATCTGCCTGCGCGACGGCGGCACCCAGATGCCTGAGATGATCCGCCGGTACTCCACCAAGGGCATCTATAAGTTCTACAACGTGTTCGTGTGCGTGCTGCTGCTGCTGGTGGGCGCTGTGTTCATCTACACCCCCGGCGACATCGCCGCCACGCAGCTCTTTGGCTTTGACGGCAAGGCTACCTCCGTCTCCACGTGGGTCATCTACGGTGTCATCTTCCTGTATTATCTGATCGCCACCGTGTTCCCCATCGACGCCATCATCGGCAAGATCTACCCCATCTTCGGCGGTATCCTGCTGTTCTCCGCCATCGGCATCTTCATCGGCATCTTCGTCACCGGTATGCCCCTGCTGAACATCTGGGACAGCTGGGCTGCTCCCGTGCTGAGCCTCACCGGTGCTGACGGCACCGTGGGTACCTTCACCTACGCGGACTACTTCTCCACCAAGCACTTCCTGCCCATCTTCTTCGTGACCGTGGCCTGCGGTATTCTGTCCGGCTTCCACTCCACCCAGACCGCTATCATCTCCCGTACCATGAAGAGCGAGCGTCAGGGCCGCAACACCTTCTACAACATGATGGTGCTGGAAGGCTTCATCGCCATGGTTTGGGCTGCCGGCGCCATGGGCGTGTACAACCTGGCTTTGCAGGAGCCCAATGCCGGGCTGGCTACCGGCACCGTGGGCGTGGTCTGCAAGTACCTGCTGGGTCATGTGGGCGGCATCATCGCCCTGCTGGGCGTCATCGTGCTGCCCATCACCTCCGGTGATACGGCGCTGCGCGCCCTGCGTCTGAGCCTGTCTGAGACGCTGCACATCGACCAGTCTACCAACGGCAAGCGCATCAAGCTGGCTGTGCCCATCTTCGCGCTGGTCATCGCCATCCTCGTGTTCGCCAAGACCAATGCCGACGGCTTCAACATCCTGTGGCGTTACTTCGCATGGGCCAACCAGACCCTGTCCCTGTTCGCCTTCCTGTGCATCACCGCGTGGATGTTCGAGAACGGCAAGGGCAAATGGGCTTGGATCCCCATGATCCCCGGCTGCTTCTACACCTTCATCTGCGTGACCTACATCGCCAACGCCCACATCGGCTTCAATATCCCCTGGACGCCCGCCTACATCATCGGTGTGGTGTGCGCCATCGCCTATGTGGTGGGCTGCTGCGTGTACGGCAAGAAGCGCGCTGCCAGACTGCTGGCTAAGTAAGTTCTCTCCTCTCCTCAAATCGGTATAGCAAATAACGTACAAAACATGAGGGACGGCATATGCCGTCCCTTGTGTTTTTTTCTCCCGGCTGGTATAATCCCCTTATCAAAACGAAGGGAGTGCGCTCCATGAAACGCTGTCTTGTCCTCTCCGACTCATTCAAAGGCACGCTGTCCTCCCCGGACATCTGCCGCATCGCCCGCAGTCTCCATATCCCCGGCTGGCACATCGACGCTCTGCCGGTGGCCGATGGCGGCGAGGGCACCACAGACTGCTTTCTGGATGCCTGCGGCGGACAGCGTATCGCCCTTCCCGTGTCCGGTCCCTTTGGCGGCACTATCGATGGCTTCTACGGCCTGTTGCCAGACGGGACGGCGGTGGTGGAGTGCGCCGCAGCAGCGGGCCTGCACCAGGCCGAGGGCCGTCCCGACCCGGAGGCGGCCACCACCTACGGTGTGGGACAGCTTCTGGCCCACGCGCTGGATCACGGCGCAAAACGCCTGATCCTGGGTCTGGGCGGCAGCTGCACCAACGACGGCGGCTGCGGTGCGGCCGCGGCGCTTGGCGTTCGGTTTTACGACCGGCAGGGCCGCGGCTTCGTGCCCACCGGCGGCACGCTGGCGGACATCGATGCTATCGACCTGTCCGGGCGGCATCCCGGCCTGCGGCCCGGTGTGCTGACGGTCATGTGCGACATCGACAACCCCCTGTACGGCGAAACCGGCGCGGCGTACATCTTCGCTCCGCAGAAGGGGGCGAACGATGCCTGCGTGCAGCGTCTGGACGCGGGACTTCGGCATCTCGCCGCGGTGCTGCATGCACAGCTGGGTGCGGAGGTGGATACCCTCCCCGGCGGCGGTGCCGCCGGCGGCTTCGGCGCGGGCTGCGCTGCGCTGTTGTGCGGTGCCCTGCGCTCCGGTATCACGACGGTGCTGGACACCGTGGACTTCGACCGCCGCGCAGTGGGCTGCGACCTGGTGGTCACCGGCGAGGGTTCCTTTGATGCCCAAAGCCTGGGCGGCAAGGCCATCAGCGGCGTGGCAGGCCGGTGTCAGAAGCTGCGTGTCCCCGCTGCCGTGCTGGCCGGGCGTGTGGCACTGACACCGGAGCAATGGGCACCGCTGGATCTGCGGGCCGTCCGCAGTATCAACCCCACCGGGGCGACCCTTGAGGACGCCCGGGTCAACGCCGCCGCCTATTACCGGACGGCACTGGAAACGCTGCTGAAGGAGTGGAAGTGATATGGCACAGGTCATTGAGATACACGACTTTTCCGACCCGGCGCTGGACGTCTACGCCCGGGCCACGGAAAACCAGCTGGTCAACCGGGCCGACCCGGCCAACGCCCTGTTCATCGCCGAGAGCCCGCTGGTCATCGGCCGTGCGCTGGACGCCGGGTGCGTACCGGTGTCGTTCCTGATGGAGCCGCAGCACATCACCGGCAAAGGCGCCGAGATACTGGGTCGCTGTGACCCGGACCTCCCCGTCTATACCGCCTCCCTGGAGGTGCTGACGCAGCTCACCGGCTTCCACCTGACCCGCGGAATGCTGTGCGCCATGCGCCGCCCTCCCCTGCCCTCCGTGGCGGAGGTCTGCGCCGGCGCGCGGCGCATCGCCGTGCTGGAAAACGTGATGAACCCCACCAACGTGGGCGCCATTTTCCGCTGCGCGGCCGCCCTGGGCATGGACGCCGTCCTGCTGACCACAGAGGGCAGCGACCCCCTGTACCGCCGGGCTTCCCGGGTAAGCATGGGTAATGTATTCCTGGTGCCATGGACCTATCTGCCGGAGGGCGACTGGACGGCGGCACTGCACGATCTGGGCTTCACCACCGCGGCCATGGCCCTGCGGGAGGACTCCCTGCGGCTGGATGACCCACGCCTGTTGTCAGCGGAGAGGCTGGCGGTGGTGCTGGGCACCGAGGGCGACGGGCTGGCCGACGGCACCATCGCCCAATGCGACCACACGGTGATGATCCCCATGACCCATGGGGTGGACAGCCTGAATGTAGCTGCCGCGGCTGCCGTAGCCTTCTACCAGTTGGGCCTGCAATGCCAATAAGCGAATAAATATCCCCCCGGCTCCGCCGGGGGGATACACTGTATTTACAGGAACTTGTCCAGCTCCCGTTCCACATTGTCCATTTTCTTCACTTGGGGATGTTCCACACGATAGCCGGACTTAATGACCATATCCAGCGTCCGCAGGGCGGTCAGATCGGCCAGCGGGTCCGCCGCGCAGACGATCATATCCGCGCACTTGCCCGGCTGGATGGAGCCGGTCTCGCCGGCAATACCCGCCAGCGCCGCATTGCCCAGCGTGGCGCTGTGCAGCGCAAACGCCGGCGTCACGCCGCAGTACTTCACAAAGTAGCATAGCTCCCGCCACATATCGTAGTGGGTGATATAGGGGCAGCCGGTGTCGGTGCCCAGACCCACGGGGACACCATCCGCCAGACAGGCCTTCGCCATGGCGATAATACCCTCAAACACCACCTTGCCGTTCTCCTGCTGCTCATAGGTGGCGTGAGAGATACTGCGGTCGAACAGCGCATAGGGCACGGCAGGCGAGATAGTGGACACCTGGAAAGCGCCGCGTTCCTTACACAGCTGCATGATGTACTCATCCGGCTTCGCGCCGTGCTCGATGGAGTCCACGCCGTTTTCCAGCGCCACCCGGACGCCCTCCGGGCTCTCCACATGAGCGGCCACCTGCATTCCCAGCGCATGGGCCTTATCGCAGGCCGCCTTGACCAGTGCCGGCTGCATCCGCAGCACGCCCGGCTCGCCCACCACTTCGGCGTCCATAACGCCGCCGGTGATCATCAGCTTGATCAGATCGGGCTTTTCCGCCGCGATCTTCTCCACGAAGGCCGCGGCCTCCTCCGGCGTGCGGGCCTCATAGGCCAGCGACCCGGCCATGTGCCCGCCGGGTACCGATACCGCCATATTGGACGCCACCACCCGGGGAGACAGGATCTCGCCCCGCCTGGCCGCATCGCGAATGATCGTGTCGAAGTCCGCCACGCCGCCCACGGTACGGATAGTGGTCACGCCGGACAGCAGCTCCGTCCTGGCGTAACCCTCGCACATCTTCACGCCGATGCGGCGCATCAGGCCGTTGGAGGTGATGAGCTTCACCAGCTTCTTAGGGTCGGAGGGCTTTTTCCGGGGCTTGCCGGAGGCGGGCAGATGCACATGCAGATTGATCAGCCCCGGCAGCAGGTATTTGCCGCCCAGGTCCACGCGCGCATAGCCCTCCGGCACATCGGCCGCGTCGCAGACGGCAGCAATGCGGCTCCCGTCCACACAGACAGCCAGCCTCGTCCGAGGCGTCATGTCCCGCGTACCGTCCAGCATCACGCCGTTCACCAGCGCATATTTCTCATGGTTTGTGTACATATGCATCCCTCCTGTTGGGAAATTTTTTCGCATGATACCACAACGCGGTGGAAATTGCAACAGACAATTTCCACCGCCAGCCAAAGCAGATCCACGCACGTTTGACGTTCTCAGAATACGACCACCAGCAGCATTTTGAATTGCTCCTGTCCATACACCGCGTGCGGATGCCGCGCCGGCATGAGGATGGACTCGCCGGTGTGCAGCACATGGGGTACGCCGTCCACGGTCACGCGGCCCACGCCGTCCAGGCACGTCACCAGCGCATCGCCGCCGGACTCGTGGGTGCTGATCTCCTCGTCCTTGTCGAAGGCAAACAGCGTCACACTGACGGCGTCGTTCTGGGCCAGCGTCTTGCTGACCACCTGCCCCGGCTGATAGGCCACCTGATCCCGCAGGGTCAGCACGGTGGCCACATCGAGGTTCTTCATCATAGCGATACACTCCTTTTTATTGGATAAACGGGGGCGGCAAAGCCGCCCCCGTTATCGAAAACTTACTTGCCCAGGGCGGCCTTCAGGGCCTCCACACGGTCGGTCTTTTCCCAGGAAACGCCCAGGTCCTCACGGCCCATGTGGCCATAGGCCGCCAGCTGGCGGTAAATGGGCTTCCGCAGGTCCAGATCGCGGATGATGGCGGTGGGGCGCAGGTCAAAGACCTTCTCCACCGCGGCCTCCAGCTCGCTGTCGGCCACCACGCCGGTGCCGAACGTCTCCACCAGCACGCTGACGGGACGCGCCACGCCGATGGCGTAGGCCAGCTGCACCTGGCACTTGTCGGCAAGACCGGCGGCCACCACATTCTTGGCCACCCAGCGGGCGGCGTAGGCCGCGGAGCGATCCACCTTGGTGGGGTCCTTGCCGGAGAAAGCGCCGCCGCCGTGGGGCGCGCTGCCGCCATAGGTGTCCACGATGATCTTGCGCCCGGTCAGGCCGGTATGTGAACCCCACCGGACGCTTTGTCAGCGGCGGGGCCGCCGCTGACAAAGCGTCCGGTGGGGTTCACATAGATCTTCGTCTCGCCGTCCAGCAGCTCGGCAGGAACAGTGGGCTTGATGACCAGCTCGATCATATCCTTGCGGATCTGCTCCAGCGTCACGTCAGGGCTGTGCTGGGTGGACAGCACCACGGTATCCACGCGGACGGGCTTGCCGTTCTCGTCGTACTCCACGGTGATCTGGGTCTTGCCATCGGGACGCAGATAGTCCACCAGACCCTGCTTGCGCACGTCGGTCAAGCGCTTGGCCATCTTGTGGGCGATGGAGATAGCCAGGGGCATCAGCTCCGGCGTCTCGTTGCAGGCGTAGCCGAACATCATGCCCTGGTCGCCGGCGCCGTTGTCCAGCTCGCTCTTGCCGGAGGCCTTGGCCTCATAGCTCTTGTCCACGCCCAAAGCGATATCGCCGGACTGCTCGTCAATGTTGGTGATGACGGCGCAGGTGTTGCCGTCAAAGCCGCACTCGGAGGAGTTATAGCCGATGTCCAGCACCACCTGGCGGGCGATCTTGGGGATATCCACATAGCAGCTGGTGGTGATCTCACCCATGATGTGGATCAGGCCGGTGGAGGCGCAGGTCTCGCAGGCCACGCGGCCATTGGGGTCCTTCTCGAAGATCGCGTCCAGCACCGCGTCGCTGATCTGGTCGCATACCTTGTCGGGATGCCCTTCGGTAACGGACTCAGAGGTAAACAGATGTCTTGCCATAATTTTTTCTCCTTTCATCTCGCGGATGGTCATTGAAAAAAGCGCTCTGCCGAACCGACAGAGCGCTGTGCTTCTTTGCTCATCCTCATCTTTCGATTCGTTCGCCGGATTTGGCACCTTGAAAAAACAGGTTGCCGTGGCTTCATCGGGCCGGTCCCTCCGCCACTCTTGATAAGGTATTTACTTGTACAGCATATTGTAACAGTTTTTTTAGCATTGTCAATAGCATTTCCATGATTTTTGCAAATAATTCAACTGTACGGAAACTTTGCCATTGTTCAAAAAAATGACATGACTTTTCCGCCGTTATGGGTTATACTGAACACAATTTGTACACAGGAGGACACTCCCCTTGAAAAAACTCTATGACGGGGTGCAGCGCTTCTGCGCCGCCCATCCCCGGTTCGGCATTCCCAACCTCATGCGCGTTATCGTCATCGGCAACGTGGCGGTCTATGTGCTCATGCTGCTGACCCAGGCCAACGACGCCAACGCCCTGAGCTTTCTGACCTTCAATCTCAATGCCCTGCTCCACGGCGAGGTGTGGCGGCTGGTGACCTTTGTGTTCGTGCCCGCCTACTCCAGTCCCTTTGCCCTGCTGATCAGTCTCTACTTCTATTACTGGATCGGCTCCACGCTGGAGCGCCAGTGGGGCACGGCCAAATTTAATCTGTACTACATCAGCGGCGCGCTGCTGACGGTGCTGGGCGTGGTGCTGGCCAGTCTCATCACCGGCAACCCCTACCTGACCGCAGCGGGCACCGGCTATGTGAACCTGTCCATGTTCTTCGCCTTTGCCTTCCTGTTCCCGGACACCACGGTACTGCTGTTCTTCATCCTCCCCGTGAGGATGAAGTGGCTGGCGTACCTGGACGGCGCACTGTTCGCCTTCGACATCATCAAGGCCATCGGCGCCCACAACTGGGCCGGTGTAGTGCTGCCCATCGTGGCCCTGCTGAACTTCGCCGTGTTCATTTGGCCGGAGGTCCACTACCTGAAGGAGCGCGCCAAATACCAGAACTCCCGCAAGACCGTCCAGTTCCGTCAGGCCCAACAGCAGCAGGCCAAGCAGGCCCAGCAGCAGGGCTATCGCCACAAGTGCGCCGTCTGCGGCCGCACGGATACCGACTACCCTGATCTGCAATTCCGTTACTGCAGCAAGTGCGTCGGGTACCACTGCTTCTGTCAGGACCACATCTTCAACCACGTGCATTTCACGGAGGAATAACAAAATACAGACGGGCCGCCCTCCGGGCGGCTCTTTTTTTTGCACATATCTTAATAAAATCTTACCGTCCTGTAAGTTGACAGTGAAAACGTTTTCGCGTACAATAAGCCTGTAGCAAAAGAGGGAAACTGCCCAAAAATCCGAAACGCAACCGCCGGTTGACACATTTCCAGCCCCGGTTTATAGACCGCAGCCGGCAAAACCCGTATGATAGCGCCATCAAAACCAAACGGCGGCACCCGCCGTCATACGGAAGGAGCGCATACCTATGATTTTAGCTGACAAGATCGTGTCCCTGCGGAAAAAGGCAGGCTGGAGCCAGGAGGACCTGGCCGAGAAGCTGGGCGTCACCCGCCAGTCCGTATCCAAATGGGAGGGCGCACAGTCCGTGCCCGATATGGATAAGGTCGTGATGATGAGCCGCCTGTTCGGTGTCTCCACCGACTTTCTGCTGAAGGACGAACTGGAGGAGGAAACGCCCTGTGCCGCGGCCCAGGACGACGACACGCCCCTGCGCCGCGTCACCATGAAGCAGGCCTCCGCCTATCTGGCCCTGCGTAAGGCCGCCGCGCCGAAGATCGCCATAGCCACCGCCCTGTGCATCATCTCCCCGGTCACGCTGATCCTGCTGGCCGGCATGAGCGAGGTGCAGCGCTTCCACATCACCGAAAATGCCGCCAGCGGCATCGGTCTGTGCGTGCTGCTGGGTCTGGTGGCGCTGGCCGTGAGCATCTTCCTGCGGACAGGTGCAGAAGCCAAGGAGTACCGGTTCCTGGAGGAGGAACCCTTCGAGACGGAGTACGGCGTGGAGGGCATGGTGCGCCAGCGGCAGCGGGAATACAAGGACACCCATACCCGGCTCGTCACCGTGGGCGTGGTGCTGTGTGTGCTGGCCGCCGTACCGCTGTTCGCCGCCATGTGCATAAACGGCAGCGACCTGCTCTATATCGCCGCTGTCTGCGCGCTGCTGGTGCTGGTGGCCATCGGCTGTCTGGCCCTGGTCACAGCCGGTGTATATCAGGGCGCCATGGAGCAGCTGCTGGAGGAGGGCGACTACACCCGTCCCCAGAAAAAGCACCACAAGCTGATGGGCACCGTCACCATGATCTACTGGCTCACCGCCACGGCGGTGTTCCTGCTGTACACCTACGGTCCCCACGGCAACGGCCAGCCCCGGTACAGCTGGATCATCTGGGCGGTGGCCGGCGTGCTGTACGCCGCCGTTATGGGCATCGTCCGCATCATCAGCCGCAGCCGCGGCTGATGATGCCCCACAATAGAAGCTTAGGAGAGAAATAGGAGGAACTGACCCCATGCTGGACATTCAACATCTGACCAAGACCTACGGCGAGAAGAAGGCCGTGGACGATCTGACGCTGCACATCGCCCCCGGCGAGATCTACGGCTTCATCGGCCATAACGGCGCCGGCAAGACCACCACGCTGAAATCCGTGGTGGGTATCCTGCAATTTGACCAGGGCGAGATCACCATCGATGGCCGATCCATCAAGGCCGATCCCCTGGGCTGCAAGCGGGAGATGGCCTACATCCCCGATAACCCGGATCTGTACGACTACATGACCGGCATCAAATATCTGAACTTCATCGCCGACGTATTCGGCGTGGACGCCCAGACCCGGCAGGCTCGTATCCGCACCTACGCGGATGCCTTTGAGCTGACGGGCGACCTGGCCCAACCCATTGCCGCCTATTCCCACGGCATGAAGCAGAAGCTGTCCATCATTGCCGCGTGGCTCCACGACCCGAAGGTCATCATCATGGACGAGCCCTTCGTGGGCCTGGACCCCAAAGCCGCCCACCTGCTCAAGGGCATGATGCGTGAGATCTGCGACAACGGCGGCGCCATCTTCTTCTCCACCCATGTGCTGGAGGTAGCGGAAAAGCTCTGCGACAAGGTGGCTATCATCAAGGGCGGCCGGCTCATCCGTTCCGGCACCATGGAGGAGGTCAAGGGCGACGACTCCCTGGAGGAGGTCTTCCTGGAGCTGGAGGCGGAGTGATGGTCAGATTATTGCTGAAAAAACAGCTGTCCGAGATCTTCCGCAGCTACTTCTACGACGCGAAAAAGAACAAACCCCGGTCCAAGGCAAGCACCGTCAGTTTGATCGTGCTGTATGTGCTGCTGATGGTGGGCGTTATCGGCGGTATGTTCACGCTGTTCTCCATAGGTCTGTGCGCTCCCCTGCACGAGGCCGGTCTGGATTGGCTGTACTTCACCCTCTTTGCCCTGGTCGGTGTGCTGATGGGCGTGTTTGGCAGCGTGTTCAACACGTTCTCCGGCCTGTACCAGGCCAAGGACAACGACCTGCTGCTGTCGCTGCCTATCCCCGTGCGTGCCATTCTGGCCTCCCGGCTGCTGGGTGTATACCTGATGGGTCTGATGTTCTCCGGCGTGATCCTGCTGCCCTGCGTCATCGTCTACTGGGCCGTCGGTGTGCTGACCGCCGCCACTGTGCTTGGCGGCATCGCGCTGATTCTGGCCGTCTCCCTGCTGGTGCTGGTGCTCTCCTGTCTGCTGGGCTGGGTGGTAGCCAAGATCCACAGCAAGCTCAAGCGCAAGAACCTCCTTACCACCCTGATCGCGCTGGCGTTCTTTGCCCTGTACTACATGGTGTGCTTCCGTGCCAACGAACTGATCGAGCAGCTCATGCTGCACCTGAATGAGGTGGGTGCAGCCATCCGCGGCAGCGCCTATCCCCTATATCTCATGGGCCGTATGGGCGCCGGCGACTATCTGGCTGTCGTGCTGGTGCTGGCCGTAATGGCGGCGCTGTGCGCGCTCACATACCTACTGCTCAGCCGCACATTCCTGTCCATTGCCACCGCCAACAACGGCGGCGCCAAGGCCGTTTATAAGGAGACGACCGTCAGGGCCGCCGGTGTACCCGCCGCCTTGCTGCGTAAGGAGCTGGGCCGCTTCACCGCCAGTCCCAACTATATGCTCAACTGCGGTCTGGGCACGGTCATGCTGCCCATTCTGGGCGTGCTGCTGCTGGTAAAGAGCAGCGACCTGCTGCCTGTTATATACGAAATGGCCGGCGACGAGTCCTCCGGTCTTCTGGCGACGATGCTGTGCGCCGCCCTGTGCCTGGTAGGCTCCATGAACGACATGGCCTCCTCCTCCATCTCCCTGGAGGGGAAGAACCTGTGGCTGGCACAGTCCCTGCCGGTGACACCGTGGCAGGTACTGCGTGCAAAGCTGCTGGTACAGGTGCTGATAACGGGTATCCCCATGGCAGTCACCTCTGTACTGATACTATTGGCCGTCCGCCCCGCCTTGCCGCTGGCCCTCCTGCTGATAGCGCTGCCTCAGGCCTTTGTGTGGCTGTCGGCAGCCTTCGGCCTGACCATGGACCTGAAGCGCCCCAACCTGGTCTGGACCAATGAGATCACCGTCATCAAGCAGCGTCTGACGGTGCTGCTTGCCATGCTGGGCGGCTGGGTGTACGCCGCCCTTGTCGGCGTGCTGTACTACCCGTTCGGTATCGACATGGGTGCAGCGTGGTATCTGCTGGCCTGGACAGTGCTGACCGTCGTGCTGACGCTGGTGCTGCTGCGCTGGCTCCACCGCACCGGCAGCCGCCTGTTCGCCGCCCTGTAATTGTGTCAGAAACGTAAATTCTGCCCCGTTCCGGCCTCCGGAACGGGGTTTTCCCGCAGTTTTTGTGGATTTGCTTATAGACACTTCGGGCAAAATGTGGTAGGGTAATTCATCAAAGAAAAAAAGCTATGCAGAACAAGGAGGCCTTACCATGAACGAGGTCAAATCCCCCAAGAAACCTCTGATCTACTACTACATGATCGTGGTACTGCTGGTGCTGCTGTTCAACCTGCTGGCCATGCCTTGGCTGGCGGAGCACCAGATCAAGGAGGTGGACTACAACACCTTCGTCTCCATGACCGAGAAGAATGAGATCGGCCAGGTGGAGATCCAGCAGCAGAGCAACCGCATCCTCTTTACCTCCACCGACGGCAAAACCATCTACAAGACCGCCATCGTGCCTGACGACGGCCTGGTGCAGCGGCTCCTGGACGCCGGAATCTCCACCACCGGCGAGGAGATCGAGCAGACTTCCCTGCTGACGGATATCCTGGGCTGGGTGCTGCCGCTGGTGATCTTTATCGCCATCGGTCAGATCATCTCCCGCAGCCTGATGAAGAAAATGGGCGGCAGCGACTCCCTGATGTTCAATATGGGCAAGTCCGACGCCAAGATCTACGTCAAGTCCGCCGAGGGCATCAAGTTTGCCGATGTGGCCGGCGAGGATGAGGCCAAGGAGAACCTGACGGAGATCGTCAATTACCTGCACGATCCCACCAAGTATCAGGAGATCGGCGCGTCCATGCCCAAGGGCGTGCTGCTGGTGGGCCCTCCGGGCACCGGCAAGACCATGCTGGCCAAGGCTGTGGCCGGCGAGGCCAACGTACCCTTCTTCTCCATGTCCGGCTCGGAGTTCGTGGAGATGTTCGTGGGCATGGGCGCGTCCAAGGTCCGCGACCTGTTCAAGCAGGCCAAGGAGAAAGCCCCCTGCATCGTGTTCATCGACGAGATCGACGCCATCGGCCAGAAGCGCAGCGGCGGCCAGTACGGCGGCAACGACGAGCGCGAGCAGACGCTGAACCAGCTGCTCACCGAGATGGACGGCTTCGAGGGCAACACCGGCGTCATCATCCTGGCCGCCACCAACCGTCCCGAATCCCTTGATCCGGCCCTGACCCGACCCGGTCGTTTCGACCGCCGTGTACCCGTGGAGCTGCCCGACCTGCTGGGGCGCGAGGCCATTCTGAAGGTACACGCCAAAAAGATCAAGATCGCCGAGGACGTGGACTTCAACAAGATCGCCCGTATGGCCTCCGGTGCCTCCGGCGCCGAGCTGGCCAACATCGTCAACGAGGCCGCCCTCCGCGCCGTCCGTGACGGACGCCGCTTTGCCACCCAGGCCGACCTGGAGGAGAGCATCGAGATAGTCATTGCCGGCTACCAGAAGAAGAACGCCATTATGACCGATCACGAGAAGCATATCGTGGCCTACCACGAGATCGGCCACGCGCTGGTGGCGGCCAAGCAGACCAATTCCGCCCCGGTGCAGAAGATCACCATCGTGCCCCGTACCTCCGGTGCTCTGGGCTATACCATGCAGGTGGAGGAGGGCAACCACTACCTGATGTCTCAGGAGGAAATGGAGAACAAGATCGCCACCCTCACCGGCGGCCGCGCCGCCGAGGAGACGGTGTTCGGCACCATCACCACCGGTGCCAGCAACGACATCGAGCAGGCCACCAAGCTGGCCCGCGCCATGATCACCCGCTACGGCATGAGCAGGGACTTCGACATGGTGGCCATGGAGACGGTGCAGAACCAATATCTGGGCGGCGACACGTCTCTGGCCTGCTCCGCCGAGACCCAGGCGAAGATCGACCAACAGGTGGTGGCACTGGTGAAGCAGCAGCATGAGAAGGCGCTGAAGCTCCTCACCGACAACCGCGCCAAGCTGGACGAGCTGGCCGCCTTCCTGTACGAGAAGGAGACCATCACCGGCGAGGAGTTCATGGAGATCCTGAACAAAAAATAAGCGAAACGCCCCCGGCGTCGCCGGGGGCGTCCATCGGAGGAATACCGCATGAAGTTCATCACGACACTGGCCGTCACCTTCTTCGCCGGTATGGGCGCAGGACTGGGCACCGGCTTTGCGGGCATGAGCGCCGCGGCGGTCATCAGTCCCATGCTCATCACATTTCTGGGCATGGACCCCTACATGGCGGTAGGCATCGCTCTGGCCTCCGACGTGCTGGCCAGCGCCGTCTCCGCCTACACCTACCACAAAAACAAGAACTTGGATATCCGGAACGGCATCATTATGATGGTCACCGTGCTTCTGTTCACCGTGGCAGGCAGCTACATCGCCAGCCTGGTGCCCTCCCGCACCATGGGAAGCTTCTCCGTGATCATGACGTTCCTGCTGGGCGTCAAGTTCATCGTCCGTCCCGTTATGACCACCAAGGAGGCCATGCTGGGTGTCTCCGCCAAAAAGCGTGCCGTCCAGTCCGTGGTCTGCGGCATCGTCATTGGCTTCATCTGTGGCTTCGTGGGCGCGGGCGGCGGCATGATGATGCTGCTGATTTTGACCACGGTGCTGGGCTATGAGTTGAAAACCGCCGTGGGTACCAGCGTGTTCATCATGACCTTTACGGCGCTGACCGGCGCCATTTCCCACTTCACTATCGGCGGCGCGCCGGACTGGACGGTACTGGCGCTGTGCGTGGTGTTCACCCTGATCTGGGCCCGCATCGCCGCAGTATTTGCCAACAAGGCCGAACCTAAAACGCTGAACCGCGCTACCGGCGTGGTGCTGGTGATCCTCGGCGCCGCCATCATGACCTTCAACCTGCTGAAGTGACCGCTGAAATATGACAAGAACGCCTCCGGCACTGCCGGAGGCGTTCTTTCCTTCACTTATTCTGCTCATACAGCACGGCCAGACCCCGCAGAATGAGGTCTGCGGCCATGTGCATCTCATGCCGACAGGCTGGCGCGATCACCGGCGCGATGCCGCCGGTGGCCACCACCGTGGCCTTCCGGCCAAGCTCGGCCTCCATCCGGTCGATCAGTCCGTCCAGCAGCAGTGCCGAGCCCAGCACGCAGCCGCTCTGCATGCACGTCAGCGTATCGTCGCCGATGGCCCTCTCCGGCACCGCCAGCGGGATATCCGGCAGCAGCGCCGTGCCGCCCGCCAGGGACGACAGCGCCAGGTTTGCCCCCGGCAGGATGGCCCCGCCCTGGAACGCTCCCTGCTCATCCAGCACCGTCACCGTGGTGGCGGTGCCCATGTCGACCAGCAGCAGCGGCGGCTGATACAGATCCAGCGCGCCCACGGCGGCGGTAAGCAGGTCCGCGCCCAGCGTCTCCGGCCGCTTGATACGCACCGGTACGCGGCAGCGGACGTTTCCGCCCACCACCAGCGGCTCCTTTCCGGTCAGCAGCCGTGCCGCGCCCTGCAGGGCCCGGGTCACCGGCGGCACCACCGAGGAGATGATGACCTGCTCCACCTCCTGCCTGTCCACCTCCGCCAACTCCAACAGCTGGCTCAGTGCCACGGCGTAATCGCCCACGGCGTTGTCCCGCCGTGTGGCGATACGGAAGCTGCGGCGCACCTCGCGCCCCTCCATCAATCCCACGACCACATGGGTATTTCCCACGTCCAAAGCCAGCAGCATACGCGCGCCTCCCGTCTTATGCGTTGGTCTTGCGGGCAGCCAGCTTGCCCCGGCTGTACATAACCGCCTTGGCAATAGCCGCGCCGGTGATCAGGCACACCACGCCCTCCACCAGTCCGTTGACGCCCACGAAGGCGATGACGAACAGGAACGCATTGGCGCTGCCGAGGGCGGCCACAAAGCCCTGGATATACTCTGTGTTGTAGAAGCACAGGCACAGCGTGGTCATAAACAGCACCGTGTTGCACAGCGCGCCGATCAGGCCCGCCGCGCCGAAGGACCACAGGTTCGTCTTGTCCAGCTTGTTCAGGCCCTTGAAAGCCACGCCGCACAGCCAGCCCGCCAGAATACGGGTGGGCACACACACCAGGAACGTGTAGATGGGGTTGATACCCAGCAGCACCGCGCCGAACTGGCTCCTGCCGAAGCATTCCCAGAAGCTGATGCAGCCGAACACGCCGCCCAGAATGGCGCCGCTGGCCGGCCCCATGACAATGGCGCCCACGATCACCGGCACCATCAGCAGGGTGATCTCCAGCCCCGGCATCTTGATCATGCCCAGACCCGTGACCTCCAGCAGCAGCATGATCGCCACCAGCACGGAAATGCGTACCAGGTCATGCACGGAATAGGTCCCGCGCTTCGTTTCGTTATTCATAGTTTTACCTCCTGCTGCCGCCTCCGTCCAGCAGAGTGCGGCGCTCGCACGTATGATACCACATTTTCGCGTTTTTGCAATAGCTGATTTCAAAAAAGTACCCCCGGCTTCGCCGGGGGTACTGGTCGTATGCCGCACGATCGGTCCGGCGAAGCCGGGGTACTTGCTGTGCGCCGCCGTATAGGCCGGTCAGCGCTTCCTTCTCCGCATCCAGGCCATGCCGCCCACGGACGCCAGCGCCATGCCCACGTAGGCCCCGATGCCCGCGTCGAACGTGGTGGGGCTGTCCACCCCGCCGATGGTGAAGTTCATCGTCACGTTGCCCGCGTCGGACAGAATGGTCACCGTGTGCCTGCCGTCCTTCAGCGTCCGCAGATACACCGCCTTCAGATAGACCTCGATGCCGCCGTTGTCCTCGGCGACGTAGTTGGCCGCGGCGATGGTCCTGCCGTCCACCTGCACGCCCTTAAAGCCGCTGAACGCCGCCGTGCTGCGGAACGTCAGCCCGTAGATGCCGGAGGTGTAATCCGTGGCGCTCTTGGCGGCATCAGCCGTCTTCACCGCGGAAATTCCGGGCGTGGACGCGCCGCCGTAGTAGTACCCGCCGCCGGTGGACTGCTCCGAGCAGTCCACCACAAAGGGTGAGAAGCTGCCGGTCGTGAACTTCACGCCATATTCGGTGTATTCACCCTGAATATCCTCACGCCAAGTATGATCCTCGTGGTAGTGCTTGATGACCGGCTTCTGTATCCGGGTCTTGGCCTGCTCCCACGTCAGGCCGAAATAAGAGTAGGGGATGTAGACGGTGTAGGAGCCGGTGTGCTGGCCGGTTGCGGTGAATTTGAAATACTGTTTTTCACCGGCATTTTCCTGCGGGTAGCGCTCACAGGTAAACCGTTCACCATCGCCGCCAATGATATAGGGATTCTGCTCCGTCTCATCTGCCGCAACCTTTGCAGTCGTTGTCACAGACTGTACGAACGGTGAATTCTTTACATACACGTAGTTTGTAGCAATCACTTCTCCGGCATCATTATACCACTGGACAACCTTGCTGCGGAAATTCTGGTCGCTGGCAAAATACACGTCAATACCATCGACCGTAATTTTGCTGAGCACAACGTAGGGCACGAAGCAATCCTGCGCCACTCGGCCTTCACTTATAAGGGTTCTGCCATTGGGGTCATCAAACTTTCCCTTTGCTGCGTTGATGAAAAATTCCTTATTTCCTGTTGTCGGGTCTGTGTTGCTGCTGTCCGTCGCAACTTTATAGCTTACAGCCCCTTGCGGCGCAGGCAGTACGACCCCCATGCTGCGCAGGTCAAGCACCATTCCCGGAACCAGACCAGACAGATCCACCGTCACAAATCCAAGTTTTGTGTCATACTTCACTGCCGATTGCAGCGGAGGAGGCAACATCTGCCTTACGCTCTCCTCACTGGCAGTCGCTACATTCTCCGCTACGTCCATCATCCACGGCTGCGCATTGGCGATGTTCACGGTGAGACTCTCCATAATCTCGTCTGCGCCGTTCTTCCACACCAGTGTATACACGGCTGTTCCCGCGCCTCTGTCAAATGTATATACCGACAATGTGCACTGCTTCAAGTTGCTGCCAGTATTATTCTCTCTTATGACATTCAAGTTGCCTTGCTTGACCACGCACCGGTTGACATCCAGCGTATACCCTCCCTGCGGCGCAGTCACCACCAGTGTACCCAGTACTGTATTTACCGGGATATTCTGGCCATTGGAGGAAACCGTCAGCACGCCCGCAGACGTTTTCACATTCCACTTTCCAAGGTCTTCAGCCGTATTCGGTGTATACGTCATACGTTCCGCCGGTACTCTTTGCACCGGGTTGATGTCGTACTTATACTCAAAGTCCTCCTCATGGACAATGTTGATTCTAATTATCCACTTTTCCGCAGCTTCCGACATGGTTTCGGCATTATCCCACACCATGAGGCCGCGGATACTTCTGGAATTGGAGGTAAGGGTCAGTTTTCCGTTTTCCGAATCCTCGTTGCCGATCATAAGGGGAATATTGTTCCCTCTATTCGCGTTTTGTTCCGCCGACAATTTCGCGCTTCCATTTATAAAGGAATCAGGCACCTGTCCGTTCCCGAAGGTAGATGTGCCAAATTGCTTGTTGTTGGCGTTCTTAAATATGATCTCCACGTATACACCGGGGTTCAGCCCAGCACTTGCGTCGTTCCGCGCGGTCAACCACCCCTCGGCAGTGCCTTTCTTGATCTTGATGGTCAGCGTACCTGTCGACTGGTTATAGTTCTGCTCATAGAATTCGTTGCTCTCTCGGATTGCACCGGGGTAATTCACAGTAAAATCTTTATCCAATACCGGGTATTGATACCCATACTTTGAATGTAGTTCACTGTCCAACTGCTCCTCGCCCTGCTCACCGCCGCCGGGACCAGGACCGGGACCGGGATCAGGGTTGTTTGCAATTTCCTGCAATATTTTCACCCGGTAGCTAAAAAAGCACGGCATCATACCGTCTGTCACATACAACGTCTCCAGTATCGCCTTTACACCGTCGCCGAGTGCATTGTACTTTTTAACCGCCTCGGTGGTCACATCCTTATAGTTCTGCTGGCCGAAATTCGTCCCGCGCGGCATGATCTGGTTTGCCATTTCTCCCGCTTCATAATAGACAAACACACCCGTATCGCTCAGGAACGCCTTGGCAGTCGCTAAATCTTCTTCCGTAGCCGTACCAACCACCGCAAGCGCAGAAACGCTTTTTACCGTCCCTGTATTGTCTGCCCAGACGGGGGTACAGAGGGACAGGGTGAGTATCAGGGTCAGCAGGAGGCTGACTGCTTTTTTCATATTCCTCTCTCCTTTCCCGCCAAGAGAGTTCGTTTCAGCCCGCTGAAACGTTGAAAGGGAGTATACTCCCTTGGCGGCACATAATTACTCCTTCTTTATACCACTTTGCCGTCTTTGAAACAATATGCAGGGAGGGAATGGTATATTTTTCGGCATTAATTGCAAAAACAGCCGGGCTTTTTGTGCAAAAGTCCGGCTGCTTTCGGTTATTCCGCCGTGGGCTGTACGCCGCCCGTGGGCAGTATGGGCCGGCTGATGGGAACGCTTCCCAGCATCAGCTGGTACTCACCGTCCAGCATCAGCTGCACCTGCGTCACATCCTCCAGTGAGCACAGCGAGTCCACCAGCCCCTGTATCATGCGGTTCTGCGCCTCCGCGTCCTCCGGCAGCAGCGCCGCCACGCTCCCCGGCAGGTTCAGGTAGCATATCCCCTCCTCCGTGCTGGCGTTCAGGGCCGTAAAGCCCTCCGGCAGCAGCGGGTACAGGTCCGCGTAGCTGTCCAGCGGCCGTTCCGTCAGTGCCTTCACCACCGCCTGGGCCACCGTCTCCCCCTCGTACACCGTCAGCCGGCGCTCCTCGCCCACCAGCGTACCGCCGCCGTCCGGGAAGTACAGCTGCACCTTCACCGTCCGCACCACATCGTCCGGGCTGGTCAGCAGCACCTCCTCTGAGGTGTACACCTCGCTGGTCCGGTCCGCAGGCAGCTCGCCCGCCACCGTCAGCCGCACGGCGTAAATGCCGTCCAGCTGCATCAGCGACAGCGTGATGCAGTAGTCCGCGATGGTCCGGTCAATACCGATCAGCTGGTCGTATTCGCTGCTCATGTCCACCGACACCGTTCCGCCGGTGACGGTACAGCTCAGCAGCTGCGTCCCCACGGGTATGGGCGCGATGAATCCCTCCGCCGTGCAGCCGCCCAGCAGCAGCTCCATGATGTACTGCGCCTGCTGCTGGCGTCCCCGGTCCCCGGCGGTGATATCCGCCCAGGGGATGGCGATGCCCTGCACGGCGTCGCCGCCGCCGGCAGATTTGTTCTGCTCGCTCAGGTCCGCCGGGCAGTACAGCCGCAGGCTCCCGCCGTCCGCCGTCT
>OJMI01001613.1_pt1 | contig 23945 bp, 19 predicted proteins | sample 1597131 | NCBI WGS metagenome assembly OJMI01 (sample SAMEA2452116, study PRJEB22498) | human gut metagenome | reverse complement strand
AGAGCAACAGACTCATAATCTGGAGGTCCCTGGTTCAAGCCCAGGCTGGTCCACTCTCAAAATCAGCGATTTACGAACAAACGTAAGTCGCTGATTTCCGTTTTGCGAAAACAATGCGAAAACAAATGGTTTGAGTTTCACGGTTTTGCAGATAGAATATCAGCAAATCTCTATGATAGCTGATTTTAGTCATTTGACAGACAAAACACATCTGAGCGATGGCTTTGGGGGGACAAAATGCAATGTTGCCGCAGATAATTTCTTTTTATGATGAATGGATTGTGATTCTAAATACGGATTATAAGGAGACTCTGACACAGACTGATTTCCAACTCTGACACGAAACTTAGTCATTCATATGTCGACTTAGATACCGGCTTAGATACTTTAATCCAAATTCTGACACTTTTTATACCGACTCTGACACTCACAATGAGCTAACTCTGACACTTAATGCCTTAAAATCAAAAGTGCGCGACCTAAAGTTGAAAAAAACGCCATAAGATAGACTGATTGTTTGAAAAATATCCATATTTGGCAAGATTTCAAGAAAAAAACTGTAATTTTGCAAACAATGCATTCAAAAAGGCTATAGTATGGAACGAAAAATCAATCGTATCAAGGTTGCCTTAGTAGAGAAAGGCAAAACAAATAAATGGCTTGCAGAACAGGTTGGCAAGGATCCTGCCACTGTAAGTAAATGGTGTACTAATGCAGCACAACCAACACTGGAGATGTTAATGCAAATATCCAAGATACTTGATACCACTCTTGACTCCCTTGTTCGCTTCGAGGAATTACCCGACATAGGAAAAAAACAATAGGATTTGCTTTTCGAGGAATGGCATAATTTTAGAGAACCTCATTGCAATCTTACAGACAAATTTGTAACATTATGGCAATACTTACAGTATATACCGAACTGCTCGATAATACATTAAATGGTGCACGTATCATAGATATGGGTACCCAGCGTTCATGTGCTTGTTTCGTGTTACCCAAAGATAAAGTGGCCGAAGTAGGCGCCAAACATAAGTGGGTAAAACAGCACTCGTTTTATATACTTCTCGGTACGCATCCTAATACTGGAAAACGCATCGGTTATATTGGTGAAACAAATGATTTCACTCATCGAGTAATTGATCACAAACAGAAGAAGGAATACTGGGATACCGCACTTGTGTTTATCTCTAAATCAAATGAGATTTATAAGAGTGAAGTAAAATACTTGGAGTATTTAGGGTTAAAGGCTGCAAATGAAGCGGGCAACTATGAGATTGACAATACCAAGAAGGTCGAAAAGGAAACTTTGTCACCACACAAAGAAAATGAGATGAACGCTTTCTTTGAGGATATCCAGTTTCTTACCCGTTTCTATGGTTGTGAAATTTTCGATAATCCCAAGGAGACCATAAAGCCTGCAAATTATCATGAGTTCCATTTAGATATGAATAATATAGGAGTTCATGCTACATTACATTACTATCCAGATACAGATGAATACTACCTGAAAGCAGGCAGCAGGATTTTGTCCAAAGACTTGTCAAGCATGCCTAAGGAAGTCGGTATGATGCGCGATGAATTTCGAAATAACAAGAAAGCTTATCAGAATGATGGAGAGCTTCTCATCTTGTTACAAGACGTAAATGTTACAACCAAGAAACATTCACCATCAGGTGCAGCTAGTTTCTGTACAGCCACGGCAATGCAAGGAACAACAGCATGGATTGACAACAACAACCAAACATTCGGAAAAATTTTCCCAAAAGAAAAATAATATGGATATTCTAGAAATAAAGAAAACTATACAGGCCCTTGTAGAGAAATACAAGTCGAACCGTGATTTCTACAGAACTTCAAATTTCAACGAGACACAAGTGAGAAACGAGTTTCTTGATCCTTTATTTGAAGCTCTTGGTTGGGATATTCGTAATATATCAGGCAAGAAAACAAATGAGCGAGAGGTGCTTCTGGAGGAATCACTTAAAGCCAATGCCGCCACTCATTCAAAGAAACCGGATTATACGTTTCGACTCTTTGGGGAACGTAAGTTCTTTTTAGAAGCAAAGAAACCATGTGTAGATATCAGCACCGATGATAATCCTGCCAAACAGGTTAGACGTTATGGTTATACGGCTAACCTTAAGATTTCTGTACTGTCTAACTTTGAGGACTTATATATCTATGACACTTCATATAAAATAGAAGACGGAGATACTCTAACTAAAGCTCGTATCAAAGCATATCATTATACTGACTACGAAAATGTTGTAGAGGAACTTCTTGAATTGATAGGAAAAGAATCTGTATATACAGGGCACTTTGAAGAGGTTTGGAATAACGTTGAACTGAATGTAATACACCAGTCAGTAGACTCAATGTTTTTGGAACAAATCAATCAGTGGCGTTTGATGCTTGGTCAACAAATCCTTTCTTATGTTTCTGATATAGATATAAATTATTTAGGGGATATCGTACAGAGCTACATTAATAAAATACTCTTTCTCCGTGTTTGCGAAGATAGAAATATTGAAACTTATCAGCGTCTGCTTACAATTGCAGACCATAATAGCCACGAAGAACTCGTGGCGAAATTTAGGGACGCGGATAACAAGTATAATTCAGGTCTATTTGAGGAACTTATTTCAGAGGAGGTAATTGGAAATATCAGTTCTTCCTTTTGGACAATAATTCGTCAACTCTATTTCCCGGAAAGCCCATACTCATTTACGGTACTTTCATCAGACATTCTTGGCCGCATTTATGAAATATTCCTAGCTGAGAAACTTGCTGTAGTAGATGGAGTACTTAAGATTGTTAAGAAACCTGAGAATACAGAACGAGATATTGTTACTACGCCAAATTTTGTTGTACGTGAAATCTTGCGTCAAACTGCCGTTGAAATCATTCAAGGGAAGACAGCAAACGAAGTCAACGATCTGAAATGCGCAGATATAGCGTGTGGTTCTGGCGCATTTTTGTTGGAGTTATATCAGTTGCTCTATGACTCATTAGTCGATTACTATCTTGAAAATGACAGAAGTAAACTTCTTCAGACGAGCATTGATACTTATAAGTTGCCATACGAAATGAAACGCAATTTGTTGGTGAACTGTATCTATGGCGTTGATAAGGACTTTAACGCCGTTGAAGCATGTAAATTTGGATTGCTACTTAAATTGCTTGAGGATGAAGACATAAACTCTTTGTCTTCATTCCATCCAATATTGCCAGACCTTTCAAATAATATATTCTTTGGTAATAGCCTTTTAAGTACTGCTGATGTTCCTGCTGCTGATGCTCTCGAAGTAAATCCTTTTGATTTTGGCGATAGAGTCTTCGACTTGATAGTAGGTAATCCTCCATATATGAAAACCGAAGATATCAAGAAATTTACTCCGAAGGAAAAATCTCTTTACGAAAAGGGGAATAAGTATACGAGTGCCTACAGACAGTATGACAAATACTTTCTTTTCATAGAACGTGCATTGGGTCTTTTGAAACCCAATGGACGTTTAGGTTATATTGTTCCAAGCAAATTCATGAAGGTTGGGGCAGCAAAGAAACTTCGAAACCTTATAACCGGCAATAGTTATCTCAAAACCTTGATTTCGTTTGGTGCTCATCAGGTATTTGCAGACAAGTCAACCTATACTTGCATTATTGTATTGGAAAAGAATCGGCACGATAATTTTAAGTATTCAGAAGTGAGCAATCTTGTGGGATGGAGAGTCCAAAATGCCGAAGCTAATAAGTTTTGCTACCGTTCATCAACAACCATTAATTCAGATACTTGGGTATTGTGTACGGACGAGCATCTTCCATTACTAAATATGGTAACCACTCATGCAAAACCACTGTCAGAAATAGTTGGCGATGACTATATTTTTAACGGAATCCAAACAAGCGCAAATAAGGTTTATGTCTTTATTCCTAAATCTGAAACACGGACGACCTATACTTTTAAGGCTTTTGATGGCAACGACTATGAAGTGGAAAAAGCAGTAACAAAACCCTATTACAAAACGATTCAGGGCGAAGACTCCATGAGTTCTTATCGCACATTCAAGCCCAATGCCCGTGTATTCTTTCCATATAAGAAAAATCAAAATGGTCGTCTACAGTTGATTCCACTTACAACTATTCAAAGACACTATCCTTTGTTCTATGCATTCTTAATGGCAGCAAAACCTGAGCTGAGCAAAGCATCTCGGGATATTCAACCCAAGCCAGCCACTGCAGACGAGTGGTATCGTTACGGAAGACACCAAAGCTTGGAGGCGTGTGAAATAGAAGAAAAGATTATCGTAGGAGTGATGTCACAGGCAGATAAATATGCTATAGACAATAATGGCACCTTGGTATCATCTGGTGGTACCGCTGGGTATTGTGTGGTTAGTGTTCCTGCGGACAGTGAGTATTCAATTTATTACATACAAGCCATCTTAGGTTCAACTCAAGGTGAATGGCTTGCTTCTCTCTATGGCGAAATCTTCCGTGGCGGCTATATAGCTCGTGGTACAAAGGTACTGAATCAAATACCGATTCGTGAGATTGATTTTGCAAATCTAGATGAGCGAAATATTCATGATGACATTGCCAATCGCCAGAAACAAATTATTGAGTTAGGCGATAAGATTGGCAAAGCGACAAAGAACCGAAGAAACCTTGTGCCGTTACAACGCCAATTTAATTCATTGAGGCAAGAACAGCAGAATGCCATCAACAATCTTTACGGCATGACAAATGATGAGGTATCATTAATTCCTAAGATAAAAGAGCTTTATGCAACTGATTGAAAATGCAACAGATCAGAAACTGAGAGGTGCTTATTACACTCCTCCTGCAATAGCCAAATTTATTCTGCAATGGGGAATTAATGGCTGTAATGATTTGAATATACTTGAGCCAAGTTGTGGTGACGGTGTGTTCCTAGAATGCATTGGCAACAACGGGATGTCCTATAATAGTGTTACGGCAATTGAATACGAAGAAAAAGAAGCCGAGAAGGCACGTGCAATAACTTTGCATGATTCAGAAGTAATCAATGCTGACTTTCATCGTTTCTGCCTTGATACCGATAGGCGTTTTGACTTGGTGGTTGGAAATCCTCCGTTCATTCGTTATCAGTATTATGATCCTGAGCAGCAAAAACTAGCAGATGAAATATTCAAGCGTTCTGGGTTAAAGAGAACAAAACTCACGAATGCTTGGGTCACATTTGTAGTAGGTTGCAGTCAGTTGCTGAAAGAGACAGGAAAGATAGGGTTTGTTGTCCCATCTGAGCTTCTTATGGTCAAGTATGCTCAACAGTTGCGTCGATATCTTGCAAAGAACTTTAACAAGATAAACATCATTTCTTTTGAGAATCTTGTCTTTGAGGAAATACAGCAAGAGGTTGTTCTGCTGTTATGTGAAAAGAATGGTACAGATGAGCATATGATTGAACACATTGAGGTGAAAGATGCTGATGCTTTGTTTAAACTAAATCCTCATAAATTAAAATTTCCCACCAAGAAGATTGATTTCCATACTGATAAGTGGACATACTATTTCCTTGAAAAGAAAGAGCTTGACCTGTTGGAGAAAGTAAAGTGCAATATGCCATCTATTTCTACTTATGCAAATGTAGAAGTTGGAATTACAACCGGGGCTAACGATTACTTTACAGTACCGGAGTCTGTAATAACTCTATACGATTTAAAAGAGTATGCAAGACCTATGGTCGGCAGAAGTGTGCAGGTTAGCAGCTTATGCTTTACGGAAAAAGATTGGCTGGCAAATGTGACTGCAGGTGCCAAAGCACATCTTCTCGTTTTCCCTTCAGGAGTCAAAAAGAGTGGAAATGATGGTGTAAAAGCTTATATTGAAAACGGAGAGAAGAAAGGAATAAACAAAGGCTACAAAACAGGAATACGTGATGAATGGTATATAATTCCGTCCATTAAACTTTCTGATGCGCTTTTCCTTCGCCGCAACAACCAGTACCCGAAGTTCGTGTTGAATGAGGCCAAGGCTTACACTACTGATACCATGCACCGGGTATTCATCAAAGAGGGAGTAAACAAGAAAGCATTCGTGGCAAGTTACTATAACTCTCTGTCATTTACCTTTGCAGAGATTCTTGGGCGCAACTTTGGCGGTGGTTGTTTGGAACTCATGCCAAGTGAGGTTGGAGGTATCTATATGCCTTATCGCATAGAGAACGAGAAATTATTTACTGGAATTGACAGAATGTTACGTCAGAAGAGAACTGCTGACGAGATTCTTGATTATACTGATAGAATAATCCTTCATGAAGGTATGGGATTTAGTATGGAAGAAGTTTATACAGCCCGTTCCATCTGGCATAAGATTATGGGCAGACGTTTAAGCCGTGAGCCACTTGAAAAGAAAGAAATAAAAGTTGAGAAAAAGACAAAATATACTCAACTAAACTTCCTAGACTTATTCGAACAGTATCAGTATAATAACATCATTGAGAATAATGTTGTTCGTGAAGATATGGCTGAATACGCTATTTCACCTCACAAGCATCTTATCGACAAGTCTAGGAATGTGCTTGTTAGTCTTGTTAAGAAAGACAACTTCGAACAATACCTTGATAAGTCTGCCAAGATTTATTATACAGGTAAAAAATTTCCATCTAAAGTCGCTCTCAACAAGTTGTATTACTTCATGCCATATTTAAAGGGCAAAGGCATTCGTGACTTGTATTTGATAAAGATAGCCAGAGTAGGCACACGCAAGGAAGGTCAATTAGGTGAAAATAAGAACGACTTCCGCTTGGTTTTCGAAATTGAATATGTAACCCAACTTTTTGATGACTATCAGTCTATAGACTTGAAGATTTGGAGGACGTTTACAGACACAACAATGGAAAAAATTATGAGATTATGAAACAATTGACATCAGCAACAAGAAGAGATATTATAGATGCTATAACCAATAGAAGCATTAATTCCAATTTTTTGAAAGTAAGAGGCATGTATCAGCCGCATGGCTGATACTGCTGTAAAACCATAGGATTAATAGAACTGAGTATGGTACTGATGGTACATTCGTTTGGATTATATTCAAGTATACCAACTTTGTAGTCAAAAATATTTCCATTTCTATTACCAATTCTATATAGAAAAACAGGGGCTGTTTCTAACATCCTGTTTTCTCCACAACAGAAATCTGTGACAAAGAGCAAATGAATACAGCTCCATTATTAAAGTTGTAAATAAAGAACAATGTAAAGCGATGTGATAAGGGCACTAACTTGGACATTATAATAGATTTTAATTTTGATTTTATAACGTGATAAAAGGTCTACAATATGGAACCCACTGAAATTATATTAAGTTTTGTAATATCCTATATCGCAGGTATTATTCCAACTGAGTGGTTTAGTAATCATAAATCCATGAAAGAAAAGTTGGAATTATGTTTCAAAAGTGCTGTTAATAAATGGACTAACAATCCAGACACTCAAAATGCTGTAGGAGAACAAATGGATAAATATTTACCCCAATTAAAGGATTTCATCGCTCATAAACCCATTGGCCGTCATCCAAGAGAAAATGATTTGCTTAGACTATGGGCGGAAGAGATTCTGAATGATACAGAGTGCAACCAGTTCTTTTTAGAATATGAACATCAGATAATGGCATTAAAATTGGAAGAAGAATGTATTACAGCTAAGGAGATACTAGAAGATACCAATAATATAAAAGCACAAATTGAACAACTGAAGAATAGGGGCATTACTAAAAGCTCTGTGTATTGGGAACAATGGGCTTCGGGACCCAATAACATTAAATTGAATACCAGCATTCTGCTTGCTGGTCGTGAAGCGGAAAAACAAAAAGTGATAGAGAGCTGTAATGCTCCCTGCTGTTTATATGTAGAAGCAGCATCAATAAAAGAAGCTAAAGCTTTTGTGGTTGCATCCATTATTAGTGAAAGTAGTGTACTCACAGAACGCACTGTAATAGCAACTAATAATGAAGCATATAAAGACATCGTGGAGAATTGTAATGGAATGATATTTATTACAGACATTCAAGAAAATGCTCATTATGTTGTTTCTCGTGGCCATACCGTTATTTTATGTATATGCCCATCAGATAAAAGTAATGATGCATGCACGATACATTTACCCATATTAGATAGAGAAGGTTTTATAAGTTCTCTTGTTGAGATTGGTATTAATGATGACAAGGCAAGAAGTCTTGCAGTTGACTCTATGCGTGACATATCCATATTGAGAAACCTTTTGGATTTTACGGATAAGACACCTGTTTGGCAGACAACAGAAAATATCCGTCTTATCATTCCTGCATTATTACTGGGCGAATGGAATGAAGATTGGCAAGATGATAGAGATTTAGTAAAACTAATGACGGCAAAGGAGTATGATACTTATATTGAAGAAATCACTCCGTTACTATTTGTTGATGAAACTCCACTAATTCGAATAGGTAAAATATGGAAAATAAAATCACCTTATGATTTGTTAAAACAATTAGTTGTCTATATTACCTCATCCCACTTAGAAAGATTTGCAGAAGTAGTAGAATGGGTGTTACAAGACGACGATCCTGATGCCGAAGAAAAAATGAACGAGAAGGGTTTGCACTGGTGGCAAAACAAGCAAGCTTTTTCTGGGCGATTAAAAGAAGGCGTATTTCAAAGTCTTACGTTACTATCCATAGTGACAAGTCGTAACCAAAATAATAAAGATTGGGTCAACAGCTTTATTGAGAGAAAAATCAAAGACTTTAATTTGAAACGCTATCTGACGCACCGCCATAATCTCCAATGGCTGGTCGAAGCCTCTCCTTCGTCTTTTATAAAAGGCATTAAGGAACAAATGGACACTTGATAAATAAGCTATAACAAAATGTTATAATTATATATTTTCTGCTTGTGTCAACTCAAATCTATAAAGTTATATAACATAATATTATAGTCTATCTTTTCTTTGTATTTATTTGCATATTTAACTTTTTATCGTTATATTGCAAAAGAATCAAAGAAAAGGAGGCTGTATGAAAAAGTCAATGAATTTTCTAGAGTTTATACAGATTGTAAAGGATGAAAATGCTTGTTATGATCTGTACGAACAATGGAAATGGGGTGACAAAGTTGTTTCTCCATTTGATCCCACCTCCAAGGTTTATAAGTGTAAGAACCATAAGTATAAATGCAAGAATACAAACAGGTATTTCACGGTAAAAACAGGAACGTGTTTTGCAAACAGTAAGATTCCTTTTACTAAATGGTTCTATGTTATGTGGTTATTTGCTCAAGGGAAAAGAGGCATATCTTCCTATCAGGTATCTAGAGATATTGATGTTTCTCAAAAGACCGCATGGCGTATGTTACATAAGATACGTAAGGCTATGACAGGAGAAAACGACTACTATCTTGAAGGAGAAGTTGAGATTGATGAATCATTTGCAGGTGGAAAAAATGCAAACCGACATAAGGATAAAAAAGTGGAGAGATGCCAGGGGAGAAGTTTTAAAGACAAAGTTCCTGTTTTTGGACTAATAGGCAGAAATGGGGATTTGGTTGCCAAAGTAGTAAGCGGAACAGGTTCATCCAAGCTACTTCCAATTATAAGAAAGTATGTTGAAGAAGGAAGTACAATATATACTGATGGATGGGATTATGGCGAAGTATCCGAAATGTACAACCAAATATCTGTAGATCACGGGCATAAATATTATGGTATTACTTATTACAATGATAATAAAGAAACGGTGATGATTACTACCAATACGATAGAAAACGCTTGGTCTGTTTTCAAGAGGATATACGCCACATATTATCATATAAGCAAGAAATATATGCAACGCTATGTAGATGAATTTGTCTTTAGATTTAATACCAGAAAACTTAGCGATTCTGACAGATTTAGATTACTTTTGCAATACTTAGATATAGGAGATTACAGATATGCAGGATGATAAGAAAGAAAAGCCAAAGGACGAAAAGAAAAAGAAGAATAAATACATCGTAAAAGATGGAGATGGGAACATCATGGATGTGGAAGTTCCTGAATCATGGATAAAGATTCTGGAAGCAATGAATAAGGGGGAAAAGAAAAAATGAATACCTTTTCTGAAAAATTATTTATTTTTATTTGGTTAAACAAATATAATTTCATATCTTTGTTGCGTAAAACAGTTGGATATATTAAATATTCTATCTAGTTTTGCGACATCAGAAGAATAAAGGAAGAAAATGCTGGGCAACCACCTTGTGATCCCCAGCATCCGTTAGATTATTTTATGGATGAAATATCCACTCTATAATTTTTGGAAGAACTAGTTTAATAATTTCCAAAATTACACTTAAAATAAATCTAACTAGCAGTAATATACTGCGTTTTTTGAATTTATTCATATATTTTTTTAAATTTATTTAAACAAGAGAAGGGCTCAATCTATTCTCTTGTTTTTTCATGTGCAAATGTAAGCCTATTTGCTTTAATATGCAAATATTTAATAATAATAGTTAAACAAAACGGACTTATACCTTGTTTTACAGTCTGTTTAAACTTCCCTCAAATAACGATCTAATGGTTGTTTTATATATCTGTTTATAAATTAGTAGAGCTTCTACTATAATCTATCTCTTTCATATAGGAGTCGTTTTTTTTATTTCTTGTATAATTTGGCAATATTAATCATGATAACACATTTGACTGATACATTAATTTCATTGTATAAAATGGCTCTCTAATATCTTTGCACACCTGTTTAATTTTGCAATTTTATTTTACTAAAAGCATATTCTTCAAATAGTTAACATTACATAAAAATAACTTAGATTTAATGCGATAAAAATATAAGTTTATATTTTTGTGCAAAAATTAATATTATTAGATTATGCACAGCCGAATTTGTTTATTATGCGCCTCTTTACTTATAGGTGTTTCTGTCTATGGACAAAGTTTGAAAATAAACGAAGTAGACAAATTTTCCAAAGAGAAAAAAGTATATACTTCTTTTGAAAAAATATCTTCTGAATCTGTAATGATGGTATCTCCTATTGGGAAAAACATTTGGTTACGTTTTGCACATGATCATGGATTGGATTTTGCCCAGTTAAGATGGTGCAGTAAAGAAGTCTTATCCGTTGATTCTGATGCTGATATTGTATTTCTTGACAAAGATGGAAATACTTACAATTTTAAAAACAAAGATTATACTTTATCTACACCTGGAGGTGGGGCTGTCGTTGCTTTTGGAATGAATCTGCTTGGAGTTGAATTAACTTTGATTGGAAACTGTTCGGTTTTCAAAGATAAAACAATGACTGCTATTAGGATTTATACCAATGATGGATATTACGATTTTGATATAAAAGAAAAGAACGCAAAGAAACTAATTAAGACATATTCACTATTTGAAAAAGCATTGAAAAAATGAAGATTGTAAAATTTGGAACAGCAGCATTAATAGCCTTTGTTGGATGTGTTTTAAAAGTTTGTATGTTAATTATCGGACTGTTTAATTTTAGTATAGTAACTCCAGCAATAAATACTATAGCAGATATTATTTCTTATTCTCTTATTGGATATTTCTTCATTATATTATATCTAAAAATAGGATGGAAGATAAATTGGGATCAAACTAAAAAGGGAGCATAACCACACTCCCTTTTTTGTTATCTTAGCAACTTGAAATATGGAACAAGTATAACCATTTGTTATAACGATTTGTAATGGTGTCCATTTGTTCCTTAATACCTTATAAAATTTATCCAAAACGACATCAAAAAAGGAAGTCTTTTGCTAAATCAGATAATGGATGTTAAGCATAAGGATTTTAGTATCATCGGAACCGAAATATATTACTCAGAACTACTATTTGCATTAGAGGCTTTGGCATGGGACGAACAATACTTATTTGACACAACAGATATTTTAATGTACCTTTGCTCTTATCGCAATGACAGCAATTATGCAAATAAGCCTATAAATACTTTGTTGAGTATTTACCGATTCGGATTACCACAAACGTATGCTCCGTTTGAAACTCGTTTGGAGATTCTAAAAAGTTGTGCAACTAAGCATCCTAAAACCATATCATCACTATGTGTATTGCTGCTAAAAGGACTTTCAGAACAAGTTTTTATGCCAAATGCACATTTTAGGTGGCGTATGCGTGAAAGAAAAGAGGCGCCTAATTACATACCAAGTATATCCACCACGCATGTAATAGCTATTGTTCAACTACTACTTGCGACATCTGAATTTTCTGTGGAGAACATTAAGGAAATGGTAAATCTATCATTTGATAATTATCTTAGAGGTTGTCGCACAATGTTTTTGGATGCAATAAGCAAGTGCAAAGACAAAATAAAAGGGAACGAAGAAATTACAGATTGTTTTCGCGAAAAGATTAATTGGCATCTACAATACCAAGAATCTAATTGGGCGTTGTCAAAAGAGGAATTAGTTCCATTTGAGAAACTACTAAGCGAGATAGAATCTGACGACATCTTAATAAAGAACAAGTATCTCTTTGAGAACTTTCTTATTAAGACTCCTGACTATAAGGATTATGATAATGATTTTCTGAAAAAAAATAAGGAAACAAGAGAAACCAGAGCTAAAATTATCAAACAAATAATAGATGAAAAAGGATTAGATGCTGTCTGGTCATTTGCAGAAATTGTTAAGCACAAAGAAGGAGTGGCAAATGCAATTTTTGATTTATATGGGACAGACATACATGATGAGATTTACAGAAAATACTGCAATGGATATTTGAGCAAAACATTTGTTAACAGGTATTTCTTTTCTGTTTATTCTGGCCAGGGGGAATCTGCATATATGTCCATAATAGAAGAATTAAGCTCTATTTCTCAAAAACATATCTCCATTATATTATCTGCTCCTGGGTATCAACAGACACTGGCTGACTTTGCTAGTACTTTAAGTAAAGATGTAGAAAAAGAATACTGGGAAGATGTGAACATATTAAATAGTCCTGAAGAAGAATATGGCAATATTATATGGAAACTATGCTCAGTTAAAAGATATACAGACATTCTTCACATTATTCAAATAAAAAATGATGAAAATATTATAGCTACAGATATTAAGATTCGCATATTACACGAAATGATAGCAAATGGAGCATGGGATGTCTTAAGAAACCACATATATGAAATTTCAGAAGTACTAAAGACTATTTCTTTGCCTAAAGACAATACCCAAAAGTCTATACTGCTTCAAATGGAATTTATAATGTATGACAATTTGTGCCACTATATGAATACACATGAGATACATCTTATGCAAGAAATCAACAAAGATCCTTCCTTATTAATGGAAATATACGCTCTGGTTTTTAAGGCAGAAGATGGGGTTGAAGAAGAATATCCTAAAGATAATACACAAATAGAGTCAAAATTGGCAATGGCACAATTGGCATATCGTTTCATACATAATTATCACGAAGTTCCATGTTCTTCCCCTACTGGAGAAGTAAATGAAAACGCTTTATCTGAATATTTTGAGGAATTGAAGAGACTAGCAAAACAATATAATCGAACAAACATTTTGCCAATAATAATTGGACGAATACTTGGTAATTTTAGAGAGACAAAAGATTACCCATCAGAAATATTCTGTCGTTTTGTTGAACATTTCAATGATAATCGTATTGATTCTGAGATTCGTTGTGCATTATATAATCGAAGAGGGATGACAACACGAAGTCCGTTTGAAGGAGGAACCATCGAGCGACATCATATAAAAACATTTACAAAATACCGAGACAAGGCCCGTTACTATTCTCCACGTTTAGTAAATATCTTTGAAGGTTTAATAAAAGAATATCAACAAATGGCGGAGAAGGAGGATAACGAAGCAAAGTTACTATATATAACAAATTAATTGAATCATACACCGTCCAAAGCTTCGTGTAAATAAAGCAGAATTTCCGAAATTTGGACGGTGCCTTTTTTGATTAATCACACCTGACATTTCAAGTAGCACAATATACAACCATTCCCAATACTCCCGTATAAACGAGCAAGATTACCACCAATACTTTCATCCAGAAGTCTGAGTACCAAACGCCTTCATTCCGTCTAAGAATTTTGCGCATATTGGATTCATGTTCGGTGATAAGCTTTGTTTGTTCGGCACGATGATTTGCCAACACAGAAGTCCAACTTTCTATAGAATTGTCTATGAGTTGTCTAAGTTCGACAAGCTGTTCGGGAGAGATGGTTGCCTTGAAGTTCGTGTCCCGTTCTGCTTTCACTATGGCATTGCAGATGCCGTTGACGATATTATCGCAACTGCCAGCGGCTGCTTTGAGCGCACCTTCAATATGACATTCGGCAGTGATAGCCTTCTCCAAATCTTCATTGAACTTTATCAGAGTTTCCTTTGCCTCTCTTATCTCAACGAGAAGTTTATCTACTTCTGATTTTTCAGTCTCGATTTGTCGGTTGATTTCAACCTTCTCCAGCATATCGTTGACATTTATGGGCGAAGTGCCCCTTGATTTTCCTATACCCATATTTTTCTTTTTATAAAAGGTGAATTATCTGTGAAGTCCTCTCCTGCGCTTGCACATGCAGTTTGCCATTCGTGCACAACGGCGTGCCCATTCAAGTTCATCCTCGTCCTTGTCTCGTCCCCAGCCTCCAGTATCAGAACCGCCACCGCCGCTTGAAGCAGCCATACTTGTGGCAGTATCCAAATATCCGGCAAAAAGTAAAAGAGCCGTGTGTTGGATTTCCTCAATCTTTGCCAACGGATGAGCTTCCTCCAAAGAGCACTCCTGTCGGATGATATTGTCAGCAGTTTCGGGTATGTCCACATGATAGCTGTGATATTCGTCTGTCGCTATATCATAGTGCTTTATAGCAGGTTGTAAAATAGGAGTAATATCTGCTGACCGTGTTTGTTGAGGAATAGACTTTGTCAGCTCGGAATTCCTTACCTGCGGATGCAGTTTTGCCCAAGTAGTCTCTATCTTTGAAGGAGTCAGATTTCGCCCGACTCCCAACACGGATGATTTATAATTGGAGTTGCCCCGTTTGATGGAATAGCCATAAACTTTGCCGTCATCATTTCTTTGCAGATGCACCTTGTAGCCTCGTTTCGTCAGTTCCAGTTCATACTGTTGCCAACTGAATTTATCCATTGCACGAAGTATCTCCATGCAACAGTCAGAAATCTTTTGCCTGTGCTGTATGCCGATTTCTTCCGACTGTAGCCAACCACGTCTTTCGTTGATGATATTCGCAGCCATGACAGCCCTCTTACCAATCTTATGGCTGTCGTTGATTTTGCCATCCATGTCCACACGGTTGGCATCAATGTGCAGATGGAGTATGCCACTTTTGGAATCTCGATGCAGGGCAACTATGTACTGCGAACCTTTGAGGTTGGTCTGCTTTGACGATGCTCGTTTGGTCTTCTCGGAAAGGTCTATGGAGTCAAATACGTGGATGAACTTATTTGCCAAACGTGCCCAATCATCCATCTTCCAGTTCCGACTCTCTTCCTCGGCTGGGGAAATCTCAATTCTTATCACGTTCCTGCCAAGTGGTCTGCCCTTATTGATTTTCTCGGCAAACATTTTCTGCACAAGTATCATTCGTCCGTACATGGCTTCGGGCGAAATATCATCAGGCAGCAGATTGGCTTTGACTATATCCGCCCTGTCCTTGTTGACGGAGTATCTTATGGCATTTGCACCATGCGGAATGGTACTGGCTTTCGCTATCATAATAGATGGGTATTTTTATTCTGTAAGGTAATTCTCTATCTGGTTCCAGCGGTTGATAAGTTGTGTGGCGGCTATCATCCATCGCTCCACAAACCGTGTGTCGCTGAAATACATGGCTCGTTTATCCGCCTGGATGTTCTTTACAGCTGCCGCTATACGGATAAGGTCACCTCTTGCATCAGTCAAACTGCACAGGGCTTCCACTTCGCTTTCGGTCAACCGTTGCCGTGGATGTTGCCCCAAAGCTGTGCGACGCACATAATTACTCATGGACAAACCGCAGGTCTTGGCAAGTTCTTTCGCTTTGTCGTATTCCTGATCCGTCACCCTGGCTTCAAGCCGCAGGGTGCGTCTTATGACTTTCTTGTCGTTTTCTTCATCAACACCCTTGTCGGTATTCTTTTTCTTCTTCATGCTTTATTGTGTTATGGGTGAAACTTCTATCTAAAATTGGACAGCACGGTGGGAGCTTGCGACTGCCGGAATACGCCTATGTGGTACAGATGAGTGTAACGAATTTGTGCGACATAGGAACTTCTTGCAAGACCCCACACAAAAACATTGGCTTCACTGTCATATCCGCTATGGCTATATCTGACTGTCTGCTGAAACATCCCAGTTGGATTCTTCCTCTGCCGTAGGCTGTGGAGAAGCCGAAATAGAAGGGAAAGAAGAGGGTGAAAGCAGTTCGCCTTCGTCTGGTACAACAGGCAATTTACCTACGAAGGAAAAATCAGAAATACTGCCCTCATTCATTGCTCCTGTTTGACTGCAATCATTCTCTCCTTTTTCTTGTCGGTCTTTCAGACGAACATAGAAAGGATTGTCTATCCGATTGCCATTATCCATCCATGCCGATATACATTTCAGCGTATGAACGCTTGTACGGTTGCTCTGCGTGGATGCGACAATTCCCAACTGGTTCATCTTGTCAAGCACACGGGATATGGTTTTCTTGTCATAGCCCAACTTGCAGGCCAAATCCACTTCCGAGAGGATGGCTTGCCCCACTTGTAAGGTCGTGTAGAAGCCTTTCATAGTATAATCAGTTTCTTTCAATACTGCCGCTTCAATGAGTTGATGCAGAACCTTCATGCGGTCAATGCCATACTTGCTTCCTGCCAGATATGCGAGTTGCTCAGACGAAAGCACGATACAATAATTCAAGTTTGTTTTCATCGTCTGTCTATTTTGAAGATGGTTTATAAATGGTGCAGCCAAAAGAGAAAGTCAGCGGTGCATACCGCAACCTCTCTCCGGCATATAATACTCCTTGTCGTATGCGATGTGGTCAAGCACGTTCTGCAACCTGTCAAGTTGCCGACTGTCCAACACACGGATGGAAGCAATGGTAATGTTTTGTGATGCTATACGGCGGTGCTCACAATTCCGTTCCGACATACTCCCGTCCCCATCGGCATGGGCACTCCGCAGATAATCATTCACCGCCTCGGTCTGCTCCTTGCTTGGAAAAGTGGAAGGGTAACGGTTTTGAACATACGTAACCATGTGGCTGACCGCATTTGCCAGTAGCGGGTCACGCTCTTGTAGCTGTTCGATAAGTTCTTCTTTCCTCATATTGTTGGTTTATATTGTCCCGTGTCCCAAGCATTTCTTATAACTTTCTATTTTGCCTATTTTCTGTTTTTATTCTTTCTTCGAGGGCAAAAGGGACAAGAGGACATTCGTTTTTCTTTTCCCTTATTTTGAAATTAGAATGGCAATTCCTGTTCATCTGGCAATGATGTGCTTGAGCCTTCGCTTGGTGCGTCCACCCTCACCCATGGGTGCTTCGTCCGTCCCGTCTTGTCGCAATAGGCAGGATGCAAACCTTTGACTTTCTCCTGTTCACTCCGTTTCCAGTTGGGAATCATGGACATCAAGCGGTTGATGTATTGCGAAGTGTACTTTAATGGATTTCGTCTGATTAAATCATTGGGCAATTCCTCTATTATCTGCCGGGCACAAACCATGTTGAGTGATGTCATCGTGGAGTTTGGTTCCGAGTATGCTCCTTTCTGATAAGCCAGCCGTGTGGGAATCATCCAACCTGCATATTGGATGGGAACCTCACGCTCTAGATACATCTCTATGTCTTCCATGATGGGGTCAACACGGATGTTGGAGTGTAACATCTGCACTTCGTTGGCCTCATTCTCCATGTCTGGCGACAGGTATAGTTTCATTCCTTGCTTATAATAGGTGTAAGCCTCTGCCCAAAGTTGAGGAACGGAACGCTGCAAATCATTCAACCAATTTGACACATGTCCGTTGCCTTTGACCGGGATAATCCACCAACGGCGGTTTCCATTGTCTCCTTGCAGGAAGTTGGTTTCATTGGTGGTGGCCGCAAAGACATTGTGCCGCATGAACTCCACTACCTTATGCCCGTATGCCGGACGCATATAGTCGCTGCAACGGCTTAGAAAAGCCTTGGCTGCTTCCGCATCATTCACACGTTTCAAGCCGTTCAACTCACTGATTTCAATAATCAGCCGTTGGTTATGGTTTCCACCTTTTCCTTGTCACCACTGGCAAAAGAGAATGAGTCGTTGAACCATTTTCCGCTGATGGCTTTGAAAAAGGTGCTCTTCCCGATACCTTGTGGACCGGGCAGAGTCAGTACATTGTCAAACTTGCAACCAGGATTGAATACACGGGCCACAGCTGCCACAAACCATAGTTTTGTCTGTTCTCTAACAAGCGGAGTGTCCTCAGCTCCGAGATAATCTATAATGGTCGTGGCAATCCGAGGTTGCCCGTCCCATGTTTCTTGGGTGATGAACTCCTGCACAGGATTGAAACTCCGTTCAGAAGAAGTGGTCTTTAGCATCTCAAACACTTTGTTCTGCGTCAAGCGTATTCTGTATGTCCTTTCCAAATAGTCCTGTATCTTTCCTGCCGACTCTTCATCTATCTTGTTTCCGTTGACATTTCGGAACAAGGGGCAGAAACATACATCGTCCTGACAAAAGGAGTCGAACTTTATCTGACTAAGATTCTCATCCAACGTGAAAATAAGCCGGAGATTGCTGATGGAACGTACAGGATTCCCATAACTGTCCGTTGCCAGACTCTTTTTCCAATCATCTTCCATACGCCTATTCTTTAATATGAATGCCACCTGATTCCTTTGCCAAAGCCAATGCAAGGTCAGCGTCCACCACAATCTTTCGTCCTATCTGAGTAATGGCCTTGTCTATGATGCCGCTCTTCTTGATGCGGTTTGCGGTGGGAACGCTGCATCCGAACACACGGGCAATGCCTTCGATGCCATAGTAGTTGCCTTTGGATGCCACTTGGGGAGTGGTCACTTCTGTATTCTCCACACTCTTGGTGATGAGAAAACAAAGTTCTTCGCCAGTCATCATGGCGATGGGCTTTTGGAGTAATTGGGTGAGATTGAGTTTTTCTTCCATACCTTTACCTGATTGATGATTAAATAATTTAAGCCTCGGCTCAACTCTGTGAAACCGATTTCACAAGCAAAGGTAGCGTATGAAACTCTGTGGGTTGGTCGGTTTATTTATACCTTAAATTTACCGACCGAAATCCAACAGATGTTAGCAGAGAAAACGGATAGCTGGATTTCCCAACTACCCGTTATTGATAAAATAGTCCGTCCATCGGTCTATTATCCGTTTTGCCTTGGTATAACTGTTTCCCATCTGTGGCCCGTTCAAAGTTAGCTCCTTGATTTCCCCGTATCGCTTCTGCGGTATGTCGTGCCCGTAATGCCGTTGTGAGAATTGCTCGATGGCACGGTGGAATGTCATGTATTTTGTGGATGCTTTTATCTTGCCGGACTTTACTAATGACCTCAACAGATAGGCAAGGCTTATGTCCTCTGTGTTCTCTTCAAGAAACAAACGGACTCCTTGTTTAATGCGCTCTTTGTCCCCTACAAGAATATCGTCCAAAGACTGTATTACCTTCTTGTTCCCACGTTTGCCTTTTATTTTTCGCAAGGCAAACATCACCTCTTTCCATATTTCCGGATTACACCTCTCTACGGTATCTTCCCAATCAGCTTTGGTTTCTGCACCCATCTCTATACTTCCATTGACAAGCATGGTAACACATGATTTTACCAAAAGCATATCGCCACTATCAACCTCGTCACTATTCAATAGCCGATTAAGCAATTTAGCCATACGGGACAGACCGTGGTCAAACACAACGAAATAATACATGCAATAGGCCAAGTCTTCCTTCTTCTCCATCACACGGTCATAGAGATTAGCCATGAACCCACCAATGAACACCGCATGAGAGAGGAAAACAATTTGGAAGATATACGCCAGGAACTGGTAAACCATCTTCCTCTCCAACTTGCTAAACAAACGACATCCTTTGCTGTTTCTCATGAACATATCCAATTGCCCTATCAAGTAGGACTTCAATTCCAACGACAGATGATTCCATATTTCAATAGGTGTTTCAGAATGAACCATCAGCAGCCCGGACTTCGGAGAAGTAAGCAGTTCTATTGTACCCGTTTTGACATTGACACCTATCCACAACCACTTGTTGGTGATACATTGGGCTATGGTCTCGGTATATTGGCCAGCCCATTGTCGGTTTGCGATGTCTGATACATCCTTCCTGTTGGCAAAATCAGAAAGCCAATTGTACATCATCATGGCTTCGGGTGGTATGCAGTCACGCATCATCAGATACATATCCATCAGAACTGACATATCACCTTTCGCCACAGCATCCATGCGCTTGCAAAAGTTGGCATACACTTCTTCATTGGCTGATTTCCATATACGGATAGTCATATCTGCCGCATCCTTCCTCTTGGAAAAGAACTTTATCCTTTCTATGAAAATTATCATCAACATTACGGATTAAGGTTGTCTGAAAAGTTTGAGCAATTCTTCTGTGGACATATTTGCTAGTTTAGCCAACAGGGCATCCCTTTCTGAAGTATTATTCAAGTTCAGCAGCTTTGAGTTATTCTGCATCTGTATGTCAAGAGGATAATGCTCAATGTAGATTTGGGTAATGGCATGGTCGGAAGAAGCGTGTCCCATACTCTCTGATATGTAGTCCATATCCACTCCGGCATTATGTAGGTTGGTTGCAAATGAATGTCGGCACCATGTCCCGGACGGGCAGATGGACTTGTCCCAATTCAACGCCTCATGGCAAATCTTGATGACACGGTCTTTTACGTTTGAGTTTTCCTGCACGGTGTATTTGCGACGCAGTTCTTCCGTCTCCGCTCCCTTTAATATATCGGGGAATACCAAGCCATCCCGAGTTGGAGGTGCGGCTATCTCGTCCAAAATATATTGTAAGGGAGGTATAATCGGAACTATCACTTCTGAACCATCGGGACATCTTCGGGAAGTCTTCTTGCGGTTGAAGCGGAAAGCCTTGCCCTCTGTCTGGTAATAATAACTATTGTACATCAGCCGACCAGCATCTGCCATGTTGAAACCATTGCACAGATACTGAGCAAGGAATAGCCCCAACGAGTAGTGGGCACGCTGCACATAGTCTTCCGTCCAATAGCCCGGGTATTGCTTTGAAACAAAAAGATTATAGAGTTCAGACATCTGGTTTACGTTCAAGAAACTTTGCTTCCGTTTTGCGCTCTTGGGAATACTCACAAGCCCCTTCTCTTTCTTGTTGGAAAAGGGATAGGGTACATCTTTGAGGTAGCCCTCATGCACGCACCTGTTCCATACAGCACGGCAACATCGCAAATAGATGCCTGTAGTAGTGTCGCTGATTTTTCCAACAAGCGCACCATTCTCATCTTTTATTCCGTTGTGCATTCCGTCTTTCCATTTCTGGAGTTCGGCAGCACTGATGCAGAATCCCTTTATGGCATTTTCTCCAAGAATCTTCCTGAATGATTTGAGAGAACACTCGTAGCTCTCGGCTGTGGTAAAGCGTACACCACCGTCTTCTGTTCGGAGCTCATGGATAACTTGCTCCCAAATGCCAATGAATGATTGAGAGGTGGTTGCTGCATCTTCGGCTTCAAATGTAGCATCTGCACCATCTATGATACGTTGACGCACCATTTCGTAGGTGAGAATGCCACCCTTGTTCAAGTTCATCAAAATGTCTTTGTACTTGGGAATAAGAGTGTCTTTCCATTCCTTCTGTAGCTTGTAGTTCTCGCTCCTACATTTTACAGCACTACAAATGTCCGAAAACTCTTTTGCTGTATAAGACCCACCAACGGGATAATAAAAAGCCCTACGTTCTAATGTAAAACGTACAGATAAAGGGTACTCACTTGATTTCCTTCTGTTGGTTCGAATATCAAGGGCAAGTGATACAGTACAACCACGCTCTTTGAAAAGAGGCAAAGACTTTGTTAATTTTTCCATTGCATTCAATAGTTTATGTTCAACATAACCTCTGAATACAGCCGCTTTGCAATGTGAGGCGTACATATACAAAACGCTGCATATAACCACAGAACCCTTATCCTTTGATGGATAAAAACATTGTCGTTATATGCAGCGGTGCAATCTCGTTGTCTTCTGTCGCTGACTGGTAACCGGGCTTCTGCTAATCGGTCTCAACCCCTGAAGCAACTCTCGTGTATCGTTTGGAATAGAGTACCCTCCGACTAATACTCCCTCTACGCTTCGATTCATCGGAATGGGATAACCCTCCCACGAAGGTTAGGTAAGCTCACTTTTCTTTTTTTGAGGAAAGAGCACCTTTGGGTCATGGCTCACCTTACATAATGATGCAAAGTTAATGATTTATTTTCGTTTTCGTGCAATAACAAGATGAAAACCGAGTCTCATAGGTACTTTTTAACTTTCATACTCATATTAAACGCCATTACCATACTCTATTCAAGTGTTTTCTCCATCATTTCTGCGAAAACAATGCGAAAACAAACGGTTTCAGTTAGGGGTATTTGGTGAGTTTTATAGGGAATAACAAAATTCGCAACCGTCTGATAGTCAGTAAATATTCATCAAGCAGACTATCACAGAATATCATATTGCCGTTCTCATAATCTGGAGGTCCCTGGTTCAAGCCCAGGCTGGTCCACAAACTAAAAGGCTCATCTCTAACGAGATAGAGCCTTTTTTAGTTCATGGAGACCTCCAATTAAGGGTCTGTTGCTTGGTTATATTAGCCTTAATAAAGAGCAGTTGTTTCACTATTGTTTCACCAATTAAACAATGTGTAATATGCTGACAATCAACCCAGAAGTAGTTAAAGTACAAAGAAAGACAAATGACTGTTTCACCGTAAGGCTTAGATTTACTCTTAACAGAAGAATGAAACGTATATCAACAAGCCTATTCGCAACCCCTAATGATTTAACAAAAAACTACAAGATTAAAGCCTCAGCACCCATAAAACAAGATATAGACGCTTTAATCCACAGCTACTATGACAAGTGTGCCAAACTCCAAATTGAGTTAAACAACTACACGTTAGACGATGTAATGAACTACCTAAATGGAGAACAAGAGAAGCAACAAACCATTGACTTTATAAAGTTCAGTCGTGAGTGGATAGCCTCAACCACTATCAAAGGTGCACCTAACTACACCACTGCCATTAATGCCTTAGTCCGTTTCATAGGTAAAGAGGAATTGGATATTAATTTGATTACCCTTGACTTCTTAGAAAGCTTTAAAGCATTCTTGAATAAAGAACGTGAGATACGGACTAAAAGATTAATGCAGCAGGGTAAACGGGTACCTTCCAATCGTTCACTCTCTCTATATTTGATAAGCATTAAGAAGTTATTCAATGAAGCCAAGAAGAAATACAATAAGAAGGAGAAGAATTTAATCCTAATCCCCAACTCACCCTTCATGGAACTTGAAATACCCAAGCAGGAAGCAACAAGAAAGAGAGCCATATCCGCAGATATTATAAAGAAGCTATGGAAGCTACCCTATAAAGATATGAAGAAAGGCTACAAATCTACCTGCCATTATAATTTGGCAAAGGATTGTTTCATTCTATCATTCTGTCTTATGGGAATCAATTCAGCAGACCTTTACAATGCCACTGAAATGGAAGGTTATACAATCGTCTATAATCGTACCAAGACGAAAGACCGTAGATTGGATAAGGCTCAAATGAAGGTTGACATACCCAGATTAATCCTGCCTCTTGTTGAGAAGTACGTAAGCACTCAATTTAGGGCATCCCCCTTCGAAAGGGCACTTTTCAGTGCCCTAA